>JABLTH010008248.1_pt1 | contig 15985 bp, 15 predicted proteins | sample 7875711 | NCBI WGS metagenome assembly JABLTH01 (sample SAMN14941262, study PRJNA633318) | bioreactor metagenome | isolation source: bioreactor | place: China | collected 2019-03-05 | reverse complement strand
GGGGGGGTTGGGGTGGGGGGGGGGGGGGGGGGGCCGCCTGGGGTTTCCCCCGGCGCTGTGTGGTGTCTCGCGGGTTGTGGCGCGCCCCTCTCCCGAACGGGGGAGTGGGGCGGGGGGCGCGGCCAGGCGCCCGCAGTCCGCCGGCGCCTTCCCCCCGATCACTGCGCCTTCTTCTTCTCCCCGATGCGGCTTTCCTTGCCCGCCAGCAGCTTGGCGATGTTCTGCCGGTGCCGCACGATCAGCAGCACGGCGATCAGCAGCACGGCGCCGGCCGTGACGTCGGTGCCGAACATCAGCACATAGAAGAAGGGCGCGAACACCGCCGCGATCAGCGCGGCCAGCGAGGAGTAGCGGAAGAAGAAGGCGATCAGCAGCCAGGTCGCCAGCGTGCCAGCGCCCAGCAGCGGATGGATGGCGAACAGGATGCCGGCCGCGGTGGCCACGCCCTTGCCGCCGGCGAAACGGAAGAAGACGGGGAACAGGTGGCCGAGGAACACCGCGCCCGCGACCAGCGCGACGCCGGTCTCGTCGACGCCGTAGGCGGGGCCGAACTTCTGCGCCAGCCAGACCGCGACCCAGCCCTTGAGGGCGTCGCCCAGCAGCGTCAGCACGGCGGCCTTCTTGCTGCCCGAGCGCAGCACATTGGTGGCGCCGGGATTGCCGGAGCCGTAGGTATGCGGGTCCGGCAGGCCCATCGCCTTGCTGACGACGACGGCAAAGGAAATCGAACCGATCAGGTAGGCGGCGAGGGCGAAGAGCAGGTTGGCCATGTGGGGAGTCTGTGCTGAAGCTGGGCGCGATTGTAGCGCGGCGGGAAGCACGGCAAGGCCGGCGCGGTCTTGGTGACTTCCCTTAGCCGCGTTTCAGCCGCGCTCCAACCGCGCTCCAACCGCGCTCCAACCGCGTTTCCTCCGGGCGAAACGGGGGTGCTGCGGCCGGCCGTGCTCAGCCGTCCAGCAGCGCGCACTGCACAGGCGTCGCGCCCAGCAGGCCGGTCAGCGCGGCCGGGGCCAGGCTGACCAGGTAGCCGCGCTTGCCGCCGTTGATGTAGATGCGTTCGAGCTCGAGCACGCTGGCTTCCACGTAGACCGGCATGCGCTTGCGCGTGCCGAAGGGCGAGGTGCCGCCCACCAGGTAGCCGCTGTGGCGCTGCGCCACCTCGGGCTTGCATGGCTGCACGCTCTTGCAGCCGATCTGCCGCGCCAGGTTCTTGGTGGAGACCGAGCAGTCGCCGTGCATCAGCACCACCAGCGGCTGCGCGCGCTCGTCCTCCATGATCAGGGTTTTGACCACATCGTGCTCGGGTACGCCGAGCTGGCGCGCGGACTCGCCGGTGCCGCCGTGGTCGACGTAGTCGTAGACGTGCTCGCCGAAGGCGATACGGTGCTGGCGCAGCATCTGCGTGGCCGGCGTTTCGGAAACGTGCTTGTTCTTGCTCATGGTGCGGTGGGCTGCCCGATCGCGAGAAGGATACACGAGGCGGGCCCGGTGCTCGCGGCCGGTGCTCGTCGGCCGCCCGCCGCCTCAGTCCTCGGCGACGAAGCCGGTGGCCTCGACGATGGGCTTCCAGGCGGCGCGCTCCGCCTTGATGCGGCGCTGTGCTTCGCTGCCCGGCTTGGCATCCACCTCCAGGCCCAGGGCTTCCAGCTTGGCGGCCGTGGTGGCGTTGCCGGACGCCGCCACGAACATCTTGCCGACGCTGGCGACCACCTCCGGCGGCGTGCCGGCCGGAAGGAAGGCGCCGTACCAGCTGGTGGCGAACTCGAACTGGTCGAAGCCCTGCTCCTTCAGCGTGGGCACCTCGGGCAAGGCCTTGGCGCGCCGCGTGCCGCTGACGCCGAGGAACTGCAGCTTGCCGCCCTTGTACAGCTGCATCATGCTCGCCACCGCGTCCCAGCCGATGGAGACATTGCCGCCCACCACGTCGACCAGCATCGGCGAGGCGCCGCGGTAGGCCACCGGCGTGATCTGCGTCCCGGTCGCCTTGCCGAGCGCCACCGCGCCCAGGTGGCCGGCGCTGCCGATGGTCGCCAGGCCAAGGCTGGCCTTGGACGGGTTCTGCCTGGCCCAGGCCAGGTATTCCTTCATGTTCCGGTACGGCTGGTGCACGCCGGCGGCGACCACGGTCGGCACCTCGGTAAGCAGGGCGGCCGGCACCAGGTCCTTGTCCGCGTCGTAGGAGAGCTTGCGGTAGGTCAGCGGGAAGATGGTGAACAGCGGCGAGGGGCCGATGAAGACCGTCTTGCCGTCCGGCCTGGCGCGCTTGACGTAGTCCAGCGCCAGCCGCGCCGAGGCGCCGGGGCGGTTCTCGACGATGACCGTGCCGTGGCCGTCCTGGCGCAGTTGCTCGGCATAGATGCGGGCCAGGCTGTCGGCGGCGCCGCCCGGCGCATAGCCGACGATGATGCGCATGGGCGTGTCATCCTCGGCCGCGGCCGGGCGCGGCAGGGTGGCGACGGCGGCCGCGCAGGCGGACAGGGCCACGGCGTGGAGCAGGAATCGGCGACGGATAGGGCGACGGATGGGGCGACGGATGGCGGTCTTCATGATGGAGGCGGGGGCGGGCGCTGTGCGGTTGGGCGGAAAGGAGAGGGTGCGGCGGCAGCAGCGTTCAGCCGGGCCAGCGCGCCAGCAGGTCGTGGGTCGATTCGAACAGGGCGGCGGCGCGCAGCAGCATCGCGTCCTGGCGGAAGCGGCCGACCAGCTGCAGGCCGACCGGCAGGCCGTCGTCGCCGAAGCCGCAGGGCAGGCTGATGGCGGGGTGGCCGGTCATGTTGAAGGGCATGGTCCAGGGGAACCAGTGCGCGCGCACGTTCTCCAGCGACTGCCCGTCGATATCGATGGTGCCGAACAGGTCCTGGTCGAGCGGCAGCGCGGTGCGCGTCAGCGTGGGCATGGCCAGCAGGTCGGCGCGCTGCAGCAGGGCCTGCACGCGCAGGAACAGGGCCGAGCGCTCGAACATGGCCTGCTGGTATTGCACGCCGCTGAAGGCCGCCGCCGATTCGATCTGGCGCTTGAAGGTGTCGCTGAGCTGGTCGCCGTGGGCCGCCACGATGGGGGCGAAGCGCGTACGCCAGACCGTGTGGTTGATGGCGCGCCAGATCGGCTCGACGTCGAAGCCCTCACCGGAGAACGGCTCCAGCTCGGCGCCGAGCGTCTCCAGGCGGTGCAGGCTGGCCTCGAAGGCGCGTGCCACATCGGCCGCCACCGGGCGTCCGGGCGGCGCCAGGCAGTACAGCACGCGGCGGCCGCGCAGGTCGCCGCGCGCCTGCGCGGCCTCGAGATAGTCGGGCTTGGGCACGCCGATCGACCAGGGATCGCACTCGTGCTCGCCAGCCATGACCTGCATCATCAGGCCGGTGTCGGCCACGGTGCGGGTGGTCGGCGTGACATAGGTCTGGTTGCCGAACAGGTCCTGGGCCTGGCTGTGCGGGATCACGCCCTGGCTTTGCTTGATGCCGACCACGCCGTTGCAGGCGGCCGGGATGCGCGTCGAGCCGCCGCCGTCGGTGGCGACCGCCAGCGGCGCGATGCCGCTCGCCACCGCCACCGCGGCACCGCCGCTGGAGCCGCCGCAGGTGCGCGCGGCGCTCCAGGCGTTGCGGGTGCGGCCGAACAGCGGCGAATCGGTCAGGCACTTGGAGCCGAACTCGGGCGTGGTGGTCTTGCCGATCAGGATGGCGCCCTGCGCGCGCAGGCGCGCCACCGAGACCGCGTCCTGCGCCGGCACATTGTGCTGGTGAGGCAGCGCGCCGAAGGTGGTGCGCACCCCCTGCGTGTTGACGATGTCCTTGACGGTGAAGGGAATGCCGTGCAGCAGCCCCGTCGCCCGGCCCGCCATCTGCGCCTGCTCGGCGGCGCGCGCGGCGTCCATGGCCTGCTCGGCGCACAAGGTGATGAAGCAGTTCAGTTCGGGCTGGAGCCGGGCGGCTCGCGCCAGCACGGCTTCGGTCAGCTCCACCGGCGACAGCTCGCGGCGCGCGATGCGCTCGCGCAGCACGGTGGCGGGCAAGAGGCAGGGATCCTCGTGCATCGAGGCAGTCTCCGACGGCGAGGGCGTCCGGCCGGGCGGCTCGCTGGGCACCGCGCTCCCGCCATCCCCTCTTGTTTGTGTATCGCGTTCCTGTATTCTGGATCCAGAATACAGGATTCCGACCTATAGTAGACGCGCGGGCGGCCCTTGTAAACTGTGCGGATCGGCGTCGCCCGCCCGGTCCTGTCCGGTGCCGGATCGCCGGCGCGGACACAGTGGCACGGCGCAATGGCGCAATGGCGCAATGGCAGCAGGGGCACGGCGACAGAGACAAGAAGACTAGGCGAGGGGGAAGATGGACGAAACGTTCGCGTGGCAGAACCGGGTGCGTCTGGTGGAGGAGGTGGCGCAGGTCCTGCGGGAGCGTATCTACCGGGGCGACTATCCGCCCGGCAAGCCACTGCGGCAGGTGGAGATCTCGGCAGACCTGAAGATCAGCCGCACGCCGCTGCGCGAGGCGCTGCGGCTGCTGGAGCGCGAAGGCCTGGTCAGCGCCGAGACGGCGCGCGGCGTCAACGTCGTCAACGCCGACTTCAAGCAGCTGATGGATGCCTACGCCCTGCGCGAGATGGTGGACGGGCTGGCCGCCCGGCTCGCCGCGCAGCGCCTTGGTGAGCGTGCCGGCGCTGCCCTGCGCGCCATCGTCGCGCGCCAGCGCGAGGCCCTGGCGCCGTGGCAGCCGCAGGTGTACACCGCGGCCAATGTGGACTTCCACGCCACCATCATCGAGCTGGCCGACAATGCCTACCTGTCACGTCAGCTGCCGATCGTCCATATGACCTCGCAGGTGTTCGCGCCGCGTGTGCTGTTCGAGGCAGACCGCGCGCGCACGGCGATCGACGAGCACCTGCGCATCGTCGAGTCGATCGAGCAGGGCGACGGCGAGGCGGCCGAGGCACTGGCGCGCGCGCACATCCGCAATTCGATGGCGCGCCTGCGCGCCCTGGGTGCCGGCGGCGAGGACTGGGTCCATCCATCCAAGAACCAGGACTAACCGCGCGGGTGATGGTGGCGGTGCAGTTCGCGCAGCCGCTCGCGCGCGACGTGGGTATAGATCTGCGTGGTGGAGATGTCGGCGTGGCCCAGCAGCAGCTGTACCACGCGCAGGTCGGCGCCATGGTTCAGCAGGTGGGTGGCGAAGGCATGGCGCAGCGTGTGCGGCGACAGCGGCGCATGGATGCCGGCCTCGCGCGCATGGCGCTTGATCAGGTGCCAGAAGGCCTGGCGTGTCATGCCCTCGCCGCGCTGCGTGACGAACAGCGCGTCGCAGGCGCGCCCGGCCAGCAGCGCCGGCCGGGCTTCGGCCAGGTAGCGGCGCAGCCAGTCGCCGGCCTGCAGGCCGAAGGGCACCAGGCGTTCCTTGCCGCCCTTGCCGCCCACCACGCGCGCCACGCCCTCGTTCAGGCCGATCTCCACCGTGCGCATCTGCGTCAGCTCGGACACGCGCAGGCCGCTGGCGTACATCAGCTCCAGCATGGTGCGGTCGCGCAGGCCGAGCGGCGCGGCGGTGTCGGGCGCGTCCAGCAGCGCCTCGACCTGGGCCTCGCTGAGCGTCTTGGGGAAGCGCGGCGGCTGCTTGGCCGGGCGCAGCAGCAGGCAGGGATCGGCCGCGATCAGGTGTTCGCGCAGGGCCCAGCGGAAGAAGCGCTTGAACACCGTCAGCCGCCGGTTGGCCGACGATGCCAGCGTGTCGTGGTGGCGCGCGGCGAAATAGGCCCCCAGCGCCGTATCGTCGACGCCGGTCAGTTCGCCGCCGCCGCTATGGCGCAGCCAGCGCGCCAGCAGGGTCAGGTCGCGGCGGTAAGCATCGATGGTATTGCGCGACAGCCCGTCCTCGAGCCACAGCGCGTCGCAGAAGCGCTCGATCAGCGCGGTGTCGGCGGGGGCCGGCTCCGCCGCGGCCAGCGCCTCGCCCAGGTCCTGCGGATGGTTCATAGCAGCAGCACGCCTTCGTGGCGCAGCAGCCAGTGCTTGACGTCCAGCAGGTAGCCCGAGCTGTGGTGGGCGAAGCCGCCCAGCCCCTGCTGGCTGACCACGCGATGGCAGGGAATCACCAGCGGCAGCGGGTTGTCGCCGCAGGCCTGGCCAACTGCGCGCGGCATGCTGTCGAGCTGTCGGGCGATCGTGCCGTAGGTGGTGGTGGCGCCGCGCGGCACCGCGCGGATGGCCTCCCACACACGCTGGCGGAAACCGGTGCCGGCCAGGGCCAGCGGCAGGTCGAAGGGGGCGTCGGGGTCGGCGTAGTAGGCCTCGAGCTGCGCGGCCAGCCGGCACACCAGCGCGTCCGCGCTCGCCTTGACGGGCGTATCCGGCGGCAGGTAGGCGATCTCGCGGATGCCGGCGGCGTCCGCGCGCACGCCCACCCTGCCGAAGGGGGCCGGCAGGATGGCGTCGAAGCGGGCAGGAATCAGGGATGGCATGCGGGCATTCTAGTCCACTGCATCAGGTGAAGGGCAGCCCCGCTCGACAGCGCCCCGGGCCGCATGCAGCGCCGCAAGGGCTCGCCATCGCCGTGCCATGGCGGCGCTTTGCACCTGGCCTGCGACCTGCACTGCCGCGCGGGTACGTTCTTGGGGGGCGCTTTCGCTCTCCCTGACGCAATGGACCAGAGCGTTCCGCGCTGCCGGCGAACGCCAATGAAAAAAGCCCCCTGCCAAGGGGGCTTCAAAAGGGCCTTGGAGCCTGCAGCCTGGCGGCGCCGAGGCACCGCCAGGCACGGCTAGGGGAGGGCTCTCCCTGCCGGCCCGCTTACTGCTCCAGCTTGATGTTCTGCACCTTGACCAGGTTCTTCATCTTCTCGAATTCCTTCTTGATCTCGGCCGCGTGCTGCGCCGGCGTGTTGCCGGACGGCTCGGCGCCGGCGGCGCGCAGGCGTTCCTGGAAGCCCTTGTCCTGCAGCGCCTTGACGGCGGCGTCATGCAGCTTGGCGATGACTTCGTCGGGCGTGCCGGCCGGTGCCACCAGGCCGTACCAGGCCGGATCGTTCGGCTCCTTCAGGCCGACTTCGGCGAAGGTCGGCACATCGGGCATGGTGTCGATGCGCTTGTTCCAGGCCACCACGATCGGGCGCAGCTTGCCGGCCTTGATGAAGGGCATGGAGGAGGGCAGGTTGTCCATCATGATGGGCACCTGGCCGGCGATCACGTCGTTCAGGGCCGGGCCGGCGCCGCGGTAGGGCACGTGCACGATGAAGGTCTTGGTCGCAACCTTGAACTGCTCGCCGAGCATATGGCCGAAGCCGCAGGTGCCGGACGAGGCGTAGGAATACTTGCCCGGATTGGCCTTCAGCACGGCCAGGAATTCCTTGTAGCTCTTGGCCGGGAAGTTCGGGTTGACGGCGATCACGTTGGCCACGTTGGCCAGGTTGGTGATGGGCTTGAAGTCCTTGATCGGGTCGAACGGCAGGCGCGGGTTGCAGGCGGGGTTGACCGCCATGGTCGACACGGTCGAGATGCCGATGGTGTAGCCGTCCGGCGCCGCCTTGGCGATCGCGTCGGCGCCGATCGAGCCGCCGCCGCCGGCGCGGTTCTCGACCACCACCGGCTGGCCCAGGATGCGGCTCATCTGGTCGGCCGCGCCGCGGCCGACGATGTCGGTGGTGCCGCCGGGTGCGAACGGGATGATGAGGCGGATCGGCTTGCTGGGGTAGCTCTGCGCCTGCGCGAAGGAAGCGCTGGCGGCCAGCGCCAGGGCCAGTGCGATGTTGCTGTGCTTGTGCATGAGATCGTGTCTCCCGTCTGAGGTCCGGGCCAGGGTCGGGCCCGGGGTGTGAAAACCGGCGTGCCGCGTGCGCAGGTGGCGGGTGGCGCGCCGGACCTTTGTCATGCGCCGTTCGGTGCCGCGGAGCTGATGTCCTGAATCACAAATTCGTGGACTCAGTCAGCCGACAAGCCACGCGATGCGTCGTCACGAATGCTCGCAAGGCTCCAGCCTTGCTGCGTTTCGTTCCTGGCCTCGCACGTCTTCCCGACAGACTTAGTGCTTCCACGAATTCAAGACTCAGGACACTAGCCACCGAGCAGGCCGCGCTTGAGTTCGCGGTCGACCGGGTTGTTGCCCAGGTAGGTGCGCAGCACCGCCTGGTAGAAATCCTCGCCCGGGATCGGCCGGCCGCGCGGCGTGCCGTTGATGGCCACCACCATGCCGGTGTCCGGGGTGAAATCGATATCGATCACATCGCCCTTGTGGGCCGTGCCGATCAGGTTCATGGTGAGGCCGAACTGTGTCAGCCGGTCATGGATCTGCTGGCGCTGCGATTCGCTCAGGTTGATGCGCAGCCCCTTGTCGAGCGCCTTGATGAAGGTGTCGGGCTCGACTTCGCGCAGCGGGCGGATCTGCAGGCGCTTGGGCCCGCTGCCGCCCAGCACCATGGTGGCGTTGCGGACCTTCTCGGGCAGGTAGAGCGCGGCGACATAGCCCTTGTCGAGGAAGCCCGCGCGCAGGCCGGCACCATTGAGCTGCAGTGTCCTGCCGCCGACCCGGGCGGCGTCGTCCAGGCGCAGCCCCGCGATCATGCCGGCGCTTGCGCCGCTTGCCGCCAGGCACAGCAGCGCGGCCGCCGCGCATCGCGCGGCAAGCTGGCGGCGGCTGGCGCGCAGCGGCTTGGGAAGGGTGCTACCGGACGGCATTGCGGCAAGAAAGGTACGGCAAAGTGTGTCATGCTGCCGGAAATCTGGAACAATACCTATCCGTATCTGCCCTAGGGCGCACATTTCAGCAAGTGGCGTGCGCTCATCAGCCAAGGCCCGCCCCCCGGACCACAGCGGCCGCACTCGGCCCGACCAGAACAATAAAGACAAGAAGGCCGACATGTCCTCCGCCTTGCTGCTGTTGCCCGACTTCAGCCTGATCCTGATCGGATGGCTGCTGGTGCGCTATACCTCGTTCGACCGCGTGTTCTGGTCCGGCGTCGAGCGCCTGGTCTATTTCGTGCTGTTCCCGGCGCTTCTGCTGCAATCGACCAACAGTGCCCAGCTGGATTTCTCCTCCACCTCGGCCATGCTCGGCCTGGGGCTGCTGGTGATGGGTTTCGGCATGGCGGCCGGCTACGCGGTCAGGTGGGTGCTGCGCCCGGACCCGGTCGCCTTCGCCTCCGGCCTGCAGACCGCCTTCCGTTTCAATTCCTACATCGGCCTGGCCCTGGCTGCGCGCCTGGGCGGCGGCACCGGCCTGGCCATGATGGCCCTGCTGGTGGGCTTCACCGTGCCGCTGGCCAATGTGATGGCGGTGTGGGCGCTGGCGCGCCATGGCGAATCGCGGCTGCTCGCCGAACTGGCGCGCAACCCGCTGATCCTGGCCACCGCGGCGGGGCTGGGCACCAACCTGCTGGGGCTGCACGCGCCGGAGGTGCTGGCGACCACCTTGAACCGGCTCGGCTCGGCCTCGACCGCGCTAGGCCTGATCACCGTCGGCGCGGGCCTGCAGCTGCGCGCCGCGAGCGGCTCGGTGGGCGCCATGACCTGGTGGACCGTGGTGAAGCTGGTCGCCATGCCGGCGTTTGCCTGGCTGGTCGGCCGCCACTTGCCGCTGACCCCGCTGCAACTGCAGATGGTGGTGCTGTACGCCTCGCTGCCGACCGCCTCGAGCTGCTACATCCTGGCAGTGCGCATGGGCGGTAACGGCCCGATGGTGGCGGCCACCATCTCGGCGATGACGGTCGGTGCCATCGTCACGATGCCGTTCTGGATGGCCTTGCTGGTCTAGTTGCCGCCGGGCCCGGCGGCCGCTGCGCGGTCCTGCGCCAGGGCCCAGTCGATGTGCTCGCGCACCAGTGGGCTGGCGCTGTCCCGGCGCGCCGCCAGGGCGGCGCGCAGGCGCGCGGCGAGGGCGGCATCGCCGCCTTCGGCCGCGCTCGCCGCGCGCAGGCTGTTGCCCAGTCCCACCGCCAGGTTGCGCAGCCAGCGCTCGTGGCCGATGCGGCGGATCGGGCTGCCCTCCAGCCGCTGGTTGAATTCCGCCTCGCTCCAGCCGAACAGTTCGGCCATGTCCGGGGCGTCGAAGCCATTGCGCACATCGAAGTCGGGCAGCGTGGCGCGCCGCGCGAACTTGTTCCAGGGGCAGGCCAGCTGGCAGTCGTCGCAGCCGTAGACGCGGTTGCCCATCGGCGCGCGCAGCGCCTCGGGGATCGCGCCCTTGTGCTCGATGGTCAGGTAGGAGATGCAGCGGCGCGCGTCGAGCCGGTAGGGTGCCAGGATGGCCTGGGTCGGGCAGATGTCCAGGCAGCGCCGGCACTGGCCGCAGTGACCGGGTTCCGGCGGGTCGGCCGGCAGCGCGATGTCGACCAGGATCTCGCCGAGGAAGAACATCGAACCGGCGGCGCGGTCGAGCAGCAGCGTATGCTTGCCGCGCCAGCCGAGCCCGCCGTTGCCGGCCAGCGCGACCTCCATCACCGGCGCCGAGTCGGTGAAGACGCGGTAGCCGAACGGCCCGATGGCCGCCTCGATGCGGCTGGCCAGCGCCTGCAGGCGGCTGCGCAGCACCTTGTGGTAGTCGCGTCCGCGCGCATACAGGGAAATCACCGCGGTGGCCGGGTCGTCCAGCCGCGCCAGCTCGCTGCGGCGCCAGCCGTCGCCGGTGCCGGCCGGCAGGTAGGGCATGCGGGCCACGATGGCGCGCACCGTGCCGGGCACCAGTTCGGCCGGCCGCGCGCGCCTGGTGCCGTGGTTCGCCATATAATCCATGTCGCCGTGAAAGCCCTGCGCCAGCCATTCCAGCAGCCCGGCTTCGGCATGGCTGAGGTCGACGTCGGCGATGCGCACCGCATCGAAGCCCAGCTCGGCACCCCAGCCGCGGATGGACTGGGCGAGCGCCGCCAGCCCGGCGGCGGGCACGGTTGCGGTGCCGTGGCCGTCACCGGTCCCGGCCGGCGCGCCGGCGGCGCGTGAAGAGGAGGCGGCTGGCGCTTCTGCGACTCGGTCGATCATCCCTGAATTGTACGCAATGCCCCTGCTCGAAGAACGCTCCCTGCCCCTGCCCGACGAGACGGCCACCGCCGCCCTCGGCGCCGTGCTCGCCCAGGCGGTGCGCATCCTGCCGCCCCAGGCCATCCATGTGCAACTGTCCGGCGACCTCGGCGCGGGCAAGACCACGCTGTCGCGCGCCATCCTGCGGGCGCTGGGCCATGCGGGCAAGGTGCGCAGTCCCACCTACACGCTGTGCGAGCCCTACCAGGTGACGCGCGCCGACGGCTCGCCGCTGACGGTCTACCACTTCGACCTCTACCGCTTCGCCGACCCCGAGGAGTGGATCGACGCCGGTTTCCGCGACTGCTTCGCGGAGCCGGCCCTGAGCCTGGTCGAATGGCCGGAGAAGGCCGGCACCCTGCTCGGGGAACCAGACCTGCATCTGTTGCTTCAAACGGACACGGCCGCGGCCGATATCGCAGCCGAGGGGCGCATCGCCTTGCTGCGCGCCTATACTCCCACTGGACTGACCTTGCTGAACGCATGCTGATCAAGCGACTCGCCACCGACCGACCCGATGGACCAGACGGCCTGCTGCCGGCCCGCCGCAAATGGATGGCGCAATGCCTGAAGGCGGGCGCCGGCACGGTGGTGCTGACGCTGGCCGGCACGCAGATCGCGCGCGGCGCCGGCATCGTGGCGGTGCGGGTCTGGCCCGCCGAAGACTACACGCGCGTCACCATCGAATCCGATGCGCCGCTGGCGGCGGTGCACCAGATGGTGCGCAATCCGGATCGCCTGGTGGTGGACGTCGACGGCCTCGACCTCTCGCCCACGCTGCGCGAGCTGGTGGCCAAGGTCACCCCCAACGATCCCTATATCCAGAGCGTGCGCGTCGGCCAGAACCGCCCGCGCGTGGTCCGCCTGGTGTTCGACCTGAAGGAAGACGTCACGCCCCAGGTGTTCACGCTGGCGCCGATCGGCAATTACCGCAATCGCCTGGTGTTCGACCTCTACCCGGTCAATCCGCCCGACCCGCTGTGGAAGCTGGTGCGCGAAACCGAGGACAAGCAGCGGCGCTACGCCGAGGCGGCGCCCCCGCTGGCGGACGGCACGGCCGCCGCCGGCGCGGGCGGCCTGGGCAGCGCCGCCATCGCGGGTGCCCAGGGCGCGGGCGAGGAGGATGCCATCGGTGCCCTGGTGCGGCGCTTCGACGAGAAGGGCCCGGCCGGCACGACGGCACCGCCGCCGCTGCCGCCGATGGCCGCGGCCAGGCCGAGGCCCGCACCGGTCCCGGCACCCGAGCGTGCTCCGTCCGCGCCCGCGGCGCCGCCGCCGATGGCGCAGGCCAATATCCCCGCCGAGCGCCCGCTCAAGATGCGCCGCCTGCTGACGGTGGCCATCGACCCCGGCCACGGCGGCGAGGATCCTGGTGCGATCGGCGCGGCCGGCTCGCGCGAGAAGGACGTGGTGCTGCAGATCGCCAGCCGCCTGCGCGCCAAGATCGACGCCCAGCCCAATATGCGCGCGATGATGACGCGCGATGCCGATTTCTTCGTGCCGCTCAACGTGCGCGTGCAGAAGGCCCGCCGCGTGCAGGCCGACCTGTTCGTTTCCATCCACGCCGATGCCTTCCTGTCGCCGGAGGCGCGCGGTGCCTCGGTGTTCGCGCTGTCCGAGCGCGGTGCCTCGAGCAGCGCGGCGCGCTGGCTGGCCAACAAGGAAAACTCCGCCGACCTGATCGGCGGCGCCAATATGAGCAACAAGGATGCACAGGTCGCGCGCGTGCTGCTGGACCTGTCCACCACGGCGCAGATCAACGACAGCCTGCAGCTCGGCAAGTCCGTGCTGGGCGAGATCGGCGGCGTCAACCGGCTGCACAAGGGCAGCGTCGAGCAGGCCGCCTTCGCCGTGCTGAAGGCGCCGGACATCCCGTCCATCCTGGTCGAGACCGCCTTCATCAGCAATCCCGAGGAAGAGCGCAAGCTCAACGACGACAGCCACCAGGAACAGCTGGCCAACGCCATCCTGCGCGGCATCCGCAACTACTTCGCGCGCAATCCACCGCTGTCCAAGAACCCTTCGGTCTGATGATCTGAGGCGCTGAAGCCCTGGGCCAATCCCAGGACACCGGCCGGCCGTGCGTGGCACAACAAAACAAGACGGGGCGCCCAAGGGCGCCCCGTCCTGCATGCGGCCGGGGCCGCGCGGGAGGGTCGGATTCAGGCGCGCACCGGCGCGGCACCCGGGTTCCTGGCCTCGTCACGGTTGGCGTAGCGCGAGGCGATCACCGAGCAGACGATCAGCTGCAGCTGGTGGTAGACCATCAGCGGCAGCACCAGCAGGCCCAGGGCGGGGTGCCCGGCGAACAGGATCTTGGCCATCGGGATGCCGTTGGCCAGGCTCTTCTTCGAGCCGCAGAACACCGCCGTGATCTCGTCCTCGACCGGGAAGCCCATGCGGCGCGCGGTGAAGGTGGTGGTGCACAGGATCACGAACAGCAGCACGGCGGCCAGGGCCATCACGCTGGCGATCATCTGCCAGTGGTACTTGTGCCAGAGGCCGGCGGCGGTGGCATCGCAGAACGAGGAGTAGACGATCAGCACGATCACGCCGCGGTCGATCTTGTTGGTGACCTGCTTCTTCTTGGCCAGCCAGTTGCCGATCAGCGGGCGCGCAACCTGGCCCAGCGCGAACGGCAGCAGCAGTTGCAGCGCCACGCCGAGCAGGGCCTTGCCCAGCGGCATCGAGGCGCCGCTGGCGCTGATCACCAGGCCCATCAGCAGCGGCGTCACCAGCATGCCGATCAGGCCGGAGATGGTCGCGTTGAAGATGGCGGCCGGCACGTTGCCGCGTGCCATCGAAGTCATCGCCACCGACGACGACACCGTGGACGGCAGCGCGCACAGGTAGAACACGCCGAGCAGCAGCTCGGGCGGCAGCACCTTGCGCAGACCGATCATCAGCGCCACGCCCACGATGGGGAAGACCACGAAGGTGAAGCTCTGCACGAACAGGTGCAGGCGCCAGTGGCGCGCCCCGGCAACCAGCTTGTCGCGCGACAGCGCCGCGCCGTGCAGGAAGAACACCAGTGCGACACCGAGGTTGGTGACCAGGCCGAGATGCAGCGGACCATCACCGGTGCCGATCTCCGGCGCCAGCAGGGCGATGCCGATCGCGGTCAGCATCACCAGGATGAAGCCGTCGATCAACGCATACAGTTTCTTGAAAGGAAAGAGCAGGGTGGACATGTGGGTGGGGCGGCTGAAGATGGCTAAGGATGGCTAAGGACCGCTAAAGACAGGGAAAGACGGACTGGGTGGTATTGAACGCCATCGATGTCTAGAATGCAAATTCATTTATCGAATCCATTGATGCATTAACCGTATGAATTACACCCTCCGTCAATTGCGTGTTTTCCTCGCGGTGGCCGCGCATGGCAGCTTCAGCCGGGCCGCCGATGCGGTCGGCCTGACGCAGCCCGCCGTCAGCCGCGGCGTGGCGGAGCTGGAAGACGTGCTGGGCGTGCGCCTGCTCGACCGCACCACGCGGGAGGTGGTGCTGACCGAGGCAGGACAGGCGCTGGTGCCGGCGCTGGAGCGCCTGCTGGAGCAGCTCGACGACACGCTGGAAGAAACGCGTCAGCTTGGCGAACGCTATCGCGGGCGCGTCGTGATAGCCAGCGCACCCACCATCTCGGCCAGGCTGATGCCGCTCTATGTGGCGGAATGTGCCCGGCGCTTCCCCGAGATCCGCCTGACGGTGCGCGACAACGTGCAGGCCGGCGGCCTCGAACAGATCCACGCCGGCGCGGTCGACTTCGGTGTGCTGGTCGATCCGCAGGCGCGCGAGGCGCTGACCATCGAGCCGCTGGCCACCGACCCCTTCTGCTTCGTCTGCCGCCGCGACCACCCGCTGGCGCAGCAGGCCACGGTGCCCTGGCGCGCGCTGGACGGCGTGCCGCTGGCCCTGCTCGACTTCGCCTCGGGCAGCCGGCCGCTGATCGACCGCATCCTGGCGCGGCACGGCGTGGTACCGCAAGTGGTGCAGGAGCTGGGCCACTCGGCGAGCGTGTTCGGCATGGTCGAGGCCGGTATCGGCGCCTCGGTGCTGCCTTCGCTGTCGCTGCCGCTGCCGGAGGCCTCGCCGCTGGTATGGCGGCCGCTGGTGCCGCGCGAGGAGCGCAGCATCGTGATGGTATGCCGCGAAGACCGCTCCTTGTCGCCCGCCGCCGCAGCGGTCTGGGACATGGTCCGTACCCTGCCGCTGCCGCAGGAGCCCGGCGCGGCGTGAGCCGTGCCGGGCCAGGGAGAGTGGAGGCCAGACGATGTCAGTCCTCGCTTACGTTTGCTCCGGTGCGGTGCTCAGCCCGGCTGGGCCGTGACCATCAACGCCTCCAGGGCGAAGCTGCCATCGGGCTGGACCCGATAGTGGCGGCTCACCTCGGCCGGCGCCAGCTGCCACAAGTGGCGGATCGCTTCGACGGCCACCGGCGCCGTGCGCATGCGCTTGACCCAGCTGTCGAACTCGATCTCGATGCGCCAGCCCGGCGACAGCGTGGCGGCGAAGCCGGCCTCGGCAAACATCTCCAGCCAGGCCGGGCCGGTGTAGTCGCGCACGTGCGAGGGATCGCGCAGCAGCTCGACCGACTGCAGCCAGGTGTCGCACAGCGGATCGGTCGAGCCGGCGATATCGATCAGCACCACCTTGCCGCCGGGGGCCAGCACGCGCCGCATCTCGCGCAGCGCGGCCGGCACGTCGCGCCAGTGGTGGGCGCTCATGCGCGAGATCACCGCATCGAAGGCGGCGTCGGCGAAGGGCAGCACCTCGGCCGCGCCGTGGCGCGTGCGGACATTGTCCAGGCCACGGTCGCGCGCGGCCTGCGCCACCACGCCCAGCATGTCCTCGGAGAGATCGTAAGCCGTCACTTCGGCGGCCACGGGCGCGGCGGCGAAGCTGGCATGGCCGGCGCCGCAGCCCAGGTCGAGCACGCGCGGACGCGCCAGCGTCGCCAGCTCGGCGGCCAGGCGCGGCAGGTCCGGGCCCTGCG
>JABLTH010064875.1_pt1 | contig 15988 bp, 13 predicted proteins | sample 7875711 | NCBI WGS metagenome assembly JABLTH01 (sample SAMN14941262, study PRJNA633318) | bioreactor metagenome | isolation source: bioreactor | place: China | collected 2019-03-05 | reverse complement strand
GGAGCGGTGTCCCGGGGATAAGAGAGCCTTTTTCCCCGAGGCCGCCCGAAACCACTCCCATCCGGAAGGCCCGGAGGGCGTCGTGCCCGCCTTCAAACCCGCTGGCCACGAGGAAGCCCGCGCCCTCGAAGGTTCGCGAAGCCCATCGCCCGAGGGTCCAGCAGGACTCCAGGGCTCCAAGGGTGTTGTAGAAGACGGCGGGGGCCTGCTCGGCGGTCCGGATGAGGTTGGCCCCGCCGTCCACGATCACCAGGCTCCGCCCGGCCTCGGCGAAGAGCGGGGCGAGGGTCGGGGTGACCCCGGGCTGGCCCAGGGCCACCACGAGGTCCGCGGCCGGTTCCGCGAGCAGGGAGGCCGCCGCTCTGCGGTACGCCGAGGGACGGAGGGAGGTCGCGGCACGCACGAACTCGACCTTCACCGGCACGCCGGAGGCTTCGGCCTCGCGGAAGGCCAGATCCAGGCCCGCGAAGACCTGGTCGCCGAAGCCCTGGTGCTGCGCGCCGGGTGCCAGGAAGGCGATGCGGCCCTCCAGGGCGGGGGCCTCCGGACGGGCGGGGGGCGGATCGGCCGCCGGGCGCGGGCGGGCCGCCAGGGGCGCCGCCGCCAGGGCGGCCCCGAGCCCGCCCACCTGCGCCAGGAAGGCGCGGCGGCGGGAGGCCGAGGGAAGGGGTCCTTTGGATCGAGCCATGGTGTGCCTCGTTGCCACGCAGGGTGGAGGTGGGTCGGTTTGGAGGCGGCGGGATCAGCGCCCGGCTGCCGCCAGGGCCCTCTCCAACCGCTCCAGCCGTTCCTCCAGGCTCTCGATCCGGGCCTTCTGCTCCTGGATGACCCCGTGCTGCCGCTGGACTTCATTGAGCAGCATGGGCGCGAGGAAGTGGTAGTTCACCGAGAAGGGATTGCCTGCCGCGTCCCTCACGACCATCTCCGGGAAGGCATCCTGCACCTCCTCGGCGATCAACCCGAACTGGAGCGGCTGGGCGCCGCCGACGCGGGCCGTGTAGGTGAAGGTCACGGGGCGCAGCCGGTACAGCGCCTCGCTCTGGTCGCCCATGTCGCGGATCTGCTCCTTGAAGCGCCGCGAGGAGTTCAGCACCCCGAGGGTGTTGGCCGAATCGATGAAGACCGGCAGGCCCGTGGCCTGCAGGGCGGCGCTGTTCAGGTTGTTCCGGATGTTCGGCCAGACCGCGTTGCCGGCGTTCAGGGTGATGCCGACGCCGCTCGCGTCCGTGGCCCCGGTGGGGCCGGTGGGTCCGGTCGCGCCGGTCGCGCCCGTGGAGCCCGTGGGGCCGATTGGACCGGTGGCGCCCGTGGCGCCCGTGTTGCCTGTCGCGCCGGTGGCGCCCGTGGCACCCGTGGGACCCACGGGGCCGGTGGCGCCGGTGGCGCCCGTGGCGCCTGTGTTGCCTGTGGCACCCGTGGCGCCCGGGCGCCCGCTGGCTCCGATCGCTCCCTGGCGGCCCGGGGCACCCGCGGGGCCCGGGGCACCGGGCGCCCCGGTGGTGCCGGTCGCTCCGACGGGGCCCGTGGGACCCGTGGGGCCGATGGGGCCCGCCGCGCCGGTAGCGCCTGTGGCGCCGGTGGCGCCCACGGGTCCGGTGGGACCGATGGGACCGGTGGCGCCCGTCGGCCCGATGGGGCCGGCCGCGCCGGTGGCGCCCGTGGGCCCGGTGGGTCCGACCGGGCCCTGGATGCCCTGGGGTCCGATGGGGCCGGTGGGGCCCGTGGGGCCGACGGCGCCGAGGGTCACGTCGAAGTCGTAGGTATGGCCGTCCCGGGAGATCGCCGTGACCTTGTAGCTGCCGGCAGCGGTGCCCGCGGGGAGGGGGCAGGTCAGCGTCTGGGGGGGGCCCGGCGTATAGGCCACGCTCGCGAGGGGCGTGCCCCGGAGGAAGACCGCATAGGGGATGGCGTCCGCATCAGGCCAGACACCCGTGAGGGTGAGCACCGTCCGGTTGATGTCCGAGCGGCCCGTGAGGATGGAGGGGTTCTGCGCGACCAGGAGCGCGGGGGCGCCGGCCATCAGCAGGGCTAGACGGGTCTTCCACGATGCACGCATGGCCTTCTCCCAGATCCGCGTTGTGGGGGGGTGACGAACGGTGATCATCATCACAATTCGAAAATGGCCCGTATAGCGAATAGGGAATTTTTATTTATCGACATCCTTCCGGATGACTTCTATAAACCCTCATATTTAAATCAATACGATCAGATTTTTGCGCATGCAGCTGGACCAGGGGCCCCCCCGATTCGGGAAGGGCACCTGGTCCAGTCGCGCGAGAACTCCAGCCTGGAGGCCTCATTCTGGCGTTCCCAGGACTCCCCCGGTCGCCTCGCGGCCTGGGATGCCCCGGGGAGAGGGTTACTGGTAGAGCTGCGCGCCGAGGGAACCGACGCCGCCGACCACCAGCACGCGCCCGTCCTTCAGCAGCACCGCCTGGGAATACATGGACCCCCACTTGGAGGCGCCCGTAGCGGACCAGGTGCCGGTGGCGGGGCTGTAGGTCTCCGCGGAGGCGCCGGCCCCGTCGGCTCCGGCGGCCATCAGCACGCGGCCGTCGCTGAGCATGGAGCCGAAGCCCCAGCTGTGGGGCTTGGCCATGGCGCCGGTGCCGCTCCAGGACCCGGCGGCGGGGTCGAAGAGCTCCGCGCTGCTGCGGGGGATGTAGGTGTTGTTCCCCTGCACGAGATAGCTGCCGCCCGCGGCCAGCACCTTGCCGTTGGGAAGGAGGAAGGCCCGGTGGCCCGTCCTGGAGTCCGCCATGGAGGGACCCGCGGAAAGCGCATTGGCGGCGGGGTCGAAGACCTGCGTTCCAGCGCTGGGCAAGGAGCCGGGGCTACCACCACCCATGGCCATGGCCTTGCCGTTGGGCAGATTCACCAGCTCATGGCTGAAGTAGTAGGTAGGCGCGGTGCCGGTCCCGGAGGTCCAGGTCCCTGTGGCCGGGTCGTAGGTCTCCGGCGGAGCCGCCCCGTAGCCGCCCACCAGGAGGGCTTTGCCGTTCGAGAGGGTGAGGGTGGGCAGCTGCTCGTGGGCCACGGCAGTGGAGCCCGTCGGTGTGAACGTCCCGGTGGCCGGGTCGAAGAGCTCCGCGGTCTTCAGGCCGGAGTTCCCCCCCAGGATGGGGATCCCTCCAACAATGAGGACCTTGCCGTTGGGCAGCAGCGTGGCGGCGTGGCTCTGGCGGGGAGTGCCCATGCTGCCCACGGCGGTCCAAGTGTTGGTGGCCGGGTCGTAGATCTCGGCCTGGCTGAGGACCTGGGGGTTCTGCCCGGTGGTGACGCCGCCCGCCATCAGGACCTTCCCGTTGGGGAGCAGGGTCAGGGTGTGGCTGTAGGCGCGGGGCACGATGGGGGTGGCTGCGTCCGCGAAGGTGCCCTGGTAGGTCCGGGCATTCACGGTCAGCGTCGCCGTGGCGGTCTTGGTGGGATCCGCCACGGAGGTCGCCACCGCGTGCACGGTGATGGAGGCGCCGTTGATGGCCATCGGGGCGGTGTAGGTGCCGTTCAAGGCGATGGAGCCGGCCGAGGCGCCCTCCTGGAGGCTCCAGGTCACCGCCGTGTTGGAGGCGTTGGCGACGGTGGCCCCCAGGACCAGGGTCTGGCCGGTCCCCACGCTGGATGAGGCGGGTGTCACGGTGACGACCACCGCGGGCGCGGAGGCCGCGCCGCTGCTGGAGCCGCCCCCGCCGCCGCAAGCGGTGGCCAGGGCCAGGAGGCTGGAAGCGGCCAGGACATGGATGAGGGCGGTGCGTGCGCGGGTCATGGGCTCCTCGAGGTGACCATTCCAGTCTCGTTGCCCCCCGATCCCGTGGATGGTCCAGTTTCCACACTGCCGGGCAGACCACTTCGCGCCGGGACCCCGAAGCAGAAGGGCCCCGGCGAACCGGGGCCCTCCAGGGAACGCGGGTCCGCCTAGAAGCGGAAGGTCACGCCGGCCTGCACGGCATTCGCGCTGCCGTCGCCCTTGCCGAACTTCGTGGAGGTGTAGCGCACCTCCGCGCCGAAGCTGCGGTTGAAGTTCCAGCCCGCGCCCACGGCGAAGCCGCCCTTGGTGGTGGTGTCGCTGGCGGAGGCGGAGGAGGTGACATTGCCGATCTTCACGGTGTAGTCGTAGTCCACCTTCCAGCGGTTCACCGAGAGGCCGGCGGTGAGGTAGAAGCCCTCGTCCTTGCCGTCGATGAAGTAGAGGTAGTCCACGCCGCCGGAGAGGTCGTTGAGCTTGTACTTGCCGCTGGCGCTCACGCCGTAGTCGTCCGCCGCGTAGGCGCTGTTCTCGGGGAAGAACATGTAGTCGATCCGGGGGCGGATCACGTGGCCGCCGCCGAGGTTCCAGGTGACGTGGGCGCCGACGCCGAAGCCCGGCTTGCTGTCGACGGCGTCCTTCAGGTCGCCCAGGGGGGCGTTGCCGTTGGCCTGGAGGCCGAAGCGGACGTCCTGGGCGGACAGGCCGGCGCCGGCGAGCAGGATGCAGCCGAGGGCGAGGCGGGAAAGGATCGTCATGATTCCTCCAAAAGGGGGGGTGGGCGCCCGGAGGGCGCAGGGTCGGGAAGGTCCGGCGGGGCCGGACGGCCGGGGAGAAGGCGCTGGGATCCACGCGACCACCCTGGCCGCGAGGGAACGCGGCGCCGGGGCGGGATGACTCGGGCGGGATCTCAAAGGGCCGGGGAAAGGCTGACAGCAGCCTTACGGAACACCATCCTGGCAGCTTAGTCCGATTCCTGCACGGGATTGCGCCTCACTTCCCCAGAGGCACGCCCGTCACTTCCAGGCTGAACTGCCCGTCGAGGAAGGCGTCCACCCGGAAGCGGTCCTCCATCACCCGGACCTGGCCCAGGTGAAGCTCAGCCACGGTTCCCTTGAGCTGGATCCCCGTGGCCAAGGGCCGGTTCAGGGCGAGGGTGATCTGGTCCTTCAGGCCCCGGAAGCTCTGCTCGAGGAAGAGGTTGGCCCGCTCCTGCAACAGCTTGCGGAGGCTGGAGCGGAAGAGCCACTCGGCGGTGCGCTCGATCCAGCTCCGGCTCTCGAAGGTGTAGTCCAGGTCCTCCACCCGCAGGGTGCCCAGGGCCGGATCGTAGACCGGCCGTCCAGCCAGGCTCACCCGGCCGTTCGCCCGGCCCTTCAGATCCACGTCGATGACCGCCTTCCCCTCGAGGCCGCGGACGGTGACCGAGGTGACCTCGAAGCTCCCCTGGTCCGTGTCGAACTTCCGGCCGGCCATCTGCCGGGCGAGCTGCTCGGAGGCCTGTCGGAAGGGGAGGTCCGATTCGAGGGCGATGTGGACGCCCTGGCCGGCGGCTTCCGCGGTGTCCAGGGGCGGCAGGGGGGCCGGGGCGGGCGCCGGGGGCTCGCCGAGCACCAGCACCGGACGGGCCTGGATCTCGGGGAGCAGGACGAGGATGCGGCCGTCGCCGGAGGGGTCGGCCTTGGGACGCCCCAGCCGCACGCGCTCCGGACGGAGGAGGAGCCAGACGCCCTCGGAGACAGGGATGGGCCGCTGGGCCAGGTCCCAGGCCTCCTTGGCCTTCGCCCGCACCACGGGGGAGTCCCGGAGCTGGTCCTCGGCCTCCCGGGCCGCGGACACCAGGGCTGCCTTCATGCCGTCCATCACGGGCCCGGTGACGTCGAGGTCGAGGAAGGTCATCTCACAGCGGCTCACGGGGAGGGGGTCCAGGGGCCTGGCCCGCACGGCGAGGCGCCATCCAGGGGTGATGGAGACCTCCCCCTCCGCCCCGAGGATGACGCTGCGGTGGCCTTCCTTGCCCAGGCCGCAGGAGGCCAGGGTCTTCACGAAGGGGCCGAAGACCCGCGCCCCCACCTGGAGCCAGTAGTGGGCCAGGGTGCGGACGACGATGCGGTCCCCTTCGGTCCGGGCCTGGATGGCGTCCCGGTAGAGGTTGAAGCGGTAGGCGTAGTCAGGCCGGTCGGGGAAGGGCGTCCAGCTCTGGGTCCCCGGCGGCGTGCGGGGGATGGACCCCTCCAGGGACTGCAGGACCGCGGCGACATCCACGCGGACCGGCAGGGTGATCCTGGAGGCCGGGGGCTCGAGGCCGGTGGCGAAGGCCGGCGCCGGGCTTTCCTGGGCCCCCAGGCCCCCGCAGGCCGAGGCCAGGCAGGCCAGGGCCGCGGAGGCGAGGCGGGGACCCGGCCGCCCCATCAGGCGGTCTGGAGGGTCTGCTGGTAGGCGGCCGCCAGGGAGGCGGCGATCTCCGAGGGGCCGCGGCCCAGGAAGTCGCTCCGCTGCATGAGGTGGAGGAGCTGGCCGTCCTTCAGGATGGCGGCCTGGGGCGAGGTGGGCTGGGCGCCCTCGAAGAACTCCCGGGCGGCGCGGGTGGCCTCGATCTCCATCCCCGCGAAGACCGTGAGGAGGCGGTCGAACTTGAGGCCGTGCCGGTCCAGGGCCTCGAGGACGCCGGGACGGGCGCCGGCGGCGGCGCAGCCGCAGACGCTGTTGACCACGAGGAGGGTGGTGCCCGGAGCCTGCAGGGCGGCCTGGGCCTGGTCCGGCGTCAGGAGCTGGGTGAAGCCCGCCTGCACGAGCTCCTCGCGCATGGGGGCGACCATGTGTTCGGGGTAGTTGGCCATTCGGATCCTCGGAAGGCTGTCGTGTGAACGCGGCGGGCCGCCGCTTCGGGCGACCCGCCTGGCTAAGTCTAGCCCGGACCCTGGCAGACTGGGGGATTCGGAGGTGTCATGCGCGTGGTGCTGCTGGGCGGGTCGCTGCGGAAGGCTTCGCTCAACACGCGGTTCCTCGGCCACCTGGCCGGGATCCTGGGGGAGCGGGGCCACGGGGTCTCCGCCTTCGCCGGGGAGGCCCTGCGCCTGCCCCTGTACGACGAGGACCTGCCGGCCCCGCCCCAGGGGGTCCTGGACCTGCAGGCCGCCCTCGCCGGGGCCCAGGCCCTGATCATCGTCAGCCCCGAGTACAACGCCGGGGTCCCGGGCCACCTCAAGAACGCCGTGGACTGGCTGTCCACCCTGGACGGGAGCCCCTGGGGAGGCCTGCCCGTGCTCCTGTGCAGCGCGAGCCCGGGGGCCTTCGGCGGGGCCCGGGCCATGCTCCCCTGGCGCGCCACCCTGGCCAACATGGGCGCCTACGTGTATCCGGGGAGCGTGAACGTCCCCCACGCCGACAAGAACCTCGATGGGGAAGGCGCGCCCACGGATCCCCGGACCGTCATCACCCTCGGCCGCACCCTCGACGCCTTCCTCGACTTCGCCCGCGCCCTGCGGCCCTAGACGCCGGATCCCCCCATGAAATCCTTCCTCAAGTCCTTCTTCGCCTCCCTCCTCGCCGTCCTGGTGGTCGCGGGCGCCGCGGCGGGCCTGCTCTTCGTGATGCTGGCCGCCGCCGGGGCCTCGGGCCAGGCCTCGGTGCCCGCCAAGGCCGTCCTGGTCTTCGACATGGGGACCAACATCCCCGACGGGCCCGCCGACAGCAGCCCAGGGGAGGTCTTCTCCCGGGCCCTGAGCGGCAAGGAGGACGGCGGCGTGCCCCTGGCCTCCCTCACGGATGCCCTCGACCGGGCCGCGAAGGACCCGAAGATCGCCGCGCTCTACCTCACGGGCAACATCAGCCCGGTGGGCTACGGCAGCGGCCCCGCCGCCCTCCGGGAACTGCGGGAGGCGATCCAGCGCTTCCGCAAGGACAGCGGCAAGCCGGTGCTGGCCTACAACCTGAACTGGGACAAGAAGAGCTACTATCTCGCCGCCGGGGCGGGGAAGGTCTACGTCCATCCGATGGGCGCTGTGGACGTCTCGGGCCTCGCCTCCGAACCCATGTTCTTCGGCAAGGCCTTCGAGAAGTACGGCATCCAGGTGCAGGTCACCCGGGTCGGCAAGTACAAGAGCGCGGTGGAGCCCTTCGTCCTCGACCGCATGAGCCCGGAGAACCGGGAGCAGGTGCAGAAGCTGCTGGACGACCTCTGGGGCGAGTGGAAGGACACCGTGGCCCGGGACCGCCACCGCAGCCCCGAGGAGGTTCAGAGGGCCGCGGACGACCAGGGCATCCTGCTGGGCCCGGAGGCGGTGAAGGCCGGCCTCGCGGACGCCGTGGCGACCCCGGACGCCGTGCTGGACGAGTTGAAGGGGCTCTCTGGCAAGAAGCCCGAGGACCGTGAATTCCCCCAGGTGGACCTGGAGACCTACGCCACGAAGATCCCGCGCCCCGCCGGGGCGAAGGGCGCCCAGCGCATCGCGGTGGTCTACGCCGAGGGGGAGATCGTGGACGGCGACGGCCGCCCCGGCCAGGTGGGCGGCGACAAGCTCAGCAGGGAGCTCCGGAAGCTGCGCCTCGACAAGAACGTGAAGGCCATCGTGCTGCGGGTGAACAGCCCCGGAGGCAGCGCCACCGCCAGCGAGCTCATCCAGCGGGAAGTGATCCTGGCCAGGAAGGCCAAGCCCGTGGTGGTGAGCATGGGCCACCTGGCCGCCTCCGGAGGCTACTGGATCAGCGCCTACGGCGACCGCATCTTCGCCGAGCCCACCACCATCACCGGCAGCATCGGCGTCTTCGGCCTCCTGCCCAATGTGCAGAAGCTGGCGGCGGACTTCGGCGTCACCTTCGACGAGGTGAAGACCGCGGCCATGGCGAACCCCTCCACCCTCAGCCGGCCCAAGACCGAGGCCGAGCTGGCCCGCATCCAGGCCATCGTGGACGGAATCTACGACCAGTTCCTCACAAAGGTGAGCGAGGCCCGCAAGCTGCCCAAGGAGCGGGTCCACGAGATCGGGCAGGGACGGGTGTGGAGCGGGGCCGAGGGGCGGAAGCTGGGCCTGGTGGACGAGCTCGGCGGGCTGGCCGACGCCGTCCGCTTCGCGGCGAAGAAGGCGGGCATCGAAGGCAACTACCGCATGGACCTGCCGGCGGCCCCCAAGCCCCCGGTCCAGAAGCTGCTCGAGGCCCTCGGGGGCGAGTCCCACCGCCAGGCCGACGCCCGCCTCCCCGGGCCGGCCCTCCGCCTCCGCCATCAGGCCGAGCGGGCCCTCCAGGCCCTCGCGGCCTGCAACGATCCCCTCCACGCCTACGCGAGGCTCCCCTTCGAGGTGGACATCCGCTGAGGCCGCGGATCCCCGCGCGCCCCGACCTGCTATCCTCCGCTGCGTCCGCGCCGCCCCGGCCGCGGCCCAGGAGGCACCGTGGGCCTTCCCCCCCGGCCAGGCGAGAACCCCGACCTGCCCCACGGCAGCGGCATGCAGGAGCTGCTGGAGATCCTGGCGGGACAGGTGCACCGCACCCTGGTCTCCCGGCATCCCGAGGCCCTCTGGGCCCTGCGCCGCGAGGCCGTCCCCTTCGAGCAGCTGACGGAGGCGCAGAAGGCCTACGAGCGCGATTCCGCGCGAGCGACCCTCCGGCAGCTGATCGAGGAGGGGTGGCGGATCGAGCCGCCCCAGACGCCTGAGGCGGACCTGGCCTCCTACCGCGCGCGGGGGGAGGACTTCCTGAGGCAGGACGAGTCCCTGATGGCCTACGACGCGCTGACCCTCGGGCTCCGAGACTATCCCGGGGACCTCTTCCTGCGGCAGCTCCAGGCCCTGGCCCTCATCCGCAGCGGCGCGCCGAGGAAGGCCCAGGAGCTGCTCTCCGCCCTCCTCCAGGAAGGCCACCGCGACCAGGGCACCCTGGCGCCCCTGGCCCGGAGCCACAAGGACCTCGCCGAACGCGCCGCCGATCCCCTGCTGCGCCGGACGCACCTCGAGCTCGCCTGCGGCCTCTTCACCGAGGCCTACCGCCAGAACCGGGGCATGTGGAGCGGCATCAACGCCGCCACCCTGGCCCTGCTGCTCGGCCGCCGGGAGGACGCCGTCGCCCTCGCGCTGGAAGTGGAAACCCGGGGCCGCGACATGCAGGAGGCCCTCACCGCCGATGGCAAGGACCCCTTCTGGGTGGCGCCCATCCTCGCCCAGGCGGCCCTGATCCGGGGCGGCCGGGAGGAGGCCCTCGAGCTTTGCGACCTCACGGTGCAGCTGGGGCGGGACCGCCCGGCGGACCTCGCCGAGATCCGCCACAACGCGTTGTCGCTGCTCCGCCACCTCGGGCAGGACACCGCCGACTTCGAGGCGGTGCTGCCCCTGACCCGGGTGGTGGTCTTCACGGGGCACATGGTGGACCATGCGGACCGCGCGGACCCCCGGTTCCCTCCCGCCCTGGAGCAGGACGTGGCCAGGGCCATCCGGGGGAGGCTGGAGGCCCTGCGCGCGGGGGCGGGCTTCGCCACCGCCGCCTGCGGCTCGGCGCTGCTCTTCCACGAGGCCATCCTGGCGCGCCACGGCGAGGCCCACGTGGTGCTCCCCTACGACAGGGAGGAGTTCCACGCGGACAGCGTGGCCATCCGGCCGGACCAGGACTGGACCGCCCGGTTCAAGGCGGTGCTCGCCGCGGCCCGGCGGGTCATCACCGCCTCCCCCCAGCGCCTCGACCGGGGCAGCGTCCCCTTCCAGTACGCGAACCAGCTCCTGCTGGGGCTCGCCCGCATCCGGGCCCGGCAGATGCATACGGAAGTCGTGCCCCTGGCGGTCTGGGACGGCCAGCCCAGCGCCGTGCCGGGCTCCACTGCCTGGACCGTGGCCCGGTGGCGGGAGCAGGGCCTGCGGGTGGAGGTGATCCCCCTCGGGGACCCCGAGGCCGGGCCGGTCTCCAGCCGGCTGCCCCGGGCCCCGGAACCGCTGCCGGGGGGCCTCGAGCCCCGCATCATGGTGATGCTCTTCGCGGACGTGGTGGCCTTCAGCGCGCTTCAGGAGACCCAGGTCCCCCGCTTCGTCGCCCACTTCCTCACCGTGGTCCGGGACCTCAAGCAAAGCCTCGCCGTGCCCCCGAGGATGGAGAACACCTGGGGGGACGGGCTCTTCCTCGCTTTCGAGGACCTGGGCACGGCGGCGAGGTTCGCCGTGGACCTGGTCCGCCGCGTCAAGCACGCCGACTGGGCGGCCCTGGGGCTTCCGGAGGGACTGAACCTCCGGGTGGCCCTGCATGCGGGACCCGTCTATGTCGGCACGGATCCCGTCACTGGCCGGCCCACCTGCTTCGGCACCCATGTGAACAAGGCCGCCCGCATCGAGCCCATCACGCCGCCCGGGCAGGTCTACGCCAGCCAGGCCTTCGCGGCCCTCGCGGCCGCGGAGGACGCCCCGGGCCTCCAGTGCGAGTACGTGGGGCAGCTACCCCTCGCGAAGGGGTTCGGGACCTTCCCCATGTACCTGCTCAGGGTCGTGGATGAGGGGACCCCGTCCGATTCCGGCGTCTTCGAGCGGCCCGGGGACTGAGGGCCGGCTTCGGGTCGGGGCGGGGCGCCTACTTCGGCAGCCCCGTGCCCCAGAAGTTCTCCTGGAAGAAGGGCGTGTAGTCCTTGTTCTTCAGGAGCTTGAGGAGGGCCGCCACCTCCGCGCTCGAGGTGCACTGCCACTTCCGGGAGGCCACCAGGGACTTGAGGAGGCGGACGAATGACTCCTCGCCGACTTCCTTGTAGAGGGTATGTAGCAAATGGGCGCCCTTGGAGTAGAGGAGGCTTGTGCGGATGCGCGAAGTGGTCTGGGGGTTCTCGTGGAAGTTGACGCGGTTAGCCATGGGGATGGTGGCCGTCTTAGCGTGGTCCACCGATTCACTCTTCCATTTGTTGGCGATGGCTTCGAAGGCGCCCTGTCCTTGCCCCTTCATCATGCGTATTGAGAGCGCTGCGCAGAATTCGGCGAACGACTCCGAGATCCACTGCTCCTCCCAGCTCGGCATCTGGACGAGCGCGCCCCAGTACTGGTGGGCGATCTCGTGGGCGAAGCGGTGATTGATACGATTGGCCTGCACCAGGCTGGGGTCTCCAGTCGAGATGACCGCGCTGGCGTCGTCGAACTTGTTGGTCGAGGTCTCCTGGGCGAACTTGATGTTGAAGGCCTCGTCGGGGAGCATCACCATGCTGGGCGGCGCCTGCCCGTAGTCCCTGTCCACCATCTGGATGATGTTGAATTCCTTGAAGGGGAACTCGCCGAGGATGGCCCGGTAGTAGTCGAGGATCCCGAAGGCGGAATTCGCCAGCCGCTTCTGGCTGGTGCGAGCCTCCTGGGCATAGACATAGACCCTGAGCTTCAGGCCATTGCGGGTCTCCTCGTAGGGGATGTAATTCCCCCCGAAGATCGCGAAGAACTGCACCGGGTTCTCGAGGGCGAACTCCGACAGGTGATAGGCGCCCTCCTCGCTGGACCGGATGGTTTTCCCCGGGGTGATCGGGCGCCAGGGCTTGGCGACCTTCACCGTGCCGTGGACCGTGAACCGGTTGCTGAGGAGCGCGCTCGATACGGGGAACCAGGGCTCGAGCCCCAGTTCCCAGTAGCTGTTTCCGTTCGGGTGCAGGAGGAAATCCCCCTCGACGCGGAAGGTGAGCTTCTGGATCGACCCTTCGGCGAGGGGCTTGGGGAACAGCACCACCAGGAGGTCGTCCCGGTGGAGGAACTCAAGGGAGGCGCCCGCGGCGTCGGTGACGGAGACGAGCTTCACCTGGCGCGGCCCCCGCTGCAGGCCCATGGGATCCACGATGTCGAGGAGGTCGAAGGCGAGGGCCCTGAGGCCTCCCTGCTGGATGCGCAGGGTCTCGGTGGCGGTGTAGCGGACGCGGTCGTCCTTCTCCGCCTGCAGGTCCAGTTCGACATGCTCGAGGAGGAAGGGGTCCGCGATGGGCTCGGCCAGGGACCAGCCCAGGGGCTGCTCCGAGATGGTGATCGGGTTCACGTACTTCCGCTGCTGGAGGGTGGCCGGCTTCAGGAGGAGCAGCCGTTCCCTCAGGTCCCAGGACTCGTCGTAGACGTAGCGCCAGAGATCGAAGTTGGCCTTGAAGTCCATCCAGACCACCGGCTTGGTCGCGTCGTTGGCCCGCTGGAGGGCCACCAGGGCGCCGAGGCCCGGCTGGGCCCTGAGCTCGAAGGGCTCGCGGAACCAGCGGTAGGACTCCTCCAATCCCTGGGCCGGGTCGCCCGTGAGGGCGGGCAGGGCCATGCCGGAGGTCACGAGGTTCAGTTCGGTGAGGTCGAAGACGACCTTGAGTCCTCCGGGGGACGGGGAGGCCTTCAGCTTGGAGCCCTTCTCGAGGTTCAGCACGAGGGTCGAGGCCTCGAGGGGGGCCGCGCTGGTGTAGACCGCCGTTCCGCGGCCCCGGAAGTGGAGTCCCACGGTCTGGCCGCCCGCGGCCAGGGGCTGCGCGACGCCCTCGGCGAGGTCGATCGCGAGGTGGCCGACCTGGAACTTCAAGTCCTTCACGGTCCGGGCTCCGCCGGCCAGGGCCAGGCTGTGGTGGGCGCGGGCGAACTCGGCTTCCCGCGCGGGCTGGGCGACCAGGGCCGCGCAACCAAGGATCGCCGCCATCAGGGTTTTCAGCATGATCACTCCTCCCGGGCGCACCCGCTCCGGCTGCGGCTCCAGCATTCCACGGGATGGCTCCTGCGGCCACCGGCGCGCGGAAACCGGACCCGATTGGTGACGCACTTCACCCGGACGGGCGGCCGGAGGTTCCGGGCGGGATCAGCTCTCCTTCTTGGCGAGCATGGTGCCCCGGCACTTCCGGGCGCCGCAGCGGCAGGCGAAGCGCCGCTTCACCGCGGCGGTGTGGCGGCCGTCGTACTGCAGGCGGTAGTCGTAGGCCAGCTCCTCGCCGGGGGCGATGGCCCTGACGGCGCGGATGAAGACCCTGCGGCCCACCACCTCGGTCTCGCAGTTCCCCTCGCAGCTGTGGTTCACGAAGCGGGCGGCGTTGCCGCCGAAATTGGCGTCGATGACGTAGCGGGAGTCCAGGGAGAAATAGAAGGTGTGGCTGGGGTCCTCGGGGTCCTCGGGCATGCGGCGGTCCGCCTCCCGGGAGGTGATGAGCTCGCCCTTGTACTCCAGGAGCCACTCGCCGGCCTCGATGGGCCTGCGGGCGAACACGCCCTTGCCGTGGACCGGGCTGTCCTTCACTTCGGTCTTGCCGCGGGAGAGCCGCGGAGCGTCCTTCGCCATGTCAGATCCTGTCGAGGTCGAGGAGGCCGGGCGGGGGATCCAGGTCCAGGCGCCGGGCCGGGAGGTCGAGGGTCCACCAGGCCTTGATGTAGGGCACCTGCCGCACGCCCGTGCGGCCGGGACGGCGGTCCTTCACCGAGACCATGTCGTAGCCCATGGGGGAGGGGTCCATCCGCAGGACTTCCCCCAGCAGGGCGCCGCCGACGTAGACGTCGCAGCCCAGCCACTGGTGGCGGAAGGACTCCCCTTCGGCCAGCACGGCGGAATCCTCGGGCATCCAGAGGGCCCAGCCCTTGAATCCCTCCGCCGCCGTCCGGTCCGGGATGGAGGCGAAGGCCACGCAGGGGCGGTCCTGGTGCCAGCGGAAGGCCCGGAGGTCCGCGGGCCGGGCCTCGGGGGGCAGGTCGCCGGGGCCGCGGGACTCCAGGTCGAGACCCGGCGGGGCCAGGACCAGGCCCCGGGCCTCCGCCAGCCTGTCCGGGTCGTCCATCACGGCATGGAGGAGGAATTCGCCCTTCAGGCCCTGCACCTTCGCCAGGTGGCCCAGCAGGAGCATCAGGCCCGCTCCTCCTCGTAGAGCTCCAGGTCGATGTTCAATCCCGCCTTGTCGCCGGCGGCGCGGCAGAGGGTGCGCAGGCTCTGGATCATGCGCCCGCTCTTGCCGATGATGCGGCCGCGGTCCGAGGCCTCGGCGTGGATCCAGATCTCCCGCTTGCGGCCCTCCCCCTTGACCTCGACCTTGAGGGCTTCGGGGTGGTCCACCATCGGGGTGAGCACGTCCTTCAGGAATCCTTCGAAATCCATGGGGGCTCCGCGGGAGGGAGGGGGATCAACGCCACGAGCCGGACGCAGGTCCGGCTCGTGCGGTGGCGATCGCCGAACGGAAGGGTTAGATGACCTGGTGCTTCCGGAAGAGGTCGAGCACGGTCTTGGAGGGCTGGGCGCCCTTGGCGATCCAGGCCTTGGCCTTGTCGGCGTCGATGCGCACGCTCTCGCCGGAGGTGGCGATGGGGTTCACGAAGCCGAGCACCTCGAGGGCCTGGCCCGTGGGGATGCGGTCGTTCTCGCTGACGACGATGTGGTAGAAAGGCCGCTTCTTGGCGCCGTTCCTGGCAAGACGGATGGTGAGCATGGGCACTCCTGAGCGGGCTAGTGTAGCGCGGATGGGCTGATCGCCCAACGGGAATTTCTGCGTCAGGGCCGGGGGCCGAGGCCTTCCGGCACCCGCGGCCCCACCTCCGCCCGCGCATCGGGACGGACGGGGCGGGCCTGCCGCCGTCCCCGCGAAGACCCCTCGGACCCGCGTGGCAAACCTGGGCTTCCGGCGCCTTCACCGCGGGTCTCCAGGTATCCTGGCTGCCGAGGGGACCCGGGAAGCATAGGCTCAATGACATTGACGCATTCCATTCACGGCCCCAGGCGAGGGCTCCTCCCTCGAACGCAGCATGGGACCGCGTTTCCCCCCCGGGCTGTCGGAGGGCTCCCCATGGGCGGATGCGCGGAGGAGGCTGCCCAATGGACTTCCGTGGGTGGCCTCGTGCTCCGCTTGTTCCTGCCCAGCCTCCGTCCTGGACGTCCGCGCCCCGGCGGGGGCGCCCGCGCCTTCCGAAGGGCACTGATCCTTGCCGGGGGGCTCGGGCTGGCCTGCGGCCGTGGTGGCTCCGACCTCCGCGGACCCGCGCCCCTGACGGCTCCCGTCATCACCGCCCATCCCGCCAGCCTCACGCTGGCCATGAACGCGCCCGGGGCGATGACGGTCGCCGCCTCGGGATCGGAACCCCTCAGGTACCAGTGGCGCAAGGATGGAGCCGACCTTGGCGGCGCGCAGGCAAGCGTGCTGACCTTCGCCTCGGCCCAGCCAAGCGATGGCGGCCGCTACGATGTGGTGGTCTCCAATGGGGCCGGCTCCGTCACAAGCTCGGTCGCGACGCTCACGGTGGGCGCGGCGCTGGCGGCGCCCAGCTTCACCCTGCAGCCTGCGGACCAGAGCGTGCCCGCGGGCGGCGCCGCCAGCTT
>JABLTH010040865.1_pt1 | contig 16026 bp, 11 predicted proteins | sample 7875711 | NCBI WGS metagenome assembly JABLTH01 (sample SAMN14941262, study PRJNA633318) | bioreactor metagenome | isolation source: bioreactor | place: China | collected 2019-03-05 | reverse complement strand
GGACCTCAGGCCCGCCGTTCTCGTGGCAGGTCCGGCAGTCCTTGACGGACGGAATGGCGTGGGACCGGCCCTCCCCGAGGTCCAGGTGGCCCTTGACGCCCTCCTTCGGCGCGAGGGCCGCGTCCGCCTCCTTCGGGTCCCAGAGGTAGGTGGCGTAGTCCCAGCCCCGGGCCGAGCGCCAGAGCAGCCGGGTCTCCACCCGTTTCCCGCCGAAGCTGAATTCCTTCCAGAAGCGCGTGCCCACGGGGAACTTCCAGGCGTCCGGGGCGGCGGCGTCGATCCGCGAGCCCGTGGGGAGGTAGACCCAGCGGCGCTTCGCCGCGCCGTCGGACCACAGGGGGTACTGGGGGGCATAGGCCCGGTTGGCCGCGTCCACCTGGTGCGACGCGGGGTCGGCGTAGAGCCCGGTCTGGCTGAGCCGCTGGGGCGGGTCCTCCCCTCCGCCCCGGGCGGCGCCGGGGATCAGGAGGCAGAGGAGCATCGCAGGGAGGTGGCGCAGGCGCATGGAAACCTCGATCCAGCTCGGCGGCCGGAGCTGCCTGCAGTCTGGAGCGGTCCTCCCCGGGCGCCAAGGCCCGGGGCCGCGGTGCCCCTCCGCTCAGTGGGAGACCTTGGCGTCCTCCACGAGCACGTCGTAGGCATAGCCGGCGCCGAAATCCTTCTTGAGGCGCACGGTGCCCCGGGCGGTGACCACGTCGCCGACCTTGGCCGTATCCGCGCTGGTCACCAGGATGTCGTGGGTGCCCGCCTTGGGATCGCCGCTGCCGTCCTGGAGGTGGAGCCAGTTCTTGCCGAGGATCTGGGGGTTCATCTTGACGACCTTGCCCCGGACCACCACCGGGCGGTCCTTCAGGGACGCCGACTGGGCATGCACCTCGGCGACGGTGCGGGCCTCGGCGCCGGTCGCCTTGGCCACCTTCTCCACCTTGGTCTCCTCGGGCTTCGGGGCGCCGTGGGGCCCCTCGGAGGCCTGGGGGGCCGCGGCGCCAGGTGCCCCCCCGGTCATGGACTTGAGGATCGCGTCCGCGGTGGCCCCGCCTCCCGCCGGCAGGCCGCCGGCATGGGGGGAGGCGCCGGGGGCGGGGGCCGCCTGGCCGTGGGCCTCGTCCACGGCGGCGCCCGTCTGGCCCTCGAGGGTTCCGAGGTAGACCTTGTCGAAGGTGCGTCCGGCGCCCTTGGACTCGAAGCGTTCCGCCAGGACCGCGCCCACCACGGTGACGGTGGCGCCGGGCTTGAGATCCGTGGCCGGCACCCCGGCCCACACTTCGCCCTGGGCGCTCTGCAGGCGCAGGTAGCTGAAGCGTCCGGCGGAGACGTGCTCCAGGACCTTGCCCTGCAGGGTGGCGGACCCGGGCGCGGCGGCCTGCCCTCGGGCGGTCTGGGCGGGCTTGGAGGACTTGCAGCCCACGGCCGCGAGGAGGGCCAGGGTGGTCAGGGTGAGGAGGGGTCGGGCCATGGGGGTCTCCAAGGGTGGCTCAAGCTCCAGGATGCCCCCAGCGGGGTCCGGAACGGCGTGATGGCTGTCACTGGACGCGCCTCCACCCGGCCTTGGGCGGGGGAAGGAGGGCCCTGTGCTAGGGTACGCCATGCCCTTCGACGTCCTGGTGTGCCCCCAGTGCGGGGCCACGCTGCCGCGGCAGGCCCGCTGGCGGATGGTGGCCTGTCCGAACTGCGGCGCCCAGGTCTCCCGCCGGGAGGACGTGGTCCAGGCCCGGCGGATCCGGGAGGCCGCCGCGGCGGTGCGGGCGGCGGTGCCGGGCCCGGTGGACCTGGTCCTCCGGGGCGCGCCCTACCGGCGCCTCGCCCTCCTGGCCCGGGGCGGGCGGGCGGACATCCACGGCGCCGTTCGGAACGAGCCCTTCGGGGAGGGCGTGGTGCTCAAGCTCGCCCGCCCCGGGACGCCGGGGCCGGCCCTGGCCCGGGAGGCGGAGGTCCTCGGAGCCCTCCAGCGGAGCCAGGCCCGGGGCCATGCCCACTTCACCCAGCGCCTGCCCCAGGTGGTTGCCGCGGGCGTGGCCGAGGGCGCCGGGGGCCAGGGGCGCGAAGCCCTTGCCCTGCGCCGCGTCCCCGGGGTGTGGGGCTCCCTCGCGACGGTGGCCTCCCGCCATCCGGCGGGGCTCGACCCCCGGCACGCCGTGTGGATGTGGCGGCGGGTGCTGGAGGTGCTCGCCTTCGTCCACGACAGCGGCTGGCGGCACGGGGACCTCGCCCTCGACCACCTCCTGGTGCTTCCCGAGGACCACGGCGTCCTCCTCGCGGGCTGGTCCCGGGCCCGGGAGGGAAGGGACGAGGCCTCCCTCCAGCAGGACCTTCGCCAGGCCGCGTGGTCCATCCGCGCCCTCCTGACGGGCGACGGCGATCCCGGCGACCTGCCCGCCTCGCTGCCCCGCCCCCTGGCCGCCCTGCTGGACCGGGCCGGCGCGGGCCGAGGACCGGCCTCCGCCCGGGACCTCGACCAGGAGCTCCAGGCCGCCGCGCGGGAGGCCTTCGGCGCCCCGCGCTTCATTCCCTTCATTCCCTGATCCGGAGGTCCCCCTGGGCTACGGCAACTACTCCTTCGAGGCCCACGAGGCCCTCTTGGCCGGGCGGCAGAACCTGGGCCGCACGGAAGTCTTCCTCCAGCGGGAGTGCCATCCGCTGATGAGCCCGAAGGGCCTCAAGGTGCGGGAGAGCCGGGACTCCGACGACCACCCCCATTCCCTCGGCATCGTCTTCGCGCTGGACGTGACGGGCTCCATGGGGGACATCCCCCACCGCCTCGCCACCAAGGAGCTTCCGGAGTTCATGAAGCTGCTCGGGGCCTGCCGGGTGCCCGACCCCCAGGTGCTCTTCATGGCGGTGGGGGACGCGACCTCGGACCAGGCGCCCCTCCAGATCGGCCAGTTCGAGACCACCGCCGAGCTGATGGACCAGTGGCTCACCTGGAGCTACCTCGAGGGGGGCGGCGGGGGCCAGAACACCGAGAGCTACGAGCTGGCCTTCTACTTCGCGGTGCAGCACACGGACATGGACTGCTTCGCCAAGCGCCGGAAGAAGGGCTACCTCTTCCTGACCGGGGACGAACTCCCCTATCCGGCGGTCTCCCGCCACCAGGTGGAGGCGATCTTCGGGGAGAAGCTGGACGAGGACATCCCGGTGGAGGAGGTCATCGCCGCCGCCGGGGAGACCTACCATCCGTTCTTCCTCATCCCCGACCTGGACCGCCGGGAGCGCTGCGAGCGCCGCTGGCGGGACCTCCTCGGGGACCGCGTGATCTGCATGGAATCCCCGGAGGACACCTGCCGGGTGGCGGCGGGCCTCGTGGCCCTCACCGAGGGCCGGGTCCGGGACCTCGACGACCTGGCGGCCCTGCTGGCCAAGGAGGGCGGCGGGGACCGGGTGCCGGCGGTCATCCGCGCCCTGCGGCCCTACGCGGCGCTGCTGGCCCCGGCGGCCTCCGGGACCGCCGCGCCCGCTCCGGCGGAGGAGAAGCCTCGCCCCAGCTGGTGGAAGCGCCTCTTCGACTGACGGCATGCCCCGCGCGCGGGTCGTCAGCGTCCTGGGCCTCGGCTTCGGGGACTGCGGAAAAGGCCTCTTCACCGACGCCCTGGCCCACCGGCTCCAGGCCCACACGGTGGTGCGCTTCAACGGCGGCGCCCAGGCGGGCCACCGGGTGCAGCTGCCGGACGGGCGCAGCCACGTCTTCGCCCAGTTCGGCGCGGCCACCTTCCAGCCGGGGGTGCGCACCTTCCTGGCCCACGCGGTGGTGGTGGACCCGCCGGCCCTGCGGGTGGAGGCCGCCCGCCTGGCCGAGGCGGGCGTGGAGGACGCCCTGGCGCGGCTGACCGTTGACGCGCGGTGCCGGATCTCCACCCCTTTCCACGCGGCCCTGGGCCGCCTGCGGGAGCGGGCCCGGGGGGACCGCGCCCACGGGACCACGGGCCTGGGCATCGGCGAGGCGGTGCGGGAGGCCCTCGAGCGGCCCGGGGAGGCACTGCGCTTCGGGGACCTCGCGGACCGCAGGAGGACCCTCGACAAGCTGGAGGTCCTGAGGGAACGCTGTCTCCAGGAGGCCGCAGGCCTGGAGTCTCCCGGCGGTGAGCCCGACCGCGCGGTGCTGGCGGATGCCGCCCTCGCCCTGCGCTGGTGGGAGGCCTCGTCCCCCCTGGCCGGCCTCGGGCGGGAGGGCCCCGAGGCCCTCGACGCCCGGCTGGCCCGGGGCGGGGCCGTGGTCTTCGAGGGGGCCCAGGGCCTCCTGCTGTGTGAACACCACGGCTTCCACCCCCACACCACCTGGAGCTCCCCGCACCCCCGCGAGATCGAAGGAATCCTGGCGGAGGCCGGCGGGGCGGAGGTGCGCCACTTCGGCGTGCTCCGGAGCTACCTGACCCGCCACGGCCCGGGACCCCTGCCCACGGAGGACGCGGTCCTGGACCAGCTGCCCGAGCCCGCCAACCGCGACGACGGATGGCAGGGGCGCTTCCGGCGGGGCCATCCGGACGGGGTGCTCCTGGACTGCGCCCGGCGCGCCGCCGGCCCCCTGGACGGCCTGCTGGTGTCCCATCTGGACGCCTTCGAGACCGGCGTCCCCCTCCGCTGGTGCGAGGCCTACGCGCTTCCTGCCGTCGATGGCGCGACCCCAGACCTCGCCCGCCTCGACCTGCCGGCCGCCCATGACCTGGAGGCCCGGGCGCGCCTCACCGAGGCCCTGGGCCAGGCACGCCCGCGCTACGCCCCCGGCGCCCTGTCCGGTCCCGAGGCCCTGCTGGAGCGTCTGGAGGCCGCGGCGGGCTGCCGGGTGCGCCTGGGCTCCTGGGGTGCTTCCCGCGGGCACACGCGGGACCTGGGCGGCCTGGAATCCTGAATCGGCGCCTGCGCCGGCGGACGCTATGCTGGTCGTTTGGGCCGATCCGGCCCCGCGGGCGCCCATGATCTCCTTCTCCAACGTCAGCAAGCAGTACGGCAAGCAGGTGCTCTTCATCGACGCCAGCTTCCAGCTCAATCCGGGCGAGAAGGCCGGGCTGGTGGGCCCCAACGGGGCGGGGAAGTCCACCTTGTTCCGCATGATTGTTGGCGAGGAGCACCCCGACGACGGGGTTGTGAGCCTGCCGAAGAAGCTCAGCGTCGGCTACTTCCGCCAGGAGGTGGACGAGATGAAGGGCCGGCCCGTGCTGGACGAGGCCATCGCGGGGAGCGGGCGCCTGGGGGACCTCCACCATGAGCTGCTGGACCTCGAGAAGGCCATGGCGGACCCCGGCACCGAGGACCTGGAGAAGGTCATCGACCGCTTCGGCCATGTGCAGGAGGAGTACCAGCACCTGGGGGGCTACGAGCTGGAGGCCAAGGCCAAGGCCTGCCTCCACGGCCTGGGCTTCGACGACGCCATGATCGACGGGGACGTGGGCGCGCTCTCCGGCGGCTGGAAGATGCGCGTCTCCATGGCCAAGGTGCTGCTGGGGAATTTCGACGTCCTGCTCATGGACGAGCCCACGAACCACCTGGACATCGAGTCCATCCTCTGGCTCGAGCAGTACCTGAAGTCCGTGCCGTCCACGCTGCTGATGACCAGCCACGACAAGGACTTCATGAACCGCATCGTCACCAAGGTCCTGGAGATCGACGGCGGCGACGTGGTGACCTACTCGGGGAACTACGACTTCTACGTGAAGGAGCGCGAGCAGCGGGAGGCCAACCTGGAGGCGGCCTACGAGCGCCAGCAGGCCAAGCTGGCCAAGGAGCAGCGCTTCATCGAGCGCTTCAAGGCCCACGCCGCCAAGGCCGCCCAGGTCCAGAGCCGGGTGAAGGCGCTCGAGAAGCAGGAGCGCATCGAGCTGCCCAAGAAGCGCTTCATCCCCAAGTGGGAGTTCCGCGCGCCCCAGCGCAGCGGCGACGACGTGCTGATGGTGTCGCACCTGTCGAAGGCCTACGGGCCGAAGAAGCTCTATGACGACTTCGGCTTCCATGTGCGCCGGGGCGAGCGCTGGTGCGTCATGGGCCGCAACGGCGCGGGCAAGTCCACGCTGCTGAAGATGGTGGTGGGGGCCACGGAGCCCGACGCCGGCGAGATCAAGCTCGGCGCCAGCCTCAAGGTGGGCTACTTCTCCCAGCAGGCCCTGGACCTGCTCGATCCCGACCTGACGGTGCTGGAGCAGATGCAGAAGGACTTTCCCACCGAGGGCCTGGGCGTGCTGCGCAACCTCCTGGGGGCCTTCCAGTTCAGCGGCGACGAGGTGGACAAGCCCATCCGCGCGCTCTCCGGCGGCGAGAAGAGCCGCCTGGTCATGGCCCGCATGCTCCTTTACCCTCCGAACTTCCTGGTCCTGGACGAGCCTACGAACCACCTCGACCTGGCCACCAAGGAGATGCTCATCGAAGCCCTCAAGGACTTCGAAGGCACCATGCTCTTCGTGAGCCACGACCGCACCTTCCTCCGCGGCCTCGCGAACCGCGTGCTGGAACTGGCCCCGGAGGACCATCCGAAGCCGCTGGCCTATCCGGGGAGCTATGTGGAGTACGTGGCAGCCACGGGGCATGAGGCGCCGGGGGTGCACGGGTAGGGTCCGTCAGGGCCGCGCCTGGGACGACGAGGAACCAGGAATCCCCGGAGGCGGCGTGAGGCCCGAGTGGCTGAGCCGGGAATGCGGGAACTGGATCCTCTCCCCGGGGGACGCCCTTCCTAGGCTGGGGAGCCAAGGAGGCATTCCATGACCCGCTTCGCATCCACCGTCCTCGCCTGGGGCCGCCGCGCCCTGCTGGCCGCCGTCTTCCTGCTGCCCGCGGGGCTCCGGGCCCAGGTCACGACCATCTCGTCCGTCCCCTACACCATCTCCAGCCCCGGCAAGTACGTGCTCGGCTTCAACGTGGCCATGGGCAGCGCCTCGGGCCCGGCCATCACCGTGGCCGCCAGCGAGGTGGACCTGGACCTCGGGGGCTACAACCTCATCGGCGGCACGTCGGCCACCTCGGGCGTCTACGTCTCCGGGGCGGCCGTGGTCCACGTGCGGAACGGCTACATCACCGGGTTCACCACCGGCGTGACGGTCTACAACGCCAGCGACGTCGAAGTCACCGGCCTCTCCATCGGGGGCTGCCAGCAGGGCATGTACCTCTATGGCCAGGACCTCGACGTCCACGGCAACCTGGTGAAGGAGATCGTCTCCGCTTCGACCAGCAACGCGGTGGGGATCTACGCCGCGGGGCAGTCGCTCCGGATCCGGGACAACACCGTCCGCAACGTCCGGGCGGGCAACACCGTGTACAGCTCCACCGCCATCCTGATCAACAGCTCCCTGGGCGATTTCACCTGGGGCGGCATCGAGGGGAACCGCATCTACCTCGCGGCCGGCCTCGCCAACAGCTACGGCATCGCGGTGATGAACGGCTCAACCATGAATGTCCTCGCCAACCAGGTCTTCAACACCAAGACGGGCATCTACTACGCCGGAAGCGGCGGAAGCATCAAATACGGCAACAACGTCGTCACCGGCGCCACGACGGCCTACGGGACGGGCACGGACATCGGCAACAACCACTGATCGGGTTGGGCTGGACCGTGACGCGGGCCCAGGGGGCCCGCGTCCTCGTGTCTGCCGGGGCGAGGGGCGACCTCCCCGCGGCGCCCGACACGGCCCCCAGGGCCGGCCCGGGCCGCCAGCATCCCGGGGGGCAGTCCACCGGCGCCCGCTCCTGCCGATCCACCCCTCAGGGACTTAGGATCCCTTCCATCGTTCCGGGGAGGCCCGGGCCGCCCTCGACCCGGAGTCCGCCGCCATCGGCCCTGCCGCCGGGCCCAGGGGGCGCGACGGGGGCCTTCGGGATTCCCGATCCTTCCCTCCTCACAGGAACCGGATCCTCCAGAGGCCGAACCAGGTCATGCGCAGCAGCATCCAGCCGTGGCTGAACCGGGAGATGTTGGTGTCCCCGTAGGTCCGGTCCTGGTAGCGCACGGGGAGGTCCCGGATCCTCAGGTCCAGGAGGGCCGCCCCGAAGAGGAGGTTGAAATCCCCGAACGGATCGAACTCCCCGAGGAAGGCGATCCGTTCCACCAGCCGCAGGTAGTCCGAACGCAGCAGCATCTTGGTTCCGCACAAGCTGTCTTTGACCGGCTGCCCCAGGACGAAGCTCAGCGCCAAGGCGAAGAATTTGTTGCCCAGCAGGTTCAGGAAGCGCATGGCCCGCGAGGCCATGGGGTAGATGAGGCGGCTGCCGTTGACGAATTCCGCCCGTCCCTCCATGAGCGCCTCGTAGAACTTGGGGAGGTCCTCCGGAGGGGCCGTGAGGTCGCCGTCCTGGATCACCAGCACGTCCCCCCGGGCCTCGGCGAAGCCCGCCCGCACCGCGTCCCACTTCCCCTTGCCGGGCTGGCGGAGAGCCCGGACATGATGGGGCCCCTGGTAGGCCGCGACCTCCCGCTGCAGGGTCTCCCAGGTGTCATCCTTGCTATGCCCTTCGACGAAAATGATCTCGGTGCCCCGGCCGAGGACGGGGATCCGCTCCAGGGCCGCGCGGATGTTGCCGGCCTCGTTCCGGACCGGGACCACCACCGAACAGCCGACCTCGCCGGGGCACTCCGGTTTCCTGAGGGGCCGCGCCGTGATGCACAGGGTCATGCCCAGGTGCCGGACCAAGGGCAGCTTCACCGCCACCCCGTTGAGCAGGTGGCTCAGGACCGGCCATTCGTAAGGGAAGAGCTGACGGTGCTCGAAATTGACCACCTCCCAGCCGGCCAGCTCCAGCAGGTTGAAGAGATCATCCCGGGACAACCAATTGCTCGGGGGCTGCGGCATCACTTCACCCAAGGCGGACGCGAGCTTCAAGGGCCCCCGCCAGAGCGTGTTGAGGGAGGTGATGTGAAGGCGCGTTCGAGGATGGGCGACGGCGTGAAGGTTCTGCAGGGTGGCCTGGATGTCGGTGAGGTAGCCCGTGAGGAAGTCCATCACGATGTGGTCGAAGGAGCCATCGATCCCCCTCTCCTGGACGTCCATCCGCCTGAATGCCAGGTTGGGACGCTGGCCATGGCGGGCCTGCGCCTTGGCCACCATGGCACCGCTCAGGTCGAGACCCAGGCCTTCGGAGGGCTCCAGTCCCGCGAGCAGGTCTCCCGGCCCGCTTCCGCACTCCAGCACCCGGGATCCTGCGGGGATGTGATGACGGTAGTGGCGGAGAATCTGCGCGTGGAAGTCCCGCTGGCCGGCCCGCGCCCTCTCGTCGTTCAAGGACACCCAATCGAAATGTTCCTGCAGGTTCATGGGGCCATATCCGGGGATTCCTGACGGAGTGAGAAGCCCGCCACCCGGCTGATGCGGGTGATGCGGGGTCCGAATTTGCGCTCAGCGAGGGGTACCAGGGAAAACGCCTCGGGCAGCCTGTCCTCGGGGACCACCTCCAGGCTCCCCTGGCCCGAGGGTCCCGCGTCGAGGGACTGGATGACCAGGACTTCCTCGAGGTCCCCGGCCTCCAGGGACTTGCGGATCCGGTCGGCCGCCTGCGGAACGCGGAAGATGGGCAAGGCCGGTTGCTCCTCCAGGAGCCAGGGAAGCGCCGAGCGGCTGGTGAGCACGAGGCGCGTCTTCGGCGGAAGGCTGGAGATGAACCGGGTCTGCCACTCGACCCCTTCAGCGCCCGTCACCGAATACAGGGGTTTCCCATAGCGCCCGAGGGCCGCCGCGAGGGCGAGGAGGCTCAGGGCGGCGGATAGGGCGGCGGCCCTGGGGTGCATCGGCTTCAGGTCCCCGAGGAATTGCACCGCGGCCATGGCGAAGCCGAGATACAGGGGAAGGCTGAATCGCGAGGCAGCCTGGTGATCGAACCGCGACCAGTAATAGAAGAGGAGGAGTCCTGTGTTCGCGGCGATGCCCAGGGCGACCGGGAGGAGGGCCGCAGACTCCGGAACGCCCTCCTGGGGACCGCGGCGCCGGACGACCCGGACCAGAACCCAGCCCGCTCCGGCAAGGCCCAGGAGCGTCAACACGACGGAGTTCCCCTGGTTGGGGGAGGATGCGAAAAGGAAGGCGGCGGCCCCTTTCAGGTTCCCCACCAGGTTGTCGGCCGCGAAACGGCTCGTGTGGCCTCCGGACAGCTCCCACGACACCGGTTTGTGGTTCATGACCATGACCCGAAGGGCGCAGGGCAGGAGGAGGATGGGCACGAGCGCGCTCGGCCAGGTCATGAAGGCCGCGCCACGCCGGCGCCAACCCATCAGAACCACGCAGGCGACCGGCAGGACGTAGAGCGCAGACTCGTAGCGGCTGTGGGCAAGGAGGACGGTCCCAAGAAGCAGGGCATCCAGCCTGGGGGCGCTGGGATGCCCCAGGTAGGCCACCGCTGACGATGCGACCACCAGGATCATGCAGACGTTCAGGAGGTCCATCCCGGAGCCGGTGGCGGCCTGGCCGAGCAGGGGCAGCGTCCCGAGGAGGGCCACTGCGACGCGCCCCCCGAAGGGCCCGTGGAGGCGCCGCCCGAGCACGTAGGCCAGCAGAAGCAACGAAGGGTAGAGCACCGCATTGAGGTAGAACGCGTTTTCAGCCCGGTAACCGGTCAGATCGTGAACGAGCGACACCAGGAAGGGGAAGAACCCCGGGCGCTTGTCCAGGTAGCTCGAGAGGGGCAGGAACTCGCCGAGGACCTTGTAGCCGTGGGCGATCACCGAATCGATGCGGTGGTGGTGGAGGCTGTAGGCCGTCCCCTGCAACACGTACTCGTCCCAGATGACCTTGCATCGGAAGGGTTCAGCGGCCAAGGCGAGCGCCGTGGCGGTCCCCACGAGACCCGCCGCCACCCAGCGTTCCCGGGGCGACCAGGCTTCCCGCCGAGGCCGCTTCCATGCCTGGGCGAGGGAGAAGACGAAAAGGCCGAGCGACGCCATCAGCGTCGGGTAGACACACCGCCTCACCAACACCTCGGCCTGCTCCAAGCCCACCAGGAAGGGCAGGAGGCAGGCGGCCATCGAAGCCGAGAGGAAGGCGAAGGATGGAAGCCGAGAGGGGCCACGGAGCCCCGCGAGGAGCGCCTTCCCCCAACCATGCCCGGCGCCGGGGCGGAGGACGGTCATGGCAACCCCTCCAGATGGCGCTTCAGGAACCCGGCCCTGGATTGGGCCGCCGTCTCCAGCGGGGAGCCCCGGAAGGGCTCACGGACCTCGACCCCGCCCCGGGAAGAAGCCGTTCCTCCTCCGTCGCGCACCCGGCTGATCCGGAGCCGGTCGAAGGGCGAACTTCGGAATTCGAGCAGGGGTTCAAGGGCGAGGTCCGGAGCCAGGTCCTCCTTCGGCGGAAGGACCCAGACCCCGGTGGCGAAGTCCCGCTCCAGGCGCTGGCAGACCAGCACGGCGCGGAACTGCCGGCTGTGGAGGAGGGAGCGGGCCCGGGCAGGGCTGGCCATGATCTGCTGCAGGGATGCCGCCGAAAACTTCTGGGAAGTCCAGATCACCGGCTGGCTGTCCAGGATGATGCAGTCCCCGAGGACCGCCTTGCCGGCCACCTTGCGCTTCCAAGCGAGCTCGGCCACGCCCTGGGGGTCTCCATCGCGGCGCATGGAGGGAAGGGCGACAAGGAAGAAGCCCGCGACCATCAGGACGCCCAAGGCCGGCGACGTCCAGGGTTTCCGCGGAAGGTCCCGCAGCGAGCCCACGATCGCGAGGGAAAGCCACAGCGCGAGCAGGAGCCCGAGGGCGGGCATCCGGGGGTCCTCAGCCAAGGAGGCGGACGTGGCCAGGACGAGGCCGACGTCCAGGCAATGCCCCAGGAGGAACGCCGCGAGGACCTGGTCCAAGGGCTGAGCCTCGCCCGGGCGCCTCAAGGCCCGGGCCGACCGCAGGGCGAGGAAGGGGAACGCGAACATCCCCACCGCCGACACCAGGGCGGAGTGATCCCCGGCGCGGCCGGGGAAGACCAGGACCTGCACCAGCTCCCCCAGGTTCTCCATGAGCCGCTGGAGGGAAGGACTGCCCGATCCGACGATCCTCAGGCGCCAGGCCACGGGCAGGAGGAGCAAGGGAAGCAGGGCCGACCAGCCTGGCAGCGGAACCGCGCCCCCGGACCTTCGGCGCAGCAGCGCCAGCGTCCAGGCACCAGCGAGGAGCGTGCCGGCAGCCGGCGACATGGCATTGGCCAGCAGCACCACCACCAGCACGAATGCGACACCAGGGCGCGCGCGGGGACGCTCCAGCACTTCGACCCCCAGCAGGATCGCGCAAAGCCCGAGCCCGAGGGCCAGCGGGCCGGAGCCCCCGCCGGTGACGCTGCGGGCGAGGAGGGGAACGTTCGCCAGGGCCCCGAGCAGCAGGGCCGCCGCGCGCCAGCCCTCGAACTTCCGCCCAAGCGCGTAGAGCATGCCCAGGATCAGGAAGAGCAGCGCGGCATTGATCGCGAACACGTTCGATGTCCGGAAGCCGGTCAAGGCGTGGGCCAAGGACACCAGGAAGGGCTGGAGCAGGGGCGCATGCGCCGGATCGTGCGCGGTCACCTGGTAGTACGTGATCGCGTTGATCCCCTGGGTGGCGGCTGCCGCCCATCGGTCCACGTGCAGGCTCAAGGCGACGGAAGCAAGGCGCACCTCCTCCAAGGACTGGAATCCCATGGGCCGCTGGACCAGCAGCACGCCCCCCAGGGCGAGCAGGCCTGCCGCAGGGGCCGCCAGCCCTTTGAAATGCGCTGACCGGTCCCGCACCATGGCGGCGAGGTCCGGAAGGGTCTTGCAGGTCGCGAGGATGAGCAGTCCGAGGAGGCACCACCAGGCGCCCCGCTCGTAGATCCTTCGCGCGGCCTCCATCCCTGGCAGGGACCATGGCAGCAGCGCGGTCAGGGCCAGCGCGGCTCCGGATGCGATCGTGAGTCGGCGAGTCGTCAAGATTTGGAGGGTCCCGGTTCGAGGAGTTCAACCCATCATGCGGGGACCCAGTGCCTGTTGGGGAGTCCTAAAAGGGCCGGTCCCGGGGTCTTGCTCAGGCCTTTCCCAGAAGGTGGGATCTGGTTCCGCCAAGCCCTGTCAGCCGCCGAAGGTCCCCGGGCGCGCTTCCGGCGAGGGAAGGAGAGGGAGAACCCTCGCCAGGTTCCCTCCCCCAACAAAACGGCCGCCTGAGGGCGGCCTGTTGGCGGAGAGAGAGGGATTCCCCTTCGCGCATCGCGCTCCGGGCCGGTCGCCGGCTGCGCCCGGGCCTCCGGCTCCGCCCGGGCCTCCGGCTCCGCCGGACCGGCTCCGGACGCTCGCGCGTCCTGCGCCTGGCCCTATCGGCGCGCCGGCTCGCTTCGAATCCCTCTCCCTCCCCCAACAAAACGGCCGCCTGAGGGCGGCCTGTTGGCGGAGAGAGAGGGATTCGAACCCCCGGTGGGTTGCCCCACTCCTGATTTCGAGTCAGGTGCGATAGACCACTCTGCCATCTCTCCGGAACCGTCGAGTCTAGCAGGGACGCGGCTTCGCGGCCAGGGCTGGGAATTCCCAAGGGGGGCTTTGACATTCCTCAAGGCGGCCCGGGCCGGGAGGACGGAAGCTGCGGGGCATGGGAGGAACCATGTCCGCCATCACCGACCTCGCCGCCGCGCTGCCCATCCCCGAGGGGGGCATCGTCTCGAAGGCCATCCTCGACCTGCCCGGCGCCACCAAGGTCGTCCTCTTCGCCCTGGACGCGGGCCAGGAGATCACCCCCCACGCGGCGCCCTTCCCGGCGGAAATCGTGGCCCTGGAGGGACGGATCCGCGTGAGCGTGGGCGAGGAGGCCTGCGCCCTGCTCCCCCACCAGGCCGTGGACCTGCCGCCGGGCGTGCCCCACGGCATCGTGGCCCAGGAGCCCTCCCGCTTCATGCTCACCATGCGCCGGGGGGCGAAGGCTTCCGCGGCGGCCCCGGCGTCCAAGGAGGAGGCCTGCGCCCACCACGGCTGCGACCACGGCTCCATCCCCGCCGCCGCCGGCAGCGTCACCAATCCGACGCTGCGCAAGTGGATGGCCGAGCACGCCGAGGCCCTCCAGCGCCTGGACCGCATGGAGCGCGCCGTGCAGTCCTCGGACTGGGAGGGCGTCAACGGCGTCGCCACTTGGCTCTTCGAGGAGCTGAAGGCCCACAACGAGGCCGAGGAGCAGCACCTCTTCCCGCTGCTGGACCCCATGTTCGGCGGCGGCCACGGGCCCACCCACTGCATGCGCGAGGAGCACCGGCTGCTCTGGGACCTCACCCAGATCGTGCTGGGCGACATCCGCGACGGCGTGGCGGGCAACCCCGAAGGCAGCGCCCGCGCCGCCACCCAGCTCATCGGGACGCTCCGCTCCCACATCGAGAAGGAGAACAACGTCCTCTACCCCATGGCCGAGCGCATGCTGGACGCCGCGACCCTGGCGCGCCTCGGGGAAGTCTTCGCCCACGCCTGACCCCCCTCGGGCGGGGCGGCCGGGGACGGGCGCGCAGGACGCCCGTCCCCGGCGCAGGTCATTCCGCCTCGCCCCGGGGCGGCGGACCGCCCGGACCGGGGCCCATCCCGGGACCCGAGCCCGGCCCTCCGGGGCCTTCCCGGCGCATCCCCCGGCCCGGGCCCTGGCCGGGACCCTGGGGGCCGCCCGCGGGGGCCGGGTGCAGGGCCCTGGCCTTGGCCTGCTGGTCCGGCGTGAGCACCGCGTTCACCTCGGCGTGCAGCGCCTTCGCCTCGGTCAGGGCCGCCAGGTGCGCTTTGGAGAAGGCCCCATGGAGGGCCGTGAGGTCGCCCCCGTCCCGCACGGCGTCCATGAGGGCCCTATGGGCCTTGCCGAGGGCCTCGTGGGCGGCCTCCAGGGCGTCGCGATGGGCCCGGTGGATGGCCTTCAGCTTCGCCTGCTGGGCCTCGGAGAGCCCCAGCTCCTCCGCCAGGAGGTGGAGGGGCGGGCCCGCGTGGGGCAGGCCCGGGGGCGGCGGGGGCGGCATCGGCGGCGGGGCGGGATGCTGGAGGAGGATGAGGGGGAGCATGGGACCTCCGGGTCGCAGGGCGGACACCGGTCCGCACGCCTAGGGTGCGGACGGGAGCACCCTCGGCCGAGAGCCCCGGGCCCGAAGGGCGAAAGGCCCGCCGAGCCTTCCTTAAGCCCGCCGAACGGTCCATGCCCGGGCCTCGCCGCCCGTATAGTGGGCCCATGCGGCTTCCCGCCCTCCTCCCGGCCCTGAATAGGCGCCTCCTCCACCCGGGCCGGGCCGGCGTCCTCCTGCTCCTCGCGGCGGCCTGGGCGGCGGGGCGCCTCGCCCTGGGCGGGCCCTACGGGCGCCTGGGGGCCGGGGAGGCGCTGCTGCCCATCTTCCTTGTGCTGGGCTGCCTGGTGCTGGCCCCCGCGGCCTGGCAGTGGGGGGACGGCGAAGCCCCGATGGTGTCGGGCCTGCGCGGCCTCCTCCAGTCCCTGGCCCTCAATGCCGCCTGGGTCACCCTGCTCCTGGCGGCCGTCCTCGCCCTGGGCGGCGGCCAGGAACCTCCAGCCCCGCGTCCACCGCCGCCGCCGCCGGGGGCGCCCGGCTTCGGCCCCGGCGGGCCGCCTCCGCCCCTGAGGCCGGCCCACCGCCCGCCCCAGCCGGCCCTGCCTCCGGAGACCTTCCACGCCTTCCTGGGGGTGCTCCTCGCCACCCTCGTGGGCCGGATCGTGGCCGAGCGCGAGGCCGGCGAGGCGCGGGAGGCGGAACTGGAGCGCCTTTCCCGGCAGGCCCGGGCCCTGGCCCTCCAGTCCCAGATGCAGCCCCACGCCCTCTTCAACGCCCTCAGCGGCCTCGTGGAGCTGGCCCAGGAGGATCCCGAGGCCACGGAGGCCGCCCTGGTGGCCCTCTGCGACTACCTGCGCCGGCTCATGGACCACGCGGCGCGGCCCGAGGCCCCCCTGGGGGACGAACGGGCCCTGCTGGTGGACTACCTCCGCATCGAGCAGATCCGCCTGGGGGAGCGCCTGCGGGTCGACTGGGACTGGCCCGCCTGGGCCGATCGGGTGTCGGTGCCGCCCCTGTTCCTGCAGCCCCTGGTGGAGAACGCGGTGGTCCATGGCGTCTCGGCCGCGGAGGGGGGCGGGGAGCTCCGCATCGCCGCCCACCGGGCCGATGGGCGCCTGGT
>JABLTH010000092.1_pt1 | contig 16029 bp, 13 predicted proteins | sample 7875711 | NCBI WGS metagenome assembly JABLTH01 (sample SAMN14941262, study PRJNA633318) | bioreactor metagenome | isolation source: bioreactor | place: China | collected 2019-03-05 | reverse complement strand
TGTCCAGCACCGGGCGCGGCGTGTAACGGTACTTCAGCTCGATCGGCACGCCGTGCCCGCGCCAGTCGAACAGGTCGGGCGGCAGCCGCAGGTTGACGCGCACCAGGTCCGGGTTGTAGCCGGAAACGTTCAGGTCGCGCGTGTTGGCCAGTTCGCCGAAGCGCACCGGGCGGTCGGTGCGCAGCCAGTTGGGCGCGTCATAGGGCTGGCGCGGGGCGATCTGGTCGATCTGGGTGATCGTGGCGGTGCTGCCGGACAGCGCGCGCGCGCCCAGCGCCAGCCCCTGGGCGGCTTTCTTCAGCTCGGCGCTGTCGCGGCCCATCACCAGCAGCAGCTTGCCGTTCGCATCGCCCGGATTGGGCACGATGGCCACCGTCGGGCCCGACACCGGCGGCAGTGCGACGCCGGCGGGGCGTTCGTCGGCGGTGGCGAAGACCACCGCGTTGCCGCTGGCGGGCACCTGGTTCAGCGCCGCCGGGAAAGAAGCGCCGCGATAGCCGGCCAGGGCGCCGAACCACGAGGACACCGCGCCGGCGGCTTCCAGCGTGGTGGTCGATGGCGCGCCGGCGAAGACGAAGGGCAAGGTCAGCCGGCGCACGTCACGCCGGTCGAAGAAAGGCAGCGGCAGCAGCGCCAGATCATTGGCCATGCCCAGCGAGGTGACCGTCAGTTCCAGCACGCTGGCATTGCTGACGGTGGCCCACAGGCTGCTGTGGAAGGGGTCCTCGCAGTCGGTGGTGTAGTGGCCGATCAACTGCAGGTTGAGCCGGTTGAACTCGGTGATCAGCTGCGGCTCGATGGTGATCTCGCGCTCGATCGTCGTGCCCGCCTGTTCCTTGGGCACCGGCAGCGCCGCGGCGACTTCGCCGTTGACGATCACGTTGATATGCGACAGCGCGGGGATCAGCGCCGGGGAATAGGTGTAGCGCAGCTTGAGGCGGGCGCCGGTGACCACCTGGTCGGCGCGCACCGAGAAGGGCACGCCGTTGACGCCGTCGACGCCGCGCAGCTGGAAGGGGTTGTCCGCGCCCAGCTGCTTCAGCGTGAAATTGACCTGTTGCGTGCCGGCGCGCGGCCCCGCGGGCTGGGCCGTGCCATCGGCCGGGAGCGGCGATTGGCGCGAGGCGGCGGGCACGGTGGCGGCCTGGCGCTGGGCGCCGGCAGGGGCCGCGGCCAGCAGGGCCAGTGCCAGCAAGGCGCTCAGGCGGGCGGGCCGCGCGCGTCGTTGCGCGTGCGCGTCGGATGGGCGTCGAATCGTCATCAAGGCTGTCTCTTCTTGTTCCTGAATTCCGTTGTTTTTGGGGGCCGGCCGCGGCGGGCCGGGGCCGTCAGCGCGCGCGCGCCTGCGGTGCGGGCCGGCGCAGCAAGCGGCGCATCTCCCGACCGAGGTGGAACATCACGTTCTGGAATCCCATCACGCCGATGCGCATGATCTGCCGTGCCGCCAGCCGCGGCGCGTCGGGGCGCTTGCGGCCCCATGAGTCGATCCAGGCGTCGGCGCGGGCGAACGTGCACTGCACGAATTCCATCTCCTGGCGCGGCGTCATCTCGTCGAGCGCGAGGCCGGTATGGCTGCGCCCGTGGAACACCACCTTGCCGGTGAAGGCATGCTCGTCCTCCTGCAGGTAGAGCGACACGGTGACCGCGTCGCCCTTCTTCAGCTCGCAGCCGGGCGGCAGCTTGAGGCCGAGGCCGCCTTCGGCGAAGTCGCTGGTCTCGCAGACGATGGTATTGCCGTCGGCCAGGCGCAGCGCGGCCGGCAGGCGCATCGCCACGCGGTGCGATTCGCGGATCTGGCGCGTCTCGGTGGCCACCGCGATCGAAGCGCCCAGGATGATCAGGTTGTACACCGTCCAGATCAGGTTCAGCACCACCGTGGTGGTCTCGACCTCCTGCCAGACGAACAGGCGCATCACGCCCACCGCCAGCCCCAGCAGGTTCAGCAGCAGCATGATGAGGTAGGGGCGCGAGATTTCCCAGTCGAAGTAGGCTTCCTCGATCACGCCGCCCTTCGGTGTCACGTTGAACTTGCCCGCGGCGGGGTTGAGGAAGGCGACCAGGGTCGGGCGCATGATGTACCAGGCCAGCACCGACTCGTAGACCTCGTTCCAGAAGGAATGGCGGAACTGGCCCTGCACGCGCGAGTTGGTCATATTGGCGTGCAGCAGGTGGGGCAGCGCGAAGATGGCGATGGTCAGCGCCGAGGCCTGGATCACGTGCGCGCCGAACAGCAGGTAGGCCAGCGGCGCGGTGAGGAAGACCAGGCGCGGCAGCCCGTAGAAGAAGTGCAGCATCGCGTTCAGGTAGCACAGGCGCTGCGGCAGCGACAGCCCGGGACCGAACAGCGGGTTGTCCAGCCGGCAGATCTGCGCCATGCCGCGCGCCCAGCGGATGCGCTGGCCCACATGGCCCGACAGGCTTTCGGTGGCCAGGCCGGCCGCCTGGGGAATGGCCAGGTAGGCGGTGCCATACCCCTTGCGGTGCAGCTTGAGCGCGGTGTGGGCATCCTCGGTCACGGTCTCCACGGCGATGCCGCCCACTTCGAGCAGCGGGGCGCGCCGGATGATGGCGCACGAGCCGCAGAAGAATGTGGCATCCCACAAGTCGTTGCCGTCCTGGACCAGGCCGTAGAACAGCTCACCCTCGTTGGGCACCTGCTGGAAGGTGCGCAGGTTCTTCTCGAACGGGTCCGGCGAGAAGAAATAGTGGGGCGTCTGCAGCATGGCGAGCTTGCGGTCCTTGAGGAACCAGCCGGTGCAGATCTGCAGGAAGGAGCGCGTCGGGATGTGGTCGCAGTCAAAGATGGCGACGAACTCGCCGTCGGTCTTCTTGAGCGCCTCATTGATATTGCCCGCCTTGGCGTGGCGGTTGTTGTCGCGGGTCAGGTGCGCGACGCCGACCTTCTCGCAGAAGGCGCGGAATTCCTCGCGGCGGCCGTCGTCCAGCACGAACACGCGGATCTTGTCGGCGGGCCAGTCGAGCGACATGGCGGCGAACACGGTCGGCTTCACCACCGAGAGCGGCTCGTTGTAGGTCGGGATGAAGACGTCCACCGTCGGCCAGGTCGAGGTGTCATCGGGCATCGGCACCGGTTTGCGCTTGAGCGGCCAGGCGGTCTGGAAATAGCCCAGCATCAGCACCGCGAAGGCATACAGCTCGGCCAGTACCAGGCCGGTGCCGAAGGCGACGTCGGTCCAGTTGGTGAAGCTCATCGTCTCGGTCAGGCGCCAGTACATGTAGCGGCTGGACGCCGACATGGACAGTACCACCAGGATCAGCGTAGCCAGCCGCCCGTGGATCCGGTTCAGCCACACCGCCATGGCGAAACAGGCGGCGGCGAAGCCGACCTGCTGCCAGAAGTCCAGCGGCACCGTCACCACCAGCAGGAACAGGAACAGCGCGACCACAAGGGCAGCCACGCGTGCTCCCGGGTGGTTCCACAGCGGCAGGCCGACAAAGGTGTTGCCGAAGCCCCGCACGCGCGAGGACAGGCGATCGAACCAGCCGGCGCGGGATGCCGCAGTGGCGGCTGCGGGAGGGGAGGGCTGGCGCTTCATGCTTCGACTCCGTGCAGGCCCAGCGCCTGGCGCAGCCAGCCGGCGCAGCGCAGCAGGTCCTGGGTGGCCTGGCTGTTGGGGTTGTATTCCAATACGCTGCGGTCGAAGGCCAGCGCTTCCGCCACGGCTTCGTCGCGATGGACCACGCCCAGCAGGCGGTCGCCGAACTGCTGGCGCAGCACCTGCAGCACATCCTTGCCCAGCTGGCGGCTGACATCGACCTGGTTGACCACCACGGCATGGCCCAGATAGTCCGGCCGTCCCTCGCAGTAGGTCTGGATCAGGTCTTCCATCAGCGGCAGCGTGGCATACGAGGCCGCGTCGGCCAGCGTCACGACCACGCACACCTGCGCGCAGGACAGCGCCTGCCGCATATACGGGGAGGGGCCGGGCGGGGTATCGATGATGACCACGTCGTCGCGGCCCGGCAGTCCCAGCAGCTCCAGGTGCGAACGCAGCCAGGCGGGCTCGCCGGCAAGCCGCTGCTCGAAGCTCGAGCGGTCCGCTTCGTTGAGCGCGCCGAAGGGCAGCACCTGCACCGTCGAGCGGCCCCGGAACACGCTTTCGTGCCAGGGCTGGCCGGCCAGCGTGGCACGCGCATGGCCGTCGATCAGCTCGGGCGGCATGCCGAAATGCAGGCGCAGCGCGTTCTGCGGGTCGAGGTCGATGGCGAACACGCATTGGCCCACCTGTGCCAGGGCCTGGGCGAGATTGGCGGAAAGGGTGGTCTTGCCGACGCCCCCCTTGGCCGACACTACAGCGACGACCTTCATGGGCGCTTCAACCGGTCGAGAAGGGAGCGGCGCAACTGTGCCCGCTCGGCGTCCGGATCCGCGCTGCGGCCTTCCAGGCGCGCGAACACCCGGGTGAGCTCGGTGCCGGACGCCTGGCTGGCGGCATTGGCCGATGCGGCGGCCACGGCGGAGGCGAACTGGGCCGGGGGCGCGACATAGGCCCGCGCCGGTGCCGGCGCGGGCGGCGGCGGCACGGTTGCGCCAGCCAGCCTTTGCTTGAGCGTCAGCCTGGCCGCTGCCGGGGTTGCCGAGGGGGCGGCGGGCTGTGTGGGCTGTGCGGCGCTGGACGCCGGCATGCCTTGCAGGCCCGGGTGGGCGACCGGTGCCGCGGGCGCTGCCGGGATTGCCGGCATGGGCTGCAGCAATGGCGCACCGGCCGGCGGCAGGCCGGCCGTGCGCACCGGCAGCGGCGGCCGCGTCGGGGCGAAGTGGGAGGGCGGCAGTGGTGCCTGGGGGGTGGGTGCCGGAGGCAACTCCGGCTGCGCCGGCGCCGGCGGCTGCCGCAGCATGGCGCCCGCCAGCTCGCCGGGGGATACCGGCGGCACTTCGTCGGGCCGATCCGCCTGGACGGCAGACAGCAGCGGCCAGCGCGCGCGTGCTTGCTGCGCACCCTCGCTGCGGACGATTTCGCGGTAGGAGGTGGTGTCGCCACCGAACCGCTTGAACAATTTTGTCAGGTCGTCGGACTGGCTCATGGTCTTTGGCTGGTCGATAGATTCCGGTGCGGCGCGGCAAGCTCGTGCCGGGCGCCGCCGCCGGAGGCCCGGTCCATTCAGCGCCCGAAACGGAAGGCGACTGTGCCAGTGGCGTCGATCTGCGTCACCTGCGTCAGGGCCAATGCGTCGGAGGAGCCGAGGACGCGGAACCAATGCTGGTAGGCGCCTTCGAGGAAGCCCGGTGACCACGCATCGGCCGACTCGCCAAGCGCCGTCCTGAGCGGGGCGCAATGGTGGTGGATGGTCAGCGTTTCGCCGTTGTCCTCGATCCGGGTCCAGCCCCAGTCGATGCGCAACCACACCTGCGTGAGGGCCTGCTCCAGGTCGGCGACGGTGTCGCAGCGGCCCAGGTCGAAGCGCTCGGCGAACCGCGCGCCGACCCGGCGCATCAGTTCGCGCAGGCTCGCGACATCCAGCGTATCGGCCAGCTCGGATGCAAAAGCGCCAAGCACATCACGCCATTGCGAGGAGCAATGACGTTCCGTCAGATATTGAAGCGTGGACAAAGTCACCCCGTAATTTCCTATTTTGATCTGCAGATCGCTGTTATTGATTTCCTGTTACATTTTCATGCCTTTTACGGTACCGAAGCAATTGCTTTGACTGCACTTTATTCCGATGGGTAACATTGTCCCTTTCTCACAACAACCCCCCGAAATGGTGAGGAAAACCGCCAGATTGCTCTGATAGGATCGCGCCCCTTCGGCGCTTGTCCGGTCCCTTGTCGGGCGGGCCTCCGATACTCCCAGGCAGGGTGTGCGGATTATCTCCGAAGCCGGGCCAGAGGGCGATAAGATGCATCCAGAAGCGATGTTAGACTGGCTCGTCGCTGTCTTGCCCCGATCCCATGAGACTCACGGACTACACTGACTACAGCCTGCGCACGCTGATCTTCGTGGCGGTCCACCCGGACGGGCTGGTGACCATCCAGCAGGTCGCGGACGCCTTTTCCATTCCGAAGAACCACCTGATCAAGATCGTCCAGCGACTCGGGCAGGCCGGTTTCCTGCACACCGTGCGCGGGCGCGCGGGGGGCATCCGGCTCGGGCGGCCCGCCGCGCAGATCCGGATCGGGGATGTGATCCGTGCCACGGAGCCGGATTTCGGCCTGGTCGAGTGCTTCCAGTCCGGCGAGAGCGCCTGCGTGATCACCCAGGTCTGCGGTTTGCGCGGCGTGCTGGCCGATGCCTTGCTGGCCTATTTCGATGTGCTGGACCGCTATACCCTGCAAGACCTGGTCGCCCGTCCGGCGCCGTTGGTGCGCTTGCTGTCCGGGGCGGGCGTGTCCGTGCCCCTGCCTGCCAGGCCGGCGCGGCGCATGCCTGGCGGCGAGCCCTGAACGGGGCGGCAGGTCAATCCATTCTGTCTAGTGCAGCCAGCCGCTGGCGAAAGCCGCGGCGGGAAGCGGCTGCGAGAACAGGAAACCCTGTACCTGGCGGCATCCCAGCTTGCGCAGCATCTCCAGTTGCGCCGGCGTTTCCACGCCCTCGGCGACCACCTGCATGTCCAATGCGCGGGCCAGCGCGACCACCGCGGCGACGATGGCGCAGGTCTTGGGCTCCTGAGCGTCGAGCGGTGTCACGAAACTGCGGTCCAGCTTGAGCTCGTGTGCCGCCAGCGCATGCAGGCGCGCCAGGCTGGAGTGGCCGGTGCCGAAATCATCCAGCGCCACCCGCAGCCCGGCGGTGCGCAGCCGGGCCAGCACATCGGCGATGTACTGCGGATCGTGCATCGCGGTCGACTCGGTGAATTCCAGCAGCAGGCGATGCGGGCCGATACCGTGGCGCCGCAGGCAATGCCCGATCTGCGGCAGCAGGTCCGCATTGCGCAACTCGCGCAGGGAAACGTTGACGGCGACCTCGGGCGTGGGAAGGCCCTCGGCATCCCAGGCCGCCAGTTGCCGGCAGACCTCGTCGACCATCCAGTGCCCGATCGACTCGATGTGGCCGCTGCGCTCGGCCAGGGGGATGAATGTATCGGGCAGCAGCAGTCCGAAGCGGGGGTGCTGCCAGCGCGCCAGTGCTTCCGCGCCGACCAGTTGTCCGGTCGCGGTGTCCAGCTTGGGCTGGAAGAAGGCGCGCAGCTCGCCGCGCCGCGCGGCGTGTGGCAGGTCGCGCAGCAAGGCCTGGCTTCCGGCCGCAAGCGCCGTGGTGGCGGGGCGGGTGTTGCTGCGGGGACGGGGGTCCGGGCTCGGCGTGCCGATCGTGTTCACAGGGTTCCGGCCTTGGCGGGGCATGGTATCCAGCGCCACAGAGTTTCTCCAGTGACGAATAAGGCAATGTCCATGCCAAGCCTGCCGCCCGCGGTCGCTGGCCGCGCGCCGGTGGCGGGCCTTTGCCTGCTGCCAGGCGGGTTGCCGTCGCGTGCGCCGCCGCGCATCGGTATCGCGGCGCCGGGGCCGCGCCGCTCCACGGCGGCGGCTCGCTTGCGGCAGTTCCTCGATCCGTTGCGAAAACGTTACGTGTTACGTCGCACGTAACGTAACACTCCTCCTTCAGCGGCCCTCCCGGCGCGCGCCACGGCGGACCTCCACGTGATTTCCCGATAGGCCGGAAACCCAGTCCCCACAAGGCTTTGCGGGTGGCAAGCCGGTTTTTGCGCCGTCCCGCGCGGCGACGCAGGCGCCGATGGCACAGCGATTGCACACCATGCCGGTACCGAGCAGGCACAAAGAGTACGCGTTCCAACGCGTCGACCAATGCAACGGGAGTGAAACGTCGTCAAGACGGATGGCGGCCGGACGGATGCAATCAAGTCCGCCGGGAACGCCGGGCACGGGCGCCTGCGCCCGTGTCCTTGTGGGGGGGCGGCTGCCGCAGGCCACGTGCCGGGCGCCGCCGCCTGGTTTTGGGAAGGAGGCCGGAGCCGGCGCAAGCGGCTGCGGCAGCAATCTACGGGGAGAAACAACGTCATGGAAGCACGGGACAAGACTGTGTTCACGGCGGAGCAGCTCGACGCCTACTTTGCGTCCTACGTCGGCATGGAAGGTGGCGATCCGGCTGCCCCGGTCTGGTTCTGCGATGCCACGCCGCATACCTGGGCCGAAGCCCTGGCTGCGCCGCTGGTGCCGCGCGCCGAGCCGACCGCCTGGGACAGCGACTTCCGCGCGCGCCATCACGATGTGATGCAGCGCTGGCAGTCCCACCAGAAGATCGCACGCATCATGGCGTCCGCTCGCGCCGAAGTGTTCCGTCGGCCGCAGAGTGAATGCGACTGGCAGCACTATTTCGATACGCACCTGTTCGCGCCGGGCGGGGCCGAGTTCAAGATGAGCCTGTTTCCGCTGCCGGCCAACCATATCGGTTCGGTGCCCTGGTCGCAGGCATTCCGCGGCCAGCCGGCTCTGGTGCCCAAGCGGCGCTACCTGGACCTGTGCCGCAACGGCGGGCGCTTCCGCTTCGTCGCCGACACCCGCCGGCGCTGGAAGCCCAAGCTGGTGGTCTGCTTCGGCGAGCGGCACCGGGAAGATTTCGTGCAGGCATTCGGTCTCGGGCACGTGCACGCGAGCGAGCACGTGCTGCAGCCGGCCGACCAGGCCAAGACGCTCTACATGGTCGAGCACGACAACACCACCTGGATCATGTGCGCGGCGCTGGCGGGCGCTGCAGGCATGACCTCCGACGTGCTGCTGGATGCCTTGGGCGCCTTCATCGCGCCGTGGCTGGAGCAGGCCGACTTCGCGCGCTGCGGTGGGCACTGCGGCCGGGCCGCGGCGGTGTCGCCGCAGCGCCGGCTGCCGGAGTCGAGCTGGCTCGGAGCGCTGCGGGCGGCCTGAGCCTCCCGGGCGGCGGCACGCGCGGCCGGCCGCCGCCGACCCGGTCGCCAGGGCGGCAACCGTGATCGCGCCCGCGCTGCGCCGGGCCTAGCTGGCGCGCACGATGTGCACGGGACGGCGCTTGCCACTGGCGGGGTGGCAGGCTTGGGAGTAAAATCGCTGCCTTCGCTCTTCCGGCAGTCCCCCCTATAACATAACAATGAGCCCCCGTTCTTCGCGCTTGGCGTGCATCGATGCACTCAAGGCGGTCAGTTCGCAGCTGATTGTTCTGCATCATCTCGCCTTCTACGGTCCGATGTCCGATGCGGCGCACGTGCTTGCGCCCGGCGTGCTCGACTGGCTCTCCCAATACGCCCGCATCGCGGTGCAGGTCTTCCTGGTGGTCAGCGGCTTCCTCGCCGCGCGCAGCCTGGCACCGGGCGGCGAGCTGCTGGTGCAGCGCCCGCTGGCCGCCTTGTGGCGGCGCTACCAGAAGCTCGTGGTGCCCTATAGCGTGGCCATCGTGCTGGCCATCGCCGGGGCGGCGGTGGCGCGCCACTGGATGCACCACGATTCGATTCCCGCGGCGCCGCACCTGCGCCAGTTCATCGCCCACGTGTTGCTGCTGCACAGCCTGCTCGACGTGGACGCGCTGTCGGCCGGCGTCTGGTACGTGGCCATCGACATGCAACTGTTCGCGCTGCTGCTGGCGCTGCTGTGGGCGGCCCGCACCATCGGCGCCGGTGCGCGCAGCTTCGGCATCGTCCTGGTCGTGGCGATGGCGCTGGCCTCGCTGTTCTGGTTCAACCGCGATGCCGCCTGGGACGTCTGGGCGGTCTACTTCTTTGGCGCCTACGGGCTGGGTACGCTGGCCTACTGGGCGTCCAGCCCCGGGCGCCCGGCGCTGCCCCTGCTGCTGCTGGGGGCGGTGGCCCTGCTGGCGCTGGCGGTGGACTTCCGCCTGCGCATCGCCCTGGCGCTGGTGGTGGCCTTGCTGCTCGGCGTGGTGCGGCGGCAGGGTTGGCTGGAGCAATGGCAGGGCGGGGCGCTGCTGGCCTGGTGCGGGCGCGTCTCCTACTCGGTATTCCTGGTCCACTTCCCGGTCTGCCTGGTGGTCAACGCCTTGTTCTTCCATTTCCTGCCTGGGCGGCCGCTGGCCAATGCCTGCGGCATGGTGCTGGCGTGGGCGGCCAGCAACGTTGCCGGGGCGCTGTTCCATCGCTATGTCGAGGCCGCCGGCCTGACCGGGCTGTTGCGCGCGCGCTGGATGCTCTGGCGCAGCGGCCATGCGGCCTGACCGGCGGCACGGGGCGCACGGGGCGCACAGGGTCGATCGTGCGAGCGGCACCCATCGGGTGCCGCTTTCTCATGGTGCCGTGCACCGCGCCTGATGCCCGCCGGCCGTCCGGCCGTGGCCCGTCCTGCACCTCGGTGGTGCGCGAATGGCGTGTGCTGCGCCTCACACAGGGCTGAAATCGAGGTTGGGAGATGGCACGAAGGTTGCCTAGTATGGAAGCGTAAACCTGACCATTTGGTCAGGATTTCCTTACCGAGGCCGTCATGTCCGACCACATCGTCCTGACTTCGCACGCCCGTCGCGGCAAGCCCGCCGAGCCGATCTGCTGGGGGGCGCCGACCGCCACGGAGCGCGGGCCTGTGATCGCGAGCCTGACCAATCCGGCGCACCGCAACGTGATCGGGACCCATGGCGGTGCCTATGCCGTCTATCGCGCGCTCGCGGTGGCGTCCGGAGCGCTGCAGCGCGACCACCGGCCCGATTTCACCGACACCGCGCCCGCGGTGCCGGTCGGACCGCATCCGCAATGGAGCGACCCGGACAAGATCGTCTCGCTCGATCCCTGGGGCCACCTGGTTGCGACGGCCTTCGCCGAGCGCATCGCGGCCGGCATCGACGTACGTCCCACCATCGCCATCACGCGCGCCCACATCAATATGCCGGAGCTGGTGGCGGCGATCTCCGCGGGGCGGCTCAAGCCGGATGGCAGCATCCTGTTCGCGAACGGCGACGTGCGCGTGACCAAGGCCGCCATCGATCCGGTCTGGCACCTGCCCGGACTGGCGCGCCGTTTCGGCATCAAGGAAAGCGTGCTGCGGCGCAATCTGTTCGAGCAGACCAGCGGCATGTTCCCGGAGCTGGTGACGCGGCCGGACCTGAAGGTTTTCCTGCCGCCGATCGGCGGCATGACGCTCTATTTCTTCGGCGACCTGGAGCGGCTCGGCGATCCCGGCACGCGCGTGGCGTGCCGCGTGCATGACGAATGCAACGGCTCGGACGTGTTCGGCTCCGACATCTGCACCTGCCGCCCCTACCTGGCTCACGGCATCGAGGTCTGCATCGAGATGGCGCAGCAGGGCGGAGTCGGGCTGGTGGTCTATAACCGCAAGGAAGGGCGTGCGTTGGGCGAGGTCACCAAGTTCCTGGTCTACAACGCGCGCAAGCGGCAGGCCGGCGGCGACCGCGCGGAAACCTATTTCGCCCGCACCGAATGCGTGGCGGGCGTGCAGGACATGCGCTTCCAGGAACTGATGCCCGACGTGTTCCACTGGCTGGGCATCCGCCGCATCGACCGCTGGGCCTCGATGAGCAATATGAAGCACGGTGCGCTGGTGGCACAGGGCATCGAGGTGGTGGAGCAGGTGCCGATACCGGAAGAATTGATCCCGGCCGATGCCAGGGTGGAGATCGACGCGAAGGTGGCGGCCGGCTATTTCACGCGGTATACGCCGCCCGATGCCAGCGAACTGGCGCTGGCCAAGGGCAGGGGGTTGGAAGAATGAACGCTTTTCCGGAAGGGGATCTGGCGGGGGCCGGCGGTGCGGACGCAGGGAGCGGCTGGCTCTGTCCGCTGCCGGAGGGGCATCCCGCGGCAGCGCTGCTGAGCGCGCGGGCCGTGCGCAAGCATTGTGCCGAAGTGACGCGTTTCGTTGCCTCCGGGGAGTCGGCGCTGTTCAGCTGGCACCCGGAACGGGTGCCGGAAATCGCGGACTACGTGAGCGCGACCATCCGGCGCCGCTATCCGGACCTGGTCGTGCCCTACCATAGCCGCTGGCGCCATTTCGAGGCCGGCGGGCCCGGCGAGACCGTCGACCGCTGGCGCATGCTGTGCGAGCGCGCCGGCCTGAACGGGCCGGAGCAGCGCGAGGAGCGCGCCCGCATCGGCATCGACCTGGTGATTCCCAGCGTGCTGCTCGACGCCGGCGCCGGGCCAGACTGGCGCTACCGGGATTCCGCCAGCGACCAGATGCTGAGCCGCTCGGAGGGACTCGGCGTGGCCAGCTTCGACCTGTTCGCCCGCGGCGGCTTCTCCGCCGCGCTGGGCGACCCGCTGCGCGCCGATGCCGAGCGGCTGATGCGCATCGACGTCTCCTCCATCGCCAGCGCCTTCCAGGTCGCGCAGCATAATCCGCTGGTCGGCCTGGACGGCCGCGCCGGCCTGCTGCGGCGCCTGGGCGAGGTGGCGCAGGCCACGCCGGCCGTGTTCGGCGCGCCGGCCCGGCTCGGCAACCTGTTCGACTACCTGCGGGCGCATGCCAGCGATGGCCGCATCGAAGCCGGCTTCGTGCTGCGTACCTTACTGGTGGCCCTGGGGCCGGTGTGGCCGGGGCGCATGGTGCTGGATGGCGTGCCGCTGGGAGACTGCTGGCGGCACGCCGCCGCCGCCGGCGGCCTGGTCCCGCTGCACAAGCTCACGCAGTGGCTGACCTACTCGATGCTGGAACCGCTGGAGGATGGCGGGCTGACGGTGACCGGCCTGGACGCGCTGACCGGCCTGCCGGAGTACCGCAACGGCGGCCTGCTCTACGACTTCGCGCTGATGGTGCCGCGTGACCCGGGCTTCGCCGGGCACGCCCACACGGTAGGCGAGCCGGCCATCGTCGAATGGCGGGCCTTGACCGTGTCGGGCCTCGACCTGGTGGCGCAGAGCGTGCGCGATGCGCTCGGGCTGTCGGACGAGGCCTTCCCGCTGGCGCGCGTGCTGGAGGGTGGCACCTGGGCGGCTGGCCGGCGCATCGCCGCCCAGCGGCGGCCTGGGGGCCCGCCGCCGTTCTCCATGATCAGCGACGGTACGGTGTTCTGACGCGAGCGCGCGGCAGGCGGGCGGGCAGCCGCAAGGCTGCCGGCGCCGGCCGTTGCCGCCGCGTCCGCGGGCCTGTCTCGTGGTCCCCGTCTGCAACCTGCCCCAGGAGCGACAATATGAACGACATCTCTTCAGCGACCCGGCTCGAAGGCGCCGCGCCCAATGTGCTGGTGGTCAGCCATCCGCTGGTCCAGCACAAGGTCACGCTGGCGCGCAGCGAGGAAACCACCACCGACAATTTCCGCCGGCTGGTGCGCGAGATCAGCCAGTTGCTGACCTATGAGGCCACGCGCGACCTGGCCATGGAGACGATCGACATCAAGACGCCGATCGCGCCGATGCGCTCGCCGGTGCTGTCCGGCAAGAAGCTGTGCCTGGTCTCGATCCTGCGCGCCGGCAACGGATTCCTCGATGGCATGCTCGAACTGCTGCCGGCCGCCCGCGTCGGCCACATCGGCCTGTACCGCGATCCGGAGACGCTCGAACCGATCGAGTACTACTTCAAGATGCCCGAAGACATCCACGAGCGCCTGGTGATCGTGGTCGACCCGATGCTTGCCACCGGCAACTCCGCCGTGGCCGCGCTCAACCGGCTCAAGGAGGCCGGCGTCAGCGCGCTCAAGTACGTCTGCCTGATCGCCTCGCGCCCGGGCCTGCGCGCGCTGCAGGCGGCGCATCCGGACGTGGCCATCGTCACCGCGGCGATCGACGAGACGCTCAACGAGCACGGCTACATCGTGCCGGGGCTGGGCGACGCCGGCGACCGCCTCTACGGTACCCGCTGATGGACCTCGCGGCCACGGCGGATGGCCGGCTGCCCCCGAGCGCGGCCGGCGCGGCCGGCGCGGCGGGCGGGGGCCGCATCCGCCAGGAGAACGAGGCGCGCATCCTGCGTGCGGCGGAATATGTATTCGCGCGGGCGGGATTCGCCGGCGCCACCATGGCCGACATCGCCGTGCGCGCCGGCGTGCCCAAGTCCAACCTGCACTACTACTTCCGCACCAAGCAGGCGCTGTACCGTGCCGTGCTGTCCCACACGCTGCGCCTCTGGCTGTCGGAAACCGACATCATCGATGCCGCTACGCCGCCGCGGCGCGCGCTGGAGCAGTACATCCGCGCCAAGATGCGGCTGTCGGCCAGCTACCCCGACGCGTCGCGCGTGTTCGCCAACGAGCTGCTGCACGGCGCGCCGGAGATCGCCGACGTGCTGGGCGGCGCCTTGCGCGCGCTGGTGGCGCGCAAGGCCGAGGTGATCCGGCAATGGGTGGCCAGCGGGCAGATGGCGAGCGTTGATCCGCAGCACCTGTTCTTCACTATCTGGGCCGCCACCCAGACCTATGCCGATTTCGAGACCCAGGTGTGCGCCGTGCTCGGCGTGAGCCGGCTCGGTGCACGCGAGTTCGAGCGCGCCACCGACCACCTGGTCGGGCTGTTGTTGCGCGGCTGCGGCCTCCCGGGCGACGAAGGCGGTGCCGCCATGGCGCCGGCGGAAGGGGAGCGCGGCGACCACGGGGCCTGAACGACCCGGACGTCCCGGTCGCCGCGGCATACTGGCGGGATCACGTACGGTAACCACAGGGACCCACCATGCTCGACCTGATCCTGCGCCACTGCAGCCTGCCCGACGGGCGTAGCGACATTGACATCGGCATCGCCGGCGCCCGCATCGTGGCGCTGGAGCCGGCGCTTGCCGCCAGCGCCGGCGAAGAGATCGATGCCGCCGGACAACTGGTGTCGCCGCCTTTCGTCGATGCCCACTTCCATATGGACTCGACCCTTTCCTACGGGCATCCGCGCGTGAACCGCTCGGGCACGCTGCTGGAAGGGATCGCGCTGTGGGGGGAACTCAAGCCCCTGCTGACGCAAGAGGCCCTGGTCGAGCGGGCACTGGCCTATTGCGACTGGGCGGTGGCCAAGGGCCTGCTGGCGATCCGCTCGCACGTGGACGTGTGCGATCCGCGGCTGCTGGCGGTGGAGGCGCTGCTGCACGTGCGCGAACGGGTCCGGCCCTATCTCGATCTCCAGCTCGTCGCCTTTCCGCAGGACGGTCTGCTACGCGCGCCGGGCGCGCTGGACAACCTGCGCCGCGCGCTCGACATGGGGGTGGACGTGGTCGGCGGCATCCCGCACTTCGAGCGGACCATGGCCGATGGGACAGAGTCGGTGCGCATCCTCTGCGAACTGGCGAGCGAGCGCGGCCTGCGCGTCGACATGCATTGCGACGAAAGCGACGATCCGATGTCGCGGCATATCGAGACGCTGGCCTGCCAAAGCCAGCGCCTCGGGCTGCAGGGCAGGGTGGCGGGCTCGCACCTGACCTCGATGCATTCGATGGACAACTACTACGTGTCGAAACTGCTGCCCCTGATGCGCGAGGCCGGCGTGGCCGCCATCGCCAACCCGCTGATCAATATCACGCTGCAGGGGCGGCACGACACCTATCCGAAGCGGCGCGGCATGACGCGGGTGCCGGAACTGCTGGCGGCCGGCGTGCCGGTCGCCTTCGGCCACGACTGCGTGATGGACCCCTGGTACGGCCTGGGCTCGGCGGACATGCTGGAGGTCGCGCACATGGGTCTGCACGTCGCGCAGATGACCGGCCAGGAAGCCATGCGCGAATGCTTCGCGGCGGTCACCGCGACGCCTGCCGCCATCCTCGGCCTGGAAGGCTACGGGCTGGCGCCAGGATGCCGCGCCGACCTCGTGCTGCTGCAGGCGCGCGATCCGGTCGAGGCCCTGCGGCTGCGCGCCACGCGCCTGCTGGTGCTGCGTGCCGGCAAGGTGGTGGCCAGGACGCCACCCGCGACGGCGACCCTCTACCTGTCCGGGCGCCCGCCTTCGGTCAGCTTCCAGCCGCCCCGGGGCCAGGCATGAGAGCGGGCAGCCGGCGATGCCGCGGCGGCTGTGGCGCCTGCTCTGGCACATTTCTGTGACAATATTTTTGATAACCCCTTGACGTAGGCTGGGCTGCTAAGCATAATCTTGTTCTTCGCTTCGAACGCCGGTGGCGCGAGAGACGAAGCCCAGATGGCGGAATTGGTAGACGCACTAGGTTCAGGTCCTAGCGGTGGCAACACTGTGGAGGTTCGAGTCCTCTTCTGGGCACCA
>JABLTH010005004.1_pt1 | contig 16061 bp, 16 predicted proteins | sample 7875711 | NCBI WGS metagenome assembly JABLTH01 (sample SAMN14941262, study PRJNA633318) | bioreactor metagenome | isolation source: bioreactor | place: China | collected 2019-03-05 | reverse complement strand
GTCCCCGCCCGCTGCGCGGCCTGATCGTCCAGCCCTCACCGCCGCGAAGGGGCCCGGGAGAGCAAGAGCGAAGAGCAAGAGCTCGCAGGCCAGGTGTTATTGCTAGATCGCAAGTGCGTACGGGGCGGGAAGCGACCGTTTGTTTCGCCGGTTGCCAGCGTCGGCCCCGGCTGGCATGGTTCCGGACTTTCCTCGCGCTCCGGAGCGCCCGATGTCGTTGATCCGATCGCTGTTTGCCGTGAAGCCTGTCGAGGCCTCGCTTACCGCCGACGATTCGCTGAGGCGGACGCTGGGTTTGAAGGAGCTGATCGTGCTGGGCGTGGGGGCGGTGATCGGGGCGGGTATTTTCGTGATTACCGGGCAGGCGGCCGCCGAGCATGCCGGGCCGGCGCTGACGCTGTCTTTCGTGCTCGCCGGCTTGGCGGCAGCGCTCGCGGCGCTGAGCTATGCGGAATTCGCGGCGATGCTGCCGGTGTCGGGCAGTGCCTACGTTTACGCGTATGCCACCTTCGGCGAGTTGCTGGCGTGGTTCATTGGCTGGAACGTGGTGGCGGAGTATCTGCTGGCGGTGTCGTCCGTCGCGGTCGGCTGGTCGGGATATGGCGTAGGCCTACTCAACAGCATCGGCATCCACGTGCCGTTTGCGCTTTCCAATGCGCCGCTGAGTTTCAAGGACGGACGTTTGGAAGCGACCGGGGCGCTGATGAACCTGCCGGCGCTGCTGATCGTCGCCGCGCTGACCGCGTTGCTGTACCGCGGCACACGGCAGTCCACGCTTTTCGCCAGCGTGGTGGTGGCGCTCAAGGTGATCGTCGTCGTGTTGTTCGTGGTCTGCGGCCTGCAGTACGTAGACCCGGCGCTGTGGCATCCCTACGTGCCGGCGAACCAGGGGGGCGACCATTACGGCTGGGCGGGCGTGTTCCGCGCCGCGACGAGTGTCTTCTACGCCTACATCGGTTTCGATGCGGTCGCCACGGCGGCGCAGGAAACCAAGAACCCGCAGCGCAACGTGCCGGCGGGCATCCTCATCTCGCTCGCAGTCTGCACGGTGCTCTACATCATCGTCGCCGCCGTGCTGACCGGACTGGTGCCTTATCCACAGCTGGGTACGGCCGAGCCGGTGGCGACCGCGCTGGCGGCCCATCCGCCGCTGGCCTGGCTGAAGATCCTCACTCAGGTAGGCGCCGTCGCCGGCCTGACGTCCGTAATCCTGGTGATGCACCTGGGCCTGTCGCGCATTCTCTACACGATGGCGGGCGACGGCCTGCTGCCCACGTTCTTCGGCGCGGTGCACGAGCGCCATCGGACGCCGCATCGGACGACGTTGCTGGTGGGCGCGATCGGCGGCGTACTCGCGGCGGTATTCCCGCTCAGCCTGTTGGGCGACCTGCTTTCGATGGGCACCCTGCTGGCGTTCGCCACGGTCTGCGTCGGCGTGCTGGTGCTGCGCCGTACCCATCCGGGCATCCCGCGCGGCTTCCGCGTGCCGGCTGCGCCTTTCGTATGCAGTCTGGGCGTGGTGGTGTGCGCATTCCTGCTCGCCCAGATGAACCTGGGGAACTGGATCCGGCTCGGCGCGTGGACCACGCTTGGCCTGCTCATCTACGCCGGCTATGGCTATCGCCACAGCCGATTGCGCGGGCACGCCTGAGCCGGCGCGCCGCCGCCGGGTGCCGTCTGGCGCTTCACGAGACGCGGAAGCGCACGTCGCCCGCCGGCGGTTCGATGTAATGATCCAGGCTCGCGACCTTCAGAGGCTGCAGGTTGTAGTCGACGTGGCCGGGATCCGGCAGCGGCGAGACAGGCGTGTTCTGGCTGGTGGCGATGGGGGGGGCGCTCGGTGCCGTCGACGTCGCTACGCTGCCGCCGGGGCCAGCGGAGAGGGGCGCGTTAGGAAGTGTCATGGCCGGACTCCTGCGGCGTCTCACGTGCGCCGCTGAGCATGCCGCAGGGCCTTGAGGCGGTGCCTGCGGAGGGTTGCACCATGCGTTCCCTGCTGATGGGCGACCGCGCCGCGAAGGGGGCGGCGGTCGTCGACTTCGTCCTGCGTTATCCGTCCGATGCGTGCCGCCCGAGAAGGGTTGCGTGGCAGGCGCGCTCTGGCGATCGAGGCGCGGTCGGACCGTGGCTCCTTGCAGGTGCGGCAGACGAGGCTGGGCGCCTTTCCGACCGTGGGCCTAGTTTAGTCCGTTGCTCGCACATGGGCCCGTGTCGAAGGCCATGAAGAAAAACAGGGCAGGCCGGGCGGTCTTGGCCTCATTGATGCTTTGGCGCGCCAGGGCGCGGCGCTCAGAACAGCGAGCCCTGGTCCAGCATCAGCTTCACAGGCGCGAAGCTGCGGCGATGTTCGATGCAAGGCCCCAGACGCTGCAGCGCCTCGACGTGCGCCGGCGTGGCATAGCCCTTGTGCGATGCGAAGCCGTAACCCGGATAAGTGGTTTCCATCGCCACCATGATGCGGTCGCGCGTGACCTTAGCGAGGATGGAGGCGGCGCTGATCGCCGGCTCCAGGGCATCGCCGCCCACGATGGCGCGGCCAGGACAGGGCAGGTCCTTGGGCAGGGCGTTGCCGTCGATCCAGGCTTCGTGGGCTCCCGGCTGGAGTCCTGCAATGGCGCGGCTCATGCCCGCCATGGTGGCCTGGAAAATATTGAGCTGATCGATCTCGGTCACGCTCATGGCAATGACGCAGTGCGCGATCGCATGGGCGACGATCAATTCGTAGAGCGCCTCGCGCTTGGCTTCGCTGAGCTTCTTCGAGTCGTCAAGGCCGTCGATCGGCCGCGCCGGATCCAGGATGACCGCAGCCACGACGACCGGGCCCGCCAGCGGTCCGCGTCCGGCTTCATCCACGCCGGCAATGTGGCGCAGGCGCTTGTTCATCGCGGTCTCTCGATCAAGTCGGCGATGGCGGCCGCGGCGTGGTCGCCGGCTTCGCCTTCGAGTTCGCCGCGCAACGCACGATGCAGCTGTTCGAATGCCGCCACGATCTCGCCGCGGCGATGGCTGTCGCGGACCAGATCCAGTGTCGCGGCGGCAAGTTGTTCGGGCGTGCAATCGTCCTGCATCAGTTCCGGCGCGAGGATGGCCTTGTCGCCGAGGCCGCAGGCGCGCGCGAGGATGTTTGGCAGCGCATAGACATCGGTCTTGAGCATCTTCCGTGCGCGCGCGATGCGATAGCTCATCGGAGAGACGCGGTAACCGACCACCATCGGCCGTTTCGCCAGCATGGCCTCCAGCGTGGCCGTGCCGGAAGCAAGCATCACCACGTCGGCGGCGAGCATGGCTTCGTGTGCGTGACCATCGAGAAGTGTGGGCGCACCATCATCGGTCGCACGGTCGCCGAGCATCGCTTTCAGGGTGGCATGCACGCGCGGGTTGGCAGCGGGCACGAGGATGCGCAGGCCGGGTATCTCGGCCGCGACCTTGCGCGCGGCGTCGAGGAAAACGCGCCCCAGGCGCGCGACTTCGGAAGAGCGGCTGCCCGGCAGCACGGCCAGCACCGGCACGTCGTGCGGCAATTGCAGGAAATCGCGTGCGCCCACGCGGTCGGAGACCAGGGCGAACCGGTCCGCGAGCGGATGGCCGACGAAACGCGCGTCCACGCCATGCCGCGCATAGATCGCCGGCTCCATCGGGAACAGGCACAGCACGCGATCCGCACTGAGGCCGATCTTGGCCGCACGTTTCTCGCGCCAGGCCCATACCGAGGGGCTGACGTAGTGGACCGTGCGCACGCCGGCCTCGCGCACGCGGCGCTCCAGGCCGAGATTGAAGTCAGGCGCGTCGATGCCGATCACCACGGCAGGCTTGGCGGCGATCAGCCGTGCGACGAGCTCCTTGCGCAAGCGCAGCAGGCGCGGCAGATGACTGACGACCTCGGCCAGGCCGAACAGCGAAAGCTCACGGATGTCGTACCAGGACTCGAAGCCCTGCGCCTGCATGCGCGAGCCGCCGATGCCGACGAAGCGTGCGCCCGGATAGCGCTTGCGCAGCGCAGCGATCAGGTCGGCGCCGAGCTGGTCGCCGGAATCCTCGCCGACAATCAGGGCAATGGTGGGGTTTGCGCCGGACAGCGGTGCATGCGCGCCGGCCGCCGGGGCGCCGCCAAGCGCCCCCGAGCTGCCGACCTGCTGTTCCGATGCGCCAGAACCCATTCCCGACATGCTCGTTCAGCGCGCCAGGGCGCGTTCGCTGCGATCGAGGAATTCCAGCATGGAGCGCACGTCGTCGCTTTCCTGGGCCAGCGCGACGAGCTGTTCGCGTGCGTCGGACAGGGTAAGGCCCGCCATGTACAGCGTGCGGTAGGCGCGCTTGATCGCGGAAATCCGTGAAGCATCGAAGCCACGGCGCTTGAGGCCTTCGCTGTTGATGCCGCGCGGCCGGCCGCGCTGCTCGTTCGCCATCATCACGAAGGGCGGCACGTCGGAGCCGACCAGGCAGCCCATGCCGATGAAGGCATGCGCGCCGACCTTGCAGAACTGATGCACGCCCGAGAAACCGGACATGATCACGAAATCGCCGATCTCCACGTGTCCGGCCAGGGCCGAGTAGTTGGAGAACACAGTGTTGTTGCCGATCTGGCAGTCGTGCGCCACGTGGACGTACGCCAGCAGCCAGTTGTCGTTGCCGATGCGGGTGACGCCGCCGCCGTCGCCGGTACCGCGGTTGATGGTGACGAATTCACGGATGAGGTTGCGGTCGCCGATCACCAGCTCGGTGCGCTCGCCCTGGAACTTCTTGTCCTGGGGCGCGCCGCCGAGCGAAGCGAATTGGCTGATGCGGTTGTCGCGGCCGATGCGTGTCGGGCCTTCGATCACCACGTGCGGGCCGATCACCGTGCCTTCGCCGATCTCCACCTCGGCGCCGACCACGCTGTAAGCGCCGACGCTGACATGGGCGCCCAGCTTGGCGGAAGGATCGATCTGCGCGGTGGGATGAATCATTTGTCGGACCTCGCCGCGCACATCAGCTCGCAGGAGGCGACTTCCTTACCGTCCACCAGAGCGCGTGCCTCGAACAGGCCCATGCTGCGCAGCAGGCGCTTGAGCGATACCTCCATGCGCAACTGGTCGCCCGGCGAGACGATGGCGCTGAAGCGGGCGTTGTCCACCTTGGCCAGATAGAACAGCGGGCTGCCCGTGTCCCCCTTCAGGCGGCTGCTGATCTGCGTCAGCAGGCCGGCGGTCTGCGCCATCGCTTCGACGATCAGCACGCCGGGCATCACGGGGTGGCCGGGGAAGTGGCCCTGGAAGAACGGCTCGTTGATCGTCACGTTCTTCAGCGCGACCACGCTCTTGTCGGGCACCAGCTCGATCACCCGGTCCACCAGCAGGAAGGGATAGCGATGCGGCAGCAGGTTCTGGATCTGCTCCACGTTCACCGGCAGGTGGAAGGGCACGGTCTTGTCACTCATTGTTACTGTCCTTCTCCAGCGCCGAGACGCGGCGCGCGAACTCATCCAGGTGCTTGAAACGGGCCGCGTTGCGCCGCCACTGGCGGTTTTCCTGCAAGGGCACACCCGAGGAATACTCGCCGGGCTCGCGGATCGAATGCGTCACCAGGCTCTTGGCGGTAATGGTAACCCGGTCGGCCAGCTCCAGATGACCCAGCACGCCGGCGTTGCCGCCGATCATGCAATAGCGGCCGATCCGGGCGCTGCCTGCCACCGCGGCGCAACCGGCCATGGCGGTATGGGCACCGATGTAGACGTTGTGGGCGATCTGGATCTGATTGTCCAGGCGTACGTCTTCTTCCAGCACGGTGTCTTCGAGGGCACCACGGTCGATGGTGGTATTGGCGCCGATCTCGCAGTCGTAGCCGATGCGCACGCCACCGAGCTGGGGCAGCTTGATCCAGGCGCCGTGATCCGCCGCGCCGCGGTCGAAGGCCAGGCCGAAGCCGTCCGAGCCGATGACGGCGCCGGGGTGAACCAGCACGCGCTTGCCCAGGGTCACGCGCGTGACCAGGGTGACGCGGGCGACCAGCCGCGATTGTGCGCCGACCACGCAGCCGGCACCGACGATGCAATGCGGGCCGAGCACGGCGCCTTCCTCGACCACCGCGTCGTCTTCCACTACGCAGCAGGGGCCGATGCTGGCGGTAGGCGCCACGCGCGCGCTCGGCGATACCACGGCGCTTACGTGGATGCCCGCAGGCGATGCCGGGAGGCGCTCGAACAAGGCCGCGATCTTGGCATAGGCGACGTAGGGGTCCTTGGCGACGAGCGCAGCGGTAGGGCAGTCGCCGAGGTTCTCTTCGCGCAGCACCACCACGCCGGCTTGCGTGCCGGCCAACTGGGCGCCGTACTTGCTATTGGAAAGAAAGCTCAGCTGGCTCGGATGGGCGCCGGCCAGGGTGCCGACGCCGTCGATGACGCGCTGGCCATCGCCCTGGAAGGCCAGGCCGAAACGGTCGGCCAGTTCGGCCACGGTGTATTGGAAGGTGCTCATGCGGGCTCCCTGGCATTGCGGGCATTGTAGGGCGTGAGCCACGTGGCGTCTTTCCGCGCTAAAAAAGAAAGCGCGGCAGGAGCCGCGCTTTCCGGGGACGCCGCTTCGGCGCCGGACCAGAACGAGCTGATCGGGCTAGCTCAGAACTGGCTGCCGAAGGTGAACTGGATGCGCTCCTCGTAGTGGCGATCTTCCTGCTTGGAGCGGATCGGCACGGCGAAGTTGATGATCAGCGGACCGATCGGCGCCTGCCACTGCAGCGAGAGACCCGTCGAGGCGCGCAGCTCGCTGGCCTTGAAGCTGCTGTAGTCCTTGTAGACGTTACCGACGTCCACGAACCAGGACACGCGGGCCGTGTTGACGTCCTTGAGGAATGGCAGCGGCAGGAACACCTGCGCTGTACCCAGCACCTTGAACGCACCGCCGACCGGCTGGGCGTAGGTGTAGTAGCCGCCGCCGCATCGGCCATCGGCATCTGGCTTGATCGCGGAGCCATCGGCATTGTTGCCTACGCACAGCTTCGGACCCAGCGTATTGTCCTGGAAGCCGCGCACGTCGCGCACGCCGCCGGAGTAGTAGTTCTCCCAGAAGGGGAAGTCGATCTTCTGTCCCTTCACGTAATCGCCGAAGGTGTTGTCGTACTCCTGGCCATAGGTCTTGCCGTAGCCCACCTGGCCATCCAGGTACAGCACGAAGCCGGCACCGATCGGCCAGTAGTGGTTGGCCTCGCCGAAGATCTTGTAGTACTGCACGGTCGAGCCGGGCAGGGCGATGTCCGTCGACAGCGACATCAGGCCGCCGCGGGTAGGTGCCCAGTAACCGTTGCGGGTGTCGTGGGTCCAGCCCAGCTGGCCGGTCCAGGAGTGAATGGTTTTGTGGCCGATCGCGTTCTGGTAGTCGATCAGCGCCTGGGGCGACAGACTCTGCGAGACCAGCTGGCCGGTGGAGTCGTAGTACTTGTAGTCCAGGTTGATCTTGTTGCTGCTCAAGCCCAGGCCGGCGCGGACGCTGTCGAAGTCGGTGATCGGGAAGTTCAGGAACGCCGAGAACGACTTCTGGCTGCTGGTGAAGTTGACGAAGTCGCTGTTGGCGTCGCCGTAGTTGCTCTTGCTGTAGCCGAGGTTGTAACCGATGCCCACGCCGTTGTCGGTGAGGTACGGATTGAAATACGTGGCGGTGACGCTGGTGACGTAGTCGCTGCGCTGCGCGGCCACCGAGAAGCTGTCGCCGGTGCCGAGGAAGTTGTTCTGCGACACCGATGCCGAGAGGATGATGCCCGAGTACTGCGAGTAACCCACGCCGAACATCAGGCTGCCGGCGGACTGCTCCTCCACCTTCACCGTCAGGTCGACCTGGTCCTCGGTGCCCGGCACCAGCTTCTTGTCGATGTCCACCTTCTTGAAGTAGCCCAGGTGCTGCAGGCGGATCTTCGAGCGGTCGATCGCCGGCTGCGAGTACCAGCTGCCCTCGAGCTGGCGCATCTCGCGGCGCATCACGTCGTCTTCGGTGCGGGTATTGCCCTGGAAGACCACGCGGCGCACATACACGCGCTTGCCCGGCTCGATGTAGAAGGTGAGGTCGACGGTGCGCTTGTCTTTGTCCAGCTTCGGCACCGGCGTGACCTTGGCGAAGGCGTAGCCGCTGCTGGCCAGGATGCTCTTGATGGCGTCCGAGCTGGCTTCGATGGCCTTGCGGTTGAAGGTCTGGTCCTTCTTCTGAAACACCAGCTGGCGCAGCGTGTCTTCCGGAAGCACCAGATCGCCGAGCAGGTGGATGTCGGAGACGGTGTAGATCTCACCTTCCTTCACGGCGGCAGCGATATACATCTCGCGCTTGTCGGGGGCGATGGTCACCTGGGTGGAATCCACGCCGAAATCGGCGTAGCCGCGATCCATGTAGTAGGACTGCAGCTTTTCCAGGTCGCCCGAGAGCTTTTCGCGGGAGTACTGGTCGTCCTTCGAGTACCACGACATCCAGTTGCTCGTGTCGGACTCGAAGTCCTTGCGGATCTCCTTGTCGGTGAACGCCTTGTTGCCGACGATGTTGATCTGTTTGATCTTGGCGACCTTGCCCTCGCGGATCTCGATGTCCACCGCCACGCGGTTGCGGTCGAGATTGGTCACGTGCGGATCCACCGACACGTTGTATTTGCCGCGGTTGTAGTACTGGCGAATCAGTTCCTGCTGCACGCGGTCGAGCGACAGGCGGTCGAAGGTCTCGCCTTCGGACAGCCCGATCTCCTTCAGGCCCTTGCGCAGGTCCTCTTCCTTGATGTCCTTGTTGCCGCGGAGCGTAAGCTAGGCAATGGAGGGACGCTCGGTGACCTTGATCACCAGGATGTCGCCCTCGCGTTCCAGCTCCACCTCGCTGAAGAACTTGGTCTGGTAGAGGGCGCGAATCGCCCGCTGGGCAGCGTCGGTGGTGAGACGCTCGCCCTTGTTGACCGGCGGATAGTTGAGCACTGTGCCGGCGGAGATGCGGCTCAGGCCATCGATACGGATGTCGGAGACGATGAAGGGCTCGAACGCGAGCACCTTGGCGGAGAGTGAGGCAAGCAGGATCAGGGCGGCGATACGCTTCATCGTCGATTCCGTTGTTTATTCCGACGAGGCGGCCGCCATGGCCACCCCGAGCAAGGTTTGAAGCGGGAAGGTTCCCGACCTAGAAAAAAAGCGCGCGCCAGCCAGGGGCGCGGCGGAGGATATCTCAACGCATGCCGCCGCAGACGGGCCGACACGACGAGTCGCCCTGCCACGGCAGGCCGATCGTCCCCCGACGCTGGCGTCGCGCGCACGCGTCACAAGGGCAGGCTGCGATGGATGTCGTTGTAGAACGCCAGGCCCATCAGTGTGAACAGCAACACGAGGCCGATGTACTGCCCGGCCATCATGGTGCGTTCGCTCAACGGACTGCCCTTGACCAACTCGATAAGGTAATACAGCAGGTGACCCCCGTCCAAGACGGGGATGGGCAGCAGGTTCAACACCGCGAGACTGAGCGAGACCAGGGCCAGGAAGCGGAGGAACCAGGCCAGCCCCATCCCGGCGTAGGCGTTGGCGACCTGCGCGATGCCGATCACGCCCGACAGATTCTTGGTCGAAGCCTGGCCGGTGACCATCTTGCCGATCATGTTGAAGAGCGACTGGGTATTGTCCCAGGTGGCCGATAGCGATGCCGGAATGGCTGCGAGGGGGCCGTAACGGCGCACCACCTGCTCCGCCTGCGGGGGCTGCACGCCGACCAGCCAGCGGGCCGGCTGGCCCTCCATCGAGGCCATGCGCGCGGTGACCTTGAACGACAGCAGCTTGCCCTGGCGCTCGACGGCGATGTCCAGAACGGGGGATTTGACGGCGTCCGCTGATACGGTGCGGGAGAACGCATCGAAATCCGGCACAGCCTGCCCATTGACGCTGACGATGCGGTCGCCGCCCTGCATGCCGGCGTCGGCGGCGGGGAAGCCAGGCTTCACGACGGCGGCCACTGCGGGCGCCGGCGCGGGTTTCAGGCCCAGCTTGTCTGCGTACTGGCCGATGTCCTGACCCGCAGGCAATTGATTCAGCGGAAGGACCACCGTGCGTTCCGCGCCGTCCGTGCCGCGCACCCGGAGGGGAAGCGGCTCCCGCCCCAACAAAGCGTTGGCGATGGCGTCGTAGGCGTCGCTCCAGGTATCCACGTCCTTGCCGTCGACGGCAAGGACGCGATCGCCGGCGCGAATACCTGCGTCGGCGGCCATGGTGTGGGGCGCGGCGGTAAACGTAGGTGCGTAGTCCGGCATGCCGACCACGAACATGGCCCAGAACGCCGCGACGGTGAAGATGAGATTGAAGGCGGGGCCGGCGGCGACGATGGCGATGCGCTGCCAGACCGGCTTGCTGGTGAATTCGCCGCCGCGGTCGGCCGGCGCCACCTCGCCCTCGCGGGCATCCAGCATCTTGACGTAGCCGCCCAGCGGAATCGCGGCGATCTGGTACTCGGTGCCGTCCTTACCGATGCGTTTCCAGATCGCTTTGCCGAAGCCGACCGAAAAACGCAGCACCTTGACGCCGCAGCGGCGGGCCACCCAGTAGTGGCCAAACTCATGGAAGGTCACCAGCACGCCTAGCGTGACCAGCAACCAGAACACCGAGCCAAGGATGGAATTCATCTGCAGGAGCTTATCAGCATGCGTTGCGGAGAATGCGGCGGGCGGCATCGCGGGCCGCCCGATCGCGTTCAGTCAGAGACTGGACATCGACCACGGGTTGCGCCGGCAGTTCCATGAGCACGCTTTCGACCACGTCGGCGATCGACAGGAAGGGCAGGGCTCCTGCCAGGAAGGCTTCCACGGCGACCTCGTTCGCGGCGTTCAGGATCGCCGTGGCGTCGCCGCCGGCACGTAGCGCCTGGAAGGCCAAGGCCAGGCAACGGAAGGTGCCCAAATCCGGCGCCTCGAAATGCAGCGCGGCATGGGTGGCCAAGTCCAGCGGCGGCACGCCCGATGCAATCCGTTCCGGCCAGGCCAGCGCGTGGGCGATGGCGGTACGCATGTCCGGATTGCCCAGCTGGGCCAGTACCGACCCGTCGACGTATTCGACCAGCGAATGGACCAGGCTCTGGGGATGCACCAGGACTTCGATCACCTCGGGTGAAGCCTGGAACAGATGATGGGCCTCGATCACTTCGAGACCCTTATTCATCAGCGTCGCCGAATCGACCGAGATCTTCCGGCCCATCGACCAGTTGGGGTGGCGGCACGCCTGGTCCGGGGTGATCCCGGCCAGTTCGCTCCGGGTGCGGCCCCGGAAAGGGCCGCCCGATGCGGTGAGGATGAGCCGGCGCACTCCGCTGGCGCCCAGATCGGGGCGGCCGCCGGGCAGGCACTGGAAGATCGCGTTGTGTTCCGAGTCGATGGGGATCAGCTCACCACCTCCCTGGCGCAGTGCGGCCAGCAGCAGCGGGCCGGCCATGACGATCGATTCCTTGTTGGCCAGCAGCAGGCGCTTGCCGGCGCGCGCCGCGGCCAACGTGGAATCCAGGCCGGCGGCGCCGACGATGGCGGCTACCACGGTGTCGCAAAGACCGCCCGAAGCCGCTGCCGTAATAGCCGCGGGACCGGCCGCTACTTCACAAGCCACCCCGGCGGCGGATAGCCGGCGGACCAGCTCGCCCTCCAGCGACGGATCGCCGATGACCGCCAGCGCCGGACGGTGGCGGACGCACAGGTCCGCCAACGCTTCCACCTGCCGGTGCGCGGCCAGCACGCTGGCGCGGAAGCGTTCCGGGTGACGTGCGATGACGTCCAGCGTGCTGCCGCCGATGGAGCCGGTGGCGCCAAGGACGGCGATCTGGCGGGGGACGCTCATAGGCCCAGCAGCAGCTTGCCGGCCGCGAAGACGGGCAGGGCGGCAAACACGCTGTCGAGTCGGTCCAGCAATCCGCCATGGCCGGGACAGAGGTTGCCGGAGTCCTTCACGGCCGCGTGCCGCTTCATCAGGCTCTCCAGCAGGTCGCCGACGATCGACGCGACGACGGTCACGACCGAAAGTCCGATGAGTCCTGTCAGGCTCCAGCCGCGCACGTCTAGCAGCCAGCCACCGCCACCAGCGACCAGCGCGCCGGCTACGAAGGCCCCATACACGCCGGCCCAGGTCTTGCCGGGACTGATCGTCGGCGCCAGCTTGCGTTTACCGAACATGCGGCCGCTGAAATAGGCGCCGATGTCGGCCGCCCATACGATGGCCAAGGCCAGGAAGGTCCACCAATGTCCATGGGGCTGCCCGCGATGGATGCTCAGCGCAGCCACCCAGGCAGGCACGATCACCAGCGCCCCGGCCCCCAGCTTGATCAGCCGGTTCTCGCGCGTTGGCGCGGCGCCGAAGGCGAAATGGTTGAGCCAGACGCAGACCAGGGCCCACCAGAGTACGCCCACGCCGATCAGCAGCTGCCAGATGGCCGAATCGCGCGCCCACCAGAGCAGGGCGAACAAGACGGCGGCCGCGGCCAGCAGGCCGCCGCGCATGGGGTAGTTCTTGAAACCCGACAGGCGGGTCCATTCCCATAGCGCCGCGAGGAACGCCGCGGCGACGATCGGCGCGAACACGCTCGTCGGCGGCCACAGGATCAGCAGGATCGCAAGCGGCGCGAGCAGCAGTGCGGTGAGGGTGCGCTGGAGCAGCATGCGGTTCCTTGGGTTACGCCTTGACCACGGCGACCTGCTCGCCGGTTCGCCCGAATCGGCGCTCGCGGCGTGCATATTCCTCGATGGCTTGCCGCAGGCAAGCCTGGTCGAAGTCCGGCCAGAGCGTATCGGTGAAGTACAGCTCGGCGTACGCAGCCTGCCACAGCAGGAAATTGCTGATGCGCAACTCGCCGCCCGTGCGGATGAAAAGATCCAGCGGGGGCAGGTCGGACAGGCTCATCCAGTGGCCCAGCAGCTTCTCGTCGATCTCGTCGGCGCGGAACTCGCCGCGGGCCACGGACTCGGCGGCCTTGCGCGCCGCCTGCACGATGTCCCAGCGCCCTCCGTAATTGACCGCCACGCTGAGGTTCAGCTTGTCGTTGCCGGCTGTGAGCGCCATTGCCTGGTTCATGCGCTGGCGCAGAGAGGTATCGAAAGCGCCCAGGTCGCCGATGAAGCGCATGCGGACGCCGTGGCCGTGCAGTTCGTCTACTTCTTTGTCCAGCGCGCGCAGGAACAGCTCCATGAGCGCGCCCACCTCGTCCTGCGGGCGTTGCCAGTTTTCACTGGAGAAGGCGAAGACAGTGAGCGCCTCCACGCCCTCGCGCAGGCAACCCTCGACGACTTCGCGCAGTGCCTTGCGGCCGGCGTTGTGGCCGAAGCTGCGGGGACGATGGCGCGTCTTGGCCCAGCGGCCATTGCCGTCCATCACGATGGCAATGTGGCGCGGGATCCGCGCAGCGTCGGTGCCGGTCATGTGGAGGGGGCGACGGCGCTCAGAGCGCCATCAGCTCCTCTTCCTTGGCTTTGACGACGCTGTCCACGTCCTTGACGAAGCGATCCGTCAGCTTCTGGATCTCGTCCTCGGTGCGGCGCTCGTCGTCCTCGGTGATCTGCTTATCCTTGAGAAGGTCCTTGACCTTCTGCATGGCGTCGCGACGCACGTTGCGGATGGCGATCTTGGCATCCTCGCCCTCATGCGCCACGTGCTTGGCCAACTCGCGCCGGCGCTCCTCGGTGAGGGGCGGCATGTTCAGGCGGATCACCGTGCCCGCGGTGGTCGGCGTGATGCCTACATCGGAGGACAGCAGCGCCTTCTCGATCGGGCCGACATGGCTCTTGTCGAACGGCGTGATGACGATGGAGCGGGAATCGCCCAGCGAGATCGTCGCGACCTGGTTCAGCGGCATCTCGGAACCGTAGGCCGGTACCTTGATGTGCTCCACCAGCGCGGTGCTGGCGCGGCCAGTGCGCAGGCGGGTGAGGTTGTGCTTGAGTGCGTCGATGCTCTTTCCCATGCGGGTCTGGGCATCGGTCTTGATGTCGTTGAGCATGGGCGTACCCCTTGTGCGTGCAAGCCTGGAAGTATAACAGGGGGTGAAAGACGGGAAGGGGTGCGGCCTTCCCGGTCGATCGGCGAGGGCCCGTTGCCGGGCCGGCGGCGGGCGGTCAGTGGTCGGAGACGAGGGTGCCGATGAATTCGCCGTGCATGATCCGCATCAGGTTGCCCGGCACGGTCATGTCATAAATGCGCAGCGGCATGCCATGGTCGCGGCACAGCGCGATTGCCGCCGTGTCCATCACCGCCAGCTTGCGTTCGATCACCTGGTCATAGGTGAGCTTGTCGTAACGGGTGGCGTCGCTGTGCCGGGCCGGATCCGCGGTGTAGACGCCATCGACCTTAGTGGCCTTCAGCAGCAGGTCCGCGCCGATCTCGACGGCGCGCAGCGCGGCGGCCGAATCGGTGGTGAAGAACGGGTTGCCGGTGCCTGCGGCGAACAGCGCGATGCGGCCCTTCTCGATGTGGCGGATCGCGCGCCGGCGAATGAAATCCTCGGCCACGTCGTGGATCTGGATCGCGCTCATCACACGGGCGAAGCCGCCGCGGCGCTCGATGGCGTCCTGCATTGCCAGCGCATTCATTACGGTGGCGAGCATGCCCATGTGATCGCCGGTGACGCGATCCATGCCCGCTGCGGCGAGGCCGGCGCCGCGAAAAATGTTGCCGCCGCCGATGACGACGCCGATCTGGATGCCGGCTTTCTGGATCTCGATGATTTCATCGGCCAGGCGGCCGATGACTTTCGGGTCGATGCCGTAGTCCGCATCGCCCATCAGGGCTTCACCGGAGAGTTTGAGCAGGATGCGGCGATATTTAAGCGTGTCGCTCATGGGGGCTCCGGTTTGTATGTGCAAAACGCGCGTAGTGTAGCCGTTGCGCCACATGCGCGTAAGCGCGCACGCCGTCGCAGGGCGGTCGCGCGCGTTATCCATTCATGCAGGCGGCGGTATGTGGAGCGTCGCGGCAGACGTCCGGGCGTCTGAAGCATTTCGCGCAAAAAGGCGGAAAGGCGCGCGAGCATTTCACCGGCATCCCGCGAGGAGCGCATAAAAAAAGCCGCGGTTTTCCGCGGCTTTTTTCAGGGCATTGCCGGTCGGATCAGACCTGCATCGCCTTCTGCACTTCGGCCAGGTAATCCTCCTGGACCTTCTCGATGCCTTCGCCGACGGCCAGGCGAACCACCTTGACCACGTCTGCGCCTTCCTTCTTCAGCGCGTCGCCGACGGTGACGTTGGTGTCCAGCACGTAAGGCTGGCCGACCAGGGTCACTTCCGACACGATCTTGTTGATCTTGCCCGAGATGATCTTGTCGAGAATGTCGGCCGGCTTGTTCTTCTCCTTGTCCGACATCGCTTCGAGGGCGATCGCCTTTTCCTTGGCGACGAAGTCGGCCGGAACGTCTTCCGCCTTCACGTAGGGCGGGTTCATGGCGGCCACGTGCATGGCGATGCCCTTGGCCAGCTCTTCCGAGCCGCCCTTGAGCGCCACGATCACGCCGATCTTGCCGCCGTGCGAGTAGACAGCCAGCGGGCCGTCGTTCTCGACGCGCGCGACGCGACGCACTTCGATCTTTTCGCCGATGGTGGCGGTCTTGGCCTTGGAGGCTTCCTCGATGCTGGCATGGCCCGGGATGGCCGCGGCCTTGACGGCCTCGATCTCGGTCACGCCGGCCTTCAGCACGGCCTCGGCCACGGCGTTGGTGAATTCGATGAATTCACTGTTCTTCGCCGCGAAGTCGGTTTCGCTGTTGACCTCGGCCAGCACAGCCTTGCCGTTCTCGCTGGCGATGGCGATGCGGCCTTCGGCGGCCACGCGGTCAGCCTTCTTGTCGGCCTTGGCTAGGCCCGTCTTGCGCAGGTGCTCGATAGCGGCTTCGATGTCACCGTTGGTCTCGGTGAGCGCCTTCTTGCAGTCCATCATGCCGGCGCCCGAGCGCTCGCGCAGTTCGCCGACCAGTTTTGCGGTAATGGCAGTCATCTGGGTTCCTCGAAATCTTTGAAACACCCCGGTCGCAAGGACCGGGGTGGGGATGGCTTACTCGCCGTCCGACTCTTCGCTCTGGCGACCGCGGCCACCACGGCCACCGTCGCGGCGCGGGGCGCCGGCGCCC
>JABLTH010035794.1_pt1 | contig 16076 bp, 14 predicted proteins | sample 7875711 | NCBI WGS metagenome assembly JABLTH01 (sample SAMN14941262, study PRJNA633318) | bioreactor metagenome | isolation source: bioreactor | place: China | collected 2019-03-05 | reverse complement strand
GGGCTCCTCGAAGCGGCCGCGCAGGTCGACCGCCATCAGCAGGCGCTGCCCGGGGCGCGCGCCGAAGCTGGTCAGCAGCCGGCGCGCGCGCCCGAGGATGGCCACTGCAAGCTGGGGGCCGTCGCTGCGCGCGTTGCTATGGCCGCCCACCAGCGGCACGCCGTAAGCGGCCGCGGCAGCGGCCATGCCGCGCAAGACTTCGTCGGCCGGCTCCAGGCCCTCGCTCCAGATGGCATCCACCACCGCCAGGGGGCGCCCGCCCATGGCGTAGATGTCGCTCACGTTGACCATCACCGCGCTGTAGCCGGCGAACCAGGGCATGGCGCGCAGGAAATCGCCGACCATGCCTTCGATGGCGAACAGCAGATGGCTGTCACCATCCGCGATGGCGGCGCAGTCGTCGCCGAGCAGGATGCCGCGCGCCTCCGCCTGCGCGCCGGCCGGCAGCGCCTGCTGCAGGCGGGCGAGCAGGCCGGCGATATCGGTCTTGTGGCCGAAGCCGCGGCTGGCGCGCAGCAGGTCGGCCAGGGTGGCGGCGCTCATGACGGCCTCCTGTCGTGCTGTGCGCTCCCGTCGTCGATGACGAAGCCGGCATACGGTGCATGGCAGGGCGGATAGTGGTGCAGGTCGGCCTCCATCAGGTGGTGCGGCCAGCCCAGCAGCGTCTCCTCGGCCAGCGTGGTCCAGTGCAGGCGGCGGAACAGCGGCACGTTCTGGCTCTGTACGTGGGCGAGGAAGCGCCGGCAGCCCAGCGCATGCGCGCTGCTCACCGCCAGGCGGATCAGCGTGGCGCCGAGCCGGCTGTGGCGCCGGTAGGGCGCCTGTACCGCCAGCCGCGAGCCGTACCAGACCCCGGGCTCGCTTTCATGGATGCGCACGGTGCCGACCACCGGGCCGCGCGCGCCGGGCGGGCCGCCAGCGGCCTCGTCGCAGCGCACCGCCACCAGCAGCTGTGCGGCGTCATCGACCGCGTCACGGTCGTCCTCGGCAAAAATGCCTTGCTCGGCGCAGAACACCGCGCGGCGCAGTGCGTAGGCTTGTTCGATCTCCCAGCCGGCCTCGGCCCAGCGCACCTGGTAGGCCGGCGCGGCCGGCACCTCCACGCATAACTCGGGTCTCATGCCGCGTCTCCCTCGTAGGCCGACAGCGAGGAGCAGGCTCCGCACTTGCCGCAGCCGGCCTTGATGTCCGCCGAGCGCAGCCCGGCCGCGGCCACCATGCGGCCCAACGGCGCCAGCACGGCGCGCATGAAGTCCGGCGAGGGGGCCGGATGATCCTCCAGCGGCGTGCCGGAGATCGGCACGAAGGGCACGACGAAGGGATAGACGCCGATCTCCAGCAGCCGCTGCGACATCGACAGGATGGACTCGGCGGTGTCGCCCAGGCCGGCCAGGATGTAGGTGCTGACCTGGCCGCGGCCGAACACCCCGACCGCCGCCGCGAAGGCATCGAGGTAGCGCGACAGCGGCACGGTGGCCTTGCCGGGCATGATGCGCGCGCGCACCGATGGCGTCACCGCTTCCAGGTGCATGCCCAGGCTGTCGATGCCAGCGGCGCGCAGGCGCGCGAACCAGCGGTCGTCGTCGGGTGGTTCGCACTGGCCCTGGATCGGCAGGTCCACGGCGGCGCGGATGGCGAAGGCGCTGTCGCACAACAGGGCGGCACCGCGGTCCGGCGTCGGCGGCGTGCCGGTGGTCAGTACCATGTGCCTGACGCCGTCGAGCAGCACCGCCGCGCGCGCCACCTCGGCGAGCTGCTCCGGAGTCTTGCGCGCGATGGTGCGGCCGGCCGCCAGCGACTGGCCGATCGCGCAGAACTGGCAGGTCTTGCGCCGGCTCTGGTAGCGGATGCAGTCCTGCAGTACCGTGGTCGCCAGCACATCGGCGCCGTGCAGGGTGGCAATGTGCGAGTACGGAACGCCGTCCAGCGTCTGCATCGCATAGAAGCGCGGCGTGCGTGGAAAGCTCACGCTGGCGATCGGGATGGCGCCGCGCATGAGCGTGCTGCGCCCGTGCGCGTCGGGCGTGGCTGCCACGTAGGGCGAGTGCCAGGCGGTACTGGTATGGACCGGCACCATGATGGTCACGCCGTCGATGGTGACGGCCTTGTGGTCGGACGGACCGGCACCGCCGCGCCGGCTGGCGGCGCCGGCGCGCGGGTCTTCCAGCCGCAGCCCGATGGACTGCAGTTCAGTCATCAACTGCCGGCTCGAGGCCGGCAGCGTGTCGCGAGAAGGCATGGTCTGGACTCCGGTCGTCTGGGTGGATGGCGGCGGCGGGCACCTGGGGCCGTGGTGCGTGCATGACGGACACGGGGGCCGCCGGGCGGTCGTTGATCAGCAGGCTGAGCAGCTCGGGGCGCGCGTAGTGGCCCACCGAATCCATCATGCGCTTGCGCTTGGTGATGAGGGCCAGGTCGAGGTCGGCCACCACCATGCCTTCGCCTTCGCGCAAGGGCGGCGCCAGGTGTTGCCCCTCGGGCGAGATGATGGCGGTGTGGCAACCGCCGCGCAGCGCCTTCTGCAATGCGGGGTCGGTGGTGACCGAAGCGATCTGCGCCTCCGTCAGCCAGCCGGTTGCATTGACCACGAAGCAGCCGGACTCCAGCGCGTGGTGGCGGATGGTGGCCTCGATCTGCTCGGCAAAGATGGGACCTACCAGCGAACCGGGGAACTGGCTGCAGTGGATCTCCTCGTGCCGGGCCATCAGCGCATAGCGCGCCAGCGGGTTGTAGTGTTCCCAGCAGGCCAGCGCCCCGACGCGGCCGATGGCCGTCTCTGCCACCTGGAGACCGGCGGCATCGCCCTGGCCCCAGATCATGCGCTCGTGGAAGGTAGGCGTCAGCTTGCGTCGCTTGAGTGCGAGCCGGCCTTCGGTGTCGAAGATGAGCTGGGTGTTGTAGAGGCTGCCGTGGTCGCGCTCGTTGACGCCCAGTACCACCACCATGCCGTGGCGGCGCGCACGCGCTGCCACGGCCTCGGTGACGGGACCGGGGACGGCCACGGCCTGTTCGTACAGGCGCAAGTGCTCCTGGCCTGATTGCACCGGCGGGCGCACGAAGGAGAAGTAGGGGTAGTAGGGCACGAAGGTCTCGGGGAAGACGATCAGCCGTACCCCGTCGCGCGCGGCCCGGTCGATGGCGTCGAGCACCTTGGCGAGGGTGGCGGCGCCGCTGTCGAGATCGGGTGCGATCTGGACGGCGGCGGCGCGCACGATGCGTGGGTCGGACATGGCGGATCCCCTGCCGGCTCAGACGGTCCAGGTGTCGAGGATGAGCGCGTTCTCCTTGCGGTGAAGCAGCTTCAGGTCGAGCACGTCGAGCGGATTGATGGGGCGGATGCCTTCGACCAGGGACGCTTCGCCATGGCCGTAGAGCGCTTGCAGCGCGAAGCGGCAGGCGTACACCTTGCCACCTTCGGCCATGAACTTCTTGAGCTGCTTGTTGAAGTTGAGGTGGCCGGCGAAGGCCTCGTCACCCAGCGTGGGAAAGCCCCGCTGCAGGCCGAGCGTGACGCCCGGGCCGTATAACAGGATGCTGGTGTCGAAGCCTTTGCGCTGCAGGCGGGTGGCCTGCAGCAGGTTGACGAAGCCGATCGAGCCTTCGAAGGCTACGGTGTGGAAGGTCACCAGGGCTTTCTCGCCGGGCTCGGCCTTGACGTCCTCGAACACCTTCTCCTCGAAATCGACGAGGACATCGCCATCCTTGTGGGCGGGGTGGTTGACTGCGGGCATGCTTGGCTCCAGTGCGTATGGGTTGCGTTGAGCGGACGGCGCGAGGCTCGGGGCGGTCCGGCCGGCGCTCGCCGCCGGCATGGGCAGCGGTGCAAGCGATATGCCATCGGTGCCGCTCGACCATGCGATCAAGGACCGATCATTCATACGGCGAGCGATCGATCGCATGCTTGATCGCATCCGCGCGATGGCCTCGGCGCCACGTGCCGCGCCGGCATGGCGCCTGGCGGCGCCGCGGCCCTGCACCGCGAGCGCGCGGAGGCTGCCCGCGCGAGGCATCGGCTTGGTGCAGGCGATGCCTCGCGCACCATCAAGTGGCGATCCGGAATGCAATCAAGGATGCGATCAATGATGCGAACAATGCAGGCGCACATGGCCATGCATGGAGCGAAGCGCAGGCGAGACTGGCGCGTGGCGCCATGACGTCCGGATGGCACGCGAAATGCATCGGCAGCGCTGGCGCCGCCGCGGCGCACGTTCCAGAAGGAGAGAGCCGTGTCCGGCCTGACCAGTCATTGGGCGAAGCGCATCGCTGACAGCCCCAAGCCCGCCTACCTGATGATCCCCGACCTGATCGAGGAGGCCCTCGCCGATGGCCGGCTGCAGGCGCGCGACCGCCTGCCGGGGCTGCGCGACATGGCCGAGGCGCTGCGGCTCAACTATTCCACCGTGGCGCGCGCCTACGGCGAGGCGCGCAAGCGCGGCCTGATCGATGCCAAGGCCGGCAGCGGCACCTATGTGCGCGGCCGTGCCCCCGCGCTGCCGCTGCGTGCCGGCACCAGCGCGGAGATGACCATGAACATGCCGCCGGAGCCGCCGGCGCTGGCCGCGCGGCTGCGCGAATCGGCCGCCGCGCTGCTCGGCGGCACCGATCCCTACCAACTGCTGCGCTACCAGGACTTCGGCGGAACGCCCTCCGATCGGGCCGCGGTGTCCGGCTGGTTGCGGCGGCTGGTGCCGGCCGCCGGCGGCGACACGCTGCTGGTCTGCCCGGGCATCCACAGCGCCCTCGTGGCGCTGCTGTCGCAAGTGGCGCGCAGCGGGCAGACGCTATGCGTCGAGGCGCTGGCCTATCCGGGCATCAAGGCCATCGCTGCCCAGCTTGGCGTTCACCTGCAGGCGCTGCCGGGCGACGAAGACGGCATGCTGGGGGCGGCCTTCGAAGCCTTCTGCAAGGCGCAGCGGCCAGCGGTGCTGTATTGCAACCCGACCCTGCAGAACCCGAGCACGCGCACCATGCCCCAGGCGCGGCGCGAGATCCTGGCCGATATCGCGCTGCGCTACAACGTGCCGATCATCGAGGACGATGCCTACGGCATGCTGCCGCGGCGCAAGCCCGATGCCTTCGCTGCGCTGGCGCCGGAACTGACCTACTACCTCACCGGACTGTCGAAGTGCTTCGGCGCAGGGCTGCGCACCGCTTTCGTCCACGCGCCCACGCCGCGCCAGGCCCAGCGCCTGGCCGGCACGCTGCGCGCCACCTCGGTGATGGCCAGTCCCTTCACCACGCTGCTGGCGCGCGCGTGGATCGAGGATGGCACCGCCGACGAAATGCTCGCCGTGCTGCGCCAGGAGAACGCCGCGCGCCAGGCGATCGCCGCGCGCGTGCTGGGTGCTCATCCTTACGAGGCGGATGGCGAGGGCTTCCACCTGTGGCTGCCGCTCGACGGCAGTGCCTGGCGCCCCTCCGAACTGGCGCTGCATCTGCGCTCGCGCGGCATCGGCGCGGTCTCCGGCTCTGCCTTCTCCACCGACGGTAATCCGCCTGATGCCATTCGACTGTGCCTGGGCGGCCCGAGCGAGCGCGACGAGATCGAAGAGTCATTGCAGATCGTGGCCGAGACACTGGAGGACCCGCATCACCTGCATTCGGCGATGCTGTGAGGCGGCGGGCGCGGCCCGGGACGGCCGCTCGGCATCAGAGCCGGTAAGCCTCGCCGTCCTCCGGAATCCGCAGGCGGTCCGTCATGCCTTTCTCGATGGCGAATTCGCGCAGTGCCCGGCGCGTCAGCACGGCGTGGTTGACCGCTTCCATATGCGAGGCGATCAAGGTCGCGCCCGGCGCGGCCTGATAGGCCTGCCAGACGTCCTGCGCGTCCATGATGATGGCGCCGAGGCCGATCACCCGGGCGTCGCCGGCGTTGAGGATCACGACTTGCGGGTTGTAGCGCCGCAGGTTGTCCTCGACCTGCGCGTTCCATACCGTGTCGCCGGCCAGGTACAGCGTGTCCTCGCCGGCGTGCTCGAAGACCACGCCGCAGACCTCGCCGAGGATGTCGCCGATGGCGCCGATGGCGGCGTCCGAGCCGTGCTGCCCGGTGGTCTGGCGCAGGGTGACGCCCTGGAAGATCGCGTCGCGCAGCAGGCGGACGTCGCCGAAGCCCTGCGAAGCAAGCAAGGCGCGATCGGCTTCATGCTGGACGAACACGGGGAGGTGTTTCGGCACCAGGGTGCGGGCGGCTTCGTCCCAGTGGTCCGGGTGCGTATGGGTCACGATCACGGCGTCGACGTCGAGCAACGAGGCGACGGGCACCGGCAGCGCGGCGGTGGGGTAGGGCAGGTGGCTGTTCACCGTGCCCGGCAGTCCGGGGTAGGCGCCTTGCTCGGCGAGCATCGGGTCGATCAGGAAGCGGCTGCCGCCGTACTCGATGACCAAGGTGGCATTGCGGACTTGCTGGATGCGCATGGAGTTCTCCTGAGAGGGCGCTTCGGATGGATATGGACTGATCAGTCCATAATGGGGAAATGAAATCGGCGGGCTGGCGCGGTTGCCGCATGGACCCGGCGCGGTTCAGTCGAGGTGGGAGAGCAGCAGCGCCAGGGCGTGCTCGAGTTCCTGCGGCGGGAAGCCGGCGCGCGCCATCACCTGCAGGCCGGGGAAGCCCAGCACCAGCAGCCGTCCCAGTTCGGCGGGGTCGCGCGTGGCGGCGATCGAGCCGTCCGCGCGGCCCCTTTCAACCTCCTGGGTCAGCGCCGCCTGGATGTACTGCAGGTCGCCGATGACCCGCTCGCGGATGGACGCGTCCTGCGGGGCCATTTCGACAGCCTGGTTGATGCTCATGCAGCCGCGCAAGGGACCGGGCGTCGCGACATCGGCGAAGAGCGTGCGGAAGAAGCGCTCGATGGCCTGGCGCGCGGGGCCGTGCCCGAGAATGCGGTGCATCTCCGCTGCCCGCCCCTGGCGGTAGGCGTCGAAGGCGGCCAGGAAGAACTCGCGCTTGCCGCCGAAGGTGGCGTACAGGCTGCTCTTGCTCAGTCCGGTCGCGTCGAGCAGGTCGGCCAGCGAGGTTGCCTCATAGCCTTTGCGCCAGAATACGTCCATCGCCTTGTACAAGGCTTCGGCGGTATCGAATTCCTGTGGCCTTGCCATGGTGGACCGGGGAACGCGCTCGCGGGCAGTTTCAATGTCCGGCAGGATATCAGTTATGGACCGCTGGGTCCATAACTGGCTTGTGTGCCGCGGACGGGCGCTGGACCCCGCCCGGAGAGGGATGCCCTCAATCGAGGCGGATCGGCGCGCGCAGCCGGGTGTTGAGCCGGTCGACCAGCCACAGCAGTCCGCCGCGCCAGAAGCCGAACAGCCGCGCCTGGTGGCTGCGGTACAGCAGCGCGTGGCTGAGTTGCGCGAGCCGCCCGCGTATCGTCAGGCCCTTGAACAGGCCGAATTTTCCCAGCGAGCCGAAGGCGTCGTAGTCGCCCAGCGAGACCAGGGCGCCGAAGTCGCGATAGGAGAAGGCGGGAATCTTGTCGCCCCGCAGCCAGCCGGGAAGATGGCGGATCAGGTGTTGTGCCTGCTGGTGGGCGACCTGCGCCGTCGGCGGCAGCGGGCGCTGGTTGCCCGGCAGGGTCAGGCTGGCACAGTCGCCGATGGCGAAGATGCGCGGATCGCGCGTGGTCTGCAGCGAGGGGTGTACCAGCAACTGGTTGGCATGGGAGGCCTCCAGACCGTCCAGCCGCGCCAGCAGGCCGGGCGCCTTGACGCCGGCCGCCCACACCTTGAGCGAGGCCGTCACCTGGCCACCGTCAGCGAGAGTGAAGCCGTCCGCGGTGGCTTCGGTCACGCGCGTGGCGGTGCGCACGCGCACGCCCAGCGCTTCGAGGCGGGCCCGGGTGGCGGCCGAGATGTCCTGCGGAAATGCCGCGAGCAGGCGCGGCCCGCTTTCGATGAGGGTGATCGACAGGCGGGCCGGCAAGCCTTGCGCGCCGTAGGCGACCGCGGCTTGCGCAAGCTGCACCAGCTCGGCCGCGAGCTCGACCCCGGTGGCGCCGCCGCCGACGATGCCGATCGACAGGGTTTCGTCCTGCGCGAGGCACTGGAGCATGCGCAGGCGGACTTCGCGGTTGAAGGCGTCGGCCTGCAGGCGGGAGTCGATCTTGAAGCAGTGCGCGGCCACGCCCGGTGTGCCGAAGTCGTTGGCCTCGCTGCCGATCGCGAGCACCAGCGCGTCGTAGGCCAGGCGCCTGGCCGGCACCAGCAGGCGCCCGTCGGGCGCGTGCAGCGGAGCGATCCGCAGCTCGCGTGTAGCCCGGTCGAGGCCGGCGAGTTCGCCCGGCTGGTAGGTGAAGCCCGCATCGCGGGCCTGGGCGAGGAAGGTGGTCTGCTGCTGGGAGACGTCGCGCGTGCCTGCCGCGATGGTATGGAGCATGGGCTTCCAGACATGGGCGGAGTCGCGGTCGACCAGGGTGACGGCCATGGTCCGTCCGGCGCGCGCGGAGCGCCTGCCCAGGGCGGTGGCGACCTCGAGGCCTGCTACCCCTCCACCCACGATGACGATCTGTTGCGGCTGCATCTTGTGCGTTCCTTTGCTCGGGCATGAGATGCGTCGGATTATACATACATGCGTGAATGTATGTATGTGGTCGACGGCTTGGAGGAGCGCCGGTGTGAGTCGGTGTGCCCCAGTTGCCTGCGTTGCCTGCACTGGCGTGTGATAGACGCGGTCGCGCTCATCCGGGCGCCCGGCGCCTGGTGCCGGGTATCATGCGCCGCATGACCATCAAAGCGAACCCGACATCGCGCCCGGCCGGGCGCCGCCAGCGTGCCGGCGCCGAACGGGCCTTGCCCGAGCCGCTCGCCAAGCGCCGCGTGCTGGCCATGCTGGCCAGCCGCTTCTTCATCCGTTGCCACGTCATGCTGATCGCGCTGTGGTCGCTGTCGATCGGTGTGCTCGCCAGCAAGCTGCTCTGGCTCGCGGGGCTGTCGTCGCTGCCGCTGCGCTATGGGCTGGCGACGGTCGCGGCCTACTGCGGCTTCCTGTGCGCGGTGCGCGTCTGGCTGGCCTATGTCGGGCTGCCCGCTGGGCGCCGCGGGACCGGTGACGAACCGGCGCGCGCGAGCGATGGGGCCGATGGGGGCGTGGATCTGGTGGATTGCCTGCCGCTGCCCCGCGGCGGGGCGGGCGGCGCCGCACGCGGCGCGCGCCCGGTGGCGGGGCAGGGCGGTACCTTCGATGGCGGTGGCGCCTCCGGCGATTTCGATGTGGCGGCGGCGGACCTGCCCGGCCTGGCGGACCTCGGTGAGACCGGGAAAGCGGCAGGGCGCGGCGCCGGCGACCTGCTGGACGGCGCGGCCGATGCCGACGACCTGTTCGGCGTGGTCCTGCTTGCCCTCGGCTTGCTGGCCGCCGCCGTGATCGGTGCCGCCTACGTGTTCAGCCAGGGGCCGCTGATGCTGGCCGAGATCGCGTTCGAGGCCCTGCTGGCCGGCGGCCTGCTGCGCGTGGCACGCCGTGCCGACGAGGCCGGCTGGCTGCGCGCCGCCGTGCGGGTGTCGGCGCGTCCGGCGCTTGCCGTGGCGGCGCTGGCCATCGGCCTGGGCTTGGCGTTGCAGCACTGGTTCCCCCAGGCCCGGAGCCTGGCGCAGGCGCTGGGGCTGCGCTGAGCCACCGGCGGCGCCTTGTTCCGTGCAGCCATGCCCGGGGCCAAGGCGTGCTGGCGCACCTGGTCGGATGCTGCCCGGCGTCGCGGCATCCCACGCGATTCCTGCAATTCAGACGGATTACGCCGATCTCGAGAATGGTCTGAAGCCCAGCGATTGCAGCGCCGGCGAGAATCGCCCCGGTACCTGGCGCGACGGCGCGGGCCGGCGCGATCCTGAACCTGTCCCGCCCCCTCCCGGCCCGCGCCTCGTACCTGCCGCCAGACGCACCGCAAGAATCGCTGCCGGATGCGTCGTTGCCCTGCCTGCCAGCGTCGCCTTTCCCCATGCGTCGCAGCCACCGTCCACCGAGGAGAGTCGCCATGAACAGCGAAGGACTTCACAGCCGCATCGCGAGACTGCTGGCGGCCAACGTGCATGCGCTGGTCGGCTCGATCGAGAGCCGGACTCCCTTGGCTGTCCTGGAGCAATACCTGCGCGAGTTCGACGAGGTGATCGGCCGGGCGCGCGTGCACCTGGGCCGGCACGAGGCCGCCCGCTACCAGTCGACCAAGGCCATCGCCCGCGTGAACGACGAGATCGGGCGGCTCGACGCGCAGATCGCCGTCGCGCTTCGCAGCGGGGAGGAGGCGCTGGCACGCACCGGCGCCGCGCGGCAGATCGAACTGGAGGACAGCCTCGTGCTGCTGCATCAGCGCTTGCAGGAGACGGTCGAGCGGACCGGCGCGGCCGAGGCCGAACTGCTGGCCCTGCGCGCCAAGCGCGAAGAGATGGAACTGGCACTGTCCGACCTGCTCGCCGCGCGGGCGTCGGCTTCCTTGCACCCAGCGGCGCCGTCGGCACCATCGGCGCGGGCGCAGCAGCTGGGCCTGGGCTTCAGCCGTGCGATGGCCGGCGCCAGCGGGCTCCCTGCCGGGGGGGCGGCGCCTGCCCAGGCCGACGCGGCATCGCTCAGGCAGCTCGACGCCCTGCTCAAGGAGCAGCGCGTCAGCGAGCGCCTCGAACGGCTGCGGACAAGGCAGGGCAGCGCCGCCGCCTAGGCCGTGCGCCACCGCTTGCGCCGCGGCCCGCGGGTCCGGCCTTCCTGAACCGTCCTGTGCTGCCCTCTCATGAGTGAACTCCTGCATCCCGGCTATGTGCCGTTCGTGGTCGCTATCGGTGCCATGGTCGCCATCGGCACGCTGGAGGCGCTTGCCTTGCTGGCCGGCCTGACACTGACCGGCCACGCCGACCACTTCCTGACCGCCCACCTGCCGGGCCCGCATGCGGCGGCCGCCGGCGCGCTCGATGCGGGCGAAGGCGGCGGCGCCGGCATCGTCGGCGCATGCCTGGGCTGGCTGCACGTCGGACGCGTGCCCTTGCTGATGCTGCTGATCCTGTTCCTGACAGGTTTCTCCATTGCCGGCCTGCTGCTGCAATGGCTGCTGGCCACCGCCACGGCGCACCTGCTTCCCGGCGCCGTGGCGGCGGCGCTGGCCGCGCTGGCCGCGCTGCCGTTCGTCAGGGGAGCCGGCGGCCTGCTGGTGCGCTATTTCCCGCAGGACGAGAGCTCGGCGGTGTCCGAGTCCGATTTCGTCGGGCGCGTCGCCAGGATCACGCTGGGCCAGGCAAGCGCCGAGCACCCGGCCGGCGCGCGCCTGATCGACGATCACGGCCGCGCGCACTACATCCGGGTCGCGCCGGAGGACGCCACGCAGACCTTGTCGCGCGGCCAGGAGGTGCTGGTGGTGGCGCGCGCCTCCGGCAGCCTCTACCGCGCGATTCCCAATCCGCGGCCCGATCTGTTGTAGGGGCCGCCAGCCGGGGCAATCGCCGGCTGCTTCATCCACTTTCCGCTGACGGAGACTCGCAACCCCATGGCCAACCTGGATTCCCTCGTTTTCTGGAGCGTCATCGCCCTGGCCGGCATCATCGGCCTGGTCGTGATCGGCGTGATCTTCTCGCGCCTGTACACACGCGCCTCGGCCGAGCGTGCCTTCGTCCGCACGGGGCTGGGCGGGCAGAAGGTCATCATGAGCGGCGGCGCGATCGTGCTGCCCGTGTTTCACGAGGTTATCCCGATCAATATGAACACGCTCAAGCTCGAGGTCAGCCGGGCCACGCGCGACAGCCTGATCACCAAGGACCGCATGCGGGTGGATGTCGTGGTGGCGTTCTTCGTGCGCGTCAAGCCGACCGTGGAGGGCGTGTCCACCGCCGCGCAGACGCTGGGCCAGCGCACGCTGGCGCCCGAGAGCCTGCGTTCGCTGGTCGACGACAAGTTCGTCGACGCGCTGCGTTCCACGGCGGCACAGATGACCATGCAGGACCTGCAGGACGCGCGCGAGCAGTTCGTGCAGGGCGTGCAGAACACGGTGGCGGAGGACTTGACCAAGAACGGGCTGGAACTGGAAAGCGTGTCGCTGACCAACTTCAACCAGACCTCCAAGGAGTTCTTCGACCCGAACAACGCCTTCGATGCGGAAGGCCTGACCAAGCTGACGCAGGAAACCGAGCGGCGCCGGCGCGAGCGCAACGAAGTCGAGCAGGATACCGAGGTGTCGGTGCGCGAGAAGAACCGCAACGCGCTGGAGCGCAAGCTCACCATCGAGCAGGAGGAAGCCTTCCTCAAGCTGGAGCAGGAACAGCAGGTGAAGACGCGCAGCGCCGAGCAGAACGCGCGCATCGCTTCCTATGAGGCCGAGCGCCACCAGGAGGCCGAGCAGAGCCGCATCTCCGCCGAGCGGCAGGTGCAGGAAACCGAGATCCAGCGCGAGCAGGCCGTGCGCGGCCGCAAGGTCGAGGCCGAGCGCGACGTGCGCGTCAAGGAGATCGAACTGCAGCGCGTGACCCAGATGGCCGCCATCGAGCAGGCCAAGGTGACGGAGATCGCCGAGCAGGAGAAGGCCATCGTCATCGCCGGCAAATCGGAGGCGCAGTCCCAGGCCCAGGCACGCGCCAACGAGGCGCTGGCCGAGGCGGTCAAGGCCGAGCAGATGGTGGAGACGACCCGGCGCACCGCCGAGGCCGATCGTGCCAAGCAGGTGGCGCTGATCGAGGCTGCCCAGGAAGCGGAGATGCAGGCCGTGCACGTGACCACGCGGGCTCGCGCGGAGCGCGAGGCGGCGGAACTGCAGGCCGCGGCCATCGTCGAGCTGGCCGAGGCGACCCGCCAGAAGGGCCTGGCGGAGGCCGAGGCGCAGCGCGCGCTGAACGACGCCGTCAATGCGCTGTCGTCCGACCAGACCAGCCTGAAGTTCAGGCTGGCCCTGATGCAGGCGCTGCCTGGCATCATCCAGCACTCGGTCGAGCCGATCAAGGCCATCGACGGCATCAAGATCATCCAGGTGGACGGCCTGAACCGGGGCGGCGGCGCCGAGGCGGCCGGCCCGGCGGCCGGCGGGGGCGGCAACCTTGCCGAGCAGGCGATGTCGGCCGCATTGTCGTACCGGGCGCATGCGCCGTTGATCGATTCGCTGTTGCAGGAGGTGGGGATCGATGGGCGTTCGCTGCAGGGCCTGGCGCCGAAGCTGGAGGAGGCGCCGGCGGCGCGCCTTGCCTCCCCGGGGCCGCATGCCCAGCCCGGAACGCGAGCCGGCGAAGGGTGGACCGAGGAGGAGCGGGGCGGCAAGGCGCGCGGCGGCGCGGGCGAGGCGCGGCCGCCGCGGGTCGGAGCATAAGCGGAAGGCAAGAGGCGGGGGGGCAAGGCGGGGGGCAAAAGCGGAAGGCATCCGGCCACCAGGTCCGGTTGCAATGGCCGCGCCATCTCGTCCTGCCCGATCCCCCGTCAGCGTTGCCGCGGGATCAGCGGCAGCAGCAGGTAGGACTCCTGGCCCTCGCCGGTGGCGATGGTGTTGACGCCGCCATAGACCACATCATCGCGATCGGCGTGCAGGAAGGGGCCCGAGCCGTGGAACGGACCGTCGAGGCCCGGCTGCGCCCAGTCCGAGCCTTGTACCGTCAGCGCGAGCCGGAAATCCTTCGGTACCACGATGCTGGTCGCCCAGATCTCCACGTCGACCTCATAGAGCCGGTCCGGCACCATCGCCTCGCTGGCGAGGTGCGCGTGATAAGGCCGGTATTCGGTCGAGTGCGCCGGATCGAGCGCGCGATGCGACACGCGCAGCCAGCCTTGCGACACCGGCGCATGCGGCTCGGACGCGCCGTCGAACGTCACGTCGCGGCCCTCGGGGTCGAGCAGGCGCAGCGTCGCGAAGATGTCCATGTCGGCCGTCGAAGAACGCACCCACAGTTTCAGCTTCACCGGGCCGGTGAACTCGGCCTCCTCGCTGAATGGCGCCGTCCTGAAAGTCTGGGCGCCGCTCATGGCCGGATAGGAACGTTCGGCGGCGGGGGCGCCGCTGCGGCCGGGAGCGAGGCTGGTGTCCTCGGCGTTGAGGTAGAAGCGCTGCCACTGCGTGCCTGGCAGCGGCCACTCGGTTTCGCTGCGCCAGGCAATCGAATCCGGACGCCGGATGGCGAGCTGGATCGGCGGCTCGTCATCCCAGCCGTTCTTCTCCCCTTTCAGGAAGAAATCGAAGAAGCGCTTCTGCAGCGCGACCGACTCCGGCGCGTAGAACGGCGCATGATGATCACCGGTATGGATGCGCAGCCACTTCTGCCGGCTGCCGGCGGCGAGATAGCCTTCGATGTTGCCGCGCCCATGCAGGCCCTGGCCGCCCCAGTTGCCGACCGACAGCAGGGGCACCTGGATGCGGGCGCCGATCGGGGTGCGCTCGCGGTAGAAAGCCGTGTCGAAGGGCTGCCGGCGGTGCGCCTCGGTCGGCGCGATGCGGTTGGCTTCGAGCACGTGCTGCGGCAAGGGCTCGCCCGTGGTCTTCTGGCCGGAGATTGCGTCGACATACGGTGTCTCGCCGTTGCCGTGCTGGTTGAGCAGGATCTGGCGGGCAAACCAGATCTTCTGGAACTCCGTGCTGGCGATGCCGCCGTGATAGGCGATGTCGCGATAGTGGTCGAAGGCGCCTTCCCACGGGACGATGGCCGCGAGCCCTTCGGGCTGGCGCGCGGCGACCTGCCATTGGTTGATCGCGTAGTAGGAGATGCCGAGCAGGCCGATCTTGCCGCTGCTCCAGGGCTGGCGCGATGCCCAGGTGATCAGCGTGGCGTAGTCCTCGGTCTGCCGCGGCGAGAAGGGATCGAGCATGCCGGGCGAGGCATTGCTGCCGCGCGAGTCGGCGTGAACGACCACGTAGCCGTCCGCCACCCAGTGCTCCGGATCCGGCGCTTCCCAGCGGATGAAGCGGCAGGACGAGGTCTTGCAGAGTTCCGGGTTCCCGGCGACAAGCTTGTTCCAGGCGTCCTGGTAGGCGGGCGCGTCGGCGTCCCTGGTGTCCTTGCCGTAGGGCCCGTGCAGCATCACGACCGGAAAGCGGCCGGCTTGGTCGGGGCGGTAGACATTGGCCCGCAGCGTCAGTCCATCGCTCATGGGCACTTCCACATTGCGCTCGAAGATCATCCCGGGCACGCCGGTCTCCACGTGCTGCGCAAGGCTCGATTCGGTCATGGTGAAAATCAATCCGGTTGTCAGAAAGTTGGCGAGGTGCAAATATCCGCGTACCACTGTGGTCTCCTCCTGGCCCATCGGATCGCCGGCATGGCAGGCATCTGCCGGTTTCCGTGATCCGTCGGGCTTGCAGGGGAGGCGGTGCGTCAAATCATAGGCGGCGGTACAGGGCGCGGAAACTCGCATTCGCCGTCGCGGACAGGAAAGGCATCATGCTGAAGAAGGTCCCGAAACAGGCACGTTCGGAGCACATGGTCGCGTGCATCCTCGCGGGGGCAACTCGCGTTCTGGACGCGGTCCCGCTGGCCGAAGCGACCACCAACCACATTGCCGAGGTGGCGGGTGTCAGCATCGGCTCGCTCTACCAGTACTTCGGCAGCAAGGAGGCCATCGCGCATTGCCTGCTGCACCAGCATCTCGAGCAGACGGTCGGCCTCTTGCGTGAGATCCGCATCGCCTCGCGCGGCTGCCCGATCGAGGAACGCATGCGCCTGTCCTTTCTCGAAGTGCTGCGTGATCACCGCAGCCATCCCATGCTGCATCTCAACCTGACCGCCGTGACGCAGCGGGAGGATTTCCCGCCGTCACAACTGAAGCAGGTTGTCGGCCGGATGATCGACGAAATCGCGCTGGGACTGGCGGAGGAGCACCCCGAGGCCGATCCCGACGAGATCAGGGTCTGTGCGACCCTGCGGCACCAGAGTTCGATGCTGCTCGCCCACGCGGCGCTCGATCGCCGGAGGTTCGGCCAGGATAGCGTCGTGATGGATTACTTCGACACGCTGAGCGCGGCGCAGCTGTCGTTGCTCGACCGCCGGCCGGTCCGGCGTGCCCCGCAATCTTCGTAATCGCTTTCCGGGCAGTTCCATCGCGGCGCCGCTCCGCATCCGCCCGCGGCCCCGGGCGGGGCCTTGGGCGGGACGGCTGGGTTCAAGCGGTGGTTCAAGCGGTGGTTCAAGCGGTG
>JABLTH010020265.1_pt1 | contig 16084 bp, 19 predicted proteins | sample 7875711 | NCBI WGS metagenome assembly JABLTH01 (sample SAMN14941262, study PRJNA633318) | bioreactor metagenome | isolation source: bioreactor | place: China | collected 2019-03-05 | reverse complement strand
GGGCTGGAGGAGCGCGGCTACGTCACACGCACTTCGTCGCCGAACGACGCCCGCATCAAGATCGTCCGCGTCACCGCGGACGGCGCCCGGGTCGTCGCCGGCTTCGACGAGTCGATGGCGGCCGAGCAGCGCAAGCTGTTCGACGCCCTCGACGAGAACGAACAGGATCAGCTGATCGCGCTGCTCGAGCGCGTGGTCGACGCCGACCCGTCCGCCGCAGCTCCTCCCGGAGGCGGCCCGTCCCGCACAGCGCCACCCTCAGGCGGCCGCCGCTAGCCTGCGGCCACCGGCGCACTCCGCACCCCTCACTTCTTCTCATCGAAAGCCGTTCACGGAACGGAGGCCCCGTCATGTCCTCGAACCGCCACTACCTCTCGTCCGCGCCGATCTGGCGCTCGCTGGTGCACCTGTGCGTGCCCATGATCGCCGGCTTCTCGGTCGGCAGCGTCTACAACATCATCAACGCCGGCTTCGTCGGCTCGCTGCACTCCACCCCGCTGCTCGCAGCACTCACCTTCTCCCTGCCGGTGTTCGCCCTCCTCATGGCTATCGGCGGTGTCTTCGGAGTCGGCGGCGGCACGTACGTGTCCCGCCTGCTCGGCTCGCAGGAGCAGGAGGGCGCCGACACCGCCGCGGCCGCCGAGCGCATCAAACAGGTCTCGTCGTTCACCCTGTGGGGTGCGCTCGTCGCCGGCGCCGTGATCGGCGTCGTCGGACTGATCTTCGCCACGCCCCTGGCCATCGCCGTCGGCGCCACCGGCGCGTCCGTCGCCCCGACCGCGCTCTACATCGGCGCGATGTTCGCCTTCACGCCGGTGTACGTCGCCGCGTTCGCGCTGGAGCAGCTGGTCAGGGCGGAGGGCGCGGCCGTGGCCTCCATGACCGGGCTGATCGCCTCCACCATCGCGAACCTCCTGTTCGACGTGCTGTTCATCCTGGTGCTCGGCTGGGGCGTGCTCGGTGCCGGCATTGCGCTCGGACTCTCCAACCTGGTCACCGTCGGCTACTACGTCTGGTGGCTGACGGCCCGCAGCGAGACCATCTCGCTCGCGCCGCGCCACTTCCGCGCCGACCGGGAGATGCTGACCTCGGTGTTCGGGGTCGGCGTCTCCGAGCTGCTGATGTCGTCGTTCCTGATCGTCACCACGCTCGTCATGAACTGGATCGCGATCGGCTACGGCGCCTCCCTGCTGGCAGCGATGGGCGTGGCCCTGCGGATCTCTCAGCTGCCCGAGATGATCTGCATGGGCGTCTTCATGGGTGCGATCCCGCTGTTCGCCTACGCGTTCGGAGCACGGGACCACACCAGGCTGAAGAAGGCGATCACCGGGAGCGCGATCGCAATCGCGGGGATCACCGCGGTCTTCTCGACCATCGTGTTCCTGTTCCGCGACCAGGTGTTCGCACTGTTCAGCGCCGACCCGTCGGTCGTGGCCGACGGCACGCTCATCCTGACGGCCATGCTCGTCTCGACCCTGTTCAACGGGTTCACCGGGTTGATCATCGCGGTCTTCCAGGCCACGGAGCAGATGCGCAACGCCACCATCATGTCGGTCGCGCAGGGCGTGCTGTTCATCCCGATCGTGCTGCTGGGCAACGCGGTCTTCGGGATGGCCGGTGTGATCTGGTCGATGACGGTCACCGAGGCGCTGTGCTTCGCCGCGGGAGCACTGCTCTTCGCCCGCTCGCGTCGCGCACTGAACGCGCCCTCCGCCGAGGCCGCGCAGCAGGCCAAGGAGGCCCTCGCCGCCGCCTGACAGCCGCCGAAACGTGGGTAGTCGCCGGAATCCGGGCACGGATTCCGGCGATTGCTCACGTTTCGGGGTGGGTGGGTTCAGCGGTCGGGATCGACGACCAGCTCCACCTCGATCTCGTCGCCGGCGGCGCGGCCGGTCTTCTTGCGGGTGTCGGCGTTGAACGAGACCAGGTAGCGGCCTCCCATCACGCCGATCGTGGTCGCGTAGCTGTAACCGCCGTCAATGGTTACCAGGACGGGAACGCGTTTGCCACGGTCGAAGGCGAGCACGACCTCCTCGGGCACGACGATGCCGACGTTGTTGCCGCCGGTGGACTCGAGCACAGTGCGGAAGACGGTCATCGGACCTCCAGCCTGGGAATGGTGCACGGGTGGACGGGGCGAGCCTACTCTCCGCTCCGCTCCTCAGGGGTTCTCGTACGTGCCGTCGAGGCGCGCCCGGGCGATGACATGGCCGTGCATCGCACGGACGACGTCCTCCAGGCCGAACGACTCCGGGAGGTCGATCCGGCGATCCACGGCGAAGAGCTGGAAGACGTAGGTGTGCGGCCCGTGCGAGGGCACCGGCATCGGGCCGTGCCAGCCGCGCGAACCGAGCGAGCCGCGGCCGTACGCCACACCGTCCGGCGGGGTGTGGCGGGCGAGCGCCCCCTCGGGGAGGCCGCCGAGCGCGGGGTCGATGCCGCACGCGATCACGTGCACCGCCGGCTGCCTCCGCGGGGCGTCCGGGTCCTCCACGACGAGCACCAGCTCCTCGGTGGCGACCGGCGGGGCCGTCCACGCGAGCTCCGGCGACAGGTCCTGCCCGAACAGCCTCCCCTTGTACTGCTCCGGGATGGGCGCGCCGCCGGCGAAGGCGGGGCTCGTCAGGGTGAACGAGTCGGGCGCCTGGAGGCCGGCGCGCTCCCAGACGACCTTGTCGTGACCGGCTCGGCGGTCGCGCAGCGCACGTCCGATGGGGTTCGGCATGGTGGTGCGGCCTCTCGGTCGGGAGTGGCGGGGTGCGGGACCTACCGAATATACGTCGCGCTAGCCGATGTAAGAGGCATCGGGTCCGGTCTCCCCCGTGTTCTCACGGGGCGGGTCGCGGAGCTCGCTGAGCTCGGCGACCGCGCTCTCGATCGCGTCGAGCGCGAGCCGCATCGGCTCGACCCACGCGTCGGCCGCGGCTGCGGCGGCTGCCGCTGCCGCGGCGAGCTTCGCACGTGCGACGCGGATGGCCTCTTCCGCCGTCTCCAGATTGTCCATATCCGTATTGTCGCCCGGCCGCTGCCGAGCGTCGAGGGGCGTGCACACGCCCCTATTCGTGGGTTTTGAGGGCGTTTACGTGCCCTTCGACGGGCTCAGGCGCGGCGGCCGGCGCGGGAGCCGCGCGCCTGCGGCGGACCAGCCAGACGGTGTCCCGGGTGAAGGACTCGAGGAGGAGGGCCAGGGCCAGACCCACCAGGAGGCTGTCGAGGCCGGGCAGGAGGCCGCTCGCGGCGACCGCCAGCGCGATCCCCGCGTACGCGGTCACCACCTTGCGCCAGTAGCGGTACGGCAGCGTCGCCCGCATCCACGGCAGAAGCCAGCCGGCGACGACGAACGCATAGCGTAGCGCACCGATCACGATCACCCAGAGCCCGAGCGCCGGCGCGACGTACACGCTGAGCACCAGCAGGAGGAACGCGTCGACCTCCATGTCGAAGCGCGCTCCGAGTTCGCTCGTCGAGCCGGTGCGGCGTGCGACCCAGCCGTCCACCGCGTCCAGTGCCAGGGCGGGAACCACCAGGCCCACCAGCAGTGCGACCGGGATCGGGTCCGTGAACGACGCGACGACCAGCCCGGTGATCACGCCGACCAGGGCGGAGCGCATCGAGGTCACCATGTTCGCCGGCCCGAAGCGTTCCGACCTGCGGCGCTGGAGGCCGCGGACCAGCAGCGCGTTCGAGACCGCCAAGTAGGCGACGACAGCGATCCAGCCGGAGGCGGGGAGCGGCATCGTCCACCAGGCCAGCTCCAGGACGCCGGCGAGCAGCACCACCATCGCACCGGCTCCGGCCCAGCCGATCGCCGCGAGTTGAACCCTTTTCACCTGCGCCTCGTGTCTCGTCTGTGAACGCGGCCGCACTGTCAACCCTTGTGTCGACCGGCCTTGTCTTAACACGCTGCACGTGGACGGATGGTTCAGGAAGGGGTGATGACGTGATCGAAGCCACCGCGTTCTGGGTCGAGGAACCCGGGGTCGGCGCCCTGCGCAGCCTCCCGCTCGCCGCCCCCGCCGACGGGGAGGTGCTCGTCCGCACCCTGTTCACGGGCGTCAGCCGAGGGACCGAGTCGACGGTCTTCGCGGGCCACGTTCCCGAGAGCCAACACGCGCCGATGCGGGCCCCGTTCCAGGAGGGCGACTTCCCCGGCCCGGTGAAGTACGGGTACCTCAACGTCGGCGTCGTCGAGCAAGGACCCCCCGAGCTCGCCGGCCGGACGGTCTTCACGCTGTTCCCGCACCAGTCGGCGTTCGTGGTCCCGGCCTCCGCCGTCGTGCCGGTGCCGGAGGGAGTGCCGCCGCGCCGTGCCGTGCTCACGGGGGCGGTCGAGACGGCGGTGAACATCCTCTGGGACGCGGCGCCGCTCATTGGCGACCGGATCACGGTCGTGGGCGCCGGCATGATCGGCTGCTGCGTCGCGCGGCTCGCCCGCGGCCTCCCCGGCGCCGAGGTGACCCTGGTCGACGTCAAGCCGTCGCGGCGGAGGATCGCCGACGCCCTCGGCGTGCGCTTCAGCACCCCGGAGGCCGCGCCGCGCGACCGCGACCTCGTCGTCAACACCAGCGGGTCGGAGGCCGGGCTGCGGCTCGCACTTCAAACGGTCGTGACCGAGGGCCAGATCATCGAGGCGAGCTGGTACGGCGACCGCGGCGTGCGCCTGCCGCTGGGCGAGGACTTCCACTCCCGCCGGCTCACCATCCGCTCCAGCCAAGTCGGCGTCGTGCCGCCGGCCCGGCGCGACCGCCGCAGCACGACGGACCGGCTCGAACTGGCGCTCGACCTGCTGCAGGATCCGGCGTTCGACGAACTGCTGACCGGGGAGTCGTCGTGGCGGATGCTGCCCGATCTGCTCGCACTGCTGTCCGCCGACCCGGGCGACGAGATCTGCCACACGATCGACTGGAGGGATGCCTGATGCCGTACACGGTCACCGTGCGGGACCACCTGATGGTGGCGCACAGCTTCACCGGGGAGGTCTTCGGCCCCGCGCAACGCCTCCACGGTGCGACGTTCGTCGTGGACGCGACCTTCGGCGCCGACGGGCTCGACGCGGACGGGCTGGTCGTCGACATCGGCCGGGCGGCCGCCGCGCTCGCGGAGATCACCGGCGCGCTGACCTACCGCAACCTCGACGACGAGCCGGAGTTCGCGGGAACGAACACCACGACGGAGGTGCTCTGCCGGGTGATCGCCGACCGGCTGGCGGAGCGCGCGGCGGCCGGCGAGCTCGGCCGTGCCACCGGTCTGACCTCCGTCTCCGTCACCCTGCACGAGTCGCACATCGCGTGGTCCGGCTATTCGAGGCCGTTGTGAACGGCGGGCGGGCGGTCTTCTTCGTCGTCCCCGACGCGATCGACGATCCCGACCGGGTCAGCGGAGGCAACCGCTACGACCAGCGCGTGCGCGACGGCCTCCGCGCCGACGGCCGGGAGGTGCGGATGGTGCTCGTCACCGACGACGGGACGAGCCGGACCGCCGAGGCACTCGCCCAGCTGCCCGATGGCGCCCTCGCGCTGGTCGACGGGCTGCTCGTGACGCGCGAACCGGAGGCGCTGACGGCGCACGGCGCACGCCTGCGCCTCGTCGTCCTCGTGCACATGCTCGCCGACGCACCCGCCGACGGCCAGAGCGCGGCCCTGCGTGCTGCGCGCCGCGTCATCGTCACCAGCGACTGGACCCGATCCGAGCTGCTGGAGCAGGACGCTGCCGAGGCGCACCACATCGTCGTCGCCCATCCTGGAACCGACCCGGCCTCCCCCACGCGGCCTTCCGGCTCGGGAGGCCGCCTGCTGTGCGTCGCGGCGGTCGCGCCGCACAAGGGCCAGGACCTCCTCGTGCGTGCGCTGATCGGCTTCGCCGACCGCGACGACTGGACGTGCGCCTTCGTCGGCTCGCTGCACGTCGACCCCGACTTCGTGGCGGCGCTGCGCGCGGAGATCGACGCCGTCGGCCTGACCGACCGGGTGCGGTTCACGGGTGTGCTCACAGGTCGCGCACTGGAGGCGGCATATGCCGACGCCGACCTGATGGTGCTGCCATCCCGCACCGAGAGCTACGGGATGGCGGTCGCGGAGGCGCTCGCGCACGGCATCCCCGTTCTCGCGACAGCGGTCGGCGGTCTCCCGGAGGCGATCGCGGCACCGGGCGCAGCCGTGCTCGTGCCGCCCGACGACGTCTGGGCGCTCCACGTCGTGCTGCAGCAGTGGTGGGCCGACCCCGCGCTGCGGGGCGCCAGGGCTGCCGCCGCGCTCGAGGCGCGCGCGGCGGGGCGGTCGTGGCGGACGACGACGTCGATCGTCGCCGCGACCCTCGACGCGGCCCTCGCGGACGTCGGGCGGCCCGACGCGGGCGCCGGGCGCCCGGACGCGGGCCGAACGGAGGCCGTGCCGTCATGAGCGAGCTGCTGGAGGTCAGCGTCGACTGGCTCGCGCTGCGCGAGGCGGAGGACGCCCGCGCCCGTTCGGCCGCGCTCGCGGACATCGTGCCAGGGCTGCTCGACCCGGGCCCCCTCACGGTGCACGACCTCGGCAGCGGCACGGGTTCGATGATGCGCTGGCTCGCACCGCGCCTCCCCGGGCCGCAGACCTGGGTGCTGCACGACTGGAACGCGAACCTCACCGCGCGCGCGTCGGAGGGGCCGCGCCCGCGCGACCGGTCGGGGCGGCCGGTCGCGCTCCGCTCGCGCATCGGCGAGCTCGACCGGCTCGACGCCGCAGCGCTGCACGGGGCGTCGCTCGTGACCGCCTCCGCGCTGCTGGACGTGCTCACGGCGGCCGAGGCGCACGCGATCGTCGACGCGTGCCTGGCGGCGGGCGTTCCTGTCCTCCAGTCGCTGAGCGTGACGGGCGACGTCGCGCTCACGCCGTGGGACCCCCGCGACATCCGATTCGCGCGGGCGTTCAACGCGCACCAGCGCAGGGAGGTCGCCGGCCGCCGGCTCCTCGGCCGATACGGCGCGACGCTGGTGGGCGGGCTGTTCGGGATGGCCGGCTGGCACGTCCGCACAGCGCTGACGACCTGGCGGCTCGACCGGAGGGAGCCGCTCCTCCTCGCGGAGTGGTTCGACGGCTGGACCGGCGCAGCGCTCGAGCAGGACCCCGGGCTGCTCCGCGAGGCGGCGGGCTACCGTGAGCTGCGCTGGGCGCAGCGGTCGCGCGGGGAGCTCGCGGCCACCGTCTACCACCTCGATCTGTTGGCGTGGCCGCGATGACTCTGCACGCGGCCGAGGGGGTCGGGACAGCGAGCGCGGTCGGGAAGGCAGGGGTCGAGACGGTGACCGCGGGTACGAAGCCCCGCACCGCCCGGCGACCCCGCACTTCCGAGAACACGCCGCCGCCGCCGCCGGCGGTCCGCCTCCGCCGGCTGGTCACTTCCCGCCGGGCACGCGTCGCCGCCCGGACCATCGTGGGGGTCGCCGTGCTCGTCGCGATCGTCGCGCGGGTCGGCGCAGGACCGTTCCTGCACGGCCTCCTCAGTCTCGACGCCTCCGCCGTCGCCGCGTCGCTGGCGCTCTTCGCCGTCGCGACCGCGGCGGCCGCGTGGCGCTGGACGCTGATCGCCCGTCGGCTCGGCGCTTCCCTGCGTTGGCGCACCGCCGTCGGGATGTACTACCGATCCCAGCTGGTCAACACGGTGCTGCCGGGCGGGGTGATCGGGGACGTGCAGCGGGCGGTCGACCACGGTCGCGCGTCCTCGCGGGCCGGGGGCGCGGGGGTCGGCGCGGCGGCCCGCGCCGTCGCGATCGAGCGCATCCTGGGTCAGAGCGTCCAGGTCGTGCTCTCTGTCGCTGTTCTCGCGGTGGTCGGCGACGAGTACGAGGGCGTGCTGCTCCCCGCGGCCGGCATCGCACTCGCCGCGGTCGTGGTCGCCGGCGTCGCCGTGACCATCGGCAGCAGGAGGGTGCGCGGCCTCCTCCGCCGGGAGGCCGGCGAGCTCCGCGCCGGCCTCGGCTCGCTGCGGGTCGGAGTGCAGGCCGTCGTCGCCTCCATCGTCGTCTTCGGCTGCCACCTCGCCATCTTCGCGATCGCGGCGATCACCGTCGGAGCGTCCGTGCCGCCCGGCCGCCTGCTCGCGCTCGCGATGGTCGTCCTGCTCGCTGCCTCGCTCCCGTTCAACGTCGGCGGCTGGGGACCGCGCGAGGGCGCCGCCGGCTGGGCGTTCGCGGTCGCCGGGCTCGGGATGGCGACAGGGGTGTCGGCCGCAACCTTGTACGGGATCCTCGCCTTCGTCGCCATCCTTCCCGGCGCGATCGTCGCAGTCTCGTCTCCGGTCTTCCGGAGGAGACTGCGGTCATGAACGGCCTGCCGTACGTCACCCTCAGCTGCTGCGTGTCCCTCGACGGCTACCTCGACACCGCGCGACCTCCCAAGCTCGCGCTCTCGAACGACGCGGACTTCGACCGGGTGGACGAGGTCCGGGCACAGAACGACGTCATCCTGGTCGGCGCGCGGACCGTGCGCCGCGACGACCCGCGCCTCCTGGTCCGCAGCGGCGAGCGGCAGGATCGGCGGGAGGCCGCGGGCAGGCCGCGCACACCGTGGAAGGCGACCGTCACGGTGTCGGGCGACCTCGATCCCGCGGCCCGGTTCTTCACGGTGGGCGACACCACGAAGCTCGTCTACAGCCCGCGCGGTGCAGCAGAAGGCCTCCGTCGGCGGCTCGGTGACCGGGCGACCGTCGTCGCGCTCGACGACGACGTCCGGATGGTCGACCTCCTCGCCGACCTCGGCTCGCGTGGCGTCGAGCGGCTCATGGTGGAGGGCGGCGGCACGACGCTCACCGAGTTCCTCGCCGCCGAGCTCGTGGACGAACTGCAGGTCGCGATCGCACCGTTCTTCGTCGGCGACCCCGCGGCCCCTCGGTTCGTCGGGCCGGCGGACTTCCCCTGGACCAGCGACCGGAGGGCCCGGCTCGCGGAGGCGCGACCGATCGGGGATGTCGTGCTGCTGCGCTACGCACTCTCCGAGCGGTTCGTCGAGTCGCCATGACCCGCCGGACGAGCTCCTCGCCCCGCAGCAGCCCGACGCCGCGTGCGGGCTCCCGGGCGTGGTCGGCAGTCGTGACGGTGCTCAGTGCCGTCACCGTGTTCGTGGCCGCCGTCGCGCCGGGGGTGATCGACTCGGGCTCGCCTCTCGCGCTCGCCCGCCTGCCGATCGAGTGCCTGCTCGTGCTGGTGGCGTTGATCATGCTGCCGTGGCGCTGGGCGCGACGCAGTGTCGCGATCCTGGCGGCCGTGCTCCTCGTGGCGGCGGCGATCCTCGCCGCGCTCGACCGCGTCTTCCTCACGACCGTGGGGAGGCCGTTCGACGTCGTCGCCGGGTGGTCCGAGCTCGGGGACGGCTACGGCGTCGTCAGCGACTCCGCCGGCTCCCTCGGGGCGCTGGCCCTCCTCGTCCTCGTCGGTCTCCTGGCGGTCGCCGCGGTCGTCGCGATCGCGGCCTCCCTGCTGCACCTGGCCCGGGTGCTCGGCCGACGCCGGCGCGCCAGCCTGATCGGGGCCTCTGCGCTCACCGCCGGCTGGCTGGTGCTCGCGCTGGTGGGAGCGCAGCTCGTCGCGGGCGAGCCCGTCGCGGCAGCGGACTCGGTCAGCGCGGCGGCCACCACCGTCGACCAGGTGGAGGTCTCGGCACGTGACCGGGCGGTCTTCGACCGGTCGGCCGCGAGCGACCCGTATTCACGGCTGCCCGCCTCCGACCTCCTCACCGGCCTGAAGGGCAAGGACGTTCTTGTGGTGTTCGTCGAGAGTTACGGGCAGGTGGCCGTGCAGGGCACCTCGTTCGCCCCTGGGGTGGACTCCGTCCTCCGCAGCGGCGACGCGGAGCTGGCCGCGCACGGGTACTCGGAGCGCAGCGCCTTCCTGACCTCGTCGACGTTCGGCGGGATCAGCTGGCTCGCACACTCGACCCTGCAGACCGGACTCTGGATCGACTCGCAGCAGAAGTACGACCAGGTCACGGCCACGACGCGGTTCACGCTCAGCGACGCCTTCCGCAAGGCCGGCTGGCAGACGTTCAGCGATGTGCCGTCGGACACCCAGCCGTGGCCGATCGGGAGCTCGTTCTATCACTTCGGCACACAGCTGAACGCGAAGAACGTCGGTTACCACGGCCCCGCCTTCAGCTACGCGCGGGTGCCAGACCAGTACACGTGGGCCTACCTCCAGAAGCACGAGCTCGGCGTGCCGCACGCCCCGCTGATGGGCGAGATCGACCTCGTGTCGTCGCACACCCCGTGGACGCCGCTGCCGCGCCTGGTGCCGTGGGACACCATCGGCGACGGCTCCGTCTACGACCCGCAGCCGGCGGAGGGCCTCCCGCCGAGCGTCGTCTGGCAGAGCGCGCAGCACGTGCAGCAGCTGTACGGGCAGTCGATCGAGTACACGATGGGCGCACTGTTCTCGTTCCTGACCACATTCGACGACCCCAACCTGGTGCTCGTCGTGCTGGGGGACCACCAACCGGCCACCGTCGTCAGCGGCGTCGGCGCGAACCACCAGGTGCCGATCAGCATCATCTCGAAGGACCCGACGGTGATCGACCGGATCGGCTCCTGGAAGTGGCAGCCGGGGATGCTGCCGTCGCCGAGCGCGCCGGTGTGGCGGATGGACGCCTTCCGCGACCGGTTCCTGGCCGCGTACGGGCCGTGAGCGCTCGGCCGGCGCCTACGGTTCGGTGGGGAAGGAGCGGCGGGCGACGAGCACCACCACCAGGCCGGCGAGCACGAGCAGCGCGCCGGCAAAAGGCAGCCAGCCGAGGCCCGGGCCGGCGAGCACGGCTGCACCCACGCCGGCGCCGGCGCCGATGCCGATGTTCGCCGTGGAGTTGATGAGCGCGCCGATCACCTCCGGTGTCGCCCCGCGCGTGCGGATCGCGGCCGTCTGGAACACCGACGCCACCCCTCCGAAACCCGTACCCCACAGCACGGCGGCGGCCAGGACGCCGGCGAGTGCAGGGAAGGCCAGGCCCACGCCGATCAGTCCGAGAGTCACCGCGGAGAGCAGGATCAGCACGGTCGCGCGCGGCCGGCGGTCGAGGGTGGCGGCGGCGAACCAGGTGCCGGCCAGGCCGACCGCGCCCATCCCGAGCAGCACAGGGCCGACGGCCACGGGCGGGAGGCCGGTCGCCAGCAGCACGACCGACACGAACGTGTAGACGGTGAACTGCCCGAGGTAGACCACGGCGTTGGCGGTCGACACGACGGCCAGCCGGGTGCGGCGGGCACCGACGCCCTCCCCTCTGTGCGAGGATCCGCCTCCCGGAACCGGAGGCAGCAGCACGGCGACGATCACGACGGCGATCGCGCACACCCCGGCGAGAACACCGAACGCCGCACGCCAGCCGAGGGCGGTGCCGAGCGAGGTCGACACGGGCACGCCCAGCACGAAGCCCGCCGACGCGCCCGCCGTGACCAGCGCCAGCGCCCGGCCCGTGAACGCCGTCGTCACGAGCCGGGAGGCGTAGCCGATGCTGACGGAGAAGAAGAGGGCGTGGGCGATCCCGCCGAACGCCCGGCCGGCCGCCAGCACGGCGAAGTTCGGTGCGACGGCGACGACGGCGTTGCCGACGGTGTACGCGACGAGCGTGGCGACCAGCAGGCCCTTGCGCGAGAACCGCGCCGTCGAGAGCGTCAGCGGGACGGCCAGCACCGCGACCATGAACGCGTACACCGTGACGAGCAGGCCGGCGATCGAGTCGGACACGTGCATGTCGTCGCCGATGGCCGGCAGCAGGCCGACCGGCAGCATCTCGGTCGTCACCGCGAGAAAGGTCGCCAGCGTCAGGGCGACCAGGCCACCCGCGGCATCGCGAACCGTACCGGGGGTCCAGGTCGACGCGGAAGGCATGTCTGCGATGCTAGACGCGATTGAACCCATCCCGGACTTCGTACGTGTTCCCGATGAGGCCTTCACGCGGGAGGCCCGGACCGGAAGCAGGAAACACCATGACCGAAAGCCGACAGGGTCCCCTGTGGCTCCTGCGCATCCTCAGCGCGATCGTGCTCGCCGTCACCGGCGGCATCCACCTGTTCCTCATCTTCGACGGCGTCGGCGGCCTGCTGGGCACGCTGTTCGTCCTGAACGGCATCGCAGGTATCGTGCTGGCGGTCGGGATGCTCGTGCTGCGCGGCACGTGGCTGCGCGTCGCGACGATCCTCTCGCTGCTGTTCCTGATCGCCAGCCTCGCGGCGCTGCTCCTCGCCCTCACGGTCGGCCTGTTCGGCATCACCGAGGTGTGGAGCTTCACCCTCGTGCCGGAGACGGTCGTGATCGAGGCGATCGGGATCGTGGTGCTGGCGATCACGTCGGGGGTGGCGATGCGGCGGCGGGCTCGGGTGGCGTAGGGGGGCTCACCCCCACGCAACCCCCGCCACCTGCGTGTTGAACGGTATGAACGGCGTGCGCAACCGGTATCGCTCCACTTCCACGTGCGCGAAGCCCGCCCGGCGCACCGCGGCCTCCAAGTCGCGTTCGCAGGAGCAGCCCTCGAACGTCCACGCCCACGGTCGGCGGAGCGCGCGCTGGGCGAGCCGGGTCGCGGTTCCTGCGGGTGCGCAGACGTGCTCGACGAAGCGGAAGGTCCCTCCCGGGCGGAGGATGCGCCGCACCTCCGCCAGCACGGCGTCGGGGTCGGTCACCGTGCAGAGCACCAGCGACGAGATGACGGTGTCGGCGCCGGCGGTGGGGAGGCCTGTGGTCTCCGCCATCCGCTCGCGGAGGTCGAGGCGGACGCCGCGTCGGGCGGCCGCCGAGCGCAGCCGGGCGTGCATGTAGCGGTTGGGCTCGACCGCGACGAGGGTGGCGCCGGGCGGGAGGTGGCGGAGGTTCGCGCCGACCCCCGAGCCGAGCTCCACGACCTCCGTCGACAGGTCGGCGAAGACGCGCTGCTTGTACGGGCGGAGGGAGTGTTCGATGTAGCCGTCCATCACGCGGAAGAACGCCGCGTTGAACCGGCCGCGGGCGGGATGCTGCTCGAACCCGGGCGCGTCGGGGGTGGTGGAGGCGGCAGGAGTCGTCGTTTCGCTCATGACCACCAGCCTCGGCTCGGCCAGGCCGGGACACAGGCGGGGAACTACCTCACTTCGTCGGCACCGACCGGTCCCTCTGGGCCGCGTACCAGGCGGCGACCTGCGCGCGCGAGCGGAAGCCCAGCCGCAGCCGGATCCGCTCCACGTGCCCTTCGGCCGAGCGCTCGTCGATGCCGAGGCGCTCGGCGATCTCGCGGTTGGTCCGGCCGTCGGCGATCAGCGAGGCGACCTCGTCCTGGCGTGGGGTCAGCGTCCCCGCACCGCGCCGGGACGCGCGCAGACCGAGGAACCTCCGGACCGTGGCGACGAGCTGGTGCGCATCGCCCACGTACGGCAGGTGCGAACGACCGGGCAGCACCACCAGGCGCGCGTCCGGGATGCCCGCGGCGAGCGCCTCCGCCTGACCGACCGGAGCGGCGCGGTCGTGGTCCCGATGCACCACCAGGGTCGGTGCGCGCACCCGGCCGAGGAGGTCGCCAACGTCGAGGGCGTAGCTCAGCGCGAGCAGCGCCCGGGCGTTCGCCGCGTCGGAAGAGGCGCGCTGGTAGCGGCCGAACAGCTCCCGGGTCGTGGGGTGCGCGTCGGGCGCGAAGATGTCGGTGAGCACGTCGGAGCCGAGGCCCCAGTGCGACTCGACCAGGCCGAGGATGTGGTCGCGCACGGCTGGGGCGGCGAGTTCGGCTCCCGAGCTCCACCCTCCGTAGAGCACCAGTCGGCGCACCCGGTCCGGATGCTCCGACGCCCAGGCCGCGGCGACCGGTGCCCCCATCGACGTTCCCATCAGGTCGAACGGCTCAGTTCCGAGCGTGTCGGCGACGGCGGTCAGCTGGTCCAGCTCGAACGCCAGCGAGGGAGGCCGTCCCGTCGGCGCCGACAGGCCGCACCCCGCCCGGTCGTACCGGACCAGCAGACAGCCCTGCGCCAGGCTCTCGAGGTACGCGCGCTCCTCCGGCACCTCCCAACTCAGCTGCAGGTGGCTCACCCAGCCGGAGACGGAGAGCAGCGGCCGGCCGCTGCCGACGCTCGCGAAGGCCAACTCCGTGCCGTCCGCCGTCGCCAGCCGGCTGATCCGCTGCTGCATGGCTACATTGTGGCCGCCGGTGTGCGCTGCGCAGGTGCACACTTCCGCGGCACCCCCGCCGGACTAGCATTGCGCGACATGGACGACCTCACACTGACCCGGCCCGGTGCGACCCTCGCCTACGACATCTCGGGCGACGGGCCGCTCGTGGTGCAGGCGCACGGCCTGACGTCGAGCCGCGACGCGGAGCTGGAGCTGCTCGACGTCCGGGCGCTGGCGGACGACGGCCACCGGCTGGTCCGTTACGACGCGGCGGGGCACGGGCGGTCACCCGGTTCCGACGACCCGGAGCGCTACCGCTGGACCGTGCTCGCCGACGACCTGATCGCGCTGCTCGACGAGGTCGGCGCCCAGCAGCCCGTCGACGCCATCGGCGTCTCGATGGGAACGGGAACGATCCTGACCGCGGCGGTGCGGCATCCCGAGCGCTTCCGCCGGCTCGTGCTCGGGCTGCCGCCCACGGCGTGGGACACCCGCCCGGCGCAGGCCGCTCTCTACGGCCAGATGGCGGACGTCATCGAGACGCGCGGCTGGGAGGGTCTGGCGGAGCTGCTGGCAGCCGGGCCCGTGACGCTGCCGCCGGTGATGGCCGAACGGGAGCTGACACCGCGGTTCGAACTGCGGCCGGAGACGGCACCGACCGTGCTGCGCGGGGCCGCGCTCTCCGACCTCCCGGCGCCGGAGGACCTCGCGACGCTGCGGATGCCGGTGCTGCTGCTGCCGTGGGCCGGCGACCCCGGCCATCCGCTCTCGACGGCCGAGCGGTTGCACGAGCTGCTGCCCGACTCACAGCTGTTCGTCGCCGAACACGCCGCCGACGCCGACACCTGGCCGGAGCGGATCGCCGCGTTCCTCCGCTGAGGGGCGGTTCCCGCTAGGGGCGCGAGCGGCCGGCGAGCCGGATCCCGAGATTCCTGCCGTAGCGCTGCAGCCCCAGGCTCTCGGCTAGGGCGACCGAAGCCGCATTGTCCTCGCGGCAGCGCCATCGGGCGATCCCGGCCTCTCGCGTCGCCGCGTTCAGGGCGACGGACGCCACGGCCCTGCCGAGGCCGAGACCGCGGACGTCCGGAACGACGAGGAGGCCGATGTCCGTGCGGCCGCCGACCCAGCCGCTCAGTGCGGAGACGGCGACGAGGGTCTTCCCGCGCCAGAGACCGAAACGGAGGACGTCGGACTCCACGACGCCGGACTCGTCGACCTCATCCGGCTCGATACGCTCGGCCATCCGCAGCACCTCGCCGAGGTCGGGGTGGGCCTCGGCGACGATCGGCGCGACGCTCTCGCTCCCGAGATAGTGGACGGCGGGGCCGAGGACCACTGATGCCGCATCGTCGAGCGCCTCGCGCCAGGCACCCGCGTCCAACGCGACGTCGGAGGTGATCCGCTCGACCTCCGGGCGTCGCAGCTTCGGCGCACGCACGCGAACCGTTGCGCCCAGGCTCAGGACGTAGATCCCGGCTCCGGGGTCGTCGACGTAGGTCGTGTGCAGGCCGGGCGGCCGCAGGTCACGCGTCTCGACTCCGAAGACGCCCGCCCAGTATTCGTCGGCGCGATCGGTCGGAGAGGTCACCTCGCGTCAGGAATCCATCCCGACCGCCGGCTCGCCGACGAACTGGTGGGCCTCGGCGGCGAGTTCCGGCCAGTCCTCGGCGTCGGAGACGGCGATCCAGTCGCCCTTCGGCTCGGCCCGGCCGGCTGCGACGGCGGAGGCCACGCCCCGGCCGACGAGGTCGACGGCGCGCGCCCGCGGCAGGTCGGCCACGAGGGCGTCGTCGTCGAGGTACGCGAAGAGCCGACCGCGCACGTGGAGGCCGGTGGCGGTCAGCGAGACGTCCAGGTCGGGATCGTTGAGCAGCTGGGTGGAGAGCAGGTCGAAGGCGACGTCGGGGCGGTCGGTCATGGCGATCCTCTCGATCGGGTCAGGCTCCCATAGAACCGGAATCGTCGCCCCACGGCTAGGTGCGGGACATTCGCCGG
>JABLTH010028212.1_pt1 | contig 16087 bp, 14 predicted proteins | sample 7875711 | NCBI WGS metagenome assembly JABLTH01 (sample SAMN14941262, study PRJNA633318) | bioreactor metagenome | isolation source: bioreactor | place: China | collected 2019-03-05 | reverse complement strand
GCAAGACCAAGAAAGTAGGTCGGCTCCCCCGCAGGGGGAGTCGAAACAGGTCGTTGCCTCGCAAACCAACACCGCCCGAAGACAAGCAACAAAGCACCAAGTCACGAGAACCGAAACAGGCCGTTGAATCGCAAACCGACACCACCCGAAACCAAACCCAAGAACACCGGCAAACCAAGCCCCCAACAAAACAAGGAGCCCCCCATCATGCAACTCCTCATCATCAACCCCAACACCTCCCAATCCGTCACCGACCTGATCGAAGCCGAAGCCAGGCGCAGCCTCTCCCAAGGCACCCGGATCACGATGGCCACCGCCCCCTTCGGCGTCGCCTACATCGAAACCCGCTTCGAAGCCCTGGTCGGCGGCTACGCCACCGCCTGCGCTGCCGCCGAGCATGCGGGCCGCTTCGACGGCCTGGTGGTGGCGGCCTTCGGCGATCCCGGCCTGGCCGGGCTCAAGGAGCTGTTCGACGTGCCGGTGGTCGGCATGACCGAAGCGGCGCTGGCCAGTGCCTGCCTGCTCGGCCAGCGCTTCTCCATCATCGCCATCTCGCACCGCATCGAAGCCTGGTACCGCGAATGCGTGGCGGCCAACGGCCTGACGTCGCGCCTGGCGAGTGTGCGTTCGCTGCAGGAGCCGCTGCGCGACATCGGCAGCGTGCAGCAGGACCACGCCGCACGGCTGGAACAGTTGAGCCTGCAGGCGGTGCGCGAGGATGGCGCCGATGTGATCATCGTCGCCGGCGCACCGCTGGCGGGTCTGGCGCGCGAGCTGAAGGAGCGCATCCCGGTGCCGGTGGTGGACGGCGTGTCGAGCGCGGTGCGGCATTGCGAATCGCTGGTCGCGCTGGCGCCGCGCGGTGCGCGCGAGGGCAGTTTCGCGCGGCCGCCGCGCAAGCCGAACGTGGGCCTGCCGCCGGCGCTGGCGCGCCTGCTGGACTGAGGGACTGCGGGATCGAACGATCGTGCCGCTGGCCACGGCGGCACGGGCCTGTCCTGCGCTACCCGGCGTGACGATCCGCCCTCCCTATTCGGGCACGGCAATGCGCGCGGCCAGATGCGTCACCACCGCGGCGATGCGGCGCAGGTGGCGCGACTCGGGATGGGTCAGCAGCCACAGGTCGGTCTCGCAGGGCTCCAGCGCCGGCGTCAGCGCCACCAGGTGCGGGCTGCGCGCGGCGATGGCCAGCGAGATCACGCCCGCGCCCAGGCCGGCCGCCACCGCTTCGGCCAGGCTGCCGATGCTGTTGACACCGTACTGCGGCACCACGCGCGGCAGGTGCTTGCGGCGCCAGCGCACCGAGGGATGCTCGGGCAGCGCCTCGTCGGGCCCGATCCACGGCAGCGCCGACAGTGCGGCAGCGTCCCAGCCGGGCGCCGCCGCCGCGCCGTCCTGCTGCGCCGGCAGCGGCGCGACCTGCTCGGCCAGCCCGCGTGCGGCGAACACGGCCACGCGCAGCGGGCCGAGGCGGCGGCCGATCAGGTGCGGCGGCGGCTGGCGCGTGGCGCGCACGGCGATGTCGGCATCGCGCCGGCTCAGGCTGGCCAGTTCGTTGGTGGCCGCCAGCTCGAAGCGCAGGCCGGGATGGGCGCGGCCGAAATCGCTCAGCGCAGGCAGCAGCAGCGCATGCAGCACGGTGTCGGTGGTGGAGATGCGCACCAGGCCGCTCAAGGTGCCGGCGCTGCCCGCGGCATGGCCGCGCGCGGCCTCCAGCTCGGCCTCGATGCGCTCGGCATGCTGGGCGAACTGCTGCGCCAGTTCGGTGGCCAGGTAGCCCGCGCGGCTGCGCTCGAACAGGCGCCGGCCCAGCCCCTTCTCCACCCGTTGCAGCACGCGGAACACGGTCGAGGCGTCGACCCCGAGGCGGCGCCCGGCCTCGGCCAGCGTGCCGCCGCGCACCAGCGCGAGCACTGCGTCGAGGTCGGCCGGCGTCAGCTGGTATTGCGAGTTTGCAGCCATGATTTGCGGCGATGCGCATTGCGATTGCGGGCCCGCAATCCTAGACTGCTCCGGTTGCCGCCACAAGCCCGGCCACCGGAACAGGCGCCGCCCCTGCCGTGCACGCGCGCCACCGCTCCGCCCATCAACGCCAACCGGAACCCGACATGAAGCTCTACTACACGCCCGGCGCCTGCTCGCTCGCCACTCACATCGCCCTGCGCGAGGCCGGCCTGCCCTTCAGGCTGGCCCGCGTCGACCTCGCCACGCACAAGCTGGCCGAGCCCGAGAACGGCAGCGACGATTTCTATGCCATCAGCCCGCGCGGCTACGTGCCGCTGCTGCAGCTCGACAACGGCTCGCGCCACACCGAGGGCGTGGCCCTGCTCGAATACGTGGCGGACCGCGTGCCCGAGCGCGCCCTGCTGCCGGCGCCCGGCACGCCCGAGCGCATGGAGGCGGTGGGCTGGTTGGCGCTGGTGGCCACCGAGCTGCACAAGGTGTTCAGCCCCTGGCTGTGGCACAAGGAAACCGCCGCCAGCACGCGCGAGGACTGCAAGGCCAAGCTGGCGCTGCGCTTCGCCGAGCTCGACGCGCACCTGGCGCGGCGCGAATACCTGATGGGCGATACCTTCACGGTGGCCGACGCCTACTGCTTCACCGTGGTCAACTGGGCCAATATGCTCGGCCTCCCGCTGGGCGCCTATCCCTCGCTGCAGGCCTACCTGGCGCGCGTGGCGGCCCGCCCCAAGGTACGCGAGGCGCTGGTGGCCGAGGGCCTGGCCAAGGACTGAAGCGGAGCGCGTGCCGGCGCCGGCCCGGGCCTCAGTGGGCGCCGGGCACGCGCGGCACCCGGTAGTGCTCCTGGGTCAGCAGGTCCAGCCCGCAGGCCAGCGAGCCCACCCAGTCGATGAAGCGCGCCACCATCGCCTTGCCGCGCAGCGGCGGGCCGTGCTGCGGCACGATCCATTCGATGTCCAGGCCGCGCGCCATCCCGGCCCACAGCCGGCAGGCGCGGTTGCCGCTCATGTAGCGCTGGTGGAAGGGCAGCATCGCGGCGACGTGGGCATCGAAGTCGGTCACCACGGTGCCGGCCTCGGCCGCGCTGGTCATGGCCGCGCCCAGGTCGCCCGAGAACAGGATCTTGCTGACCGGGTCGTAGAACTGGAAGTTGCCTTCCGAATGCAGGAAGTGGGCCGGCACCGCCAGCAGGTGGCAATGCCCGAGCGGGATGGCGGCGCCCGGGTCGGGCAGCGTGACGATGCGCCCGGCGGTCTTGCCGGCCTGGCAGAAATGCGGCAGGAAACGGGCCCACACGCGCGAGATCAGCACCTTGCTGTCGGACGCGGTCAGCCAGCGCCCGACCGAGGCGACGATGTCGGGGTCGGCGTGCGAGGCCAGCACGTAGTCCAGCTGCTTGGGCGGGAAGTAGCGGCTGATGGCGAGATAGAGCTCGCCGTAGGTCATGTGGCCGCCAGGGTCGATCAGGGCGCCGTGGCCATGGTCCACCACCAGGAACTGGTTGGTCTGCACGACCTCGCCGTGCTCCTCCTCGACCAGGTCGGCGAACATCAGGCAGCTGTGCCCGTCCGCCTCGTAGAGCGTGATTGCCATCGTCTCGCTTCCTCGCCCGCGCCGCCTCCCCGGGGAACGGCGCCGACGGGGGCGGCCGGTGGCGCGCAAAGCGTCGAGGCTAATGCGGCGGGCGCGGCGCCGGCTTGACGCAGGTCAAGCGGCGCGCGCGGCGGCCGCGCGCGCTATCGCGATGCGTCCAGCAACTGCTCGATGCGGGCGACGAAGGGCGCCTCGTCGGGCTTGGTCAGGCTGTTGAAGCTGGCCACCACCCGTCCGTTGCGGTCGATCAGGTATTTGTAGAAGTTCCACTTCGGCGCGGTGCCGGTCTCCTTGGCCAGCAGCGCATACATCGGATTGACCTCGCTGCCGCGCACATGGCTCTTGCCCAGCATCGGGAACTTGACGCCGTAGGTGTTGTAGCAGAACTCGGCGATCTCCTTGGCCGAGCCCGGCTCCTGCGAGAAATCGTTGGAGGGGAAGCCGAGCACCACCAGGCCGCGCTCGCGGTATTTGCTGTACAGGGCTTCCAGGCCTTCGTACTGCGGCGTGAATCCGCAATAGCTGGCCGTGTTGACCACCAGCACCACCTTGCCGGCGTACTGGCAGAGATCCTGCGGCGCCTCGTCCTGCAGGCGCGGGAAGCGGAAGTTCAGGGCGGCGGGACAGGCGCCCGGACGGGCGCCGGCAGGTGCGGCCGCGGGCTGGTCCGCCGCCGCGGCCGCACGCGGCAGCGCGGCGGCGGCCAGGGCCAGCAGGGTGGCGCCGAGCAGGACCGGCAGGCTGGCGGCGGGCGCGGCGCGGCGCGCGCGCGGCAGGGCAAGGGGGAACGCGTGCATGGCGGGGGCTCCGGAAGTCGGTTTGCCCTGTAGTGTATGCCGGCCGGTGCGCGGCCGCGCACCGTCGCACCGGCGCAAAAGCGCGGAAGCGCGGACGCGCAGGAGGCAAGGCGCGCCAGGCAGCCGCGACGGCGCCGCGCGCCGCCCGCCTCACTCCATCGCCAGGGTGGCGGCGTGCTCGGTCACGCTGCTGCGCAGTTCCACGTCGGGACCGCGGCGCGCGATCAGCAGGGCCAGCAGCGCGGCGGCGGCGCCGGCGGCGAAGATCAGGTGGAATCCGGAGGCCACTCCCGCGCCGAGCGCGTCGCGCACGGCCGGCGCAAGCTGCGCCAGCGCCTCGCTGCCGTGGCGCAGTGCGCCCAGGTCCAGTTCGGCCGGCAGTCCGGCCGCGGCCTGGGCCCGGCGGAACTCCAGCGTCAGCAGCGTGCCGGCCAGCGCGCCGCCGAAGGCGCTGCCGAGCGAGCGCAGCACCAGCAGGGCGCCGGTGCCGGCACCCATGTCGCGGCGCTCCAGCGCGTTCTGCACATTCATCAGCGTGCCCACCATGGCCACGCCGAGGCCGACACCGGCCACCACCATGGCCAGCAGCACCACCGGCAGCGGGATCGTCGCCGGCACCACGGCCAGCACGGCCAGGCCCACCACGGCGGCGGCCAGGCCCGCCACCAGCAGGCCGCGCAGGCGGCCCAGGCGCGGCGCCAGCCAGGCCACGATGAAATTGCCGGCCACCGTGGCCAGCAGGAAGGGCACCACCAGCAGGCCGGACAGCGAGGCGTCGGCGCCGCGCACCAGCTGGAACTGCAGCGGCAGGGCGAAGATGCACAGGAAGATGTCGAGGGCGGCCAGCGCCGAAGCCGCCGCGCCCAGCACGTAGGCACGGTTGGCGAACAGCCGCGGCGGCAGCATCGGATCGGCGGCGCGGCGCTCCTGCCAGGCCAGGGCCGCCAGCGCCGCCAGCGTGGCCAGGGCGAGCCCGCCCATTTCCGGCGACAGCCAGTCGAACAGGTCGCCGCCCCAGCTCATGGCGAGCAGGAAGGTGACGATGGCCACCGTCAGCAGCATGGCACCCAGCCAGTCGACGCGCAGCCGGCCGCCGGCGCGCGGCAGCGCCAGCCGCGCCAGGCCCCGGTGGCACATCAGCATGGCCAGCAGGCCGAGCGGCACGTTGATCCAGAACAGCCAGCGCCAGGACATATGGTCCGACACCCAGCCGCCCACCAGCGGCCCGGCGATCGACGCCACCGCCCACACCGTGGCCAGGTAGCCCTGGTAGCGGCCGCGCTGGCGCGGCGCCACCACGTCGGCGATGGCCGCCTGCGCCAGCGACATCAGGCCGCCGCCGCCCACGCCCTGCAGCGCGCGGAACAGGATCAGCTGTCCCAGCGACTGCGCCATGGCGCAGGCCACCGAGGCCAGCATGAACAGGGCGATCGCCGCCAGCAGCAGGCGGCGCCGGCCGAAATGGTCGGACAGCTTGCCGTACAGCGGCGTGGTCACCGTCGACACGATCAGGTAGGCGGTCACGATCCACGACAGGTGGCCGAAACCGTTGAGGTCGGCGGCGATCGCCGGCACCGCCGGGATCACCACGGTCTGGTCGAGGGCGGCCAGCAGGATGCACAGCACGATGCCGCCGATCACGCGCATCACGGCCTGGTGGTCGTGCACGGGCGCGGCGGACTCCGCGGCTGGGGCGGAGGGGGAGGAAGACGTTGACATCGGGGGAACTGCCGTCAAGATGCAGCCAACGGCTGCGAAGGCATGGCGAGACGCGGGATCTCCCGCCCGCCGGCGCATCCGGGTGCGGATACGGTGGCGCTGGCCGCCTGCTTATTCAGTGAACGCATAATTATATGCGTGCAGCGGCTATCGCGTTGGTACCAATCCGGGCGGATGGATGGTGCCACGGCATGGGCTGGGCCGTGCCATCGCCAGGCGGGAGCGCGCGGCCGCGCTGGCACAGCGCTTGCTCGCCCTGTGGCGTAACCGACGCGCCGGCTTCCCGGCCCTCACAGGAGACCCCATGACGCTCACCCGCCGCCGCCTGCTGCAATGGTCCGCCGCGCTGGCCGCCGCCCCCCTCGCCGCCTGCGGCCGCAAGGAAGACGTGCCCGCCGCGGCGCCCGCCTCCGCCGCCGAGGCCGCGTCCGCGCCTGCTGCCGCGGCCGCCGTCACCGGCAAGCCGCTGGAGATCGGCTTCGTCTACCTCGGCCCGGTCGGCGATGCCGGCTGGACCTATGCCCACGAGCGCGGACGCCAGGCCCTGATCGAGGCCTTCGGCGACCGTATCCGCACCACTTACGTGGAAAACGTGCCCGAAAGCGGTGCCGAGGCCGAGCGCGTCTTCCTCGATCTCGCCAGCCAGGGCAAGCAACTGATCTTCGGCACCAGCTTCGGCTACATGGAACCGATGCTGAAGATCGCCAGGCAATTCCCCGAGGTGCGCTTCGAGCACGCCACCGGCTACAAGACCGCGTCCAATCTGGGCGTCTACGCCGGCCGCATGCACGAGCCGGCCTTCCTGGCCGGGGTCATCGCCGGCCAGATGACGCGCAGCAACGTGCTGGGCTTCGTCGGCGCGGTGCCCATCCCGGAAGTGATCCGCAATATCAATGCCTTCACGCTGGGCGCGCGCGCCGTCAACCCGAAGGCGGTGGTCAAGGTGGTCTGGGTCAACAAGTGGTTCGACCCCGGCAGGGAGCGCGAGGCGGCGGGAGCGCTGGCCGCCCAGCACGCCGATGTGCTGATCCAGAACACCGATTCGCCGGCCGTGCTGCAGTACGCCGAGGAAAAGGGCCTGCGCGCCTTCGGCTGGGATTCCGACATGTCGCGCTTCGGGCCCAGGGCGCACCTGGCCTCGGCGGTCTTCAACTGGGGCGTCTATTACAAGCAGACCGTGGGCGACCTGCTGGCGGGCCGCTGGCAGCCCGCCACCACCTGGTGGGGCATCAAGCAGGAGATGAACGACCTGGTCTCGCTCGACGACAAGCTGCCGGCCGCGGTCCGCGCCAGCCTGGCCAGCCATCGCCAGGCCATCGTCGCGCAGGGCAATGCCGCCATCTTCCGCGGCCCGCAGCAGGACAACACCGGCAAGACCGTGCTCGCCGCGGGCGCCAGCGCCGACGACGCGGCCTTGCTGGCGATGAACTATTACGTGGCCGGCGTCGAAGGCAGGATCCCGGCATGAGCGCACACCCGCAAGACCGTCCGCAAGACCACCCCCAAGCCGCCCCGCAACATGCCGCGGTGGCGGCCGGCCAGGACGCCACCGGCCCGGAACACGATCAGTGGCACCCCGTCCTCGCGCTGGAGCATGCCGATGGCGACGGCCCCTATCCCGTGCGCCTGCTCGAGCGCGACCTGGTGCTGTGGCGCAATGCCGATGGCTGGCATGCCTGGGACGACCGCTGCCCGCACCGCGGCGCCGCCTTCACGCTGGGCCGGGTACAGGACGGCCTGCTGCGCTGCGGCTACCATGGCTGGCGCTTCGAGAGCAGCGGGCGCTGCACGCGCTATCCCGCCCATCCCGGACTGGTGCCCGCCCCGCGCGCCTGCGCCGTCACCCATGCGGTGCGCGAGGCCTACGGCCTGCTGTGGGTGCGCCTGGCCCGCGCCGGCGACGGCGCAGCGCCGCCCCCCGCGCTGCCGCCCTTTCCCGAATCCGGCGCAGCGGGCTGCCGGCAGGTCATCGCCGGACCCTACGATGTCGCCACCTCGGCCCCGCGCCTGGTGGAGAACTTCCTCGACATGGCCCACTTCGGCTACGTCCATGACGGCTACCTCGGCGATCCCGAGCACACCGAGGTGCCGCCCTACGAGGTCGAGGCCAGCGGCGACCCGCGCGCGCCCGACGCGCTGCGTACCATCGGCTGCCGCGCCTGGCAGCCGCGCTCGCATGCCAGCGCCGAGGGCGGCGCCATGGTCGAGTACGAATACCGCGTGGTGGCGCCCTATACCGCCGTGCTGACCAAGGTGCCCGACCTCGGCGACGACCACCGCGCCGCCATCGCGCTGTTCATCTGCCCGCGCGAGCCGGAGGCCAGCCGCGTGTGGTTCGTCATGTCGCTGGTCAGCGAGGACGACGACGCCAGCCTGCGCGCCTTCCAGGACACCATCTTCCTGCAGGACCAGCCCATCGTGGAATCGCAGCGGCCGCGCCGCCTGCCGCTGGCCACCGGCGTGGAAGTGCCGCAGCCGGCCGACCGCATGGCGAGCGCCTACCGGCGCTACCTGGCGGCGCACGGGGTGCGCTTCGGCACGCTGCCCTGAAGCCGGCCACGAGCAGGCGGCGGCGCGGCGCAGCAGAAGACGAAACGCGGGACGGGGCGAAGAACGAAAGACGGAAGACGGAAGACGGAAGACGGAAGACGGAAGACGGAGGTGTGAAAGAGCGGCAGGCGGGAAGGAACCGGCGGGACCCGCCGGCCGCTCCCGGGCGGCCGGCTTGCGCGCAGCGCTGTGCGGCGCCCGGGACGTCAGCTATGCGTCCCCGTGATGTAGTGCTCGAGTTGCTCGATGATGAAGCGCTGTTCGGAGATGATGTCCTTGACCAGGTCACCGATCGACAGCATGCCGATCAGGTCCTCGCCCTGCATCACCGGCAGGTGGCGCAGCCGGTGCTCGGTCATCAGCGCCATGCACTCGTCGGTGCTCTGGTCGCCGCGCACGTAGATCACGGCCGTGGTCATGATCTCGCGCACCAGCGTATCGCGCGAGGTGCGCTGCATCAGGATCACCTTGCGCGCGTAATCGCGCTCGCTGAGGATGCCGACGATCTTGCCGTACTCCATCACCAGCAGTGCGCCGATACCCTTCTCCGCCATGAGCTGCAGCGCCGAATAGACCGTGGCCCCCGGCTGGATGCTGAAGATCGCCTGGCTGGACTTCGCTTCCAGAACCTGTCGTGCGGTTTTCATCCCCGACTCCTTGTTGTCGCGCCCAGAGAGTAGTGCTGCTCACCCCGGCCCTGGCCGGAGCGCGGACGGGGCCCTCCCCCGATGTGCCGCCGCCTCGTTTCTCCAGATTAGCAAAGGTTGGCGCCGCCTTGCAGGGTGACGCAGGCGATTCTTTGTAACCGCGCCACGGTGCGTGGCCCGCTCCCCCCGATGCCGCGCCCGGCGGGAGGCCCCCTCCATCGCGCGGCCGGCCGCTCCGGCGGGCACGCGCGGGCACCGCTTCATTGCGGCCTGGGGTGCGGCCCGGGGGGTGGCCCGGCACCAACGCCGCAGGCCTGCTCCAGCGCCAGTACACAGAAACGCTCCATCTGCAGCGCCCAGTCGCTGGCCGGCGGCACCGGCGCCAGCAGCAGGCGGTAGCGGCGCGCGCCCCAGACGGCCTGCGCCAGGCTGGCCACCACGGCCGCGTCCGGCTGGCGCGGCAGGTCCGGGCAGGCGGCCAGCACCCGCAGCCATGCCGCGCACAGCTCCTCGAAGAAGCGCTGGTGGTGCTTGGGCTCGGCGATGCGCGCCTCGAGCGCCATCATGTCGCGGTCGTAGGCGGTCCAGGCGCCGTCCTCCGCGCTGCAGCACAAGCGCACCAGGCGCCCCACCCGTTCGCGCCAGTCCGCGGCCGGCGCGTGCGCCGCCTCGTCCTCGATGCGCGCCAGCAGCCGCTCGATGGCATGGCGCACGAAACCCGACAGCAGGGCTTCCTTGTTGGGGAAGTATTCGTACAAGGTGCCCACCGAGCACCCCGCCTCCAGCGCCACCGCGCGCGTGGTCACGCCGGCCCAGCCGCGCGCCTGCCAGATCCGAACAAAGGCCTCGTAGATGGCCGCCACGGTGAAGCGCGCGCGCTGCTGGGACGGCCGCTTGAGCGGCCTGGCCGGGCGTGCGGCCGCGCCGTCCGTGGCCGCGGCGTTTCCGAACCCGGCGCGGCCGGCGCGGCGATACAGTCGAGTCATCGATGACAGGGCGCACCGGCCGCAGGGGCCGGGCGCGGCAACCAGGAGAGAGAGATGACGGCAGGCATGGCAACGGAGACGATGGTGCAGGCGCCCGCGCACAGGGATGCGCACAGGGACGCGCAGACGGACGGGCAGCTCGAGGTGACGCGGCTGCTCACGCGCAAGGATGCCTTAAACGAGAGCCGGCTGGAAGCCGCGCAAGAGCCCGCCGGCGCGGCCGCGGGCGAGGTCCTGCTGAGGCTGGACCGCTTCGCCCTGACCACCAACAACATCACCTATGCCGCCTTCGGCGAGGCCATGCAGTACTGGCAGTTCTTCCCCACCGGCCAGGCCGGCTGGGGCCAGATGCCGGTCTGGGGCTTCGCCGACGTGGTCGCCTCGGGCGTGCCGGGCATCGAGGCCGGCGAGCGCTTCTACGGCTACTTCCCCATCGCCAGCCACGTGCGCATGCAGCCGGAGCGGGTCACGCCGCGCGGCTTCTACGACGCCAGCGCGCACCGCCGCACGCTGACCTCGGCCTACAACCAGTACACCCGGGTCAGCCAGGATGCCGCCTACCGGCGCGAGCTGGAGGACTACCAGATGCTGTACCGCCCGCTCTTCCTCACCTCCTTCATGCTGGCCGACTTCCTCGCCGACAACGGCTTCTTCGGCGCCACCCGGCTGCTGTTCTCCAGCGCCTCCAGCAAGACCGCCTACGGCACCGCCTTCTGCCTGCGCGGACAGGCCGGCCTCGCGCTGCACGCGCTGACCTCGCCGCGCCACCGCGGCCTCGTCGCCGGCCTGGGCTGCTACGGCGCGGTGAGCGACTATGCCGCACTCGAATCGATCGATACCGCCACGCCCACGCTCTACGTCGACTTCTCCGGCGACGAAGCCCTGCGCGAACGCGTGCACCGCCACCTCGGCGATGCGCTGGTCTACGACTGCTACGCCGGCTCGGCGCAGAACACCGGCTTTCTGCGCGAGGCTGCCTTGCCGGGACCGGCACCGGCGTTCTTCTTCGCCCCCGTGCAGATCCGCAAGCGCAACGCGGACTGGGGGCCGGAGGAGGTCAACCGGCGTTTCCATGCGGCACAGCAGCAATTCATCGACCATGCCAGGGAACCCGCCCACGGCTGGCTCACGCTGGTGCGCGAGCAAGGCTTCGCGGCCGCGCGCGAGCGCATCGCCAGCCTGGCCGAAGGGCGCGCGGAGCCGCGCGAAGGCTATGTGGTGCGGCTCGGCGGCTGACCGCCGCGCCCCGCATGTCACGACCGTGTCACGACCGTGGTGCGGTCGAGGTGCGGTCGAGGTGCGGTCGAGGTGCGGTGGTGGTGCGGTGGTGGTGCGGTGGTGGTGCGGTGGTGCGGTGGTGCGGTGGTGCGGTGGTGCGGTGGTGGTCGAGTGATCGCGGGCGAAATTCTCCTGCCCCAAGGCCGGGGTCAGGCGCTATAACGGAAAGACCACCGCGCGGCAACCAGGAGACGCCATCCATGGCCAGCGAAACCGCCGCGGGCAAGCCCGCCTCCACGGCCGCGCCAGCGGCCGCCGGCGCGAGCGAAGCCACGCTCGTCAATATCGTCCGTCTGTGCGAAAACGGCCCGCTGGCCGTGCGAGCGCCGGTGCTGATCGACGGCCGGCCAGCCGGCCTGCGCGTCAGCCTGTGCCGCTGCGGCGGCTCGCATCGCAAACCCCTGTGCGACGGCAGCCATGCCGAGAACGGCTTCCAGGCACCGGGAGACATACCGCCCGGCCCCTGCGCCGTGCTGGCCAGCAGCGGCGGGCCGCTGGCGGTCCACCCGATCCCGAACGGGCCGCTGCACGTGAAAGGCAACCTGGAACTGGTGGGCGCAAGCGGCCGGCTGATCGACCGCATGGAGGAAGCGTGGCTGTGCCGCTGCGGGCATTCGGGCAACAAGCCCTTCTGCGACGGCACCCACAAACGCATCGGTTTCCGCACCTGAGTGTGCGGCGCCGGCGCGCCGGCCGGAACAGCTTACTCGGTCAGCATGCGCACCTTGACCTTGCGCCCCTTCAGCTTGCCGTCGTTGAGCCGGCGCATCGCCTCGCGTCCGATGGCGCGGTCCACCGCCACGTAGGTCGACATCTCCATCACGTTGATCTTGCCGATCTGCTCCTTGCTGAAGCCGGCGTCGCCGGTCAGCGCGCCCAGCACGTCGCCAGGGCGGATCTTCTCCTTGCGCCCGCCCAGGATCTGCAGCGTGACCATCGGCGGCAGCAGCCGCTCGGGGCTGGCCGGCGTCAGCTCGGCCAGCGGATGCCAGACCACCTCGGTGCCCTGCGCCTGCTCGATGTAGCCGACGCGGCCCATCTCGCCCAGGCTGGCCAGGCTGAAGGCCCAGCCGTCCTCGCCGGCGCGCCCGGTACGGCCGATGCGGTGGACGTGCACCTCGGGATCGGGCGTGACGTCGACGTTGATCACCGCCTCGAGCTGCGCGATGTCCAGCCCGCGCGCCGCCACGTCGGTGGCCACCAGCACCGAGCAGCTGCGGTTGGCGAACTGCACCAGCACCTGGTCGCGCTCGCGCTGCTCCAGCTCGCCATGCAGCGCCAGCGCCTGGAAGCCCTGCGCGCGCAGCAGTTCGACCAGGTCGCGGCAGCGCGCCTTGGTATTGCAGAACGCCAGCGTGCTGGCCGGACGGAAATGGTCGAGCAGGCGGCCCACGGCGGCCAGGCGCTCGCCCTCCTCGACTTCATAGAAGCGCTGGCGGATGGTGTCGCCGGCGTGCTGCTCGACCAGCTTCACTTCGCGCGGCTCGCGCAGGAACTGCCGGCTCAACTTGGCGATGCCATCCGGATAGGTGGCCGAGAACAGCAGCGTCTGGCGCGCCTTCGGGCAGGCGCTCGCGACCATGGCGATATCGTCGAAGAAGCCCATGTCGAGCATGCGGTCGGCTTCGTCGAGCACCAGCGTGTTGAGCGCGTCGAGCTGCAGCGTGCCGCGCTGCAGGTGGTCCAGGATGCGGCCCGGCGTGCCGACGGCGATATGCGCGCCGTGGGCCAGGCTCTCCACCTGCGGGCGCATCGGCGTGCCGCCGCACAAGGTCAGCACCTTGACGTTGTCGGCACCGCGCGCCAGCCGGCGGATCTCCTGCGTCACCTGCTCAGCCAGCTCGCGCGTGGGGCACAGCACCAGCGCCTGGGTGGCGAAGCTGCGCGCATCGAGCCGTTGCAGCAGCGCCAGCGCGAAGGCGGCGGTCTTGCCGCTGCCGGTCTTGGCCTGCGCGATCAGGTCGTGGCCGGCCAGCGCCAGCGGCAGCGCGGCGGCCTGGATCGGCGTCATGTCCTGGTAACCGAGCTGCGCCAGCGTCGCCAGCGTGGCGGGCGGCAGGGGCAGGCGGGAGAAGGGGGTGCCGTCGGACGGCTGGGGGGTCTGGCTCGAGGTCATGCCGGATTGTAGCCCGGCGCCTGGGCCAGGGCGTCACATATGCCGTCCGGTCTTGTGATGCCTCCGGCTTGGGTGCGTTTCGGCGGCTCCGGCCGGCCTACGGGATTTGCGCCGCGACGGTTTGCTCCCCTCTCCCGCCTGCGGGAGAGGGGTTGGGGGTGAGGGCGGGCGCTGGCTGTGCCGCAGTGGCTGGGATCACACCGTCGGCTTCGTCTTTGCGCTCGCGTGCTGGATCACACCGTTGGCTTCGTTGGATGTGGCACCTTGCTAAACCACCCCTCACCCCCACCCTCTCCCCATGCGGGGAGAGGGAGCCAAGACCGTGTGCTTGGCGCTCGGAGTTGGTGCATCGTCGGCTCCGTCCAGCGCGACGTGGTCCGCACCGCGCCGGTCCGCTCCCCTCTCCCGCCTGCGGGAGAGGGGTTGGGGGAGAGGGCCGGCCTTCGCTGGCACGACGGCATTCACTTCGCGCCGGTGCCCGCCCTCACCCCCGCCCCCTCAGGCCGGCGGCCAGCCCGGCCCACGCCAGCCGAGCCGGTCCAGCAGGGCCTGCGCCGCGGCCGGCGCGCGCTCCTTGGCGCCGTTGATGAAGAAGACGAAGACCTCGCGCTGCCGGCGCGGCGCCGGTGCCTCGCCGACGCGCGGCAGGTCGGCCGGTTCGTCGCCGGCGGACCACGCCATGGCGCGCTCGCGCCAGGCGTCCAGGGCCTTTGGCGCATAGCCGTGCTTGAGCTTCTCGCTGCAGCCCATCAGCCGCGCGTAGACGAAATCCGCGCTGAGGTCCGCCAGCGAGGGGAACCTGGGCGAATCGGCGAATACCGTCGCCATCCGGTAGCGGCGTGCCAGCGCGAGGTAGTCCGGCGAGGCGAAGCTCTCGTGCCGTACCTCCAGCACGTGCCGCAGGCGCACGCCCTCCACCTGCGCCGGCAGCAGGTTCAGGAAGGCCTCGAAGTCCTCGGCCTCGAAGCGCTTGGCCGGCGCGAACTGCCACACCACCGGCCCCAGCTTGTCGCCCAGCGCGGCGATGCCGCTGTCGAGGAAGCGCGCCACCGAATCGCCCGCTTGCGCGAGCACGCGGCGGTTGGTGGCGAAGCGCGAGGCCTTGACCGAGAAGACGAAGCCATCCGGCGTCTGCTCGCGCCACTTGAGGAAGGACGCGCGCTTCTGCGTGCCGTGGTAGGTGCTGTTGATCTCGATGGCGCTCAGGTGCCGGCTGGCGAATTCCAGCTCGCGCGCCTGCGCCAGCCCGGCCGGATAGAAGTTGTCGCGCCAGGGCGCATAGGCCCAGCCACCGATGCCGACGCGGATGCGCGCGGCCGCCGCCGCCTCCTTCGAACTTGCCGTGACCGCCGCCGCCCTGCCGCTGCCTGCCTTGCCTGCCATCGCCTGCTCCTGCGGGGAGATGGCTGGCAGTGTAGCCGCAAGCGCGCCCCTGCGTGCCGCCGGCCGCGCGAGCGCCTCAGCCGGCCACCGCGCTGCCGTCCGCCATCAGCGTCTCGCCCTTGCGCGCCACGATCATGCCGTAGGCGTGCGGCTGGCGGTGCAGGTCGAAGTTGAAGGTGGTGCGCTTGTAGACCGCGCAGAAGTCCAGGTCGCAGCGTGCCAGGGCGAGTTCGTCGTCCTTGGTGACGCAGCGCGCCACCACCTCGCCCGATGGCGCCACCACGCAGCTGCCGCCGATGCTGTCCACGCCCTCCTCCATCCCGGCCTTGGCCACGCCCGCGACCCAGGTGCCGTTCTGGTAGGCGCCGGCCTGCAGCGAGAGCTGGTTGTGGAACAGCGAGAGGTCATCGTGCGCGGGTGCGGGGGCGTTGTGCACGGGCGTGTTGTAGCCGATCAGCACCATCTCCACGCCCTGCAGGCCCATCACGCGGTAGGTCTCGGGCCAGCGGCGGTCGTTGCACAGGGCCATGCCGACCTTGCCGCCGAAGGCCTCGTTGACGCCGAACCCGTCGCCGGCGGTGAAATAGCGCTTCTCCAGGTGCTGGAAGCGGCGCCACGGCTCGTGCTCGCGATGGCCGGGCAGGTGGACCTTGCGGTATCTGCCGACGATGCGGCCGCCGCGGTCGACCAGGATCGAGGTGTTGTAGCGTTGCCTGCGCCCCCCCTCCTCGGCCAGTTCGGCATAGCCGAGATAGAAGCCCACGCCGAGTTCGCGCGACAGCTCGAACAGCGGCAGGGTGTCGGGGCCCGGCATCTCGCGCTCGAAGAAGCTGTCGAGCTCGGCTTCGTCCTCGATGTACCAGCGGGGAAAGAAGGTGGTCAGCGCCAGTTCGGGGTAGACGATCAGGTGGGCGCCGCTGGCGTGCGCCTCGCGCATCAGCGCGCACAGGCGCTTGACGACCTGGGCGCGGCTGTCGGCGCGGGCGATGGGACCGAGCTGGCCCAGGGCCAGGTTGACGATTCGGGTCAAAGGGAATCTCCGGTGATGCGGTAAAG
>JABLTH010027429.1_pt1 | contig 16098 bp, 15 predicted proteins | sample 7875711 | NCBI WGS metagenome assembly JABLTH01 (sample SAMN14941262, study PRJNA633318) | bioreactor metagenome | isolation source: bioreactor | place: China | collected 2019-03-05 | reverse complement strand
CAGCGCGTCTACTCCTTTGTTCGCCACACCAGAATCGGCCGGCCGCTGTACCAGTCATTTGCTAGCCCGAGCTGCCGCAGAGCGGACTGGCGAATGCCAATAACAACAGCAACACGTCTCGGCCGAGACGGGCGGAGTGCCATCTATCAACCGCGCGCTTCGATGCTCACGGCCGCACCGTTACGCGTGTTACGGCAGGCGCAGTTGGTGTCCGAAGTGCTGAGGCCTATGCTCCGCCAACCGATCCGGGCCCGGATTGGCAGCCGTCAGCATGACGAAGTCCAACCTCCAATTGAATGCTCAGATATGCGACACAAACTTGTGCGCCTGATCGCGGCGCTCTGCCTGCTGCTTCCCCTAGCTGCGCATGCCCTCACTGAATCGACGATCGACGCCAAAGCATTGTTCGATACCGCCGGTGTCGATGGCACGATGGTCGTCTACGACGTGCGGCAGCAGCGCACGCTGACCTACAACCCTGAACGGGCGGCAACCGCCTTTTCGCCAGCCTCGACGTTCAAGATATTCAATTCACTGATTGCGCTCGAAACCGGCGCTGTGGCCGACGTGGACCATGACATGCTGCCTTGGGACGGCAAGGTCATCATGCACAATGGCAAGCCGTTCCTGCCACCGGTGTGCGACAGCGACATGTCGATGCGTATGGCGCTGAAGTACTCGTGCATACCCGCCTATCAGGCGCTCGCGCGGCACATCGGCTCGGCCCAGTATCGCAAGTACCTTGAAGCGGCGCACTTCGGCAATGAGGACGTCGAAGGTCCGGTGGACTGGTTCTGGCTGAACAACCATCTCAAGATCACCGCGTATCAGCAAGTCGAGTTTTTGCGCGAAGTGGCGGCACGCAGGGTACCGATGATCTCCGCACGCAGCTACGACCTGCTCGATGACATCCTGACTGTCGAGAAGACGCCAGAATATACGTTGCGAGCCAAGACCGGATGGGTAACGGTGCCGGGCCAGGTCGAAGTCGGCTGGTGGGTGGGCTGGGTGACGCGCGGCGACGACACCTACGTGTTCGCGATCAACCTTGATCTGCCGACGCCGGAGGTTTTACCAAAGCGTCAGGAAATTGCGCGCGCCGTGCTGAAGCAGGTGGGCGCGTTGCCGTGAGGGGCGAGAAGCAACTGATCAACCGCGTCGGTTGAAGATTCAAATTCACCAGCGCAGTCACGCTCCTGGCCACCACCCCAATACTCAACTTTCCTCAGCCCCGCCGTTAGCACGCGCGCGCAGATGGTAGTTTCCAGCCTGATACGGCGTGTCCGGCGCAAGCCCTGCACAGCCAACAAAAAATTAGCGCAGTGCGCGTGCTGGCATGAACGGGTCATTGCCAGTACGCCCTACGGGTGAGGAAGCCCCTCGGCACAGCGTCGGCCCTGCACGGTCAGTGGCCTTTGCATTGTTTTGAGGGGAAAGCCGCATGCAGTCTCATACGCCATCTGCGGTACGGTCGGTGGACAATCGGCGTGGCCGCATTTCGCTGCAGTATCTCGAACAGGCCCAGCAACATCGGGTGCGTACCAGCATCCGCACGATCGCAGCACGCTCGCTCTATCAATGGGATGAAGCAGAGCCGCACCAGGCCGACGTGCTGGTGCTGGAGGGTGACCAAGCCGACGTGCGCGCGGCAGGCCCCTTCAAGCTATGGCTGGGCCAGCCAGCGCCCGACGTGTTGGGCGAAGACGTATTCAATCTGCCGCGCGCCTTCAGCACCCCCATGCTCTGGGGCGTGCTTGATCTGATCGCACTGCGGCTGATGGACAGTCGCAGGCAGCCTACCCAGGCCGGCAGCGCATCGTTCATCGAGACCGATACCGCCACCGGTATCGACGCCGGTATCGCCACCGGCATCGCGCCCGATACCGCCACGACCGACAAGCCCGCATACCGCTTGCTCAGGCCCGTCACGCTCGGTGCACCCTTCAGCCAGCCGCGCTTTCGTGTGGCAATGGATGACATGACCGCGCGCCCTGTCAGCCTGGACGAACTCGTCCATCACGGCGCACTTGAACTCGAAGAGGCGCGCCTGCTGCTGCGCACGCTCAAGGAGCGCGGCGCGTTGGAGATCTGCGTTGGCAATCAAGCCAATCCAACCATTGCGCCAGTGCAGCCGCTACACGCCGGGCCGCCTCATGCCGGGCCGCCGCCCGACGGCTGGTTGTCACGCGCACGCCGCTGGTTGCACGGGCGCGCCGGCCAGTGACGAGTGACGGCAGCAGTTGGCGCCTTTCGCCTGTGCGCTGTCTATGCCCCATGTGTGGGTTTGAGTCCGCAACCTTCCGCAAGGTCTACAAGGTCCCGGCTGTGCGCGGTATCGGCAAGTACGCATCAACAGCGCTGGTGCAGAGGGCGAGCGCCCCTTGCGGTGTGCCATGAGCGCGCCGCTTGATGTCTCGCCCTGCCGGGTCGGTCCAGCATTCTCAGGTGCAGTAGGGTGGCAATGACGCTTTCGCTTAACGATCTTCAATTGCTGACGGCGCTCGTCGGCAGCCTGCACGAGGCCTCGCCCGATAGCGTGGCCGAGCGGCCAGCGGTGGCACGCAAGCTCGAGTCATTGCTGGGCATTGATGTCATGTCGCATATCGTCCGGCACGAGGCCAACCCCATTCCCATCCACACCTCCACGTGGGGCCGGGATCTCCAATTGAATGCGGACTACAAGCAGTACTTCCATGCAGTCGACCCGATCTCCCCGCTGTTGCACCGTCGGGCAGACCCGCTACTCGTGGAGGGCATCATTGGCCGGCGCAGCCTGCAGCGCACGGAATACTTCACCGATTTCCTCACGCGGTACAAGGTCTACCCAGGCATGAGCCTGTGCCTGGATGCCGGCGGCGGAACCTTGCTCGATTACCGCCTGGGCACGAGTGAAGTCGGCCGCGTCTTTGGCGAGCGCGAGCTGCGCATTCTCGATCTGCTGCGGCCACACCTCATCAACGCCCACCGGCAACGCGCCTTCGCCGCGTTGGAGGGCGATGAACACGCCGCAAGCAGCCGCCCGTCGTTCGTGCTCGACCCTGCGCGGGCCCCACAACCCAACCGCGCCGCAGAAGCGCTGATGGCGGGGTGGGAGGCAAGCGAACGCGAAGGGTTGCTACTGCTGTTGAACCGTATCGCGCTAGGCGCGAGCGAGCCGATGCAGTGGGCCGGGTTCGACCTCTGCACGAAGTTCGAACACGCCGCAGATGGCCGCATCGTTCACCGGCTGTATCTGACGGCTGGCACCGTGGGCTCGGGCGCGTGGTTCCAGCAGAAGTTCAAGGTGACACGGCGCGAAGGCGAGGTATGCGAACTGCTGCTCAAGGGCCTGTCGGATAAACAGATCTCCAAGGCGCTCAACATCAGCTACTGGACGGTGCGCAGCCACGTCGGGCGCGTGCTGGACAAGCTCGGGATCGAATCGCGCAGCGCTGTGGCGGCGCGGGTCATTGCTGCGCGCTGATGGGGGCGACGACGGCTGCGCCAAGGCAGCCGATGTGCGATCTTGATTCCCGATGCCGCCTCAGCGGCGCCTAGTTCACCAACGTAGTAATGCTCTTCGCCGGCAGCGTCACCGTAAACGTATTCCCACTCACGGCCACCGGCGCCTGCTGCTCAAACGTTGCAGTCGCCGTCGTCCGGTACGGCGTCAGGCTGGTCACCGTGCGCCCTGCAGAGTTGATCGACGTCGTCAGGGTCACGTCCGTGCTGTTCTCGTTCACCAGCACCACCACGGCCTTGTTGTCGGTGGCACCCGCAGGCGTGCCGAACGCAGAAACGCGCACGCCCTTCTGCGGCAGTGTTGTCGTGTCGTAGCGCACGTAGCCTGGGCGGATGAAGTACGCAAAGTGCTTCAGGCCAATGCCGAAGTAGGTGGGCTTGTTGTCCGAGCCGATCAGGCCGGTGGGCTGGGCGTCGTTGGAGTTGACCAGCCACCAGTAGACGTAGGCGTTGTACTGCCCCAGCGTAAAGCCGTCGTGGATCTCCTTTGCAATGGCAATCGCATCGTCAATGCTGGTCTGCCAGGACGTCTTGTTGTCAGCCTTGTTGACGGAGTCCAGGAAGTGTTCGGTCATCCAGGCGTCCTTGCCCAGCCTCCGGGCTGACGTCGGATATGCGGGCACGCCGCCGTACAGGTGGCCGCCAATGATCGAGACGTTGGCGGCCGCATTGGCATCGCCCAGCAGCGTGTCCGCCGTGGCCTGAGAAAAGTAGAACGATTCCGGTGCCATCAGCTTGGTCGTGGTGCCGGCCACCGCTGCCGCGCCTTGGGTGGCAGTCCAGGCGCGCATGTCGTCGGGGCTCCAGAGGCAGGACTCGTAGGTCGCCGGGTCCCAGTCCGGTTCGTTCTGCAGGGATACGGCGTAGAGCCTCACGTTGCGCGTGGCGGCATAGCGGATGTAGCTGTTCAGGTACTTGGCGTAGTCGGCGTAGCGCGCCGGGTCCAGGCGCCCGCTGTAGAGCGGGTTGCTGCGGGTGGTGTTGACGATCTTCATGCTGGCCGGCGGCGTCCACGGCGATGCAAAGACGAGCGCACCGCGTGCCTGGGCGGCGGCGCCGTTCTCAAGCTCGGCTGTCCACTGCGTGGTGTCGGCGGTCTGCGTTGTGGTGTTCCACTCGGCGGGTGCAATGCGCAGCCGCAGGATGGACAGCCCAAGGCTGTCGGTCAGGCTGGTGCCGAACAGCGCGTTCAGGCGGTCGTCAGCCATCTTGCTGTAGTACCAGGCCGCCGAGCCGCCGAACCCCTGGATGGTCTGTTTCGCGCTGCCAAAGTTGATGGCGGCGGCCGCAGCGGCGGGCTTGATCGTCAGCGCCGTGCTGACCAGGGCCGTGCGGTAGTGCGCGCTGTCCCGCGGTACGAACGTCGCCTGCAGGATCACGCTGCCGGCCGTGCTGGTGGTGGCGGCGCTCAGAGGTGCGCCATCAGCGGTGGTGTAAGAGGCTGGGTCCACCGTGCCCTGAATGCCGTACAGCGCGTAGGGCGTGGTGGAGACCTGCGCGGGCGTCAGCGCCGAGCCCTGCGTCACGGCAGCAGGCAAGTCCCACCGCACGGGCGGCTCGGCCTTGTTGACGGCCAGCGTGCGCACGGTGGTGGCGCTGGCGTATTTGGTCGTGTCCTGCGGCGTGAATGTCACCGACAGGGTTTGGGTGCCGACCTCCGGCTTGGTCCCGATTGCCGGCGAATACGTGAAGGTGCCGGGCACATTGGCGGTGGCGTTCAACTGCGCGGTGCTGAGCGCCGTGCCCCATGCGATCGATGCGGGGTTGAGCCACGTGATCGTCGGGGTGGGCGTGGTTGGCGCAGGCGTGGGTGCAGGCGCTGGAGTTGGTGCTGGCGTCGTCGGCGTCGGCGTAGTGATCGGTGCAGGGGTCGGCGCGGGCGTTGGTGCCGGGCTGGCCCCTGGGCTCGACGTTGCCACTGGCGCAGTCGTTGCGGCAGTGGACGAGTCTGCAGGCGTGTCGGCGCCGCCGCCGCAGGCCGCCAGCCCCAGGCTCAGCAAACCGATCACCATGCTCCGCGCGAGGTGTGGATGCGGGTCTTGCGGCGCGCGCGTTCTTCTCGTCGTCAACGACATGTCTGGGCTCATTTTTTTGGATGGGTTACGCGGGCAGGCGCCCCCTACGAAAGTGGGGTGCGCTGTGTTGAGCACGCGGTATCCCATGTCGCCTCAGCGCGCGTCAAGGCAAGAGCGGGGCTGTTGAGAGTTCTTGAAAATCCCCATGGCTTCGCGCCATGAACAAGCCGGTCGGGCGCACCAAACCTGCGCTGCACGCAAGACGGCCTTGGCGCAACGCACTGCGGCCCGCGCTGTTGCGCTTGGGGTATCGATGCGCGGGGCAGGGCGTTCCAAATCGGTGCGGCCCGCACCAACTCCAAGCGGCTGATGCCCGCATCCGGCAGTGCACGCCTCGCACACGGGCAGCGCCCAGGCAATCAATCGCCCGCGGTGCAGCCCAACAAGCCACTGGATGCTGCATGGCACAAAACTCGCATAAGCAGTGGGCGACCGGTCAGACCACGACCGTGTCTTTCTCTAACGTCGGCCCATGCACAGCATTCCATCCTCCGTCGCGCAAGCGCTCCAGCAACGCATCCTGAGCGGCGAATACCCGAGTGGCAGCCGCCTGCCGCCGCAGCGCGAGCTGGCGGAAACGCTGGGCGTGAGCCGCGCATCGTTGCGCGAGGCTCTGACGGTGCTCGAGACGCTGGGCCTCGTGGACATCCTCCCCAGCCGGGGCGTGGTGGTACGTGGCCAGAAGTTTGGCGCAGAGCGGGCGAGCGCAGAACGCCTGCATCGCCCGTTTGCCACGCCGGCGCTGGGCACGCTGTCGCCGCGTCAGTTGATTGAACTGCGCCTCGTGCTGGAGCCCGGCTGGACGGCGCTGGCCGCCGCGCGCATGCATGCCGCCGGCCTGCGCCACCTGCAATGGCTACAGCAGCAATTGGCCCACGCGCTGGAGCGCAATGATTTGCTGAGCGCGGCCGAGGCCGACTTGCACTTCCACTTGCTGCTCGCGCAGTTGTCGGGCAACCCGGGTTTGATGGCGATGGCCGGTCAGTTGGAACACGCCATCGGCCACAGCCTGCGCCTGCCCTTTGCGCGCAATGGCGCAGACGACCACCCCGCGCACGAGCACGACGCCATCGTTCAGGCCGTCGCCGCGGGCGATGCCGCCGCCAGTGCAGAGGCCATGCGCGCGCACCTGTTGTCGGCCGCGCGCCGCAGCGGCATCGACCTGAGCGCCGCGCAGGCCGCAGCCGAACCCATGCAGCACGAACCGGTTTCCTTTCGCCTCGTCTCGATTTCCTGAATTTCCTGAAGGAGTTTTTGAATGATCCGCACCCTTGCTCTGCACTCGTCGCGCCATGTTTCGCGCCGCACGTTCTTCCACGCCGTCATGGCGGTCAGCGCGCTCGTCGCGTTGCTGCCGGGCCGTCCGGCCCATGCCGATGCGCTGGCCAACATCCAGAAAGCCGGCGTGATCCGCGTGGCCATCCCGAATGACTTCCCGCCGTTCGGCTCGCTGGGCCCGGACCTGAAGCTGCAGGGCTATGACATCGACATGGCCGGCCTCATCGCCAAGGAACTCGGCGTGAAGGCAGAGCTGGTGCCCGTCACCAGCACCAACCGCATTCCGTTCCTCACCACGGGCAAGGTGGATGTCGTCATCTCCAGCCTGGGTAAGAATGCCGAGCGCGCCAAGGTGATCGACTTCTCGCAGGCGTATGCGCCGTTCCCCAAGAGCGTGTACGGCCCGAAGGATGTGTCGATCAAGGCGCCGGCAGATCTGGCCGGCAAGACGATTGGCGTGACGCGCGGCTCGACTGAAGATCTGGCGCTGTCGGCACTGGCCCCGGCCTCGGCCACCATCAAGCGCTATGAAGACAACAACGCCACCGCACAGAGCTACCTGATCGGTCAGGTGCAACTCGTCACGCTCGGCAACATCGTCGCCAATGCGGTGAACGAGCGCACGAAGCTGCGCCAGCTCGATGTGAAGTTCCCCGTGGAAGACACGCCTTGCTATGTGGGTGTGGCCAAGGGCGAGCCCGCGTTGCTGGACAAGGTGAACGTCATCATCACCAAGCTGAAGACGGATGGCCGCCTGAACGATCTGTCGCAGCGCTGGATCAAGATGCCGCTGCCGGCAAAGATGTAAGAACCTGCCCACGATCCTACTGCGCGCCCCGATCTTGGCCCTGCGATGCTCGCCGTACCCACGTACGGCTGCGCTTCTCAGGCCAACCTCGCGCCGCTCGCTACGGATCGTGAACAGGTTCTACGCAGCTTCGTAACGCACGTACGCCGGACCTCTTCATGGCTTATCAATTCGACTTTGGCGCTGTCTTCAGTTACAGCGGCCAGCTCGCGCAGGGTGCGGCATTTACGCTCGCGCTCACGGCGGCGGGCGCGGTGGCGGGTGGCGCCATCGGCATTGCCGGGGGTGTGTGCCGCGCCTGGCGCATCGCCCCGTTCAATGCGCTGTTCAAGGTGTATGTGGAGGGCATCCGCAACACGCCGTTCCTCGTGCAGTTGATGTTCGTGTTCTTCGGCTTGCCCTCGCTGGGTGTGCAGATCAACGAATGGCAGGCGGCGTTGCTCACGGCGGTGGTCAACCTGGGCGCGTACATCACCGAGATCGTGCGTGCGGGCATCCAGGAAACACCGCGCGGCCAGCTGGAAGCCGCCAACGCGCTGGCGATGAGCCGCTGGGCCATCTTCCGGCATGTGGTGCTGCGGCCCGCGCTGCAGAAGGTGTGGCCGGCGCTCAGCAGCCAGATCGTGATCGTGATGCTGGGCACGTCGGTCGTCTCGCAGATTGACGCGCAGGACCTGACCTTTGCCGCCAACTTCATCCAGTCGCGCAACTTCCGCGCGTTTGAAACCTACCTGGTGGTGACGGCGCTGTACTTTGCGCTGGCGCTATTGCTGCGTCAGCTGCTGGCCTGGATCGGGCAGCGCTTTGTCGTGGGGCGCCGCGCGCCTGCAGTGTCCGCTGCACCGCTTGCTACCACCAACGCAGCCGCTACCACTGGAAACGCAGCATGATCGCCGACATCCCTCTGTTGCCCATTCTCCTCAAGCTGGGGGAAGGGCTGCTTGCCACGCTCATGCTGTCGCTCATGGCCTTTGCGCTGGGCGGCACCGCCGGCCTGGTCGTGCTGTTTGCACGCGTGGGGCGCAACGCCACGCTGCAGCGCGTGAGCAAGGCGTATATCCAGCTCTTCCAAAACACGCCGCTGCTCATGCAGATGTTCATCGTGTTCTTTGGTGCATCCATGGCGGGGTTCGAGATGTCGCCGTGGACGGCTGCCGCCATCGGCCTGACGCTGTACACCAGCGCCTATCTGGCCGAGGTGTGGCGCGGCTGTGTCGAGGCGATTCCGCGCGGGCAGTGGGAGGCGTCTTCCAGCCTGGCGATGGGCTACTTCCAGCAGATGCGGCACGTGGTGCTGCCGCAGGCGGTGCGCCTGTCGATTGCGCCCACGGTCGGGTTCTCGGTGCAGATCGTCAAGGGCACGGCGGTGGCGTCCATCATCGGGTTTGAAGACCTGTCCAAGCTGGGTTCGGTGCTGGCCAATGCCACCTTCCAGCCATTCCTCATCTACGGGCTGGTGGCCGTTGCGTACTTTGCGCTGTGCTGGCCGCTGTCTCTTTACGCCTCTCATCTGGAAAAGAAGCTCTATGCCGCTCGTTGATCTCTGCGCCGTACACAAGCATTACGGCAACAACCATGTGCTCAAGGGTGTGGACCTGCGCGTGGAAAGCGGCCAGGTGGTCGCCATCATCGGGCGCAGCGGCTCGGGCAAGAGCACGCTGCTGCGGTCCATCAACGGGCTGGAAGCCATCGACGACGGCCAGATCGTGGTCGACAACGCGGTGCTCAAGGGCTCGCAGGCCACGCCCGCGCAACTGCGCGCGCTGCGCCTGAACGTCGGCATGGTGTTCCAGCAGTTCAACCTGTTTCCGCACCTGACGGCCGGCGAGAACGTGGCGCTGTCGCCCGTGGTGGTCAAGGGCATGAAGAAGGCCGATGCGAACGACCTCGCGCGCCAGATGCTGGTCAAGGTGGGCTTGGCCGATAAGTTCGATGCTTACCCCGACCAGCTCAGCGGCGGCCAGCAGCAGCGCGTGGCCATTGCGCGCGCGCTGGCCATGCAGCCGAAGGTGCTGCTGTGCGACGAGATCACCTCCGCGCTGGACCCTGAGCTGGTGAACGAGGTGCTGGCCGTGGTGAAGCAGCTCGCCGCCGAAGGCATGACGCTGATCATGGTCACGCACGAGATGCGCTTCGCCCGTGACGTGGGCGATCAGCTCGTGTTCATGCACCAGGGGCTGATCCATGAAAGCGGGCCGGCTAAAGACGTGTTTGCCAGCCCCAAGACGGCAGAGCTGGCGGCGTTCATTGGCGCGGTGCAGTGAGCGTTGTGACGGCACGGCGCACCCGCTGCGCGCCGGGTGCCGTCCGTGTCAGCGTCAGTGTCAGTGTTGGACCGATGCTGCGAGTGGCTTGAGCGTATACGCCAGCGTGCCGTAGCCGAGCTGGTCAAAGCCGCCGCTGTTCGGGCCGTAGTCTCCGCCCCCGCCTTCGGGCTGCACCTGCTGGGCAAACGCAGTCACCCCAGGGGCGTGCTTCTTCTTCAGCACCACGTAGTGGTTGTAGAGCAGTGCCCAGACGGGGCGCACGTCGCCGCGCCCGCCGGTGGAAATCTCGGCCTGCGTCACGTCGCTGTTGCGGTACGGCGTGTACGGCACGTCCTGTCCGAGGTTGTAGCGGGCCGCATATTCGGCGCCCTTGAGCACGCGGTTGTCGTCGTAGCCGAAGAGGTCGTCGCCCTGGTTCCACGCCATCTGGCAAAACACACCCAGCAGCGCGATGTCGAGCATGGTGTGCCCCTGGTCGCGCCCGCTCTCCTGCACCTGCCCGAGCCCATCGGGATAGAGCTGCCAGACCACGTGGTCGATGGCGCCATTGCCTTGCCCGTGCTTGAAGTAGTCCACGGCTTCGGCATAGATGTCGCGGCGGTCGGTCAGCACGCCGATTGCCAGCATTGCGCTCATGTTGGCCAAGTCCCAGTTCGCCCAATAGTGGTCGATCTTGGCGCCGTTGTGCCGGGTCAGGAAGTCGTGGTTCATCGGATAGAACACATTGAGCATCATGGCCTGGAAGCGCCGGAAATCTTCCGGCCGCCACTGCGGCGCGGCCCGCAGAATTTCGGCGGCATTCGCCAGCTCATAACCGTAGATGCCCGACGCGAGGAACTTGTCCGAGCTGCCGTCAATGCGCGTGAGCGTGGCTGACCACACGTTCAGGATGTCGATGGCCTTCTGTGCATAGGCGTCGTCCCCCGAGACCTTCCAGCGCAGCGCCAGTGCATACGCGGCGGCCGCGTCGTTGAACAGCGCGGCGTAGTTCTCGGCGTGCGCGGGGTTGGGCCCCCGATAGACGACGGCCTGCGGGCGCGCATTCCATTTGAGCGAGGCATGCGGGTTGGCGGTGAGCCGTTGCCAGCCGTCTTGCCATGGCTGCGTGCCCCGCGCCACGGCATGGCGCATGCGCAAGAAATCCTGTCCGGTATGCAGCAGGCCGGGGTGGACGAACGGTTTCGCCTCTGGCGCAGCGGCGGCTGTGACGCCGGCGGCGCAGGTCAGCAATACGGCACAAAGCCAGCGTCGGAACAGTCGGGGGCGATGGGTGTTCTGCATGGGCATCCAAGGGTTAGCAATTCGCCTGTGATGTTCCAAGTGCGGGGCGGCGGCGTCAACGCTCAACGGTTTTTGAGGGTGTGGATGGTGGGCGTGGGTTCGTTTGGCCGGCCATGGTTTCGTGCCGGGTGGCCTTGCCGGTTGCGTGTTGCCACAACATTGCACGCTCCCCCATTGCCCGTTGTTCAGGAGTTGCCATGCCGCGTGTTGATGGTTCCAGTTCTTCGGCCGTGCCGCCGCCGTCTACGGGCGAGGCGTCGACCAGCCAGGCTCGCCCGCATCCTCAGTCCGATCTGCGCCAGCGCCCTGCGCGTGCCCGTGAGGGTGCCCTGGCCGCACTGCCGCCCGCGCCTGCGAATGCGGCCCGCGTGCCGGCTGCGGATACCGCCGTGGAAGAACTGCCGCGCGGCCGCATTGCTGCCACGCTGGATCGCCTGCGTGGCGCGAGGCAGGTCTTGGCGAATGCCGGTGCGCAAGCCGCGCATGTGGGCGTTCGCGCAGGGGCTGCAGCCGCGCAATATGCGTTGAATCATCCGCTCTTCACTGCTGGCGTGGGCGGCGTTGCGATGGGCAACTACAGCATGCAACGTGCCGAGCGGCGCAATGACCCTCATGCCTACGCTGGCGGGGTATCCGTGACGATGTTCAGTACGGCGTTGCTGGCACTCCATGCAGGCTACGTCGTTGCCGACCTGCTGCTCGGCAATCCGGCGCCGTTACGTGTGAGCGCTGACATGCTGTCTGACGCCGTGAACATGCTCAACGGTCTGGACGATGTGGACATGACTGCAGAAGCCGGACATCACGCGCTGTACGTGATCGATCATCTGCAGGACATTGCGGCCGTGCCCGGCAACCGTCTGCACCCGGCCGTGCGGGCTGCAGCCGAACAGGCGGGCGGCAACCCACAGCAATTGATCCGCAATCTGGTGGGGGTGCTGACGGGCAATCCACCGGTGTATTCACGGCGCCGGCCGCCACCTGGGGGCCCGCGTGCGCCAGCGCAGGCGGGGCTTGTGCCGGCAACGCTGGGCGTCAACGTCCAGACGCTGCGGCGCGCCGTCGACATGCTCACCGGTTTTGCTGGCGAGCACGAAGACATGACGGCAGAAGCGGGCCTCCACCGGCAGGACGTCATCGACCACCTGCAAGACATTGCTGCGCGCCCAGCCGGCGTGTTGCACCCGGCCGTGCGTCAAGCAGCGCAGTCCGCTGGCGACAACGCACAGCTGCTGGTACGCAACCTCGTGGCGATGCTGCAGCGCGATCCGTCTATCCTGCCGGCGCGTCGGCAGGAACCGGCGCGATAAGACGCGGCTCCCTCCTCCGCCAGGCGCCGTCCTTCAAGGGTGCGTTCATGCCAGGGGGCTGCGTCCGCCTTGTTACCGGGGCGCATATGCCATCGCGTGCAGCCATTTTGGATTAGACATTTTCAAGGCACCTCATCTGGTGCCTTTTATTTATTTTGGTGATGCGCTCAACATAATGGTTAGGCGCAAAAAATCGGTCATTTGTTCAGTAAGTTTTCTCTCCATCTGTGCTTCTTATCTCTCAGCAGCAACTGGAATTTTATTTGCTTATGCTAGCGAAGCCCTGAAGCCGGGCCGTAGTAAATGCCGAGAAAATCTCGATGCATTTGCTTGATGGATATTGAAATCACATTCTGGAGATAAAACATGTCGAACGTTCAGACCGCTGCCACGTCGTGGGGGACAGTGCCGTCGATCCGTGTGTACACGGCCAATGGTGGCAAGATCACCGAGCGTTGCTATGACGGGAAGGGGTGGTACACGGGCGCCTTCAGCGAGCCCGGCGATAACGTCTCCGTCACGAGCTGGCTGGTCGGCAGCGCTATCCATATCCGCGTATATGCCACCAGCGGCAGCAATACCACGGAGTGGTGCTGGGACGGCAACAGCTGGACCAAGGGCGGCTATACCCAGACCAACTGATTTACCGCAGACCTGAACATGCAGAATGCGGTGCGGTTCTGCGTGCGTCGGCGTAAAGCGAGTGCGTTCGCTTTGCGCCGATTTGTGTTTTGTATTTTTAATGCGCCAGGGCCAGTATTTAAAGATAATCAAATCATAAAATATGGGTCGACGCGGCGGGGGTATGGTCCACAGGCCAAACGTGCCCGAAGCAGCAAAAAAACGGGTGTCAGACACCCGGGGTGCTCTGCGATAATCGCGGCACTCCAAGCTTCCGCCTCACCCGCCCCATGGTTGTCCGCCCCCATCTGCACTGGTTCCGCATGCTTCTGGCATGGCGCGGATCGGTGCTTCCGCAGCTTCTTCCTCGCCTGTTCCTGATCTTCTTCGTGTCGCTGGTGGCCATTGCGGTGCATGCGCACCTGCTGCCCATCTCAGTCAACCTGAGCACGACGCCGTTCTCGCTCGTCGGCATTGCGCTGGCGGTGTTCCTGGGTTTTCGCAACAACGCCAGCTACGACCGCTACTGGGAGGCCCGCAAGCTCTGGGGCCAGTTGCTCAACACGGCACGTTCGCTCACGCGTCAGGCACTGACGCTGCCGCGCGGTGATGGCCCGGAGGGCGCGAACGGTCCGAACGGCGGCGTGGCAGATGCCGAGGTGCGCGAGTTCGCGCAGGTGCTGGGTGCGCTGCCGCACGCACTGCGTCACCAGTTGCGCCACACCGATGCGCGCGAAGACCTCGCGGCCCGCCTGCCCGCACCGTTGCTCGAACGCGTGATGGCCGCGCGCTACCGGCCCATCGTCATCGTGCAGTGGCTGGGTGAATGGGTGCAGCGTCGCACGCAAGACGGCGCGCTCGATGGGGTTGCCGTGCTGGCGTTCGACCGCAACCTCAACGAGCTGTCGAACAGCATTGGCGGGTGCGAACGCATTGCCGGCACGCCGCTGCCGTTTGCGTACTCGGTCATGATCCACCGCACGGTGTACTTCTTCTGCGCCGCGCTGCCGTTCGGGCTGGTGGAAAGCATCGGCAGCTTCACACCCGTGTTTGCGGTGTTTGTGGCGTACACCTTCATGGCGCACGAGGCCATCGCCTCGCAGCTTGAAGATCCGTTCGGCACTGAAGACAACGACCTCGCGCTCAACGCGCTATCCCACACGATTGAAGATGCCGTGCTCGACATCCTTGGCGAGCCGAGCCCGCCGCCGCGTGAGGGTGTGCGGCGTGGGGTGATCTTCGATTGATGCCGCGGTTGCGGCGCAGTGCTTAAAGGGCCATCGCCAGCGGCTGCGCCCAATGCGCCAGCACAGGCGCATTGCCGTGCAGCGCACCGCTTACCGCATCTGCGTTGCTCGTCACCAGCGCGCCAAGCTCCACCCCGAACAGGCTCGCGCACGTTTCGTTCAGCGTGCGCACGTTGCGCAGGCCAGCCCGCCGGGCCAGCGCGTGCAGCGCTTCGGCTTCGGGCGCGTCATTGCCGCAGGTATGCGCCAACCGGTACAGCGCCCAGGCGGCGCGTTGCTCGCGCACCAGCGCATGCAGGGCTTCCCCTTCCGCAAACAGCCGCGCACGCACCTGGCGCGGACAGGCCTGCCAGCAGTGGCTGAGCAGGGCGGCGTTCCACGCCTGTGCGGGGTGTTCGAACACCAGCGTGGCCAGTGCGCGGGCCCACGGCTTGTCATGCTGGATCGCGGCCATGCGCGGGCAGCCGGCGTCGGGCACGGCGTGGAACGTGATGGCGCACGGCTGCCACACGGTGCCCGGAATCTCGCAACCGAAATGCGCGAAGGCAGGCACCACAAACGGGTCGCCCGGGCGCACTTCGCGCCGGCCGTTGGCATCGCGCAGGCACGCGCTGCCCAGCTCGGCCTGCACGCGCACCGCAAACGGAAAGCGCAGGCGCGAGAGTCGGACGTGGGCGCGGCTGATGAGTGGCATGGCAGACCGATAAGGCGGCGGATGAAGCGCGACTGTCGCAGGATTCTATGTCTGCGCGCAACAGGGGCAATGTCGTTCGGGTGACAGAGTCCGGCGACGCCTACAGCTCCGACAGGCCAAAGAGCCGCAGCCGCTCAAGGTCGGTCACGCGAATGGTCTGATAGGACAGCGCGATCATGCCGCCTTCCGCCAACCGTTGCAGCGCGCGGTTCACGCGCTGGCGCGACAGCCCCGTCAGCAGCCCGATCTCTTCCTGCGACAGTTCCAGGACAGTGCTCGTGCGCGGGTACAGGGCGGGGTGGAACAACTGCGCAATCGCTTGCGCCACGCGCGCATCGGCGCTCAGCAGGCGATCGTTCTGTACGGTGGCGATGAACTGGCCCATGCGTTCGTTGAGCTGGCGCACCACAAAGCTGGCAAACGGCAGGCTCTGCGCGAGCAGCGTGTTGAACACGGGTTCGGGCACCAGCAGCACGTGCGAGGCGCGAATGGCGATCACGTCGTAGCGGCGGTCTTCGCGCTTGATGACGCTGCCCTCGCCGCACCACCCGCCCGCGGGCACGCCGGAGAACGTGCAGCCGCGCCCGTCGGAGGTGTACACGGCCAGCTTGATGAGGCCGGTGTCGACGCCGATCCAGTAGCGGGACGGCTCGCCGCGGCGGGCAATGAAGGCGCCGGGCTCGAAGGCCTGCAGTAGGGTTTCTCGAGCGGCCAGGGCCTGGTGTTCAGGCGCAAGCGCGGTGAACCACGCATGGCCCTGCAGTTGCGTGGCGGGCGTCGGAGCACGGGGTGTCGTCATGGCAGGCGTGGGCACACGGTCAAGGGTGGCGGGGGCGCGTGGGGCTCTGCCTTCGCTTTGTAAGAAACCCGTCAGCCTTTAAGTGGCGCGGGTTTTCGGGCGGTTTGTCATCCGGGTGACAGAGTGCGGGAGCCGGCCGATGATAGCGTTGCCCAACAAAAAGCAACAGCGCCCGGCGCACGGAGACACAGCAATGCACACGGATTTTGATAGCGGT
>JABLTH010033054.1_pt1 | contig 16107 bp, 10 predicted proteins | sample 7875711 | NCBI WGS metagenome assembly JABLTH01 (sample SAMN14941262, study PRJNA633318) | bioreactor metagenome | isolation source: bioreactor | place: China | collected 2019-03-05 | reverse complement strand
TCACCCGCGCGCGGGTTGCCCTCGGTCAGGCCCAGCGAGTTGGTGATGTTGTCGGCGTAGAAGAACAGCGAGCACATCTGGGAGATGTCATAGCGCGCGCTGGCGCTCCACACGTCGTACGAGGGCAGCTTCACCGAATTGGCCGTGTCGACATAGCGCTGGCCTTCGTACTCGTAGGCGATTTGCAGGCGCAGCCTGCCGCCGAGCAGATTCACGCCAGGCACCACGCGGTAGCTCTGCTTCGGCACGCGGATCAGCTGGTTGCCTTCGTAGTCGCGCAGCACGGGCGCACCCGACACCAGCTCGGTGTAGCGCAGGCCCTTGTACTGCGGGTCCTGCACGGTAGCGGTCACCTGCACATCGAACCATTCCACCGGATACCAGGTACCTTCCAGGTCCAGGCCCTTGGTCTTGGTGTCGGCGTAGCCCTGCTGCACGGTGGACGTGTTGCCATTGGCATTGAACACGTAGTTGCTGAAACCGACGTTGTTGTACTTGGTGTAGAAGGCCGTGGCGTACAGGTCCAGCTGGCGATCGGTGTACTTGTAGCCGATTTCGCCGAGCTTCATGGTCTGCGTCACCGGCGTGGCGGTGGGGTTGGTGATGTAGGTGCTGAGATTGGGCAGGCGGAAGGTCGGGGTCCAGCGCGCGAACACACCCGAGCGCGGCGAGAATTGCCAGTTGGCGCCCAGCGTCCAGCCGAGCTTGTCGAAGGTGTGGTCCCACGGCACGTACTGGCCGGTGCCGGTGATGATCGCGTTCATCGGCGCCGGACCCAGGTTCACCGTCTGCTTGGTCTCGGTCTTGCCCCGCGTGTTCACTTGCTCCCAGCGCACGCCGCCGTCGATGCGCAGCGCGTCGGTGACCTGCCATTCGTCAGAGAGGTACACGGCATTCGTGGTAGAGGTGCCGGTAGCATTCTCCCATTCATAGCCGTAACGCGTGATGCCGTGGTCCGACAGCGTGGAGACGGGCTGGCCGGCCGCGTTGACCGCCACCACGTCGAGCAGGCGCGCGTTGTTGGTCGCGTCCAGCAGGGCGATGGAGGAGTAGCGGCTGAAGTCCTGGTCGAAGCGCGCGTAGTAGTAGCCGAGCGTCACGTCGTGGGTCTGGCCGCCGAGATCGAACTTGCGCAGCAGCCGCGTATCGTTGATGAACTCCTTCACCGGCATGGTCACGCCGCGCAGGCCGCCGACCACCACCAGCCCGTTGCCATTCTGGTTGGCGTTGTTGAACACCTGGTTCGGATTGTCCACATAGCGCAGCTGCAGGCCGGCTGCGCCGGCGGGAACGGTCTGTTGCGAGAGGTACTTGGTCGCGCTCATCAGCGAGTTGGGGAACACGCCGTTGCGCTGCGTATGCGTGTCGTCGTAGCGCATGGATTCGGCCAGCTTCCAGCCGGCGCCCAAGTCGTAGTCGAACTTCAGCGTCAGCTGGTCGCGCTTCACGTGCGTGCCTTCGCTGTTGTCGAAGTTGTACAGCCCGCCGTTGCCCGTCTTCATCAGCACATGCTCGGTTTCGGGACCGGCCAGCGTGCCGTAATTGCCATCGAAACCCGGCACGGCCCGGATGTCCCCATTGGGCAGGGTGCGCATCGGGATGCCCAGGTACAGCGCCACCTTGTCGTCCAGGTGCTTCACGTCGGCGCTGAAGCTGCCGCGCTCGAAGTCCTTCGACAAGTTCAGGCGGATCTGGCCGCCGTCATTGGCGTTGAACTTCGGATCGCGGATGCCGCTGTCGGTGCGGTAGAAGCCGCCGACGCCGAGCTTCCAGCCATCGCCGACCGGCGTGCCGGCCCAGAAGTCGCCGCGGGTGAGGCCGTAGTCGCCCACCGTGAACTTGACCAGCCCTTCGGCCTTGTCGCCGACCTTGCGCGGAATGAAGTTGATCGTACCGGCAGGCGCATTCGAATAGAACACCGAGGACGGACCGCCGCGTACCACCTCGATGCGTTCGATGGTCTCGTCGAGGCGGAACGCCTGATCGGCGTTGAGGTAGCCCAGCGCCGGGTCGTGCTGCACCGGCACGCCGTCTTCCAGCAGGTTGACCGAGCCGAAGCCGTCCACCGGGATGCCGCGCGCGCGGATGGTGCCGCTGGCCTCGCCACCGGAGGCTTCCACCCAGAAGCCCGGCACGGACTTCATCGCTTCGGTCACCGAGGTGGGCGCCTGCATGCGCAACCGATCCTCATCGATGGTGGTGATCGAATAGCTGGTTTCGGCCTTGGTGCGTGTCTCCACGCCGGACCGCGCGGTCACCACGATGCCGTCGAGGTTCTTGGCCTTGTCGGCCGAAGGCTTGTTCGTGCCCGCCGCGGTACCGCTGTCCTGGGCGTGGAGCACGGGGGTAAGGGCGCCGAGAAGGCCGCCGAACAGGGCAAGGCCAATCGCGCGGCTGATCGTCGAAGTACGCGTCGAAATACGCAAGGGAGTCGCTCCGGGGTAGTGAGACACCGAGCCATGCGACGGAAACAACGATGGCGTCGACAGCGGTGGGGACACCGTCGACGGCATGCATGGAAAAGCGTCCCTGCCGGAGTTGCGGTCCGATTCCTACACAGGCTCTTAACCTGCGCAGGCTAGGGTGTGTCCGTGACAGCGACGCGCAGCGGAGATGACGGATCGCCGACGAAAACGTTTAGACGTCTAAAAACGGTCATGTAAACCGGGCAAGACGCGCGCCTAGATGACAGAGCGGATGTCTACGCGGCGTGCAGGCGGAGGGGGGCTAGAGCGGTCAACATGAAGCCGTCCGCCGTCCGCCGTCCGCCGCACGGAAGCGAAACGCCTCCCATGCGGCGGACGAACCTTCAGCTCGTCGAACAGGAATCCACGACGGCGAGAGAAGCGGTCGCAGTACCCGTGCGCGGACGGCGCAGCAGCGCGAAAGACACCAGCGCCAGCGCCCCGGTCAGGGCGGCCAGGCCGGTCAGCAATCCGCCGAATGCGCCGGCATAACCATGCAGCAACGTGTCCTGGCTGATCGCCGGCGCCATGCGCGCGGCATGCGCCATATTGCCGGCGGCCAGGTTCGCCGCCGCCGCGAGTGCCTGCTCGCGCGGTTCCCCTGCGAACCGCGTTTCGATCAGCCCCGTGAGCACGGCGCCCACCGCGGCCATCGCAATGGCCTCGCCTGCCACGCGGGTGGTGGCGAAGAAGCCCGTCGCCATGCCCGCCCGTTCCTTGGGCACCACACTCACCGCCAGGTCGTCCATCAGCCCCCAGGGCAGGCCGGAGCCCGCACCGATCATGAGCAGCGGCCAGGCCAGCGACTCCCAGCCCGCGCCCGGCACCGCCGCCGTGCGCAGCCAGAGCAAGCCGATGGCGGCGATTCCCAGTCCGATCGCCGAGAGCAGCCCGGGAGAAAGCCACCGCGTGAGCAGCGCGCCGAGAAACGGCACCGCGAGCATCGGCGCGGACAGCGGGATCATCAACAGCCCCGACGCGACTTCACCGCGCCCCTCCACGCCCACGAAGCGCAGCGGCAGGAAGATCAGCAGCACCACGTAGCACAGCGCCGTGGCCAGCGGCAGCGCTTGCGCGCCGAGGAAGCGCGGATTGCGGAACAGCGATAGATCCAGCATCGGCCGCCGCACGCGCCGTTCCACCCATACGAACAGCGCGAGCGCGCCGGCCGCGGCGACGGCAAGCAAGGCGGGCAGGTGACCGCTTTCCTGCCGGGGCGCTTCGATGATGCCGAAGGTGAGCAGCACCAGCGCCCCGGTGAATGTCACGCTGCCGGGCAGGTCCAGGCCTTGCGCGCCGGGGTCGCGCGTTTCCCGCATGCGCGGCACGCCGACGGTGAGTACCAGCGCGCCCAGCACGGCGGTGGAAAGGAACACCGCGCGCCAGCCGAAACTCTCGACCAGCCATGCGCACAGCAGCGGCCCGAAGGCCAGGCCCAAGCCGAACGTGGTGCCGAGGAGACTGTAGGCGCGCGTCCGCGCGTGGCCGTCGAACTCCTGCGCGAGCGAGGCGGCCCCCGCGGACATGGTGAGCGCGGCCGCCACGCCCTGCGCTGCGCGGGCGATGTCGAGCCACCACAGGTTCGGCGATAGCGACAGCAGCACGGAAAGACCGGCGAACAAGCTGATCCCCAGGGCAAAGACGCGCTTGCGCCCGAACTGGTCCGCCAGCGCGCCGGCCGCCATCACGCTGCCGCCGAAGGCGAGGATGAAGGCATTCACCGCCCACGACAGCAGTAGCGGATCGTTGCCCAGCGCCCGCCCGATCGCCGGCAGCGCAATGGCAGGGCCGGTGAAGCTCAGCGGCATGCCCAGCCCGGCCAGGCACACCGCTGCCAGTACCAGTAGCCGATCGGCCAGGCCGTGCGGCCTGGAGGAAGGTGCCTCAGGCATTGGCGCCCCCGTCGATAGTGAAAGCCGCGCCATTGGCGAAGCGGCCCTCCTCGCTGGCCAGCCACGCGACCATGCCGGCGATGTTGGACGCATCGCCGTAGCGCGGAATCGCCATGAGCGCGCGCTGCCCGTCGGCATGAGCGCCTTCCGCAGGGTTCATGTCGGTATCGGTCGGGCCGGGCTGCACCAGGTTCACGGTGATGCCGCGCGCGCCCAGATCGCGCGCCAGCCCCTTGGTGAACGCCGACAGCGCGGACTTGCTCATCGAGTACAGCGTCATGCCCGGGGAGGGCACGCGATCGGCCAGGCAACTGCCGATGCTGATGATCCGGCCGCCTTCGCCCAGGTGCCGCAAGACAGCCTGCGATGCGACGAAGACTGCGCGTACGTTCACCGCCATGGTGCGCTCGTAGTCCTCCAGGCTGGTGTCCTCGAAGGCGCCGCCAAGGAAAATGCCGGCGTTGTTGACCAGGATGTCCAGCCGGCCGAACTCGCTCGCGGCGCGGTCGACCGCCGCACGCAGCGCTGCCGGATCGGCCGCATCGGCCTGGTACGCACGCACCTTGCCGCCCGCCGCTTCGATCTCGCGCGCCAGCGCCTGGGCCTTGTCCGGCGAGCTGACGTAGGTAAACGCCACGGCCGCGCCGTCGCGCACGAGCCGTCTTACGATCGCCGCGCCGATGCCGCGGGAGCCGCCGGTGACCAGTGCCACTTTGCCGTCGAGCGTACCCATGCCGTCCTTCCTTTTTATGTAGTGGTCGATACATAAATAGGAACAAGCCTTGACGGGCGCTGTCAAGCACTTTATGTATTGACCACTACAGAAAGGTGCGCCGATGACGGCTACGACGAAAGAACGGGGACGCCCGCGCAAATTCGACCGCGACCAGGCCTTGCGGCAGGCGATGGAGGTGTTTATCGAGCGCGGATACGACGGCGCCTCGATCGGCGATCTCACCGCCGCGATGGGCATCAACGCGCCCAGTCTCTATGCGGCCTTCGGCAGCAAGGAGGCGCTTTTCCGCGAGGCGCTGGACCTCTACGTCAGCACGGCGGGCCCCCGCACGCGCGACGAACTCGGCAAGCGCGACATCACCGCCCGCGCGGCGATCGAGGCGATGCTGCGCGAGGCCGCCAGGGGCTTCGGCCAGGGCCGCGGCTGCCTGGTCGTGCTGGGCGCGACGCACCGGTCAGCCGATAACGAGGCCGTATTCCACGACCTGGCCGAGCGCCGCAACGAGACCCAGGCATGCATCCGCCGCCGGCTGAAGCAGGGCGTGGCCGATGGCGATGTGGCGGCCGTGACCGACATCGCCGCGGTCGCCGCGTTCTACGCCACCGTGCTCAACGGGCTTTCGCTGCAGGCGCGCGACGGCGCGTCCCGCAAGCACTTGATGGGCGTGGTGGATTGCGCGATGAAGGCGTGGGATGGATTGATGGCGTGACGGCGTAACCCTCTGCCGGCAACGAGAGGGAGCAGATGAAGCGGCTCACTTCACCGCCAGCGCCAGTACGATCCCTACCCACAGCACCATGCCCAGCCAGTTGTTGTTGCGGAAGGCCCACAGGCAGGCCGCGCGCTCGCGGCTGCGGATGCGCCAGAGCTGCCAGCCGAACAGCCCCGCGGCGCCGGCCAGGCTCAGCCAGTACGGCCAGCCCAGCGTAGCGCGCTGGCCGACGAACAGCATGGCCAGCAGAAACGTGGCGATCAGGACGCCCAGGATCGGCAGGTCTGCATCGCCGAACAGGATCGCCGTGGACTTGGCGCCGGCCTTCAGATCGTCGTCGCGATCCACCATCGCGTACTGCGTGTCGTAGATCACCGACCACAGGATGTTGGCGATGAACAGCAGCCAGCCCAGCGGCGGTACCGTGCCGCTCACCGCGGCGAAGGCCATCGGAATCGACCAGCCGAAGGCCGCTCCCAGCACCACCTGCGGCATGTAGGTATAGCGCTTGGTGAAGGGATAGATCGCCGCCAGCGCGGCGCCGGCGAACGAAAGCTTGATGGTCAGCGCATTGGTGAACAGCACCAGCACGAAGGCGAATGCCAGCAGCGCGCCGAACACGACCAGCGCCTCGCGCGGCGTGACCCGGCCGGCGGCGATCGGGCGCCCCGCGGTGCGTTCCACCTGAGGGTCCAGCTTGCGGTCGGCATAGTCGTTGATCGCGCAGCCGGCAGCACGCATGGCGAACACGCCAAGGGTGAAGATCACCAGCGGCTTGGCCGGCGGGAAGTCGCCGGCGGCCAGCCACAGCGCCCACCAGGTCGGCCACAGCAGCAGCAGCGCGCCGATCGGGCGGTCCATGCGGGTCAGTACCAGGTAGTCGCCGGCTTTGTCCCGGTAGTGCGGCGGCAGCCATTGCAGCAGCACGTCCAGGACGCGGGTCGCGCGGGTGGAGCTGTCCGCCGGGCGGACCGGCGCGGCGGCCGACGGGCGTGGGCGCGCCGTGCCGGTGGAGGGAACGCGCCGCTGGCGCTTGCGGGAAGATGAGGCCATGTGCGGAAGTTTAGCGTGCGGGCACGGCATGGTTGGCGTGACCGGCGCCGTGAAACCGGCTTGTCATCCGCTTCGCGCATTCGCGCGCATACTCTGGCGACGCTGCCAGGAACCGACATGCCCAAGGCCATCAGTCACATCGCCCTGATCGTGCACGACCCCGACCAGACCGCGCGTCTGTTCGCGGCCGTGTTTCCCGACGCTCACCTCGTGGATATCGGGCCGGGCGACGGCAGCCATCACCAGGAGGCCCACGTGGAGCTGGCCGGCGTCCGCTTCGTGCTGGTCAAGGGCATGGGCCCGGCCACGCGTCACGGCGACCATGTCGCCTTCGTCGTGGACCCGGCGGAACTGCGCGTCTGCGCCGAGCGCCTGGCGGTGCTCGGTATCGAATACCAGCTCGCGCGCGGCGACACCGCGCTGTACTTCAGCGACTACGACAACCACGTCTTCGAATTGAACGCCACCGCCTGACGCGGTTTGGGGTTCGCCCGCGGCTCCCCCCAAACCGCGCCGCGCCCGGCTCAGAACTTGAAGTCCAGGCGCGCGTAGTAATAGCCGCCGTTGACGCCGAAGGGCAGGGTCTCCCAACCGTAGACGAAGCCCAGCTGCGGGAACGGCGCGCCGCGCTTGGGATCCCACTGGTCCGGGTAAGTGTCGAACACGTTGTCCGCGCCGACCGTCAACTTCAGGTTGCGCGAGAAGCGGTAGCCCAAGGCCACGTCAGCCAGCCACTTGCCGCTCCAGGTCTGGATGACGCCTGGCGTGAAGCCCTGGCCGCTGACCGGGCCGAAGTAATTGCCGCGCAGGGTGAAATCCCAGGGCCCGGTGCGGTAGACACCTTGCAGGATGTGGTGAACGCGCGGCTGGCCTTGCTCGATCAGGGTCACCTGGGTGTCGTCGAACAGCTTGTCCGGCGGCAGGATGGTGGATTGCGACTTGCGCTTGGTGACGTCGGTCTTGTTGTAGTTGAGCAAGGCGGTGAGGTCGAGGGTCGAGCTGTCGTCGAAGCGGAAGCCCTTCTCGGCCACGACGTCGATGCCCTTGGTGCGCGTGTCGATGGCATTGGTGAAGAACAGCACCTGGCCCACGCCGAACGGCGCCAGGATGGCCCGGATCGGGCAGTTGGCGTTGTTGGCCGCGCAGGGGTTGCCATCGGTGCCTACGCTCTCCGGCACGATGTTGCTGGAGAAGATGATGCGGTTCTTGATGTCGATGCGGAACACGTCGACGGTCAGCGTGAAGTCGTTGCCCGGCTTGTAGACGATGCCCGCGGTGCCGCTGTGCGAGGTTTCCTGCTTCAGCGGCTGGATGCCGAAGGCGCGCGTGACGGCGCTGTCCTGCCGCGCGGTCAGCGTATCGGTGAGCTTGCCGCTGGGATCGAGGTTGGTCGAGCGCGGGCTGTAGAACAACTGCTGCACGCCGGGCGCGCGGAAGCCGGTGGCCAATGTGCCGCGCACCGCGAAGCTGTCGTTCGCGTCGAAGCGCAGCGAGACCTTGCCGGTGGTGGTGCCGCCGAAGTCCGAGTAATGCTCGTGCCGCACGGCGGCACCGAGCAGCAAGCGCTGGGTGACCTGCGACTCCGCGTCGACGTAGAACGCGATGTTGTGGCGGCCGAGATTGACCGCTTCGTTCGGCGAGAAACCGGGAAAGCCCTGCATGCCCGGCTGGGCGATATCGCCGGTCTGGCCGTAGATCGGAATGCCGCGATTGTCGGTGCGCCCGTAGGTATAGGACACCGGATCGCCAGGCAGGATCTGGTAACTGTCGCGCCGCCATTCGAAGCCCATGGCAAGATTCAGCGCATCGTGGCCGACGCCCCAATCGATCGGTCCGCGCACGTCGGCATTGAAGGTGGTCTCGTTGAGCCGCAGCGTGCCGGTGTTGGCGGTGGTCGGCGAGCTGGCGTAGATGCCGGTGGCGGGGTTGGCTGGATCGCGCGGTTCGTACCACCAGCTCACATTGGCCGAGTTGCGTTCGTCGAAGCCGAACTGGCTGCGACCGTGGTTGAGCGAGATGTCGTAGTCCCACTTGTCGCCGAGCGGCCCGCGATAACCCACCGCCAGCGAGGCGTCCTTCACGTTGGTGGCGATGTTCGGCAGGAAGCCGTTCGGATACAGCGCGGGACTGGTGCGGTTGTCGCCGGCCGGGCGGAAGAAGCCATACGAGTTGCCCTTGCGCTGCGAGATGCCGCCGAACCAGTACAGCTCGCCCTTGGCGATCGGCAGGCCGCCGTTGAGCCAGAAATAGGCGTCCTTGGTATCGGCGTCGCCGAGCTTCTGCGTGACGCGTGGAGGATCCACGCGCAGCGAATCGACGCCGGCGCGATTGGTCGGGTCGCGATGGCGGTACTCCGCCGTGAGGTTGAGATAGCCGTCGTGGCCCAGGCGCAGCCCCGTATTGATGCCGACCTGGCGCGTGAAGCCGTCGCCCTTGTAGGTCTTGCCGGCGGTGACCGAGCCGGTGGTCTCGCCAACCTGTTTCTTCAGCACGATATTGATGACACCGGAGATCGCGTCCGAGCCGTATTGCGCGGCAGCGCCATCGCGCAGCACCTCGATGCGCTCGATCGCGGAAATCGGAATCGCATTGATGTCGGTGCCCGCGGAACCGCGCCCGATGGTCTGCTGCACGTTCACCAGCGCCTGCTGGTGGCGGCGCTTGCCGTTGACCTGGACCAGCACTTGATCGGGGCCGAGGCCGCGCAGCGTCGCCGGGCGGATGGTGTCGGTGCCGTCACTGACGAAGGTGCGCGAGAAGTTGAAGCTCGGCTCCAGCATCTGCAGCGCCTGGCCGACTTCGACCACACCGGCGCTCTCCAGCTGGTCGCGGCCGATCACGTCCACCGGCGCCGGTGTCTCCGCCGCGGTGCGGTCCTTGGCGCGAGAGCCCACCACCTGCACGCCTTCGAGCGTCTTGGCTTTCTGCGGGTCTGTCGCGGTGCTGTCCTGCGCCGACGCGGCGAGCGTCATCGAAATCCCTAACACCGCCGTTCCCCAACGGCGCGCACTTCCCCAGACGCGTCCTTGCGGACGCGACGCGTAGCGATGCGACATGAGCTGCTCCCATTTCGTCGAGCGAAAACCACCGATCGACGCAAGCGCCGATCGCCTCCCGTGCCCGAAGCTGCTCTGCGAAAAAAATCGTGTCAAGCGCGAACATCGCCAAAGCGCGAACGCGATCATCAAATGCACGGGGCGAAGCGACGCCTGCGATGACAAGCTTCACGCCATCGCGACGAAGTGCGTTCGCGCTTACGTATTTGTGCGCACGCACATGGCGATGCGTGCAAGCCTCGCGTCAGTTGCCGAGCAGGAGCCGGTACGCCGCGTTCGCGCTTTCGTTCCAGCGCGGATAGCCGAGCGTCGCCAGGAAGGTCTCGAACAGCGCCCGTTCGTGAGGCGGGACCTGGATGCCCACGAGGATGCGGCCGTAGTCCGCGCCGTGGTTGCGATAGTGGAACAGGCTGATGTTCCAGTCCGGATGGAGCTGGCCGAGGAAGCGGGTCAGTGCGCCGGGGCGCTCCGGAAACTCGAAGCGGTACAGCATTTCGTCGCGCGCCAATGGCGAGCGACCGCCGATCATGTGCCGCAGATGCAGCTTGGCCAGTTCGTCGTCGGTGAGATCCAGCACGCCGAAGCCTTCGGCGGCGAACGATGTGGTCAGCGCCTCGCGCTCGTCGCGGCTATGGATCTGGATGCCGACGAAGATATGCGCCTTGGCGGCGTCGCCGATGCGGTAGTTGAATTCGGTGATCGCGCGCTGGCCCAGCGCGGCGCAGAAGCGCCGGAAGCTGCCGCGCTCCTCCGGAATGGTCACTGCGAACACCGCTTCGCGCTGCTCACCCACTTCCGCGCGCTCGGCGACGAAGCGCAGGCGGTCGAAGTTGAGGTTGGCGCCGGAAACGATCGCGACCAGCGTTTCGTCGCGCAGTCCCTGCATCGCCGCGTATTGCTTCATGCCGGCGATGGCGAGCGCGCCGGACGGCTCCGGCACACTGCGGGTGTCCTGGAAGACGTCGCGAATCGCCGCACAGATGGCGTCGGTGTCCACGCGCACCATGGCGTCCACGTGGCGGCGGCATAGCGCGAACGTCTCCGCGCCCACGCGCTTGACCGCGGTGCCGTCGGCGAACAGGCCCACTTCGTCCAGGGTGACACGCTCGCCGGCCTCAAGCGAACGCGCCATCGCATCGGAGTCGGCCGTCTGCACGCCGATCACTTTCACCTCGGGGCGCAACGCCTTGACGTAGGCAGCGATGCCGGCGAGCAGGCCGCCGCCGCCGACCGGCACGAAGATCGCGTGCAGCGGCCCCGGGTGCTGGCGCAGGATCTCCATGCCCACCGTGGCCTGGCCGGCGATCACCGCCGGGTCGTCGAATGGGTGCACGAAGGTGTAGCCATGCGCCTCCTGCAGGCGCGCCGCTTCCGCCTGCGCATCGCTGTAGGAATCGCCGGACAGCACCACCTCGACCCAGGCGCCGCCCAGCCGCCGCACCGCATCGATCTTTACCTGCGGCGCAGTTACCGGCATCACGATGACCGCGCGCAGGCCAAGCTTCGCCGCCGCCAGGGCGACGCCCTGCGCGTGATTGCCCGCCGAAGCGGCGATCACTCCGCGCGCTCGCTGCGCGGCATCCAGCCCCACCATCTTGTTGTAGGCGCCGCGCAGCTTGAACGAGAACACCGGTTGCTGGTCCTCGCGCTTGAGCAGCACGCGTTGCCCCAGCTTTGCCGACAGCAGCGGCGCGTGCTCCAGCGGGCTTTCCCGCGCCACGTCGTAGACGCGCGCGCCCAGCGTGCGGCGCAGCAGGTCGCGGTCCCAGTCTTCGTCGCCGTCGCGCGTGGCCGGCCGGTCGGCGGCCACGGCGTTCACGGCAGCGCTTCCGCGCCGACGCGATGGCGCTCGGGATGACTCACTTCGATGACGTCCACCAGCTTGCGGGTCTGCTTGATCAGCTGCTCCACCGCGGCGTCGGCGCCCTGCATGACCAGGGTCAGGCGCGAGACGGCGGGGTCCTGCGTGGCCGCCACGGTGAGCGAGTCGATGTTGAAGCCGCGCGCGGAGAACAGCCCGGCCACGCGCACCAGCGCGCCGGCCTCGTTCTGCAACAGGATGGAAAGCGTGTGTTTCATGGCCGTCTCTCAGAACATGTCGCTGGCGGCGCCATCGGTCTTCACCGCCCGGCGCGAGGCGATGTGGTCGCCGGTGATCATCTGTGCGTAGGTAGCGCCGGGGCCCACCATGGGATACACGCCGGCATCCGGGTCGATCATCACTTCCAGGAAGGCCGGGCCGGGATGGGCCAGGAAGTCCGCGATGGTCGATGCCAACGCTTCCTTGCGTTCCAGCCGGCGCGCCCATTCGAAGCCGTCCGCCTGCGCGGCCTTGATGAAATCCTTGCGGTGCAGACTCTTGTCGGACGAGGCGAAGCGGCCGCGGAAGAACAGCTTCTGCCACTGCCGCACCATGCCGTCGCCCATGTTGTTGAGCACCACCACCTTCACCGGCAGCCCGTAGGTGGTGACGGTCTCCAGCTCGCCGAGGTTCATGCGGATGCTGGCGTCGCCGTCGATGTCGATCACCACCGCGTCGCGCCGCGCGAACTGCGCGCCGATCGCCGCGGGCAGGCCGAAGCCCATCGTGCCCATCGAGCCCGAACTCAGCCAATGGCGCGGCTCGCGGAAGTCGAAATACTGCGCGGCCCACATCTGGTGCTGGCCGACGCCGGTGCTGATCACCGCGCGGCCTTGTGTGTGGCGGTTGATTTCCTCGATCACCGCGTAGGGCTGGATCAGCGGGCTTTCGCGGTCGTAGTCCAGCTTGTGGTCGCGCTTCAGCGCCGCCACGTGGCCGTGCCACGGCGCGTAGCGGCCGGCCAGCCGTTCGCGCCAGCCGTGGCGTTCGCCCCAGGCGCGCAACTGCTCCAGCGTGCGCGCGAGGTCGCCGGTGTGCTGCCAATCCACGGCCTTGACCTTGCCGATCTCGGCCGGATCGATGTCGATCTGGGCGATGAACTTCGCCTCGGGCGCGAATCGGTCCGGCACGCCCGCCACGCGGTCGTCGAAGCGCGCGCCCAGCGCGAACAGAAAGTCGCAATCCTCGACCGCATAGTTGGCATACGCCGTACCGTGCATGCCGAGCATGTGCAGCGCCAGCGGCTCGGTGGTGTCGTAGGCGCCCAGGCCCATCAGCGTGGTGGTGACCGGCAAGCCGTAGTCGGCGACGAAGGCGCGCAGCGAGTCCGCCGCACCGGAGGCGATCACGCCACCGCCGGCATAGATCAGCGGATGGCTGGACCGCGCCAGCGCTTCGAAGAACGCGGCGCACTGCGCGTCGTCCAGCGCGGACCGCTCCAGCCGCTGCAGTCGCGCCCGATAGCCCGGCATGGGCAGCAGGCCCTCGCCGCGGAACGGCAGCGGCGTGTTCTGCACGTCCTTGGGGATGTCCACCACCACCGGCCCAGGCCGGCCGCTGCGGGCGATTTCGAACGCCGTGCGCAGGGTCGCTTCCAGTTTCTCGGCATCGGTTACCAGGAACACGTGCTTGGCGCAGGCGCTCATGATGTTGCTGATCGGCGCTTCCTGGAACGCGTCCGAACCGATCGCGGTGGTCGGCACCTGGCCGCAGATCACCACCATCGGCACCGAGTCGGCCATCGAATCGCGCACCGGCGTGACCATGTTCGTCGCGCCAGGGCCGGAGGTGACGATGGCCACGCCGACCTTGCCCGAGGCCCGCGCGTATCCGGCGGCCATGAAGCCCGCGCCCTGCTCGTTGGCCGGCACGATCAGAGGCATGGGCTCGCCGCCGTTGGGGCCGACATGGGTGGCGTTGTAGCGGAACACCGCGTCGTACACCGGCAGGATAGCGCCGCCGGAATAGCCGAACAGCACGTCCACGCCTTCGTCGGCGAGTACCTGCACCACCACCTCCGCGCCGCTCATGCGCAGCGCGTTGAGGGGATGGGTGGCGTCGTCGGCCGTAACGGCGGCGATGTCCGGCAAGAGGGCGTTCATGGTTTCGCGGTTCCTCACAGAAAATGGGAGCCCCGTGCCGCTGGCGGCGCGGGGCTCGGGTGGATCAGCCGGCTTTCTTCAGCGGCTCGACCGAGGCCTTGGCCTGCAGCCAGGACATGCGCGCGCGCAGCTTGGCGCCGACCTGCTCGATCGGATGCTCCAGGTCGGCCTGCTTGAAGCGCTTGTAGTTCGGCAGGCCGGCGTTGTACTCGGCGATCCAGTTGCGGGCGAAGGTGCCGTCCTGGATGTCCTTCAGCACGTCCTTCATGCGTTCCTTGGTGCCCGCGTCGATCACACGCGGGCCGCTCACGTAGTCGCCGTACTGCGCGGTCTCGGAGACGAACTCCAGCATGCGCGCGATGCCGCCTTCGTAGAACAGGTCCACGATCAGCTTCAGCTCGTGCAGCACTTCGTAGTAGGCGATCTCCGGCTGGTAGCCGGCTTCCACCAGGGTCTCGAAGCCGGCCTGCACCAGCGAGCTGGCGCCGCCGCACAGCACGGCCTGGTCGCCGAACAGATCCGTCTCGGTCTCTTCCTTGAAGTCGGTCTTGATCAGCAGCGCGCGGCCGCCGCCGATACCGTCGGCGTAGGCCTTGGCCTTCGCTTCGGCCTGGCCGCTGACGTCCTGGTGCACGGCCCAGATGCTGGGCACGCCGCGGCCGATCTCGTACTCGCGGCGCACCAGCGCGCCGGGGCCCTTCGGCGCCACCAGGATCACGTCGATATCCTTGCGTGGCTCGATCTGCTTGAAGTGCACATTGAAGCCGTGCGCGAACAGCAGGGCGGCGCCCGGCTTGATGTTCGGCTCGATCGCTTCCTTGTACAGCGCCGGCTGCACCATGTCGGGCGTCAGCACGGCGACCAGGTCGGCGCCGCGCACGGCCTCACCCGGTTCGGCCACGTTGAAGCCTTCGGCGCGGGCTTTCTCCCACGAAGGGCCGTTCTTGCGCAGGCCGACCACGACGTCCAGGCCGGAGTCGCGCAGGTTGAGGGCGTGTGCGCGGCCCTGGCTGCCGTAGCCGAGGACGGCGATGCGGGCCTTGGCCAGCGTGTCGTTGGAATTGCTGCTGCTCATGCGGTGACTCCTGCGGTCGTGTCTTCGTTGACGTGTTTGGAAGAGGAAGAAGCGGATGAATGGCGTGGAGCAATGGGTTGCGTGGTGGCGCCGTCGGAGGCTGAGCCCACCAGCGAGACGTACTTGGCCAGCGCGCCCCGCGTGACCTTGGGTGCCGGCGGCAGCCAGCTCGCGCGACGCGACGCGAGGTCGGCGGTGGTGCTGATCTCGCGCGAGTCGGCGTCGATACGGATGCGGTCACCTTCGTGCAGAAGCGCGATGGGACCGCCGCGTGCGGCTTCGGGCGCGATGTGACCGACCATGTAGCCGTGCGTGGCGCCGGAGAAGCGTCCGTCGGTGATCAGCGCGACGTCGTCGCCCAGGCCGCGGCCGATCAGCGCCGCGGTGACGCCCAGCATCTCGCGCATGCCGGGACCGCCGGCCGGACCTTCGTTGCGAATGACGATGACGTCGCCTTTCTCGATGGTGCCGCCCTGCACGGCGGCAAAAGCCTGCTCCTCGCTTTCGAAGACGCGTGCGCGGCCTTCGAAGTGATTCGCGCCCTTGCCGGCGAGCTTGAGGATGCAGCCCTCCGGTGCGAGGTTGCCGTAGAGGATGGAATAGCCACCACGCGGCTTCAGCGGCTGCGTGACCGGATGGACCACGTCCTGCGCGTCGGCGCGCGGCGCGGCGGCGGCTTCGGCGAAGAGGCTTCGGCCGGTGACGGTGGGGGCGTCCACCAGCATGCCGGCGCTGATCAGTTCCTGCGCGACGCGTGCCGCGCCGCCGGCGCCGAACATCTCTACGGCCGTGTAGCGGCCGCCCGGCAGCAGGTCGGCAATCACCGGCGTGTGCTTGGAAGCGGGTTCGAAATCTTCCAGCGTCCAGCGCGTACCGGCTTCGCGTGCGATGGCGAGCAGATGCAACACGGCATTGGTGGAGCCGGCGGTGGCGGCGACCATGCGCGTGGCGTTGCGGAACGCATCCTCGGTGAGGAACTGGCGCGGCGTGCGGTTCTCGCGCAGGCAATCCATGACCAGTTCGCCGCAGCGCCGCGCCGCGGCGGTCTTCGCCGGGTGCGTAGCCGGAATGTCGTTGAAGCCCATCGGCGACAGGCCCAGCGTGGTCAGCACCATCGCCATGGTGTTGGCGGTGAACTGGCCGCCGCAGGCGCCG
>JABLTH010034790.1_pt1 | contig 16119 bp, 14 predicted proteins | sample 7875711 | NCBI WGS metagenome assembly JABLTH01 (sample SAMN14941262, study PRJNA633318) | bioreactor metagenome | isolation source: bioreactor | place: China | collected 2019-03-05 | reverse complement strand
GTGGAGGCTAACTTCCTGCGTGAGCAGGAAGTTAAGCGCAGCGGCCGTAACCAAAACCTCGTTGCGATGCGCGGAGGGAAGGTATGAGCGCGCAGCGCACCCTCCTGGTCATGGCCGGCGGCACCGGGGGGCACGTCTTCCCCGGGCTGGCGGTCGCACGCACGCTGCGCGAGCAGGGCTGGCGCGTGGTCTGGCTGGGCAACCGTACCGGCATGGAGGCGACGCTGGTGCCGAAGCACGATATCCCGATGGAGTTCGTGCAGTTCGGCGGCCTGCGTGGCAAGGGCCTGGTGACCAAGCTGCTGCTGCCGCTGAACCTGCTGCGCGCCTTCTGGCAGAGCCTGGGTGCGCTGCGCCGGGTACGCCCGGACGTGGTGCTGGGCATGGGCGGCTATATCACCTTCCCCGCGGGCATGATGGCGGCGCTGATCGGCCGGCCGCTGGTGCTGCACGAGCAGAATTCGATCGCCGGCCTGGCCAACAAGGTGCTGGCCAAGGTGGCGGACCGTGTGCTGTGCGCTTTCCCCGGGGCACTGCCCGGGGCCGAGTGGACCGGCAATCCGGTACGCGCGGAGGTGGCCGGCCTGCCGGCACCCGAGGCGCGCTATGCGCAGCGCACCGGTCCGCTGCGCGTGCTGGTGGTGGGCGGCAGCCTGGGCGCGGCCGCCCTCAACGAGGTGGTGCCCAAGGCGCTGGCGCTGCTGCCGGCGGCCGAGCGGCCGCGCGTGACGCACCAGGCCGGCGTCAAGCAGATCGACACCCTGCGCGCGAATTACGCGGCGGCAGGCGTCGAGGCCGAGACCGTGCCCTTCATCGACGACATGGCACGAGCCTACGACGAGGCAGACCTGGTGATCTGCCGCTCGGGCGCAATGACCGTATCTGAAGTCGCGGCGGCGGGCGTGGCGGCGCTGTTCGTACCGTTCCCGCATGCCGTGGACGACCACCAGACCACCAACGCGGAATTCCTCTCGCGGCAGGGCGCGGCCCTGCTGGTCCAGCAGCAAGACCTGAACCCCGAGGGGCTGGCGCGCACGCTCGCCGGCCTGCAGCGGTCGCAACTGAAAGACATGGCGCGCCTGGCGCGCGGCCTGGCCAAGCCGGATGCGACCCGGCGCGTGGCCGAGGTCTGCGCCGGCATGGCCAGGCATTGAAGCAATGGATTCATGAAGCATATCGTCAAGAACATTCACTTCGTGGGCATCGGCGGCGCCGGCATGAGCGGCATCGCCGAGGTCCTGCTGAACCTGGGCTACAAGGTCTCCGGTTCCGACATGGGCAGCAACGCTGCCACGCAGCGCCTGAGTTCGCTCGGCGCCAAGGTGATGCACGGCCATGATGCGGCCAATGTCGACGGCGTCAATGCGGTGGTGATCTCCACCGCCGTGGGCGACGACAATCCGGAAGTGATCGCCGCGCGCGCGCGCCGCATCCCGGTGGTGCCGCGCGCCGTCATGCTGGCCGAGCTGATGCGCCTGAAGCAGGGCGTGGCCATCGCCGGCACGCACGGCAAGACCACCACCACCAGCCTGGTCGCCTCGGTGCTGGCCGAGGGCGGCCTCGATCCCACCTTCGTCATCGGCGGCCGTCTGAATTCGGCCGGCGCCAACGCGCGCCTGGGCACCGGCGACTTCATCGTCGCCGAGGCCGATGAGTCCGATGCTTCCTTCCTGAACCTGTTCCCGGTGATGGAAGTCATCACCAATATCGATGCCGATCACATGGCCACCTACGGCCATGACTTCGCGCGCCTGAAGCAGGCTTTCATCGAGTTCACGCAGCGGCTGCCCTTCTATGGCATCGCCGTGCTGTGCGTGGACGATCCCAATGTGCGCGAGATCCTGCCCTTCGTCTCCAAGCCCATCGTGCGCTACGGCTTCGCCGAGGATGCGCAGGTGCGGGCGGTCGACGCGCGCGCGGTCGACGGGCAGATGCACTTCACCGTGCTGCGCCAGCTCAACGGCCATGCCGAGCCACCGCTCGAGGTGGTGTTGAACCTGCCGGGCCTGCACAACGTGCAGAACGCGCTGGCCGCGATCGCCATCGCCACCGAGCTGGAGGTGCCTGACGCCGCCATCGTGAAGGCGCTGCGCGAGTTCCACGGCGTGGGCCGGCGCTTCCAGCGCTACGGAGAAGTGGCCACGGCCGACGGCACCGGCACCTTCACGCTGGTCGACGACTACGGCCACCATCCGGTCGAGATGGCGGCGACCCTGGCGGCGGCACGCGGTGCCTTCCCGGGCCGCCGCCTGGTGCTGGCCTTCCAGCCCCACCGCTATACGCGCACGCGCGACTGCTTCGAGGACTTCGTCAAGGTGCTGGGCAGCGTCGACGCGCTGCTGCTGGCCGAAGTCTACGCGGCCGGCGAGGCCCCCGTGGTGGCGGCCGACGGGCGCGCCCTGACCCGCGCGCTGCGCGTGGCAGCCAAGGTCGAGCCAGTCTTCGTCGAGCACATCGAGGAGATGCCGGCCGCCATCCTGGGCGCGGCGCGTCCCGGCGATGTCGTGATCACCATGGGCGCCGGTTCGATCGGCGCCGTGCCGGGCCAGGTGGTATCGCGCCAGCAGCCGGCAGGAGGCCAGGCATGAGCTTCGTCGCCCATCCCCAGATCGATCCCCGCTCCCTTGGCAAGGTCGGCGTGCTGTTCGGCGGCCGCTCGGCCGAACGCGAGGTATCGCTGATGTCCGGCCGCGGCGTGCTGGCGGCGTTGCAGTCGCGCGGCGTGGATGCCCATGCCTTCGATCCGGCCGTGCAGGGCGTGGCCGAGCTGGCCGCGGCGGGATTCGACCGCGTCTTCATCGCGCTGCACGGCCGTTACGGCGAGGACGGCACCATGCAGGGCCTGCTCGAGCAGCTCGGCATTCCCTATACGGGCAGCGGCGTGCTGGCCTCGGCCTTGTCGATGGACAAGCAGGCCACCAAGCGGCTGTGGATGACCCACGGCCTGCCGACGCCGCGCTTCGCCATGCTGCAGGCCGGCTCCGACTTCACCGCCGTGGTGGCCGAGCTGGGGCTCCCGCTGATCGTCAAGCCGGCGCGCGAGGGTTCGTCGATCGGCCTGACCAAGGTGACCGACGCGGCGCAGATGCGCGAGGCCTACGAGAAGGCGGCGGCGCTCGACCGCGATGTCATCGCCGAGACCTTCATCGATGGCGCGGAGCTGACCTGCCCGCTGGTAGGGGAGGGCGATGACGCCGCGGCGCTGCCGGTCATCCGCATCGTCGCGCCCGGCGCCAACTACGACTATCAAAATAAGTACTTTACTGACGATACCCAATACCTGTGCCCGTCGGGCCTGCCGGAGGCGCTCGAGCGCGAAGTGCAGGACCTGGCGGTCAATGCCTACCGCGTGCTGGGTTGCCGCGGCTGGGCGCGTGCCGACGTGATGCTGCACGCCGACGGCAAGCCCTTCCTGCTGGAGATGAACACCTCGCCGGGCATGACCGGCCATTCGCTGGTGCCGATGGCGGCGCGTGCCGCGGGCATCAGCTACGAGGACTTCGTCATGCAGGTGCTGGCCGCGGCGACGCTGGACCTGCAACCGAACGAACACTGGAAGCCCGAGTAGGGCAGGGGGCGCCGGCCGGCGGACGGCTGCGCGCAGACGAAGCCGATATGACTGGAACCGAAGCCGCGCGACGCAAACGGACCGAGCAACGACAGCCGACCAACACCTGACCGAATCTGACCGACACCTGACATGTGGCACAACGCACGCCTGCTCAACCTGATCGCTTCCACGCTCTATGTGCTGGTGGCGCTGATGGCGCTCGCGGCCGGCCTGCTGTGGCTGGCCCAGCGGCCGGTGTTCGCCATCACCCATGTCGACGTGAGCGGTCTGGACGGCGCGGTGCTGCGCCACGTCAACGCGCCCAGCGTGCGCACCAACGCCCTGGGCAAGCTGAACGGAAACTTCTTCACGCTGGACCTGAACGCGGCGCGCCAGGTGTTCGAGTCGGTGCCCTGGGTGCGACGCGCCAGCGTGCGCCGCGAATGGCCCAACGGCCTGGCGGTCGAGGTCGAGGAGCACGAGGCGCTCGGTACCTGGGGCGGCGCCGACAGCGGCAGGCTGATCAATACCTACGGCGAAGTCTTCGTGGCCAACACGGCCGAGGCAGAGGAGGATGCCCAGCTGCTGGCGCTGGAAGGCCCGACCGACAGCGAGGAAGACGTGGTCGAGAAGCTGGAGACCATGCGCGAGTGGTTCAAGCCGCTGCAGGCCGAGCCGCTCGCGGTGTCGCTGTCCGCCCGCTATGCCTGGCGCGCCAAGCTCTCCAACGGCATGGTGGTGGAGCTGGGGCGCGAGCAGAACGAAGAGGATCGCGCCGCCATGGAGCAGCGCGTCAAGCGTTTCGTGGCGGCGTGGCCGGAGGTCACCAGGCAGTGGGGCAAGCAGGTCGAGTACGCCGACCTGCGCTATCCCAACGGTTTTGCCATCCGTGCCGCCAATATCCGCTTCCTGACCGATGCCCAGGTGGCGGCCGCGGCGAAGGCCAAGGCATCGCCGGCGAAGGCGGGCACTACCAATAGCAGCAACCCCAACAATACGACGCGACTGAAGAGCAAGAACGCGGAGAAATCGCGATGAGCAAGGAATACAAGGACCTCCTGGTCGGTCTCGACATCGGTACCTCGAAGGTGGCGGCGGTGGTCGCGGAACTGCGCCCCGACGGCAGCTACGAAGTGATCGGGATGGGCCAGGCCGAGTCCAAGGGGCTGAAGAAGGGGGTCGTGGTCAACATCGAGGCCACCGTGCAGTCGATCCAGCGGGCGCTGGAAGAGGCCGAACTGATGGCCGACTGCAAGATCTCCGAGGTCTTCACCGGCATCGCCGGCAGCCATATCCGCAGCTTCAACTCGAGCGGCATGGTGGCGATCAAGGACAAGGAAGTCACGCAGACGGACGTGGCCCGGGTGATCGAGACGGCCAAGGCGGTCAACATCCCGACCGACCAGCAGATCCTGCACATCCTGACCCAGGAATTCATCATCGATGGCCAGGAGGATGTGCGCGAGCCGATCGGCATGAGCGGCATCCGCCTGGAAGTGAAGGTGCACATCGTCACCGGCGCGGTCAGTGCGGCGCAGAACATCGTCAAGTGCGTGCGCCGCTGCGGCCTGGAAGTGCACGACCTGATCCTGCAGCCGCTGGCTTCCAGCCTGGCGGTGCTGACCGAGGACGAGAAGGAACTGGGCGTGGTGCTGGTCGACATCGGCGGCGGCACCACCGATATCGCCATCTTCAGCGAAGGGGCGATCCGCCACACCGCGGTGATTCCCATCGCCGGCGACCAGATCACCAACGACATCGCGATGGCGCTGCGTACGCCGACGCCGGATGCCGAGGACATCAAGATGCAGTACGGCATCGCCAAGCAGGCGATCGCCGATCCGGACGACATGATCGAGGTGCCGGGCGTCGGCGACCGCGGCACGCGCACGCTGTCGCGCCAGGCGCTGGCGGCGGTGATCGAGCCGCGCATCGAGGAACTGTATTCCCTGGTGCACCAGGTGGTGCGCGAGTCCGGCTATGAAGAACTGCTGTCGTCGGGCGTGGTGATCACCGGTGGCACGGCGATGATGCCGGGCATGGTCGAGCTGGGCGAGGACATTTTCCTCAAGCCGGTGCGTGTCGGTGTGCCCGAGTATCGCGGCAACCTGCACGAGGTGGTCAAGAGCCCGCGCTACTCGACGGTGATGGGTCTGTTGCTCGAAGGGCGCGTGCAGCGCATGCGCGGGCGCAAGGTCGCCGTGCAGAGCGGCTCGGTCAAGCAGGTATGGGGCCGCATGAAGGAATGGTTCGTTGGCAACTTCTGAGTTGCCGCGGCCGGCAGTACGCAACAGGTTCGCAAGGTAGAAGTTTTCTTTTCAATCTTTGGTTTCTTGTTCAGGAACCAAGGGCTGCGGCGGGGAGGCCGCAGCGTTTGGGGACTGATTCTTCTTGGAGGCAGTGATGGACTTTGACATGATCGAAACGGAAATGCAGGACGGCACCATCATCAAGGTGGTTGGCGTGGGCGGCGCGGGCGGCAACGCCGTGCAGCACATGATCAACCGCGGCGTGCAGGGTGTGGAGTTCATCTGCATGAATACCGATGCCCAGGCGCTCAAGCGCTCGTCGGCGGAGCGCGTGCTGCAGCTCGGCAACAGCGGTCTCGGCGCCGGCGCCAAGCCTGAGGTCGGCCGCAACTGCGCCGAGCAGGCGCGCGATCAGATCGCCGATGCCCTGCGCGGCGCGCACATGGTCTTCATCACTGCCGGCATGGGCGGCGGCACCGGTACCGGCGCCGCACCGATCGTGGCGCAGGTGGCGAAGGAAATGGGCATCCTGACCGTGGGTGTCGTCAGCAAGCCGTTCGAGTTCGAAGGTGCCCGCCGCGCCAAGGTCGCCGAAGCCGGCTCGGGCGAGCTCGAGGCCTGCGTCGACTCGCTGATCGTCGTGCTCAACGAGAAGCTGTTCGAAGTGATGGGCGACGACGCCGAGATGGACAAGTGCTTCCAGTGCGCCGACGACGTGCTGCACAACGCCGTGGCCGGCATTGCCGAGATCATCAATGTCGATGGCCTGGTCAACGTCGACTTCGAGGACGTCAAGACGGTCATGGGCGAGCAGGGCAAGGCCATGATGGGCACGGCCACCGTGTCCGGCGTGGACCGCGCCCGCCTGGCCGCCGAGCAGGCCGTCGCCAGCCCGCTGCTGGAAGGCGTGGACCTGTCGGGCGCGCGCGGCGTGCTGGTCAACATCACCGCCAGCCATTCGCTGAAGCTGTCGGAGACCAAGGAAGTCATGAACACCATCCGCAGCTACGCGGCGGAAGATGCCACGGTGATCTTCGGCACGGTGTACGACGACTCCATGGGCGACGCACTGCGCGTGACCGTGGTGGCGACCGGCCTGGGCCGCTCGGCGAAGAAGCAGCAGCCGATGACGCTGCTGAAGACCGGTACCGACAACATGCCGGTGCAGATGATGGCCAGCATCGCCCCGACCGTGACGCAGACGCCCGACTACAGCGGCCTCGACACGCCGGCGGTGTGGCGCAGCTCGCGCGAGTCGGCGTCGGCTCACGTGGCGGCGCTGCAGGAAAGGGCGTCGACACCTACGACATCCCGGCCTTCCTGCGCAAGCAGGCTGACTGAGCCGGCCCGGCAGGGCGGCATGCTCGCCAGCCGGCCGGCTGGCCAGCGATCCGATGCGGCGATGCACGCAGGCGCTCCCTCGCCCGTGCCTGGCCTGGATCGTACTGGCCCGCCTCGCCAGCGCGGCGGCACCCGCTTGTGCTGAAGCCTGCCTCCTGAGCCATCCCGTCGCCGGGACAGGCGTGCCACGGCCGCCTCCCCGGATCCGGTTTCCCGCCTTCCTGGCCGGGATGGGCCGCTGTCCGCGCGCCGCACCGAGAGGTGCGGCGCGCGGCGCATTCCGGACCTGCACATTGCCTGCGTATGCGCTCCGCGCCGCAGGTGGGATGCCGTCCTTGCTGCTTTGAGCGCGGCCAGCAGCGACCTACTATGATGCAGACTGTCGCTTCACGACAAAGCTGTCGTGCGCGCCCGTTTTCCGTCTCGTCGCGCCGGCAATTCCGATCCACACATTGATGAACAGAGTTGAGCGCATGATTGCCATCGGAGACCGCGTACCCGACGCGACCCTGACCGAATTCCTGGACGCCGAGCGCGAAGGCTGCAGCCTCGGTCCCAATGCCTTTGCCGTGTCCGATCTGGTGCGCGGCCGCAAGATCCTCGTATTCGGACTCCCGGGTGCGTTCACGCCGACTTGTTCGGCCAAGCACGTGCCCGGCTATGTGGCGCAGGCCGAGGCCTTGCGTGCGGCCGGTGTCGACGAGGTCTGGTGCGTGTCTGTCAACGACGCCTTCGTGATGGGTGCCTGGGGCCGTGAGCAACAGGTCGGCGGCAAGGTCCGCATGATGGGCGACGGCAGTGCGCACTGGACGCGGGCGCTGGGCCTGGACCAGGACCTGGATGCGCGCGGCATGGGCGTGCGCTCGAAGCGCTACGCGATGCTGATCGATGACGGCGTGGTCAAGGTGCTCCAGGTGGAAGCACCGGGCGAGTTCCGTGTCAGCAGCGCTGAGGCCATGCTGGAGGCGTTGCGCGGGTAAGACACCGGCGGGGCGGTCAGGACATGAGTGTGCCTGATATGCTACATGTCCGAGCCGCCTAACACGACGAAACAAAATGGTGCAGCGCGGGAGGCGAAGCAGTGGTAAGATTACTTATTGAATCAAGTAGTTGATAGATTTTAATAATAACTGAGGCCGTCATGCTCAAACAGCGCACCATCAAATCCCTGGTGAAGACGGTCGGCATCGGTTTGCACTCGGGGCGCAAGGTCACGCTGACGCTGAGACCCGCTGCCGCCGATGTCGGCATCGTGTTCACCCGCGTCGATCTGCCCGAGCCGGTGGAAATCCCCGCTTCGGCCATGGCGATCGGCGACACGCGCCTGGCCTCGGTGCTGCAGAAGGATGGTGCGCGCGTTTCCACGGTCGAGCACCTGATGTCGGCCTGCGCCGGCCTGGGCATCGACAACCTCTATGTCGACGTCGATGCCGAAGAGATCCCGATCCTGGACGGCAGCGCCTCCTCCTTCGTGTTCCTGCTGCAGTCGGCCGGCATCGAAGAGCAGCCGGCGGCCAAGCGCTTCATCCGGGTCAAGAAGCCGGTGGAAGTGCGCGAAGGCGACAAGCTGGCCCGGCTGGAGCCCTATTTTGGCTTCAAGCTGAGCTTCACCATCGACTTCCGCCACCCGGCGGTCGACAAGACCGGTCAGACCTTCTCCATCGATTTCGCCGATACCAGCTACGTGCGCGAGATCGCGCGCGCGCGCACCTTCGGCTTCGCCCACGAGTTCGAGGCCCTGCGCGAGATGGGCCTGGCGCGCGGCGGCAGCCTGGACAACGCCATCGTGCTGGACGAACATCGCATGCTCAACAACGAGGAGCTGCGCTACGGCGACGAGTTCGTGCGCCACAAGATCCTCGATGCGATCGGTGACCTGTACGTGGTGGGCCATCCGGTGATCGGCGCCTATGTAGCGCACAAGTCCGGCCACGGCATGAACAACCAACTGCTGCGGGCCTTGCTGGCGGACCAGGAGGCCTACGAGATCGTCACCTTCGATCGTGTGGAGGATGCGCCGCACGCCTTCCTGCCGCAGGCGCAGCCGGCCTTCGGCTGAAGCGTGTGCCGGGCGGGTCCCGGTACACAGAACTCGCAAAAGACAAAGGCCGATCCTGCGATCGGCCTTTTTTGCTGGCGGGCGGCGCCGGCGGTTCGATGCCGCGCGGTGGACCGGCAGCGGATCAGCGATGATGCGACAGCAAGGTCTGCAGCGCATCGCGCAGCGGCGATGCCGGCAACTGACCGGCCAGCTCGCCGAGGCTGGCCAGCCCCGCGGCCGACATGCGGCCGGTGCGCGGCCGTGCGACCGGCGGAGCGTCCCACTCATCGCGGCGCCCGACCTCGGGCTGGACCCGCACGCGGATGGTGGTGATGGCCGAGCCGCGTTCCTGCAGCCGCGTCAGCAGCGTCGGCACGATCTGGCGTACCCGCGCCGCGGCCGCGCCGTGGGCGGCCAGCAGCAACAGGGCCTGCTCCTGCGGATTGCCACGGTTGTCCCGTTTGACGCCGGCCACGGCGATGCCGGCCCGCAGGCCGGGGGGGAGCAGCGCCAGCACCTCGCCCTCCAGGTCGGCCAGTTCACGTGCGGTCCGCATCAGCACCGAGACGGGGCCGGCCTTGTCCAGCCAGTCGTGGAGCGGCTTGGCGGCGGGTGTCTTGAGGGCGTGGTGGGTGAACAGGCGCATGCGTACATTCTAGCGCGAGCGGCAGTTCGCCAGGCGCGGGCGGGACGGGCGCGGGTGCACTTGAACCCTGGCGGCGCGCCCCGATCTGAGCTAGTGTCCTGATTCTTCAGTTCGTGGCATCACTCGGTCTGACGAGAAGACCCGAGAAGACCCGAGAAGACGTGCGAGGCCAGCAACGAAGCGCAACCCGGCTAGGGCCTTGCGAACATTCGTGACGACGCATCGCGCGGCTTATCGGCGGATTTGCTCAACGGATTTGTGCATCGGGACACCGCAGCGGCAGGCGCCGCGGGGCCGTCCCGGCAAGGGCCGCGGCCCCCGGCGGCGCGCCTGTGGCGGCCTGGGCGCGCGGGCCGCCGGCTGCCCAGGAATTGCCACGCGCGCATGATAAACTCGGCGTTTTGCGCCAACTCTCCATATCCTCGCGCGGCCAACCCCCCGGTCCAGCCGTCGTGCCGGCGGCCAGGCCGGTTCCGCGCAGGTGAAAGCAATCGATGATCACGGGCCTCCTGAAGAAAGTCTTCGGCAGCCGCAACGAGCGGCTGATCAAACAATATCGCCGGACCGTCGCGCAGATCAATGCGCTGGAGCCCCAGTTCGAGAAGCTGTCGGACGAGGCGCTGCGGGGCATGACGGAGACTTTCCGCCAGCGCCACGCCGCCGGCGAGTCGCTGCAGGCGTTGCTGCCCGAAGCCTTCGCGGTGTGCCGCGAGGCCAGCAAGCGCGTGATGAAGATGCGCCACTTCGACATGCAGCTGATCGGCGGCATGGTGCTCAACGACAACAAGATCGCCGAAATGCGCACCGGCGAGGGCAAGACCCTGACCGCCACGCTGGCGGTCTACCTGAACGCCATCACCGGCAAGGGCGTGCACGTGGTCACGGTCAACGACTACCTGGCCCAGCGCGACGCGGAGTGGATGGGGCGCCTGTATAACTTCCTCGGTCTGTCGGTGGGCGTGAACCTGTCGCAGATGCCGCACGACCAGAAGCAGTCGGCCTACAACGCCGACATCACTTACGGCACCAACAACGAGTTCGGCTTCGACTACCTGCGCGACAACATGGTCTACGACCCGTCGCAGCGCGTGCAGCGCCCGCTGCACTACGCCATCGTCGACGAAGTGGACTCGATCCTGATCGACGAGGCGCGCACGCCGCTGATCATCTCGGGCCAGGCGGAGAACCATACCGACCTGTACCAGCGCATGAACGGCATTCCCAAGCTGCTGGAACGCCAGATCGGCGAGGAGAAGGCCGACGGCACCGGGGTGGAGAAGCCGGGCGACTACTATGTCGACGAGAAGGGCCACCAGGTCTACCTGACCGAGTCCGGGCACGAGAAGGCCGAGCGCATCATGTCCGAGATGGGCCTGATCGGCGAGGGCGAGTCGCTCTACGCGCCGCAGAACATCACGCTGATGCACCACCTGTACGCCGCGCTGCGCGCCTACAGCCTGTTCCACCGCGACCAGCACTACGTGGTGCAGAACGACGAGGTCATCATCGTCGACGAATTCACCGGCCGCCTGATGACCGGCCGTCGTTGGTCCGATGGCCTGCACCAGGCGGTCGAGGCCAAGGAAGGCGTGACCATCCAGCAGGAAAACCAGACGCTGGCCACCATCACCTTCCAGAACTACTTCCGCATGTATGAGAAGCTGGCCGGCATGACCGGCACGGCCGACACGGAAGCCTACGAATTCCAGGAGATCTACGGCCTGGAAGTGGTGGTGATCCCGACCAACCGCCCGGCCCAGCGCAAGGATCTGCAGGACCAGATCTACAAGACCTCCAAGGAGCGCTACGACGCGGTGGTGCGCGACATCCGCGACTGCTACGAGCGTGGCCAGCCGGTGCTGGTGGGTACCACCTCGATCGAGACCTCGGAGTACCTGTCGGACCTGCTGAACAAGGAAAAGCTGCCGCACCAGGTGCTCAACGCCAAGCAGCACGCGCGCGAGGCCGAGATCGTCGCACAGGCGGGCCGGCCCAAGATGATCACCATCGCCACCAACATGGCCGGCCGCGGTACCGACATCGTGCTGGGCGGCAATGTGGAGAAGCAGTCCGGCTTCATCGAGGCGGACGCCGGCCTGTCGGACGACGAAAAGGCGGCGCGCATCGCCAAGCTGAAGGACGAGTGGAAGTCGCTGCACGAGCAGGTCAAGGCTTCCGGCGGCCTGCACATCGTCGGCACCGAGCGCCACGAGTCGCGCCGTATCGACAACCAGCTGCGCGGCCGTGCCGGCCGCCAGGGCGATCCGGGCTCCTCGCGCTTCTACCTGTCGCTGGATGACCAGCTGCTGCGCATCTTCGCCGGTGATCGCGTGCGCGCGATCATGGAACGACTGAAGATGCCTGAAGGCGAACCGATCGAGGCCGGCATCGTGACCCGTTCGATCGAATCGGCGCAGCGCAAGGTGGAAGGCCGCAACTTCGACATCCGCAAGCAGCTGCTGCAGTACGATGACGTCGCCAACGACCAGCGCAAGGAAATCTACAAGCTGCGCAACGAGGTGCTCGAGGCGCAGGATGTCGGCGAGATGGTGCGGAACCTGCGCGAGAGCGTGCTGGAGGAGCTGTTCCACGAGCACGTGCCGGCCGACACCATGGAAGAACAATGGGACATCAGCGGCCTCGAGACGCGGCTGCGCGATGACTGGGGGCTGGAGCTGCCGCTGGCGAAGACCATCGAAGCCGCGCAGAGCATCGAGGACGAGCAGCTGCTGACCATGGTGATGGGCGCCGCCAACGAGCGCTACGACGGCAAGGTCGCGCAGGTCGGCCGCGAGGCCTTCGCCGGCTTCGAGCGCTCGGTCATGCTGCAGAGCATCGACACGCACTGGCGCGAGCACCTGGCGGCGCTGGATCATCTGCGCCAGGGCATCCACCTGCGCGGCTACGCACAGAAGGATCCCAAGCAGGAATACAAGCGCGAATCGTTCGAACTGTTCGGCCGCCTGCTGGACGTGATCAAGAACGAGGTCACGCGCGTGATCTTCAACGTGCAGATCCAGTCGCCCGAAGAGCTGGAACAGGCATCGGAGCAGATCGAGGAGGGCCTGTCCCACCTGGAGAACCTGCAGTTCAAGCACGAAGAGCTGGGCGAAGGCGGCGAGCCGCTCGAGGACGGACAGCCGGCGCGCTCGGCGATTGCCGCCGGGGCCGCGGCAGCGGCCGCCGGCCAGCCGAAGGTGGGCCGCAACGATCCCTGCCCCTGCGGCTCGGGCAAGAAGTACAAGCAGTGCCATGGCAAGCTGAGCTGAAGCCAGGCGCACGGCAGGACCGATATGCCCGCGCAAGCGGGCATATTCGTCAGGCGGGCCGTATCGCTGCCGTGCCGCCGCGCCGATGCGGCCGCGGCCCGGCAGCAGGAGGGCGGGGCGCGGGCGCGTGCCGCCGCATTCGACACATCGAGCATCACAGCACACAGAGGAAACATCATGGCCGTCAACCTGCCGCTGCCCCGCGCGGAAGACCTGAAACCCGTAGCCGGCTTCGAGCTGGGCTGGGCCGAGGCGGGCATCCGCAAGGCCAACCGCAAGGACGTGCTGGTCGCGCGCGTGGCCGAGGGCAGCACCGTGGCCGGCGTGTTCACCCGCAACCGCTTCTGCGCGGCACCGGTGCAGGTCTGCCGTGAGCACCTTGCCGCCGGCAAGGGCATCCGTGCGATCGTGGTCAATACCGGCAATGCCAACGCCGGTACCGGCGAGCCCGGCCTGGCCAATGCCCGCGCCACCTGCGAAGCGCTGGCCAAGGCACTGGGCATCGCGCCGGAACAGGTGCTGCCCTTCTCGACCGGGGTGATCCTCGAGCCGCTGCCGGTCGACCGCCTGGTCGCGGGGCTGCCGGCCGCCATCGCCAACGCGCGCGCCGACAACTGGCTGGCCGCGGCCGAATCGATCATGACCACCGACACCCAGCCCAAGGCGGCTTCGCGCACGGTGCAGATCGACGGCAAGACGGTCACGCTGTCCGGCATCAGCAAGGGCGCCGGCATGATCCGCCCGAACATGGCCACCATGCTGGGCTTCATCGCCATGGACGCCGCCGTCGCGCAGCCGGTGCTGCAGGCCCTGGTGTCGTATGCGGCCGACCATTCCTTCAACAGCATCACCATCGACGGCGACACCTCGACCAACGACTCTTTCGTGCTGGTTGCCACCGGCAAGGCCGGCGTCGCCGTGGAGCGCGCCGACGGCGCGGCCTTCGAGGCGCTGCGCGAAGCGGTCACCTCGCTGGCGCAGGAACTGGCGCAGATGATCGTGCGCGACGGCGAAGGCGCCACCAAATTGATGACGATCCGCGTCGAAGGCGGTGCGAACGTCGCCGAATGCCGCCAGATCGCCTATGCAGTGGCGCACTCGCCGCTGGTGAAGACGGCCTTCTATGCCTCCGATCCCAACCTGGGCCGCATCCTGGCCGCAGTCGGCTACGCTGGCGTGGACGACTTGGACGTCGATCGCGTCAACCTGTGGCTGGACGACGTCTGGGTCGCCCGCGATGGCGGCCGTCATCCGGAATACCGCGAAGAAGACGGCCAGCGCGTGATGAAGCAGGCGGAGATCACCGTGCGCATCGCGCTCGGCCGCGGCGATGCCAGCGCGACTGTCTGGACCTGCGACCTGTCGCACGACTACGTTTCGATCAACGCCGACTACCGTTCCTGAGCCCCGCCCTCCACTGCCAACGGAATCCACGCTGCCATGTCAGACCTCGCCACACGCCTCGATCACTTCCTGTCCCGACTCGAACAATGGCTGCCGCCGCAGCTAGGCGAGGCGGACTGGAAAGAGGCGGTAGCGTTCCGTTGGCGCAAAAGGGAGAGCCTGTTCGGCAAGATCGGCTATCTGCAGGCTATCCGCCAGCTGCCGCCGATCCACCTGGACGACCTGAAGAACATCGAGCGCCAGAAGGACGCGATCGTCGCCAATACGCGCCAGTTCGTGGGTCGCCTGCCGGCCAACAACGTACTGCTGACCGGCGCGCGCGGTACCGGCAAGTCCTCGCTGATCAAGGCTTGCCTGAACGCCTTCGTGGCCGACGGCCTGCGCCTGGTCGAGGTGGACAAGGACGATCTCGGTGACCTCGGCGACATCGTCGAACTGCTGTCGCAGCGTCCCGAGCGCTTCGTCATCTTCTGCGACGATCTCTCTTTCGAGGAAGGCGAGTCGGGCTACAAGTCGCTGAAGTCGGCGCTGGATGGCTCGGTGGCCGCGCAGTCGGACAATGTGCTGATCTACGCCACCTCGAACCGGCGCCACCTGCTGCCGGAGTACATGAAGGACAACGAAAGTTACCGGCATACCGCGGATGGCGAGATCCATCCGGGCGAGGTGGTCGAAGAGAAGATTTCGCTGTCCGAGCGTTTCGGCCTGTGGCTGTCGTTCTACCCGCCCAAGCAGGACGAGTACCTGGCCATCGTCGGCCACTGGCTCAAGCACTTCGGCTGCAGCGACGAAGATATCGCCGCGGCGCGCGGCGATGCGCTGGTGTGGGCACTGGAACGCGGCTCGCGTTCGGGCCGCGTGGCCTGGCAGTTCGCGCGCGACTGGGGCGGCAAGCACGGCCGCCGTGCCGTCGACGAGGCGCAGTGATGGGTGCTGGGACGGACATCGCGCCGGACGGCGTGCGCAAGGTGACCGAAGTGGCGGTCGGGGTGCTGATGCGCCCCGACGGCAGCTTCCTGCTGGCGCAGCGCCCTGCCGGCAAGCCCTACGAGGGCTACTGGGAGTTTCCGGGCGGCAAGCTGGAGCCTGGCGAATCGGTCGAGGCGGCGCTGGCCCGCGAACTGCACGAGGAACTCGGCCTCGACGTGACCCGCTGCGAGCGCTGGAAGGTACTCGAGCACGACTATCCGCACGCCTATGTGCGGCTGCACTTCTGCAAGGTGGTCGGCTGGCGCGGCGAGCCCCACGGCCGCGAGGGCCAGGCCTTCGCCTGGCAGCAGGCGCCGGTGTCGGTCGGCCCGCTGCTGCCGGCGACCATCCCGGTGGTGGACTGGCTGGCCGCCGAGGCCGGCTGAGCAGGGCGCCGATTCACGCCCCAGGCGGCCACTGCGGTGCCTAGCGGTCCTGGTCGTCCGGCAGGTCCGGCGACGGCGTTTCCTCGGGCTTACCCCCGATCACATATTTCTCCGCAGCCCAGGCGCCCAGGTCGATCTGCTTGCAGCGTTCGGAGCAGAACGGGCGGAAGCGGCTTTCCGGCACCCAGGCCACATCCTTGCCGCAAGTGGGGCATTTGACGATGGTCGGCATGGTGGTGTGTCTTGTGAGTCGTGTACGACAGG
>JABLTH010001990.1_pt1 | contig 16122 bp, 15 predicted proteins | sample 7875711 | NCBI WGS metagenome assembly JABLTH01 (sample SAMN14941262, study PRJNA633318) | bioreactor metagenome | isolation source: bioreactor | place: China | collected 2019-03-05 | reverse complement strand
GTTTCCTTGATGGTGGCGAAAGCCATGGTCGGGGAGCAGGCTGTTGCGCCGCGCCGCTGTCATCCCGATCGTTCGCGGGAACGGCCCATGCTGCGCTTTTGGCTACAAGGTATGCAAACGGCGTTCCTCTTGCCAGCCATACCGGTGTGGAGGAGTGGCGTTTCAGTCGCCCATTGCGCTGGTTTCGGTAAAGATGCGGGCGCGGTCCACTAATTGCTAAGCGCGCCCGACACCCTGCGGAATCGGGACTGATCTGCCAATCCTATGAACCACGACCCCTTGTCTGCTGAATCCGGTTTTGCGTGGCTGCGGTTGTGGGCCGAATCCACCTCGGAGTTCTCCGTCTTTGCCCTGTCGCGCCCTGGCGTGGTCGCCACGTGGAACCCTGGCGGCGAACGGATGCAGGGCTATCGGCCGGACGAGATTATTGGCCAGCCGCTCGCCCTTTTGTATCCGCCAGAGAGCCGAGCCTCGGGTGCGCCGCAGGCCGCGCTGCGTGCCGCCGCAGAGTCAGGGCGGTATGTCGAGGAGGGATGGCACATCCGCAAGGACGGCACGCCCTTCTGGGCGAACGTTGCCATGACGGCACTGCGCGACAGCAACAACGCGCTGATCGGGTTCGGCACCGTGATCAGCGATATGAGCGAGAAGAAGGCCGCCCACGACGCCGTGCTCAATAGCGAGCGGAATTTCCGGCTGCTGGTTCAGGGTGTGACGGACTACGCCATCTTCATGCTGTCGCCCGACGGGCACATTACGAGCTGGAATGCTGGCGCCCGGCGCATCAAGGGCTATACCGAAGACGAGATCATCGGTTCGCATTTTTCGCGGTTCTATACCCCCGAGGACGTTGCGGCCGGTGTGCCGTTCCGTGGCCTGGAAACGGCCCGGCGCGAAGGGCGATTTGAAGCTGAAGGCTGGCGCGTGCGCAGCGATGGGAGCCGCTTCTTCGCGCACGTCATCATCGATGCCATCTACGAAGACGGCCAATTGGTCGGGTTCGCAAAGGTCACGCGCGACATCACGGAGCGGCGGCGCGCGAGCGAGCAACTGGAGCAAACGCAAAGAGCGCTCTTCCAGGCCCAGAAGATGGAGGCCCTGGGCAAGCTCACGGGCGGTGTTGCGCATGATTTCAACAACGTGCTGCAGGTGCTGCGGGGCAACCTCGAACTGCTCGAAAGCCGCCATGGCCGGGATGGCTGGAGCGCTGAGCGGATGACTAACGCCATCGATGCCGTCGACCGCGGTGCGAAGCTGGCCGCCCAACTGCTTGCCTTCGGCCGTCAGCAACCGCTTGCGCCCTTCGTGATCAACCCCGCGCGGCAACTGCGCGCTATGGACGATCTGCTGCGGCGGGCGCTGGGCGAGGCGATCGAGATCGAATCAGTGCTCGCGGGCGGACTGTGGAATATCGCGGTCGATCCGCATCAGTTCGAGAACGTCATCCTGAACCTGGCCATCAACGCGCGGGATGCGATGCCGGACGGCGGCAAGCTCATGCTTGAACTCTCGAATGCCACGCTGGATGACGACTACGTGGTCGCGCTGCCCGATGTGCCGGCCGGGCAGTACGTCATGCTGGCGGTGACGGATACCGGTACGGGCATGGCCCCCGACGTCATGGAGCAGGCATTCGACCCGTTCTTCAGCACCAAGCCCGAGGGTGAGGGCACGGGCCTGGGGTTGAGCATGGCCTACGGTTTCGTCAAACAGAGCGGCGGCCATATCCGGCTCTACAGCGAGGTCGGAGAGGGCACGACAGTGCGTGTCTATCTGCCCCGTTCCACCGGCACGGCCGTCGAGCCCACACGGGCCAGGGCCGGGGGACTCAAGCACGGCAACGAGACGATCCTCGTCGTGGAAGACGATGCCAAGGTTCGCGAGACCGTGGTTGATCTGTTGAGCGGCCTCGGCTATGCCGTGCTCAAGGCCAACAACGCAGAGCAGGCACTGGCGGTGATTGACAGCGGCGTGCATATCGACCTGCTGTTCACCGATGTGGTCATGCCCGGCGCCCTGCGCAGTACGGAGATGGTGCAGAGAGCCGTGCAGGCACTGCCCGCGCTGAAGGTGCTCTATACCTCCGGCTACACGCAGAACGCCATCGTGCATGGCGGGCGGCTCGATCCGGGCGTCGAGCTGCTGAGCAAGCCGTACAGCCGCCAGCAGCTTGCATTCAAGCTTCGCCACGTGCTCGGAAACGATGCAGCGGAGGCAACGCGACGCGATGAGGAAATCGCGCAGCCCAAGCTCGACACGGGCGCGGTATGGGAGCCTGCGCGCCTGCGCGTCCTTGTGGTGGAAGACGACGCTTCATTGCGTGGTGCGGTGTGCGAGCTGTTGATGCTGATCGGGATCACATCCCAGCAGGCGGCCAGCGGCGCGCAGGCGCTGGCCGCGCTGAAGTCGGGGTCTTTCGACGTGCTGTTCACAGACGTGGTCATGCCCGACATGTCCGGCATTGAACTCGCACAGCGCGCGTCCACACTGCATCCGGAACTCCGCGTCGTCTTCGCCTCCGGCAACCCGATTCCTAACCACGACCGCTTTGCGTTCAGGTGGACTGCGCTACGCAAGCCATACACGCTCGATCAGTTGCAGCACGCACTGCAATCGATGATGGCGCCAGAGCGGGCCGCCACCGATACATAGCCGAGCGCCGGGGTTTGAGGGCGGCGTTCGGCCCTCTGAGGCCCGTCTTCCAAGGTGGGAGGGTCACGCACGGCACTCAGACTGTGGAACGCCGCAGTTTTCGCTCGAAATTTTCGACCTCCGAGAGTCGTGCGTCAGGGTCAAACAGTCGAGCACGAGCCTCCGACCGTGGCGATCGACGGTCCGAGGCTGAAACGCGGCCCTCTGAGGTCGAAAATTTGAAGCTCGAAGAGCCGAGCGTGAGGGGCAGACTGTGGCGCGCGAGTGTCTGACGGTGATGCGCGACGCTTGCACTGTCGGAATCGAGTGTTTGAGGGTCGAGCGTGGGGCTCAGAGCTTGGCGCTTGAGTGCCTGGGAGTGGAGCGCGAGGGTTTGGAGGTGGGTCGTGGCGCATTTGGAGTGACGCCCCACAAATCAGACCTGCGCTGCCAGCCCCATCGCTATAATCCTTCCCGCTGCCGCACCAACGGCAGCCGGGTGTAGCAACCTGTTTGAGTGGTACCTCTGGACGGCAATTGCATTGCAATTTGCCGGCAGGCACTCGCGCGCCATCAAGGGCGGGCCGGGTGGGGAGACCTTCGGGTCTGCCGGTGCTCCAGAGAGCCGGTTTGCTACCCCCGCCGTCAGGCCCGCCACCCGTGTAGCAACGAGTTGACAGGCCTCTACTATCTCTGGAGGCTCCATGCCAATCGCTTCATACCCCTCTCCACCACGGTGCGCCCCTCACGCCGACGCCACGTCAGCGGCAACGGGCGAGCTCACCAAGAATCGCACTTACCTGAATGGCGCGCTCGCTGGCCAGGCTTATCTCAAGCGCACGCGCACCGCAATGTGCTCGCATGGTCAATGCCGGCCCGGCATGCTGCGTGAGCAGCTTCAGCACTTCTCAGCGCACAGTTTTCCGCCTGCGTTCGTGAAGGGCTTTGTGGACGCAATCGATGTGTACGTGTCGATGTCGCTTGGCGGCCGGGACGTCGATCCGCAAGCATGGGATGTGCTCGCCGCCATTGAGCGGCGTGGCTATAGCGAGCAGTAACGATGCGTTGATTTATGGCGGGCCGGGCGGAGCAGCCTTCAGGCTGGCTGGCTTCCTTGGGTGTCAGTTTTCCACCTCCGCTGTCGGGCCCGCCGCCCTCACGGGATCGGGCGCAGGCGCGCTCGCATCATCTCAGCGCACCTGCCCCCGCCCCGCGCGAAGCTGCGCCGCAACCATCGCCACCCGTGCGCCATAGTGACGTGCGGTTTCAAGATCTCCTGGCGACATTTCTTCCGGCGACGCATCGGCGGGCGTCTGCGCCATCGGCGCGATGTACGATCCCATGCGGTTCAGGTCGTCGCGCTTGGAGGTCTTTACGTTCGCAGGCTTGATATCCATGCTGACCCAGATGCCGCCGTGCTGCCCCGTGAGCAGAACGAAGTATGCGAGCGTGTTGAGCTTGTCGCCATTGATGCTGGCGCTGTTGGTAAAGCCGCCGAAGACCTTGTTTTGCCACGCGCCTTCGAACCAGGGCTTCGACGATGCATCGGCGAACTTCTTGAACTGCCAGCTGGGCCCGCCCATGTAGGTGGGCGAGCCGAACAGGATGGCGTCGGCTGCTGCGAGCGTGGCCCAGGCGTCTTCGGAGATATTGCCCTCGGCATCAATTGCGACGAGGTCTGCGCCGGCGCCTTCGGCAACAGCGCTTGCCATGCGGGCGGTGTGCCCATAGCCGGAGTGGTAGACGACGGCCGTTTTTGCTTGGGTGGTGGTTTCGGTCATGGTGGCTTCCTATCGTGAACGTGGTCCGCTGCGGACGACATGGGAGGCCACTCTACTGAGCTGTGACGGCGCGATAAACGACGCCGATTTGAACGTTCTGTTCTTCGCCGGATGAACAATGCAAAACCTCGACGCGCTGTTGATCTTTGCCCGTGTGGCCGAAATGACGAGCTTTACGCGCGCGGCGGAAAGCCTCGGCATCCAGAAGGGACGTGTGTCAACGGTGATCCGCACGCTCGAGCAGGATGTGGGTGTCGCGCTCCTGCACCGGACCACGCGGAGTGTGCAGCTGACAGAAGACGGCCGCGAATTCTATGCACGCGCCCGCGACCTGCTGGCCGAAGCGCAGGAATTGCAATCGATGTTCCTGGCGAATGGCGGGCCGGTACGCGGGCGGTTGCGCGTCGATCTGCCGACCGAGTTGGCACGCAGTGTCGTGGTCCCGGCGCTGCCGCAACTAATGGCGGCGCACCCGGAGCTGCAACTGGAGCTTTCCAGCACGGACCGGCGCGTCGATCTCGTCCAGGAAGGCTTCGACTGCGTGATCCGTTTCGGGCCGATTACCGATGAAACGATGATTGCGCGGCCGCTCGGCAAGCTGCGCATGACCAATGCGGCAAGCCCCGCGTATCTGGCACGGTATGGCGTCCCGCATACGCTGGAAGACTTGGTCAGCCAGGGGCATCAGATGGTGCATTACACGCTCACGCTCGGCGCCAGGCACGCCGGGTGGCAATACCCTGACGGCGATGGTTATGCGTGGCTTCCGCTGCCCGCCGCCATGCAGGTCAACAGCGTGCAGACGTATCACGCGGCCGGGTTGGCGGGCATTGGATTGATCCAGGCGGGCTACACCGCGCTCGCGCCCCATCTCGAGAGCGGTGCGCTGGTTGAGGTGCTGCCAGACCTGCGCCCTGAGCCGCTGCCTGCGTCGTTCGTGGTGGCGCATCGGCGCAACCTCTCGCCGCGCGTCCGGGTCTTCATGGCGTGGATCGAAGGGCTGTTGAAACCCTATCTGGATAGAGCGTTGACGGGGCGCTGCGCTGCCAGTCAGGTTATCCCGCTCGATTCATCAGAATCGCGCCGGCAATGATGCTGAAAATCCGGTCGGTGCGCGTGGCGTGCGAAGGCTGCTCCCGCAGCCAGGCGAGCGCGGCGATCAGGTCGAACAGCTCGGCGCCGTCCAGATCGGGCCGCGCTTTTCCATCGGCCTGCGCACGGGCAAGAAGTGCCGCACCGGCGCTGCGCAGGGTGACGCACGAAGCATGCAGCGCGGAGTCGGGATCTTCGATGGCGCCCATCATCGGCCCGAGGATGCCGCGATGTTCGTGCGTAAAGGCGACGATTTCCTGCAACCAGGCGAGCAAGGCCTGATCCGAAGCTGCCGACGTTTCGAGTTGCTTGGCCCTGTCCGCCAGGGCCTCGAAGCTTGCGCGCAGCAATGCCTCGAGCAGGGCTTCGCGCGTGGGGAAATGGCGGTACAGCGTGCCCAGCCCGACCTCGGCCCGGCGGGCGATATCACGTAAAGAGGCGTCGGCGCCCTGTTCCATAAAGACGTCGCGGGCAGTGGAAAGCAGCTGGGCGTAGTTCCTTTTAGCGTCGGCGCGCATGGTTTTCCTTGACAAAGCGGAGCACCGCTCCAATTATACGGAGCACTGTTCCGGTCACGATAGCCGATTTCGGCTCAAGGAGAAAGACATGTCACCCAAGACGATGAAAGCCATCCAACAACATACGTTCGGCGGTCCGGACGTGCTGCGCTACGAAGACGCCCCGGTGCCCGAACTGCGTGCGGGCGAAGTGCTGGTGCGTGTGCATGCGGTGGGTCTGAATCCGCCCGATTGGTACCTTCGCGACGGATACGAGATGCTGCCGCCGGAGTGGCAGCCGAAGGTCGAATTTCCCCTGATTCTGGGGACGGACATTTCTGGCGTGATCGAGGCCGTGGCCGAGGATGTGGACGGCTTCTCGGCGGGCGATGAGGTGTACGCGATGGTGCGGTTTCCGACCGGTCTCGCGGGCGGCAGCCGGGCCTATGCAGAATATGTCAGCGTGCCGGCGTCTGAAGTGGCACGTAAGCCCGCCGGTATCGACCACACGCAGGCGGCGGCTGCGCCGATGTCTCTGCTGACTGCATGGCAGTTCCTGGTCGACCTGGGCCACGATGCGCCCAATCCGCTGCAGCCGAACCAGCATGTGCCCGTGGCACTGGCGGGCAAGACCGTCCTCGTGAACGGCGCCGCAGGTGGTGTTGGCCATTTCGTAGTGCAGGTCGCCAAGTTGAAGGGGGCGCGGGTGATTGCCGTTGCCTCGGGCAAGCACGAGGCGTTGCTGCGCGGGCTCGGTGCGGATGAAGTCATCGACTACACCAAGTCAGCGCCGGAGGATGTTGTCCGCGATGTCGATCTCGTGGTGGATGCGGTGGGCGGGCCGACCGCGGGGCGATTCCTGCGCACGCTCAAACGCGGCGGGGCGTTGTTCCCGATCTTCCCGCTGGGCTTTGCCGATGCCGAGGAGGCGGAAACGCGGGGCGTGACGGTTTCGGCCACGCAGGTCCGCTCGAATGGTAAGCAGCTCGGAGAACTCGCCCACCTGCTCGACAGCGGCGCGATCCGTGTCGTGATCGACAGTGCTTATCCGCTGGCGCAGGCAAGCGAAGCACACGCGCGGGCGGCGCGCGGACACATCCAGGGCAAGCTGGTGCTGCAGGTTCGCTGAGGAGCAACGTCGATGGCCACCATCAAAGACGCGATCGGCGATCTCTTCAACAACCCCATGCTGACAACAGAAGCCGCCGTCGAACGGCACTTCGATTCCGCATTTCGTCAGCGTGTGAATGGAACATGGAGCGACCGCGCGGCGTTCGTTGCCCGCATCGAGCAGCTTCGGGGTGCCGGCGCGCAGGCCACGATGACCGTGCTGGACGAATTTTCCGATGGCAGCCGCTACGCCGAGCGACACGTGATCGAGCTGCGCATGCGCGACGGGGCACGCGTTTGCCAAGAGGTGTCTCTCTTTGCAAAGCGCGGCCCCGACGGACGTTTCCTCCGGATTGAGGAGACGACGCTGGCGCTTGAACCCTGAGCTGTGGGGATTAGCTGAACATCGAATCGTCATCCGAGTAATCACTGCCGCCCAGGTCGCTATCGTCGATCAGCCCAAGGCTGTCGTCGCGCGACGCGGTGTTGGTATTGCCGTTGTTACCGCCGCTGTCGCTGTCGTAGTAGTTGTTGATGACGGTTTCCGTGGCGCCGCCCATCACCGGCTGCTGGCCGAAGAAGCCGCCACCGCCGCTGTTGTGATGGAACATGTTCTCGATGCCCTGGAACAGCAGCGCGCCGCCGGCCACGCCGGCTGCGGTGGTCGCGACGCTGCCGAGCGTGCTGCCCAGGCCGCCGCTGAAGAAACCCGAGCGCGCCGGTTGCGCCGGGGCCTGTTGGGCCTGGGGCGGCATCTGCGCCGGGGCGGCCTGCTGCGGAGCGTATGCGGGCGTGGGCGTCGGGCTGCCGGCGTGACTGCCCCAGTTGTTGGCCGAGTCCATGAACGACGCGCTGCGGCCGGCTTGCGCCGCCTGCAACTGGTTCTGCAGCGTGGCGATTTGCGCCTGCGCCGAGGCCAGCGCCTGGTCGAGCAGCATGGCGCGCTGCACGAGCAGATAGGCCGCGTCCGGCTGGCGGGCCACGGCGTCGAGGATGCGGGCTTCGGCCTGCGGGTCCTTGGCTGCGGCGCGGGCTTGCGTCAGTTGGGCCAGGAAGTTTTCCAGCGCTTGCTGTTCTTGCGGGGACATGGTGTGGGGTCCTGTCTGGGTGGGTGCGACGTGACCAAGGTAGGCGTCAAGTCTTAAACGAAAATTAAGGCCCGGCAGCTTCTTGTGTAACGGCCTGTAACCCCAGGCCCCTAGACGGCCGGGCGGTATTGGCTGGGGTTGGCGCCCGACACTTTGCGCATCAGGCGCCGCAGCGCGGTGGCGTCTTCGTAGCCTACGGCTTCGGCCACGCTGTCGATGGTCATGCGGCTCGATTCGATCAGCATGCGGGCGCGGTTTAGGCGCACGCTTTGCACCAGGGCGAGGGTGCTTCTGCCGGTGGCCTCCCGCACGTGCCGCGACAGCGTGCGTTGCGACATGGCCAGCTCGTCGGCCAGCGTCTGCACGCTGGGCGGGTTGGGCAGGGCGGCTTCAATGCGTGCCACCAGTCGGGTAATCAGCGCGTTGCCGTTGGCCAGCATGGCGGGCACCACAAACGGCGCTTGCGCGTGACGGCCGTCGATCAACAGCACGCGCCCCACGGCATCGGCCAGCGCCACGCCAAAGCGCGTGCGCAGCAGATGCAGCATCAGGTCGGTCTGGGCAAAGGCGGCGCCGGCGGTGGCGATCGGGCCGTCGGCGCACACCCTGCGGTCTGCGTCGACCGTGCATGCGGGTTCCCACTGCTGCAGCGTCGGGGCCAGCCACCAAGACGTGGTGACGCGGCGCCCCGGCAGCACGCCGGCCGCCTGCAGCAGGAACACCGCCGAGCACGATGCAGCCACCTGCCCGCCCGATGCGACTTGCGCGGCCACGGCGCGCACAGCTCGCTGCGCATCGTCCTGCGCCAGCCGCGTGGCTATGACGCCGGCATGGTCTAGGCCTACGCCAGGCACGATCCAGGTGCTGCCATCGGGGCGCGGTCGCTTTGGCAGGGCGGCAGCCTCCACCTGCATGCCGTTGCTAAGGCGCACGCTGGGCGCGTCGGCTGACAGTACGCGCCACGTTGGACGCGGCGCCTTGACGCGCGGGGCGAGTGTCGACGCAGCCTGCAGGATGTCCAGCGTGGCCGCCACGCTGGTGGCATACGCGCCGGAGAGTACGAGGATGGTGAAATCCGCCATGACCAAAGTTGCCCGAAAGATGTCGAAATCGACACTGCCAGTCTAGCGGCTGCGAGGGTTCAATGCAGGCATGTCAACGACGCTCACGAGTGCTCACATGCCGAACATCCTCGTCAAGATTCCTGCAAACACCTTTGACGGCGACGCACGCGCGGCGCTCGCACGCCACATCACCGAGGCGGCCGCGCAGGCCGAGCAGATTCCCGATGATCCGCGCCGGCGCGCGACGACCTGGGTGGTCATCGACGAGGTGCCAGCCGCCTCGTGGTGGTGCGGCGGGGCGGATGTGACAACGCAGATGGTGCCGTGTCTGGTCGTCGCCCATGTGCCGGCCGGTGTGCTGGATGCTGCTGCGCGTACGCGCTTCGTTCAGCAGATGCACGAAGCCTTTGCGCTGGCGTTGCCAGCCGATGATGCGCGGCGCGTGGTGACCTCCGTGATGCTGCATGACGTGCCCGACGGCACCTGGGGCGTGAACGGCGCGCTGTGGACGCTGCCCGATTTCGCCAGGGCGGCCGGTTATGCGCATCTTCAGCATCTCGTCGCCTAAGCCAGGCCATTCCAACGGAGCCCACGCATGACAAGCCAGCACACGCAGCAGGATGACAGCCTGGAAGACTTCACGCGCCGCCAGATCACCCTGGATGGCATCACCAAGACCGTGTACGTGGCAGGCACCGGCCCGGGCGTGATCGTCATGGCCGAGATGCCGGGTATCAGCCCGCACGTGGCGCGGTTTGCACGCTGGGTGCGCGATGCGGGGCTGACGGTCTACATGCCGTCGTTGTTCGGGCGCGATGGCGCGGTGCCCGAGGCGGAGGCGGGCGCGGAGGTGTTCCGCCATGCGTGCGTGAGCGCGGAGTTCCGTGCCTTTGCCGCCAACCAGTCGAGCCCCGTCACGCAATGGCTGCGCGCGCTGGCGCGGCGGGCCCATGCGGAGTGCGGCGGCCCGGGCGTGGGCGCCATCGGCATGTGCTTCACCGGCAATTTTGCGCTGACGATGATGCTGGAGCCGGCCATGCTGGCGCCGGTGCTGTGTCAGCCTTCCTTGCCGCTGAACGCGCCGGGCGGGATCGAGATTGCGCCGGAGGACGCGGCCGCCGTGCGCCAGCGGTTGGAGCAGGAAGACCTGACCGTGCTGGCCTACCGCTTTGAGGGTGACCGCTTCTGCCGTGCCGAGCGCTTTGCCGCGTATGCACAGGCGCTGGGCCCTCGTTTTGTGGCGCGCGTGCTGCCCGACAGCGCTGCGCACCCGAATCCGCCGTCGTTTTTTGCCCAGCATGTGCCTTGTCCGCACAGCGTGGTGACCGCCCACCTGATCGACGCGGCCGGCGAGCCCACGTTGGCCGCTCGCGACGAGATCCTGGCGTTCTTCCGGCAGCGCCTGAGCTGAGTGGGGGCTCACATGCGGGTGTGAGCCCGGCGCCGCCCGGTTTGGTGTAAACCCAGGGGCGACGTCTGAGCAAATTGCTTTACAACTAAACTATTCATGACTAAGGTAATACCGCATCAAACGCGGAGCCGTTGTCATGAAGATTGTCTGTATTGGTGGTGGGCCGGCCGGCCTGTACTTTGCCCTGCTGATGAAGCTGCAGGACCCGTCGCACGACATCACCGTGGTGGAGCGCAACCGGCCGTATGACACGTTCGGCTGGGGCGTGGTGTTCTCTGACCAGACGCTGGGCAACCTGCAGCGCGCCGACCCCAAGAGCGCCGCGCAGATCCTCGACGCCTTCAACCACTGGGACGACATTGAGGTGCACATCCGCGGCCAGGTGGTGCGCTCGGGCGGGCACGGCTTCTGCGGCATCGGGCGCAAGCGCCTGCTGAACATCCTGCAGGCGCGCTGTGAGGAAGAGGGCGTCAAGCTCGTCTTTGAAACCGATGTGCAAGATCAGGATTTGGAAAACGACACGTCCTACGCCGATGCCGACCTCATCATCGCCAGCGACGGCCTGAACAGCCGCATCCGCACCAAGTACGCCGCCACGTATCAACCCGATATCGACACGCGCCGCTGCCGCTTTGTCTGGCTGGGCACGCACAAGCTGTTCGAGGCCTTCACGTTTGCGTTTGAAGAGACCGAGCACGGCTGGTTCCAGGCGCATGCGTACCGTTTTGACGACGAGACCTCTACCTTCATCGTCGAGGCACCCGAAGAAGTGTGGCGCGCCGCCGGGCTGGAGACCATGGAGAAGGAAGAGGCCATCGCGTACTGCGAGCGGCTCTTCGCCAAGTACCTCGACGGCAACAAGCTGATCTCCAACGCCACGCACCTGCGGGGTTCCGCGCAGTGGATCCGCTTTCCGCGCGTGGTTTGCCGGCATTGGGTGCATACCAACGCGCACGGCACGCCGGTGGTGCTGATGGGCGACGCCGCGCATACGGCGCATTTCTCGATCGGGTCGGGCACCAAACTGGCGCTGGAAGATTCGATTGAACTTGCGCGCAGCATCGGCCAGCACCCTGGCGATTTGCGTGCCGCGCTTGAGCACTACGAGGCAGTGCGCAGCGTGGAAGTGCTGCGCATCCAGAACGCGGCGCGCAACTCGACCGAGTGGTTTGAAAACGTAGACCGCTACGCCAACCTGCCGACCGAACAATTTGCGTATTCGCTGCTCACGCGCAGCCAGCGCATCAGCCACGAAAACCTGCGTCAGCGCGACAAGCGTTATCTCGAACAGTTTGAAGACTGGATTGCCGAGCAGGCCGGCGCCCCGCGCGGGCCGCAGCACGGCCCCGTGCCGCCGATGTTCACGCCCTTCACGGTGCGTGGCGTCACGCTCAAGAACCGCGTGGTGGTGTCGCCCATGGCGCAGTACTCGTGCGAAGACGGTCAGCCGGCGGATTACCACCTCGTCCACCTGGGCGCGCGCGCCATGGGGGGCGCCGGCCTGGTGATGGCCGAGATGACGTGCGTGTCGCCCGATGCGCGTATCACCCCGGGCTGCCCGGGCTTGTGGAACACCGACCAGCGCGACGGCTGGGCGCGCATCGTGCAGTTCGTGCATGCCAACAGCGATGCGAAGCTCGGAATCCAGCTCGGCCATGCCGGTGCCAAGGGCTCGACGCGCGTGGCGTGGGAGGGCATCGATCTTCCGCTGGAAGACGGGCAGAACTGGCCGCTGATCTCCGCATCGCCGCAGCAGTACCTGGATGGCGTGAGCCAGTGGTCGCGCGCCATGACGCGCGACGACATGGACCGCGTGCGTGACGACTTTGTTCACGCCGCGCGCCTGGCAGCAGAAGCCGGATTCGACTGGCTGGAGCTGCACTGTGCGCACGGCTATCTGCTGTCATCGTTCATCTCGCCGTTGACGAATCAGCGCAATGACGAATATGGCGGCTCGCTGGAAAACCGCTTGCGTTTTCCGCTCGAAGTCTTCCACGCAGTGCGTGAAGTGTGGCCGAGCAACAAGCCGATGTCGGTGCGGATTTCGGCGCACGACTGGGTGGAGGGCGGCATTACGCCAGACGATGCGGTGGAAATTGCCCGCGTCTTCAAGGCCGCAGGCGCGGACATGATCGATTGCTCATCTGGCCAGGTCAGCAAGAAGGAGCAGCCCGTGTACGGCCGCATGTTCCAGACGCCGTTTGCCGACCGCGTGCGCAACGAAGCGGGCATTGCCACCATTGCGGTGGGCGCCATCTCCGAGGCGGACCACGTCAACAGCATCATCGCGGCCGGCCGTGCCGACCTGTGCGCCGTGGCGCGCCCGCACCTCGCCAACCCGGCCTGGACGCTGAACGAAGCCGCGCGCATCGGCTATCTCGATATGCCGTGGCCCAAGCAGTACCGCGCAGGCAAGCTGCAGTTGGAGCGCAACCTGGAGCGCGAGCGCGCGATGGCGGCGCAGGCAGCGGGGCTGTCTCCGCTGGAGCAGGCCAACCGCATGCAGGGGGTTTGAGATGGCGACACCTGAAATGCTCACCGGGCACCACGCCGTCGTTACTGGCGCAGGGCGCGGGATTGGCGCTGCGATTGCCGCGCAACTCGCGGCGCATGGCGCCACGCTCACGCTGATGGGTCGCAACGCCGATGTGCTGCACGCCACTGCCAAGACGTTGCCTGACAGCGCCCGCGCGCAAGTCGTGACGTGCGATGTGACCGACGAGGCGAGCGTGTCGGCGGCGTTCGAATCTGCACGCGCGGGGCTTGGCCCCATCTCCATCCTCGTCAACAACGCGGGCCAGGCTGAGAGTGCGCCGTTTGCCAAGACCACGCTCGACCAATGGCAGCGCATGCTGGCCGTGAACCTGACGGGCACGTTCCTGTGCACGCAGGCGGCGCTGGCCGATGTGCAGGCGTCGGGCCGCGGCCGCATCGTGAACATTGCCAGCACGGCGGGGCAGCGCGGTTATGCGTATGTGTCGGCGTATGTGGCGGCCAAGCATGGGGTGATCGGGCTCACGCGCTCGCTGGCGCTGGAGCTTGCGGCGCGCGGCGTCACTGTCAACGCAGTCTGCCCCGGCTATACGGAAACCGACATCGTGCGCGAGAGCATCGATCGTATCGTTGCCCGTACCGGACGCAGCGCGGAAGAGGCCCGCGCCGAGCTGGTGAAGGGCAACCCGCAGGGTCGGCTGATCGCGCCCGACGAAGTGGCGAACGCCGTGGTGTGGCTGTGCTCCGAAGGCGCGTCGTCAATCACGGGGCAGGCCATCTCGGTATCCGGCGGGGAGGTGATGTGAGCAACGAACGCACGCGGCGCAAAACCGCACTCGCCACGCGCGCCTCAGGCCACCACGCCGTCGTGCATGCGCTGGGCGATGAACGTATCGGCCTGGAAGCCCGTGCGCATGCGGACGACCACATGGACGTCAAGATCTGGCTGCGCCTGTTGGCGTGCAGCACGCAGATCGAACAGCAGATCCGCCAGCGCCTGCGCACGCGTTTCAACACCACGCTGCCGCGCTTCGACTATCTGGCCCAACTCGATCGCCACCCCGACGGGCTGCGCATGAACGTGCTGTCGCGCTACCTGATGGTGACCGGCGGCAACGTCACCGGCTTGACCGACCAGCTGGAGAAGGAAGGGCTTGTCAAACGCGAGCCGGATCCGGATGATCGCCGGTCCTTTCGCGTGCTGCTGACGGATGCCGGTCGCCGCCACTTTGCCGAGATGGCCGCCGAGCACGAACGCTGGCTGATCGAGATGTTCGACGGCCTGGGCATTGCCAACAAAGACGCGCTGTATGCGCAGCTCGGCCACCTGCGCGTACACCTTGCGCAGCGCGAAGCCGAACTGGACGCCCGCGACGATCAACTTCAAACGAACCCGACCAAACCATGACCGACCGCATTGACCCGGCCCTGCTGGCCGGCAACCGCCGCCCGTTGGCGGGCTATCAAGCCAAGCATTTCCTGTGGAGCGTGGACGGCGGCGTTGCCACCATCACGCTCAACCGGCCCGAGCGCAAGAACCCGCTCACGTTCGATTCGTACGCCGAGCTGCGCGACCTGTTCCATCAGCTCAAGTGGGCGGACGACGTCAAGGCCATCGTGCTGGCCGGTGCGGGCGACAACTTCTGCTCCGGCGGCGACGTGCACGAGATCATCGGCCCGCTCGTGCAACTGAAGGCGCCCGAACTGCTGATGTTCACGCGCATGACGGGCGAGCTGGTGAAGACCATGCGCGCGTGTCCGCAGCCGATCGTCGCGGCAATTGACGGCGTGTGCGCGGGTGCGGGCGCCATCCTGGCGATGTCTTCCGACCTGCGCCTGGGCACGGCGCGCAGCAAGACGGCGTTCCTCTTCAACCGCGTTGGCCTGGCCGGCTGCGACATGGGCGCCTGCGCGATCCTGCCGCGCATCATCGGTCAGGGCCGCGCGAGCGAACTGCTCTACACCGGCCGCTCGATGAGCGGCGAAGAGGGCGAGCGCTGGGGCTTCTTCAACCGCCTGTGCGAACCGGCCGAGGTGCTGAGCCAAGCGCAAGCCCTGGCTGCCGACCTGGCCGCCGGCCCGACCTTCGCCAACGGCATCACCAAGACGATGCTGCACCAGGAATGGACGATGACGATCGAGCAGGCCATCGAGGCAGAAGCGCAGGCGCAGGCCATCTGTATGCTGACCGAAGACTTCTCGCGCGCGTATCACGCATTTGTCGCCAAGCAGAAACCGGTCTTCGAGGGGAACTGAGATGAGCGACAAAGACTATCTGCAATGGCCCTTCTTTGAAGACAAGCACCGCCAGCTCGAAGCCGAACTCGACGCCTGGGCCACGAAGCACATCCCGCACGACCACGGCCCCGATGTGGATGCCGAATGCCGTGCGGTGGTCAAATCGCTCGGCCAGGCCGGCTGGCTGCGCCACGCCGTGGGCGGCACCGCACACGGCGGCGCGGCCGAGACCATCGACACGCGGGCCATCTGCCTGATCCGCGAGACGCTGGCGCGCCATTCCGGCCTGGCCGACTTTGCCTTTGCGATGCAGGGGCTGGGGTCGGGCGCCATTTCGTTGCACGGCACGCCGGAGCAGCGTGAACGCTATCTGACGAAGGTTGCGCGCGGCGAGGCTATCGCTGCATTTGCGCTGTCCGAACCGGATGCTGGCTCCGATGTGGCCGCCATGGCCTGCGCCGCGCGTGAAGACGGCAACGACTATGTGCTCGACGGCGAGAAGACGTGGATTTCCAACGGCGGCATCGCAGACTTCTACGTCGTGTTTGCCCGCACCGGCGAGGCGCCGGGCTCGCGCGGCATCAGTGCGTTCATTGTCGAGGCCGGTACGCCGGGCTTTGAGATTGCGGAGCGCATCGACGTGATTGCGCCGCACCCGCTCGCGCGCCTGCGCTTTACCAACTGCCGCATTCCGGCCAGCCAGCGCGTGGGCGCGGC
>JABLTH010055129.1_pt1 | contig 16123 bp, 18 predicted proteins | sample 7875711 | NCBI WGS metagenome assembly JABLTH01 (sample SAMN14941262, study PRJNA633318) | bioreactor metagenome | isolation source: bioreactor | place: China | collected 2019-03-05 | reverse complement strand
GGGAGATGTGGACGTATCCGGATGCAACTGACATGTTGTTTCAAACCTCTGAGAGTGAATTTGCCGTCATCGCGGCTCGAATGTTGAGTCCCCGCAATGAATCAGGAAAGTGCCCTTCATTGGGCGGGGTGAGGACGGTTGCCTGAGCTGAGGGGTGGAGGTCAGGCGCACATTCGACAACAGCCAACCATCCGGCCAGCGGGTGCGCTGGAGAGGGTCGCTGCGGCTGCAGATGCTGTTGAGTTGGTATTCACATCTCCGAGTGTGCAACGTAACAAACACAACTTGCAAGTAACAAAGCCGCGGGCCGTCCACATAGTGAGACAAATGTGTCCATTGTGACCGATCTCACCATTCTGGCAAGAGGCCTTGGTAGATGCGAATCAACCCTTTCACGGTCGATCTCGGCGCGATCGATCGAATTTTATGAACCAGATCAGGCATCCAGCGCACGAAAGTTCAACTGTGAACTGAAACTCATGCCAGATCCGCTTGACCGCATGGTGGACGCTTCGGCATCCACGAGGTCCCTGCGGTGCGATCTGAATCCGGGAAGCGTCGTTACCTAAATGTGACATGAGCGCGTCCGCCACCTAGACTGGTCCGTGGGGCAGAGCGTCCACCGGAAGAACGGGACACCACCAGGGTGTCCGCGTCCGGAGTCCACGGACCCGCCCCTTCCAGAAGCATCGAAGGGTTGAGCATGACCGCGAACCGACCGCGGACCACCGACGGCCGAGCCGCCGTGGAGTCCCGCGCCGTGCGCGCCACCAGGAGCACCCGCGGCGAGAGCTCGACGACGGGAGCACGGGCCGCCACGACGTCCGCTGTGCCGAGCGCCCGCCAGAAGCGATCCGTCCTCAGCCAGCTCCCCAGCATCCTTCCGCGCACCCGCGGCGCCCGGGCCGCCGTCGTCGGCTCCGTTCTGACGCTCGCGCTGGCCGGCGGCCTCGCCACCCAGGCGTCCATCGCCGCGCAGGACACCCGCCCCGCGGCTCCCACGGCGCAGGCGGCCCCCGAGGTCAAGCTCAGCGCCCCCCAATTCCGCAAGGTCAAGAACGTGGGGCAGAAGTTCGACTTCTCCGTGCTGGCCACTCTGTCTTCGGAGAGCGTCTCGGCAGGCGCCGAGGCCAGCAAGTCGGCCCGGGAGGCCGCCAGCCAGGCATCCGCGCTGAAGCAGGCGGTCGACGCGCTGAAAGAGGAGGCCGCTCCGCCCAAGACGGTCGACGATCCGGCCGCCGCGCAGGCCTTCGCCGCGAGCCAGCTCGGCAAGTACGGCTGGGGCGCGGGCGAGATGCCGTGCCTCGTGACCCTGTGGACGCGCGAATCCGGGTGGAAGACCACCGCGCAGAACGCGGACTCGGGAGCCTACGGCATCGTCCAGGCGCTGCCGGGCACCAAGATGGCTTCCGTGGCGCCCGACTGGCAGACGAACTACAAGACCCAGATCACCTGGGGCCTGAAGTACGTCTCCGAACGCTACGGCTCACCCTGCGGCGCTCTCGGCTTCCACTACGCCAACAACTGGTACTGAGGCGACCGTTGCCGGGCCGGCTGCGAGCGGGCCGGCACTCCTCGCACCACCCGCGCTGACCCGATGCGGCGCTCCGGCACCTCCTCCGGCCTGTTCTTTCTGATCGCCGTCGAGAGTCCGCGGTCTTTCCGCAATTGTTCGACTTTGTCGCGTCACAGATCGCGGCGACCTGTCTAACTCTGTTCAAGTGGGATTCGTGCGTCGAACAGATCGACGCCCGCGCCCACCCGGGGACAGCGGCATGGGGGCGTGCTTCTACTCCTCGTTGCACTGCACATCGCCAACGGTGAGACATCATGTTTTTTCACATCGCGGTCCAGGAACTTGGCTTCCACTCATCGGACCAACTCGCGCGCCATCAAGGTCAGCCGCTTGAGATTGTGCGCATCTTCCGACGTTCGAAGCTGCGCACCCTCTCTCCGCGTCCTCATCGAGTTGCGCAACAAGATATGAATGTTTCACCGCGGGAATCATCTAGGGGTGGAAATGAAGGACACGCAGCTCGACAGAGGGAGGCGCGCATCAGCTTTCGGCCGAAAGGACCGTTATCCGGTCGGCCCTTCGCGCCGAAGGACGCGACACGACGGGGCGGGATCGATGCACGGACACACGGCGCAGGGAATCCCCCACCATCCGAGTGATCGGGATCTTGTTGCTTAGGCGCAGCGACGTCGAACTTCTGGCCCTCACCCGTTCCGGGGACATGGTCGCTTTCGGGGCCCTGTTCGCCAAGCACCGCGCTTCCGCGTACCGCATCGCCTACGGCCTGACGCATGACCACGGCGCGGCCGAGGACGCCGTGAACGACACCTTCGCCGCCGTGCTGGCGGCCATCAAGTCCGGCCGTGGACCGCAGGGGGTTTTCCTCCCGTACCTGTTGTCGAGTGTCTCGCGGACGGTATGGAGGAATTCCCGCCGTCGACGCCGCGAAGTGCCGGCCGACGACCTGGATTCGGTGGGCGAAACCCCCGAGGTGACCGATCGGGTGATCGCCGCGTTTGAGAATGAGTCGGCCCGGAAGGCGTTCGAGTCACTTCCTGAACGATGGCGCATGATCATCTGGTATCTCGATATCGAGGATATGCAGCCGAAGGATGTCGCGCCTTCTTTGGGTTTGTCCCCTAATGCCGCCGTCGTGCTGCATCGGCGCGCTAAAAGAGCCCTCCGCGTCGCATATCTCCGAGAACTTCTGGGACAGCAGGAATCCGAAGACTGCCAGTTCACTATCGAATATGTGCCCTCTTATCTGAGCGGAACTCTGACGGCCCGGAAAAAGGCCTGGTTTCACCGGCATCTGGAGACGTGCCGGACCTGCCGCAAAGCCATCACCGAACTCCTCGACAGCGGCGTCTTCCGTGTTCAGGACGAGAACCGTCCCCCGGGCTGGCCGTGGAAGGACTACATGACGCACCTCATGATCTGGACGTCGGTCGCTTTGATCGTCGCCTCTCAGCCGTCGAACCACGGGCTCGATCCGACCGGGCTGCTTCATCGGATCAACGCCTCCGTGATCAGTCATTCCGCGGCTGGAAATCCCTAGTCGACCTGTCGATTCCATGGCGTACGATACAATCAAATGGTATCCCGCAAAATGCCTGTTTTTGGGGCATATTCATGCCAAGGAAGCACCTGAATGCCCGACGAGACCGGTCCACAGCAGTGCTGGCGAAACCTTTCCCTGCTCGGTTTCTCGACCCGTTGGATTTATGCCTGGCGGGCATTGGATGTCGAAACCATTTCCACCCTCGTGGGTGAAAACATCGAATTCCATCAGAGCTCTGACGGGACGTCGGAACCGCTCCGAGGAGTGGCCGAACTCGTCGCGGCGCTCAGAGCTCCGGACTTCCGATGGGACCTCGCCGACGCCGTGCACCTCAGAGGTCTCATCACCGCGGAGAACGTGCTCGTCATCGACTATCGGAACGACGCCGGCATCTCATTCACCGAATCGCTGGAGTTCCTTGCCGGCCGGGTCAGTCTGCGCCGGGTCGAGGTCTACGCTCCCTGAGGCATCAGGCTCGGCGTCCTCAGCGGGCTTCTGCGACGGGACGTCCTTCCGCGCATCGACGACCTCCTGGACCCGGCGGTCCATGTCGCGACGGGCGCGGATCATCCCGCCGGCCAGCTGCGCCAGGGCGAGCACACAGAGAGCGATGACGGCGGGCAGCACCGGGAGAATGTCGGCTGCCCACAAGGACAGGACCGCGACGCCGCCGAACAGCGGGAGCAACCGCAGCCAGGATGCCACGGCCGTATGTCGCGGACGCGGTTCGCCCGCTCGCCCCCTCGCGGTTGCCTTCATCGTGGACGCCTCGCCTCGTTCTCGGTCCTGTGGGAGCCGGTTCCGGTGGGAACGCGGTCGCCGAGGGCCCTGAAGGTTCTCTCCCCGACACCGTTCCTAAGCAGGGTATCGGCCGGAGATGACGCGATCCTGAACGAATTCAGTGAGGCTCCCGCCTCCTGCCCTGCAGGAGCGGCCGCGCCACCGGCCACACCGGATCACCAGCCGGACCACTGAAACGCCCGGTCACCGGCCGAAGATGAACTCCTCGGCGTGCGCGACGGCCTTCTTGAAGGAGTCGTTCCGGAGGACGGCGGCGCGTCCAGTGGCCGCCGTGCCATGGACGCCGCCCTCCGTTCCGGCGTCGATGTAGCCGCTCAGCCCCGGGGGCCGGAGAACCCAGATCCCACCCTGCGGCGGCAGATAGAAGACGGCGAAGGACCGCTCCGCCGGATCGTCCTCCCAGACGGGGACCACCGCCACCGCCGCCCCTGTGTCCACGTTGATCCACTGGGCACGTGGCCGCGGCTGGTCCTCGTCGTACACGCTCGGGTCGAGGAACGGAGCGGTGCCCTCACCCCACTTCTCCTCGAACCGCTCGTGGAAGACCGGGAACAGCGTGTTGTCATAGCGGCGCCACCCGCCGCGCCCCGTCGTCACTGTGACTCCTCCTCACGCCCCTGTCTTCAAGCAGGGTGATGATCATCCCGGCGGGCTGCCGGGGCAGGGCCGGAACCGACCGACCCTGCCCCGGCGCCTCAGGCCGCGATCTCCCGGCGTTCCTTCTTCGTGGACACGGTGATCTTGCGGGGCTTGGCCTCCTCGGCCACGGGAATGCGCAGCGTGAGGACGCCGTCCGCGTAGTCGGCGTTGATCTTCGTGGTGTCCAGCGCGTCGCCGAGGATCAGCTCACGCCCGAAAGTGCCCTCCGGACGTTCCGCCGCTACGATCTCGGCGCCGTCCGGACGGTGCGACCGCCGCTGAGCCCGGACGGTCAGGACGTTGCGCTCCACATCGACGTCGATCGAGTCGGGGTTCGCTCCCGGCAGGTCGAATTCGACGACGAACTCGCCGTCACCGCGCCACGCCTCCATCGGCATCGCGGTGGGCCTGTGCGCAGTGCCGAACACCTGTTCGGTCAGGCGGTCAAGTTCGCGGAAGGGATCGGTTCGCATCAGCATTGTTGCCACCTCCAACGGTTCACGGTGCTACAGATGATGTTCGCGATCGGCAGGAAATCTGCCTCTCACGACATAGATATAATGACTCCGTGACGATAGGTCAAGAGCCGAGCACCAAGGAGTCGACATGCCTCGCAGACACGCCCCCTCCGACGGCGTCTACGCCATTTCCGTGGCCGCGGAGCTCTCAGGGATGGGGCTGTCCACGCTGCGCCTCTACGAGCGCCGGGGGCTCCTGACGCCGTCCCGCACCGAGGGCGGGACCCGCCGCTACAGCGAGGACGACATGGGACGGCTCCGGCGGATCGGCGATCTCGTGGAGGCCGGGCTCAACATCGAGGGCATCCGTCTCGTGCTGGACCTCGAAGACGAGAACGCGCGGCTGCGCGCACAGCTCGCCCGCGCCCGGTCGGCCTTCCGCTCCTGAACCCGGCGCGAGAGAGCCTCCCGGACCGAACGGCCCGGGAGGCTCTCAGAACGGCGTCCGCCGGATGCGGCCCTATGAGGTGATGAAGAACGTCTGGGCCGGGGTGACGACGATCCGGCCCTCCACAGGTTTGGGACCGCCGAAGCGGCTGGCGGCGAGGTTGCAGACCCTCCCGTCCGCGAGGGAGCCGGCGATCTGATCGGCGAGGGAGGAGGCGTCCGTGCCGGCGACGTCGTAGAGGATTCCATCGATCGTGATTCTGGCCATCATCGTGCTCCTTTCCACTGGACCGGGCCGAGCCGGTCAACCGTTTCCTGGTGCTTCACCATGATAGGACGCACGGTCTCGACCCGCATGGCCTGGTTTTCCGCCCCTCCCCGGCCACGCGCCGTCGTGCGCTCACAGCGAGCACACAGCGAACGCCTAGGCAGAAGCGAAGGCGAGGGTCCAGAGTGGAGGTATGTCGCTGCCACCGTCACTCCAGTCCCTGCCCCGTCTGACCCGCCCGGACGGCTCTCCGATCCGCGCCCTGGTCCTGGACGACGAGCCGATGCTCCGAGAGCTGGTCGCCATGGGTCTCAAGCTGAGCGGCTGGGAGGTCCAGTACGCGGAGGACGGCCCGTCCGCGGTGCGCGTCGCACGCGAGTTCCAGCCGGACGTGCTGGTCCTGGACATCATGGTGCCGGTGTTCGACGGCGTCGAAGCCCTGCAGAAGATCCGCACCTTCATGCCCGAGGTCCCGGCGCTCTTCCTCACCGCGAAGGACAGCGTGGAGAACCGGGTCGAAGGGCTGGCCGCCGGCGGCGACGACTACGTCTCCAAGCCATTCAGCCTCGAGGAGCTCACCCTGCGCCTGCACCGCCTGGTGCAGCGCTCCGGCGCCACGGCCAAGGACGCGTCCGAACTGGTGGTGGGCGATCTGGTGCTCAACATCGACTCGAGGGAGGTCCGCCGTGGCGGCGAGGAGATCCAGCTGACCGCCACTCAGTTCGACCTCCTCCAGTACCTCATGGAGAACCCGCGGCGCGTGCTGAGCAAGAACCAGATCCTGGACCACGTGTGGCATTACGACTTCGGCGGCCAGGCTAACATCGTGGAGCTGTACATCTCCTACCTGCGCAAGAAGATCGATGTGGGACGTCCCCCCATGATCCACACGGTCCGGGGCGTGGGCTACGTCATCCGGCCGGGTGCCGAATGACAGCTCATCCTGCGCCTGGGGGCGTCGCTCCCCCGCCCCCGTCCAATCCGCCCCGCGCTCACCGAGGACCCCGTTGGCGGCGTCTCAAGTCCTGGCCTCTCCGCACCAAGCTGGTGCTCGTCACCATGGCGCTCCTGACGGTCATCGCCGCGGTGCTCGGCTCCGTGGTCTACGCGACCATGGACCGGGTCCTGACCAACGACGTCGACTCGCAGTTGCGGCTGGCGAACCACCGTGCGGCGGCGACCCTGGGCGGCCCGGTCGGGCCCGGCGGGTCACCCGAGTTCCGCGGCCAGGCTCTCGGCACGATCACGGCCGTGTCCTTGAGTGACGGCGCTCAGGGCGCCGCGGTGATCCTCCGCGACGACGGGCAGTTCGCCCCGCTTCCGACGGGTGACCTGCGGAAGATTGCGGTGTTCTCCGCGACCCCCGAGGCCTACCGTCCGGGCGCCGCCCCCGTCACCACACGGCTCAGCGTCGGCGAGTACCGGATACTGGCCTCCACCACCCCCAACGGGGCCGTGGTGGTCACCGGGCTCCCGTTGTCCGGCAAGAACGACGCCCTCGGCGCCCTCGTCCTGACCACCCTCCTGGTGTCGGCGGGCGCCCTGGTGATCTGCGCCGTCGTCGGCACGTGGCTCATCCGCCGGACGCTGCGCCCTCTCGCTCAGCTCAGCGAAGTAGCCGGACAGGTGGCCGAGTCGCGGCTCGACGTCGGCGAGGTCGCCCTGGGCGTGCGCGTCCCGGAGAGCGCCACGGACCCCGACACCGAAGTGGGCAGCGTGGGTCATGCGTTCAACCGGATGCTCGACAACGTCGCCGGCGCCCTGGCCGTGCGGCACGCCTCCGAGGTGAAGGCCCGGCAGTTCGTGGCGGACGCCTCCCACGAGCTCCGGACTCCGCTGACGGCCATCCGCGGCTACAGCGAGATGCTCGGTCTGACCGAGTCCCTCAGCGATCAGGGCAAGGAGTCCCTGTCCCGCGTCCAGAGCCAGTCCGTCCGGATGAACGCGCTCGTCGAGGACCTGCTGACGCTCGCCCGGCTGGACGAGGGGCAGGCGATCCAGGGACGCCCGGTGGATCTCGTGCAGCTCGCGGTCGAGGAGGTCATGGAGAAACGCGCGCAGGACTCCGGGCATGACTGGCGACTGGCGGTCCCCGCGGGAACCGTGGACGCCTGGGCCGATCCGGCCCGGCTGCGCCAGGTTCTGGTGAATCTGCTGACCAACGCCCAGAAGCACACGCCGGAGGGCACCAAGGTGGAGGTCGGCGTCGCGGTCTCCGCCGATGGCCGGCCGACGCTCACCGTGACCGACGACGGACCCGGCATCCCTAAGGACCTGCAGCCCGAGGTGTTCTCCCGGTTCACCCAGGCGGACAAGGCCCGGACGGGCGGCTCGTCGGGGCTGGGTCTCTCGATCGTGCAGGCGATCGTCCAGGCGCACGGCGGCATCGTCACGCTGGAGTCCCGCCCCGGACGGACCGTGTTCTCCGTGGAGCTGCGCCCGGCCGCGTGAAAGGCGAAGGGCGCCTGCCCGCCGCGCCCGGAAGGACGACGGCGGCCAGGCGCCCTGGGCGCGACGGCGGTGGGGCTCAGGCCTCCAGGACGCTCGCGACGCCGTAGAGGCGGTCGCCGGCGTCGCCGAGGCCGGGGACGATGTACGCCTTCTCATCGAGGCGCTCGTCGATCGAGGCGAGGACGACGGTGACGTTCGTGTCGGAGAGCTCCTCCTCGAGCTTCGCCAGGCCCTCGGGCGCGGCCAGCAGGCAGATGCAGGTGACCTCGTCGGCGCCGCGGCGGAAGAGGAACTTGATGGCCTCGCGCAGCGTGCCACCGGTGGCCAGCATGGGGTCCAGCACGAAGACCTGGCGGCCCGTGAGGTCCTCCGGGAGGCGCTCGGCGTAGGTGATGATGTCCAGGGTGTGCTCGTCACGGGCCATGCCCAGGAAGCCCACCTCGGCGGTGGGGACCAGCTTGGTCATGCCCTCGAGCATGCCGAGGCCGGCCCGGAGGATCGGGACCACCAGGGGCGTCGGCTTGGTGAAGGCCGTGCCGATCGTGGTGGCCACCGGCGTCTCGATGGTGACGGGCTGGGTACGCACCTCGCGAGTGGCCTCGTAGGCGAGAAGGGTGACGAGCTCTTCGGTCAGCTGACGGAAAACGGGCGAAGGCGTCGTCTTGTCCCGCAGCACGGTGAGCTTATGGGCGACGAGCGGGTGGTCCACAACGATGGTGCGCATGGGTCAAATTTACAGGACGCCGGCCGTATGCCGTCCCTGGCGAACCGCGGCACTTCCGCTCGCGAACCGCCGGCAGGTGCCCGTATCCGTGGGGCATAGGGGCATCCTCTGGCGGTTCGCGAGCGCGGGAGGGCGGATACGCTGGTGGGCATGATCCCGCACGACGCCGACCACGAGCACTGGATGGGCCTCGCCCTCGCCGAGGCCCGGGAGGCGCTCCGCACCGAGGACGTGCCGATCGGCGCCGTGCTGCTGGGTCCCGACGGCGCCGTGCTGGCCACTGGCCGCAACGAACGCGAGGCTCTGGGCGACCCCACCGCGCACGCCGAAGTGGTCGCGATCCGGGCCGGAGCCGAGGCCCTCCGCCGCAGGATGACCGACGGCGGCGGCGAATCCGACGGCTGGCGCCTGGAGGACTGCACCCTGGTCGTCACGCTCGAGCCGTGCGCGATGTGCGCCGGGGCGATCGTCCTGAGCCGGATCCCCCGCGTGGTGTTCGGAGCGTGGGATGAGAAGGCCGGCGCGGCGGGTTCCGTCTTCGACATCCTCCGCGAGCGCCGCCTCAACCACTGGGTGGAGGTCTATGCCGGGATCCGCGAAGACGAGTGCGCCGCCCTCCTGCGGGACTTCTTCGCCCGGCACCGGGGCTGACCCCGGAACCTCCTCCCCTCACGGCGCGCGGGAGCCGGCGCGCCCCGTCGTCGTGCCCTCCTCATCCCTCAGCTCCCTCCCCGCACACCCTCGCCCGAATATTAGTTTGACTAAGCAACCTTTCCATGTATATAGTTGCCATAAGCAATTACAGGAGGATCGGATGCCGGTAGAGCCAGCAACAGCGCGGGCACTCATCCGCGGGGTCGTGGATCTGCAGCGCGCACTGCGCTGCCTCTCGCACGACTCCCTGGCACCGGGAACCAGCACGGCCCTGCTCGGGGTGCTCCACATGATCACCGAACACGGTGGGCGTGCGGTGGACATCGCGCAGCGGCTCGGAGTGAGTTCCCCCGTGCTGAGCCGCCACCTCGCGGAACTCGAGGAACGCGGCTTCATCACCCGGACGCAGGACCCCACGGATCGCCGGGCCCAGCTCCTGGAGGTCACCGAGATCGGGCAGGAACAGCTCGCCCGGGCCGAGGAGGACCGCGTTCAGGCGCTCCTGAGCCTCCTCGGTGACTGGGATGAGGACCAGGCGCTCACGTGCCGCTCCAACCTCACCGACCTCACCGTGGCCTTGCAGTCCTACCGCCGCAAGCCCTCCCCGTACGCCGCCGCCACCCCCGCAGGAGACTGAAACTTGAATCCCACCCACGAGGCTCAGCCCATGAGCCACCGGCAGATCATGGAGGCCTTCACCGGCCTCCTTGCCGCGTTCTTCACGGCGATCGTGTCCAGCACGATCGTCTCGAACGCGCTGCCCACCATCATTTCCGACCTCAAAGGCACCCAGACGGACTTCGCCTGGGTCATCACGGCCTCCATGCTGGCCAGCGCCGTCACCACCCCGATCTGGGGCAAGCTCGCGGACCTCTACGACAAGAAGATCCTGGTCCAGCTGTCGATCGTCGTCTTCGTGGCGGGTTCGGTCGTGGCGGGCCTCTCCCCCGACATCCCCATGCTGCTGACCGCACGCGTCATCCAGGGCATCGGCATGGGCGGTCTGATCGCCCTGTCCCAGGCGATCATGGGCGTCATGATCGCCCCGCGTGAGCGTGGCAAGTACTCCGGCTACCTCGGCGCCGTTCTCGCCGTGGGCACCGCCGGCGGCCCGCTGCTCGGCGGTCTGATCGTGGACCACTGGGGCTGGCGCTGGACGTTCTACGTCTGCGTCCCGCTCGCGATCATCGCGCTGATCCTGCTCCAGATCACCCTGAAGCTGCCGCAGGTCCGCCGCAAGGCGAAGATCGACTGGCTCGGCACCATCCTGCTCAGCGCGTCCGTCTCCACCCTGCTGATCTGGGTCTCCTTCGCCGGCAACCCGGACTACTACGAGTGGTGGTCCTGGCAGACCGCGGCGATGGTGGGCGGCTCGGTCGTCGGCCTGCTGCTCTTCATCCTGGTCGAGGCCAAGGTCTCCGAACCGATCATCCCCCTGAAGATCATCTCCAACCGCACCACCGCGCTGAGCATCGTGGCTTCGGTGGCCATCGGTGTGGCCATGTTCGGCTCCTCGTCCTTCATCGGCCAGTACTTCCAGGTGGCCCGTGGCGCGACGCCCACCGAGGCCGGCCTGCTCACGCTGCCGATGATCTTCACCAACCTGGTGGGCTCCACGGTCGCCGGCCAGCTGATCTCCCGCTACGGCAAGTGGAAGGGCTACCTGGTGGCCGGCACGATCCTGACCGCGGCGGGCATGCTCCTCCTCGGCACGATCGACCACGAGACCGACTTCTGGATCACCGGGATCTACATGGCCGTCCTGGGCCTCGGTCTCGGCATGACCATGCAGAACCTGGTCCTGGCCGTGCAGAACACCGTCGCTCCGCGGGACATCGGGTCCGCCAGTGCCTCGGTGGCGTTCTTCCGGACCGTCGGTGGCGCGATCGGCGTGTCCGTGCTGGGTGCCGTGCTGGGCAACCGCTCCTCGGATCTGATCAAGCAGGGCTTCATCGACCATCACATCAAGGTCCCCGCCGGGTCCGGTGCGTCGAGCACGAGCCTGGACGTCAAGGACATGCCCGGCCCGATCGCCACGATCGTCAAGGCCGCCTACGGTGACGCCTCCGCGCAGATCTTCCTGATCGCCGGTTTCGTGGCCATCGCCGCGATCATCGCCGTGCTGTTCATCAAGGAGGTCCCGCTCCGCAAGACCGTCGAGATGCAGCCGGCCAAGGCGGGCGCCGAGGGCTCCACCGCGGAACCCGACACGACGACGGCGACCCTCGCCGCGGTCGCCGCTCCGTCCGGCGCCGCGGGTGAGGCCCTCGCCAACGGCCTGAATCCGAGCGACGCGCCGGAGCACCACGTTCCGGCTCACGTCGCAGGGCATCAGCGCACCGCCCCGGCGACGCACGACGGCGGCCTGGAGGGCGGCCTCGACTCCGAGCTGCGGCTCCTGCTGGCTGAGCGCGAGGCGCCCGGCGTCGTGCCCCAGGGCGACACCGCGGCCACGCTCGCGGCGCTCCAGCAGACCCAGCTCCTGCTTGCGAAGCAGCAGGAGCAGCTCGCCAAGCTGAGCGAGAAGGTCAACACCCAGCTGCTGGCGCAGCTGGAGATGTCCGAGCGGCAGGGCCAAGCGGCCACTGACCTGGCGAGGATCCAGGCCGAGCTCGACGCCGAGCGGCAGCTCCAGAAGGAAGCCGCGCTGTATCTGGCGACGCGGGGACGGCACAGCGCGGGCTGAGTCGGCCGGCTCCTGCGGAGGGGCTGAGAGGGGCGTCCACCGGTTGCGGTGGGCGCCCCTCGGGCGTTTCCTGGGTTCAGGGGAGGCTCGGCGGTTCGGCGAAAAGCCCGGGAAATGGCGGATCCGAGGCCCGGGAACGGGCCCGGAGGTGCTCCGTTTGGGCGGGGGTGTCCGGCTACGGTAAAGTGGTCAACCGTTGGTGACGTGTCCGAGCGGCCGAAGGTGCAACACTCGAAATGTTGTTTGGTGTAACAGCCAACGTGGGTTCAAATCCCACCGTCACCGCCAGAGCGAAGGCCCTGGAACCCCTGAGAGATCAGAGGTTCCAGGGCCTTCGTCATTGACAGACAGCTCCGCTCACAACCCCAGCGTGCGGAGCTCGAAGTTGTTCGGTGTTGAGATGGTGGCATCGCAGGTTCCGGAGCCGTCGGGCGTGCTGAGAATGGCGTGACCGTCACCGTCACTGACGAGCCGGAAGGTGACCTCGCCGTCCTTCTGCGGCGCGAATCCGGGCATCCTGGACGTGGGATATCCGATCACGAAGGTCCGCTCGGAGCCGCCGTCGTCGCGCGCATGGACGAGAAGGTCCGTGTGCTCCGGATGAGATGCCACGTCCTTCACGACGACCGTGATCTCCTGCCATGCCCTGGCCGTGGCGGCCCTCCTGGCGTTCCTGTAGGAGCGGACGCACATGACACTCACCGTCAGAAGCCCAAGGAGCGGAATCGCGGAGACCAAGGCGATCATTGACGCGTTGGATCGCACCGTCTCGTCATGGCCGACGATCAGGACACCAGAGAAGTCGGCCGGGTTGTAAGCCAGGGTGACCTGCGCCTTGTATTTGGGCAGGCTGCCGCACCGAACCTCATTTTTCACGCTCGCCTCGCGCGGGACGCCGTCGAGCACGAACCGCACCGTGGTGGTGCAGTAGACGCCACCCTTCGACGTGGTGCTCTCAATGTTCGCGACCACGGTCGCCTGCGTCTGCGGGTAGTTCCCCCACACCGGGTTGGTGGCCCACGCCAGCAGCACCGCGACGCCGATCGCGACCACGGCGAACACGGCCGTGGAGATGACCGCGGCCTTGAGACGGCCCTTTCGGACCGACGCCGACGTCCACACCGGGGTGCCGCTGCCCGGCGCCTCGCGGGAGGGGATGTCCAGATTCTTGGTGAGCTGCACCGTGTCCTTCTTCGTTCGTGCCACAGAGGTCTGTTGCGGGAGCGTCCTAGGGTGAGTCCGTCAACCGAACGAGGGCAGCCCCACGATCTCGAAGGCCGTCGCGCCAGGGGTGAGAAGGCTCTCGACCGGTTCATCGGCGATGACGAGCTGGAGTCCGATGTCCCGGCCTCGGGCCCAGGGGAATTCGGCGATCTCGACCCACTCTCCGCGGACCCGCGCCCGGCAGGTCCAGTGGGCCAACGGGGCGGACGACAGCCAGGGCACGACCACCGTCTCGAGCAGACCAGACAGAAGATCATCGGCCGGATGGTCGACGGTCCGTTCGCGCCCCACGGAATCAGCCGCGTGGGCGTCCAGCCGGCTCAGATCAATTCTCATAGGCCAACTATCGCGCGAGGCCGGCACCCTGCCCAAGTGACACGGCCGGGCCCTCCCGAACCGTACGGACGGCCGACCCGGCTCATCCCCAGGCGTCCGGCCCCCACGAAAAACTCCCCCGGAGCCGAACCGATGTTTCGGTCCGGCCCCGGGGGAGCTTCGTCGAGCCTGAGAACTCAGACCTTGGCTCGTCGGTAGCCCTCACGCTGCGCCGCGGCTTCGGTGGCGAAGCACCTCTCCGGAGCAGTCCGGGTGTAGTAGCGCTGACCCGGCATGTGGTAGATCATGCTCGAACGGTTCCCCTTGATAGGCGCCCAGGCAGGGCAGTTCCACTTGCTGATGGGAGCGGTGGCGACAGGCCGCGGCGGTGCCACGACGCGCACGTACTTCTGCACGCTGGAGCTGGCCTTCAGAGTGCCGGTCGACACGATCCGCAGCGACCACTTGCCCGAAACGCTCGCAGTGAACGAGGTGCGGACGAATCCCCGAGTGTTGCTGTTCAGCGTGCGGACCGCGGCGTTGGGCTTGGCGCCGTCCGGGTCGAAGTACACGACCGCCTTGACGGTGCCCGTGTTGGCCCAGGTCCGCCCGTTCAGGCGCTGAGCCTGGCCCTGGATGGTGATCGGCTTGCCGCGAGTGACCGTGGCGGGTCCGGCCGCGTAGGACGCGACGCGGGTGGCGACGGTCGGAGCCGCCTCGGCAGGAGCCGCCACGACCAGCGAGGCGACGACGGCGACGAGCGCGGTCAGGGCCGCGATGACCGCGCGCCCCAGAGATTTCATAGACACGGAATGTCCCCCAGTGAAAAAGTCCGGTTCAACCGGTGATGCGAGTGATGCGGTGTCAGCATATCCGGCTCTCCGCCGCGAACACAGAGGGGACGCGGGAACGTCGCTCTGCGACGGGCAGCGCCGACGCCGAAGGCCGGCGCCGCTCTCACGAACGGCGCCGGCCTCGGCATCCCACCGCCCCAGGGACCGCAGGTCACCGCCTCATGCGGAGGCGAACAGGCCCTCCCCCACGAAGCCGTCCTGACCGCACCCCGGCGGGATGGCGAAGACCGCCGATCCCACCGGCGTCGTCCACTGATTCAGGATGTCCAGATCGTCCAGACGCTTCTGGATCGGCACGAACTGCCGGTACACATCCGCCTGGAACGAGGCGAACAGCAAGCCCGAATCGGACACCCCCGGGCCTCCGGGAGGCACGTCGTAGTTGAACGCCCTCCGGAAGATCCGCTGGGACGGGTCCTCCGGCCGCGCGCGGCGCAGATGGGAGAAGTCCGCGATCACGGGGAAGCCCACCGGGTTCAGGGCCTTGAAGTCCGGTTCGTCGTGCTCGTCGGACCCGGTCAGCGGCGCGCCGTTGGAGAGCTTCCGCCCCACCGACTCCTCGCGTCCGGAACGGTCCAGCTCGTCCCACTTGTCGAGGTTCATGCTGATCCGCCGGATCACGAGGGACGTCCCGTTCTCCACCCAGGCCCGGTTGGTCCCGTCCCCGAACACGACGCGCTCGAAACTCTCGCTGCCGGGCGCCGGGTTGGCGGTCCCGTCCACCTGACCGAAGAGGTTCCGCATGGTCGTGCCCGGTTTCTCCGTGCCGTATGCCCGCCGGAAGCCCTGCTGGACCCACCGGACCGTGGTGAAACTCCGGCTGTCCTTCAGCAGCATCCGCTGAGCGTGCGCGACCGTGAGCGGGTCATCGGCGCAGATCTGCAGGAGCAGATCCCCGCCGCTGTACTCCTTCACCAGACGATCGATGCCGAACTTCGGCAGTGGCCGGAGCCACGAGGGCGCCCGGCCCGGCGCCGCGACCCGGAAGAGCCCGGGCCCGAAGCCGAACGTGACCGTCAGGTTCGCCGGGCGGAACGCCAGCTCCGCCTCCGTGTCGGCGAGGGCGCCCTCCCCCTGCGTGAGGCGCGCGGCGTCCGAGGTGAGCAGCTTCAGCAGGGACTTCACCCCCGCCGCCACGATCCCCGACTTCAGGTCCAGCGCCACGAACGCGCCATGGGCCTGCGCCGCGGTGCCGATCCCGGCCTGCCGCGGGCCGAAGAAGGGCACGGTGCCGGCTCCGTTGTCGGGCGTCTCCGCCGCCACGGATGACGACGGCGCGCCGCCCACCAGCTGCGTCCCGGCGGCGGCCAGGGCCCCCACCCCCGCCGCGGCGCCACCGAGGAGGAGGTTCCGGCGTCGTACCCCCTGGGAAAATCCCGCGGCGGAACCCGCGCCCGCAGGCTCCTCCGGACGGCCCTCAGGGGCGCCCGCCGGCTCCACGTCCCGCGGACTCACTTGGCCGGGGAGGTCGTGGGCTGCGCGTGCCCGGAGTGATCCTCACCGCCATGACCCGAGTGCTGGCCCG
>JABLTH010075688.1_pt1 | contig 16124 bp, 11 predicted proteins | sample 7875711 | NCBI WGS metagenome assembly JABLTH01 (sample SAMN14941262, study PRJNA633318) | bioreactor metagenome | isolation source: bioreactor | place: China | collected 2019-03-05 | reverse complement strand
GTCCGGAGAGTTCACTTGCGGCTCCCCGGTGTCGTCGCGGGCGCCCGCGCGAGCGCCCGCGCGAGGTCGCCCCCGACACCGTCGAACACCGCGCACTGGTCGGGCACGTCCGTTTACGCCCCGACGAGCACGGGCACCTTGACGAGCGGGACGCCGGTCGTCCGCGAGAGCATCACGGGCACGCGGTCGTCGAAGTAGGACTCCATCAGGATCGCCTTCACGTCGCCCTTCTTCAGCAGGGCCTCGAGGTCGGCGATGTGCGAGGGCGTCGGCGGGATGCCGGGCTTCGGCTCGAGGAACTCGACCATCCTGAGGTCGAAGCGCTGCGCGAAGTAGGGCCACGAGTTGTGGTACGAGATCAGCGCGGCGCCCTTGTACGGTGCGAGCTGCTGCTTCCAGCGCGCGAGCGCCTCGTCGACGCGCGCGGCGTACCTGTCCGCCGCGGCCCTGAACTCCGCGGCGCGGTCGGGCCGCTCCTGTCCGAGCGCCTCGGCGATCGCGAGCGCGAGCGGCCGGGCGTTGGCGGGGTCGAGCCAGTAGTGCGGGTTTCCGAAGCGGTGGAGGTCGCCGTACGACGCGTCGACCTTGAAGTTGGGCACCTCGAGCGGGCTGATGGAGTGACCGAGGTCGACGATGCGCAGCTTCGCGTTGCGCGAGCCGTCGATCAGGTTCTGCGCCCACAGGTCGAGGTCGAGCCCGACCTTGAGGTAGATGTCCGCGCGGCGGACCTTCAGCATCAGCGACGGCAGAAGCTCGACCGCGTGCACGTCGCGGTTGCCCTTGACGATCGCGTCGGTCTCGACGGCGTCGCCGCCGACGGCTTTCGCGATCACGGCGATGTCGGGGATCGAGGCGACGACCTTGACGGCGTCCGCGGCGCGCGCGGGTCCGGCCGCGAGGGCGGCGAGGACGACGCCGGTGACGAGCGAGAGGAACGGGATGCGGCGCATGCGTCCTCCTCAGAACCAGTGGGCCTTGTGCGGGCCGAGCGAGAAGATCATCTGGAGCACGGCTTCGTTCACCGGGCGGTCGTCCACGGCGTTCGAGTCGGTGCGGCGCACGAGCAGGCGGAACAGCGTCGTCTCCTCCATCACCGCGAACCCCACGAACGCGCCGGCGCGCCGGTAAGTGAGCGATGCGTCGACCGGCGACCCCGCGCGCTCGACGATCGCGCCCGCGTTCCAGCGGCCCTTGAAGCGGTAGTCCGCGAAGGCGTAGAAGCCGCTCGCGGTGACCTTCCCGAGCGGCGCCACGTCGAACTCTCCGGCGAGCGGCACCTCGCGCGTCGAGCGGATCCACTCGCCCTGCACGGTCAAGGATCGGTACTTGTCGGGCGCCCAGCGGTACTTGAGGTCGGCCCCGATCAGCCGCACGGTGCGCTCCGGGTGCGGGGCGCTGTCGAGGGCGCCCTGCAGCGCGTTCACGCCGGCCTCGAAGCCCGCGTAGTCCCCGGTCGGCACGAACACCGAGAGGCGTTCGCTCGTCGCGAGCTTCGTCTGCAGCGTCGGGTCGCGGTCGATGGCGGTTTCGCCGTCGGGCGTGTCGAGGACGTGCTTCGCGAAATCCCCCTTGAGCAGGTTGACGGACGGCGTGACCACGAGGTTCCCTACGGGGAACGCCGCGTTGACGTTCACGCCGGTGTCCATCATCCCTTCCTCGCCGAGGTACAGCCGGTGGGCGAGGGGCGTGTCGAGGAACGAGTACGCGTGCGGGTGCAGGAGGTTCAGCTTGCCGAAGTCGGTGCGGAAGCGGCCCGCGCGCACCTGCAGCCCCGCGGGCAGCCCGCGCAGCACGGTGGCGAAGGCCTCCTCGATCGTGAAGCCCTCGGCGTCGGTGTACGCGGCGAACACGTCGCCCCGCACGTACGGGTTCAGGTAGCCGCCGAGCGCGAACTCGACGCTCTCGAGGTTCAGCTGCAGCTTGCCGTTCTTGGGGTCGTCCGAGTCCTTCTGACGCGTGACGAACGCGCGCATGTCGCCGATCAGCGAGATGTCGGGGTTCGCGTTCTGCGCCCGCGCCGGACCGGGCGCGGCGAGCGCCGCCGCGGCGAGCGCGCACGCGGCGAGTCGGCGCAGCGCGTGCCGGCACATCGGGTGCCGGAGCATCGAAACATCCATGGGTACCTCCCCGGGACGGCGGGGCGAAATCCCGCGTCCCTCAGCGAACGAACACCGGGCCCCGAAGCGGCGGGGCCGTGCCGGTCAACCGAAGAGGAGGAACGCCGGAGGACCGCGGGCGGCGGTCGCGGGAAGCGGGCGGGACGCGCGCGCGGGCGCCGCGGGTGCGTCGGCCGGGACGGTGGAGGTGTGGTGCGTGACGCGCGGCGCGGCGGCCGGAAGCGCGGTGAGCGGACCGCCGAACAGGCAGGCCACGCACTCGGGCGCGTCCACGGGGCGCAGCGCGTGGAGCTGCGCCTCGCTGTGCGGCCGGTCCGTGCCGGGCGCGCAAGCGTGCGCCCCGACGGGCAGCGGCGCGGCGCCGTCGTCGTGGAGGTGGGGCAGCGGCGGCACGACGACCGCCAGGGCCGTCCAGAGCAGGACGGCCACGACCCACGGAACGCGACGGAACCCCCGCATGGCGCCCGACGTTACGCGGCCGAGTCGCGGGTGTCAATTGACGCCCCGGACAGTTCCGTTATCTTCACCACGGGACCGGCGGCGCCGCTCCCGAGGCCCACCCACGTGCCCGCACCCCGTCACGCCCGCGGCCGGTCCGCCTCCGCGCTCCGGCTCCTGCTCCTGACCGCGATCGTTCTCGTGCTGCCGCGCCCCGCGGCGGCGACCGAGTTCTTCCCCGAGGAGCAGATCAAACCCGGGCTCAAGGGCGAGGTCCGCACCGTCATCCGCGGCGCCGAGAAGCAGACCATCGGCGTCGAGATCCTCGGCGTCGTCGAGGACGGCATCGCGCCCGGCGTGGACATGATCCTCGGCCGCCTGCTCGGCGAGACCGGCACGTGGAACGGCGTGGCCGCGGGCATGTCGGGCAGCCCGGTGTACGTCGACGGCAAGCTCGTCGGCGCGCTGTCGTACTCGATCGGCCAGTTCACCAAGGAGCCGCTCCTCGGCATCACGCCGATCCGCCAGATGATCGCGCTCAAGGACTACCCGGGCGGCATCCTGCCGTGGAACGGCGCCGCGACCGGCGAGTTCAATCCCGCGCCGCTCGCGCTGGTCGCGCCGGGCGTCTCCGCGGCCGCGCTCGACGGCGTCGACGACCTCCTCAGGCAGCTCGGCCTCGCGCGCGGCACGGCCGCGGTCGCGGTGCCGTCGTCCGGCCGCGGCGCGGTGCACGCGTCGCTCGAGCCCGGCGACCCGATCTCGGCGCTGCTCGTGTGGGGCGACATGAAGCTCGGAGCGACCGGCACGGTCACGTGGCGCGACGGCGACCAGCTCCTCGCGTTCGGCCACCCGTTCATGGCCTCGGGCCGCGCGGAGATGCCGCTCGCCGGCGGCGAGATCGTGTGGACCGTGCCGTCGCTGTACAGCTCGTTCAAGATCGCGCGCATCGGCGAGCCCGCGGGCACGCTGCGCCAGGACCGCCTCACCGCGATCGCCGGCCAGCTCGGCCCGGTCCCGAAGGGGCTGCCGGTGTCGGTGACGATCAAGCGCGCCGGCCGGCCCGAGGTCCGCAAGAACTACCAGGTCGCGCGCGACCCGTTCCTCATGCCGGTGCTCGCCGCGGTGACGTTCCGCATGACCGTGACGCAGGGCCTCGGCGCCGAGCGCGACGAGGCGCTGCGCATGACCGGCCGCATGAAGCTCGCCGGCGGCAAGGAAGTGCGCTTCGCCTCGGGCGCCAACGCGGGCTCGTTCGGCGGCAGCCGCGACCAGCAGCTCGGGCTCGAGCTCATGCAGCGCATCGGCGAGCTCGTGCGCGCGCCGATGGTGCTGCCCGAGATCGAGTCGGTCGACCTGTCGATCGAGTCGTTCGAGCCCGACGGCGCGTGGACGATCCGCCGCGCGCTGCCCGACCGCCTCGCCGCGCGTCCCGGCGACACGCTGCGCGTCGCCGTCGACCTCGAGTCGTCGCGCGGCACCGAGCGGCGCGAGACGCTCGAGGTGCGCGTGCCGCCCGGACAGCGGCCCGGCACGTACACGCTGCTCGCCGGCTCGGCGCGCGCGCTCGCGGGCGAGTTCGGCAGCATCGACGAGGCGCGGCGCCGCACCGCGCGCACGGCCGACGACTACCTCGCCGCGCTCAACGACGCGCCGGCCGACGACCGCCTCGAGGTCGCGCTCGCGAAGGGCGCCGAGGGCATCATCGCCGCCGGGCAGGAGTACCCCGCGCTGCCCGGCTCGGCGCACCTCCTGATGCGCTCGCGGCCCGGCGGGAACGAGCTGTACCGCGAGCGCTGGCAGCCCGCCGCGAGCGCGGGCCGCACGCTCGACCGCACCGTGCTCGACACGGCGCGCATCGCGATCGAAGTCCTGCCGTCCGATCCGGGATCCACGGAGCGCAACCGATGACGCGTGCCCGCTCGTTCGTCACGCCGCGAGGCCTGTGCGCCGCGGCCCTGGCCGTCCTCTGCCTGTCCGCCGGACCCGCGCGCGCCGTGAACACGCAGACGTGGTCGCGCGACGCCGACATGTTCCGCGCCGGCACGCTCGAGGGCACGGTGGTCACGCCCGACGGGCTGCTCCTGCCCGCGCCCGCCGCGCGCGTGATCGCGCGGCCCGAGCCCGCGCTGATCTGGAGCGTGCTCGACGCCGGCGGCGACGTGCTCGCGGGCGCCGGGGAGAAGGCCGGGCTCCTGCTCGCGAAGCCGGGGACGGGGGAGGGCGGCGGGACGATCGGCGGCGGCGCGATCGGCGGCGGCGCGATCGGCGGCGGCTCGATCACGGCGATCGTGCCCGCGCTCAAGGGCGCGGGCAACGTCGTCGCGCTCGCGCGCGGCGCGAAGGGCGAACTGTACGCGGCCACCGGGCCGCAGGGCGCGGTGTACCGCGTCGACGTCGGCAAGAACGGGGCCCAGGAGATCTTCAAGCCGCAGGCGACCTACATCTGGGCGCTCCTGCCGCTGCCGGACGGCGCCCTGATCGTCGCGACCGGGCTCCCCGGGAAGGTGTACCGCGTCGAGAAGGGCGGCGCGTCGTCGGTCCTGTGGGAAACGCAGGACAGCCACGTGCGCGCGCTCGCGCTCGGACCGACGGGCAAGGTGCTCGCCGGCACCGCGGGCTCGGGCCTGCTCGTCGAGCTCGACGGCAAGGGCGGCGCCTACACGCTGTGGGACTCGGAACGCCCCGAGGTCGTCGCGATCGCGACCGACGCGCGCGGCACGATCTGGGCCGCGTTCACGGGCACCGCGGGCAAGAACGAGGCGGCGCCCGGCGGCGCGCGTCCGCCGGCGAAGAGCGGCGGCACCGTCAACGTCACGGTCAAGGGGCGCGCGACGGCGGACGAGACCCTGAAGCCGCACGCGACCGGCGACGAGACCCTGAAGCCGCGTGCGACCGGCGACGAGGACAGCGGCCCGCCCCGGCCCGACGAGCCGGCCGCATCGCGCGCGGTCGAACTCCCGGGCGGCGGCGGCATGGTGCTGCGCCTGGGCGTGGGCGAAGAGCCCGAGTCCGCGTGGTCGGACGACAAGGAGACCCCGCTCGCGCTCGTCGCCCGTCCCGAGGGCGGCGTGCTCTTCGGCACCGCCGGCCTCACCCCGCACGTGTGGTGGCTCGGTGCCGACGGACGCCTCGGACTGTTCGACGAGCGCAAGGACGTGCGCGCGATCTCCGCGCTCGCCCTCGGCGACGGCGGGCGCGTGATCGCCGCGACCAGCAACCCCGCGGCGCTCGTCGTCTACGGTCCCGGCGGCGCCGATCCCGCGCGCTGGACCTCCGACGTCTTCGACGCCAAGGTTCGTGCGTCGCTCGGGCACGTGCACGCGTTCACGACCGCACCCGGCGTCACCGTCGCGCTGCGCGCGGGCAACACCGCCGAGCCCGACGCGGGCTGGACGCCGTGGAACGTGGTGCCGAACGGCGCCGCGCCCGCCGATCGCGACGGCGGCTTCGTCGCGCTGCCGCGCGCGCGCTTCGCGCAGGTGCGGATCGAGTTCCCCGCCGGGGCGCGCCCCGCGCCGTCCGGCGCCGACGGCGTCGGCCGGCTCGTCGTCCATTACCGCCCGCAGAACCGCGCGCCGAAGATCGAGACCGTCGACGCGCTGCCGCGCGGCGTCGCGTTCCGCTCGATCCCGCCCGCGCCGATGTCGGGCGGGGAGATCCCCGTCGTGCCGCCGCCGCGCGGACCGGACCTCGAGCGCGCGCTCGGCGAGACGAACCCGTCGTGGCGCAGCAAGCGCGCCTACGAGCCGACCGCGCTGACCGTGACGTGGGAGGCGCGCGACCCCGACAACGACGAGCTGCGCTACACGGTCGAATACTGCCGCGCGCAGGGCGCGACCTGCGCCGAGTGGCTGCCGCTGGCCGACGACCTCGACCAGCAGTTCTGGAGCTTCGACAGCCGCGCGCTGCCCGACGGCGTGTATCGCTTCCGCGTGACCGCCGACGACGCGCCGGGCAACGCGCTCGGCGAGGGCCGCACGGTGTCCCACGTGTCGGAGCCCGTCGCGATCGACAACGCCGAGCCCGTGATCGATCGCGCCTCGTACCGCGCGCGCCCCGACGGCCGCGTCGACCTCGTCGTCGAGGCGCACGATCCCGGCGGCCGCCTCGTGAAGGCCGAGGTCTCGCGCGAGCCGGGCACGTTCCTCACGCTCGCCGCGAAGGACGGCGTGGGCGACGCGACCGTCGAGTCGTGGAGCGGCACGCTGCCCGCGCCGAAGAAGGGCGAGGAGCTGCTCGTGCGCGTGATCGACGCGGCCGGCAACAGCACGACGAAGCGCGCGGTCGCGGAATAGGGACCGGTCATAGTAGGGGCGGGGCTTGCCCCGCCCGGATCGCGCGCCGCGCGATCGGACGCCGGCGTCACCTCGCGCTCAGTGGTCCCGTCGCGCCCGCGGCTTCGCCGCCACGAGCGCGCGCACGATCTCGACGCGTCCCTCGCGCAGCAGCTTCTGTCCCTCGTTGCTCTCGGCGGGGATCGTGCGCAGCAGGCGCCGGCCGATGCGGACTTCGATCGGCATCAGGCGGCCCGAGGGCAGCGTCGCCGCGCGATACGTGAGCGCGGGGGGCACGGGGCCAGGCTTGTGGGCCTCGGTACGTGTGCGCGGCATGGCGCACCCCTTTCTCGGAAGTGCACCCATCTTAACCCCGCCGGACCGCCATGGGTCCAGTGCATGGACGAATTGGGACAGAAGCACCGAAATACGGATTGTGGCGAATCAGTCCGCGTGCCCCGGAACCGCCTCGATCTGGACCCGGTGGCCGCCGTACACCATCGCCCGCTCGCGTTTCCAGCGCAGGCGCTCGCGCTCGCGCCGCGGCTCCGACCAGTCGAAGATCGCGGCCATTTCGCGCTCCGCGCCGGACAGGATCGCGTCCTCGTCGTCCGCGTCGCGCGCGATCTCGGGCACGCGCCAGCGCAGCATGAGGTCGGACAGCGTGCGCGCGCTCTCTTCCTGCACGGCCCACTGCACCTCGGCCTTGAACGGCACGCCGCGCGCGCCGAGCGCGTGCAGCTCGGTGGGGTCGGACAGCACGTCGCGCCACAGCGCGCCGTAGCGGCCCACGACCCAGCGCGCCTGCGCGGGCGCAAGGCCGGTCGCGCGCGCCGCGGCCTCTTCGCCCGCGGTCGTGCCGATCTCGCCGCCGGCGAGCACGCCGAGCGCGCGCGCGCGCGGGCCCGTGAACGGGCCGAGCAGGGCGGTGAGGCGCTCGGCGACGCGGCGCGCGGCGAGCCGGTGCATCAGGAGCGAGCCGGACACCACCGACCAGAACGGCGCACCGGCGCCGGTCTCGCGCACGAGCCCCGGGCCCGCGGCGAGCGGGCGCACGGCGTTCCAGCCCGCGCGCACGTCGAGGTCGTCGCTGCCGAACAGCGCGGCGAGCGCTTCGATCAGCGTGCCGTCGTCGCCCGGGCCGACGCCCTCGACCGGCACCGGCGCGGTCGACGCGACGAGCCCGTCGGGGCACGGGGTCAGCGTGACCGGGCGCCCGTCGCGCGGGTGCGCGAACACGACGGCCGCGTCCGCGGGGCGCACGACGACCGCGCGGTGCGCGGCGACGAGCGGGAACAGCGCCCGCCCGCGGTCGATGTCGAACAGCCGCCGCGTGCGGTCGATCCACGCGCCGGTCGCGTTGATCACCGAGCGGGCGCGCACGCAGACGGTCTGCCCCGTGACGCGGTCACGGATCTCGGCCCACGCGTGACCGGCCTGCGCGGCCTCGAGGCCGACGACGTCGCAGCGCGCGCCGAGCACCGCGCCCGCGCGGCGCGCCTCGAGGGCGACCAGCAGCGCGAGCCGCCGGTCGTCGACGATCGCGTCGAACGGCGCGCGGAACGGTCCCGGGCCGAGCTTCGCGCCGGGCACGAGCATGTTGGCCTGTTGCGACGAGAGCAGGCGCCGGCCGGGCCAGCCGGTGCGCCGCGCGAGCGCGTCGGAGACCCGGAGGCCGACCGACGCGGCGAGCCCCGGGCGCGGCGCGTCGACCGCGAGCACGGGCAGCAGTCGCACGAGGTGGCGGGCGGAGCGCGCGAGGATGCTCCGCTCGCGCAGCATCGCGCGCAGCACGCGCTGGTGCCGCAGTCCGGGCAGCGCGGCGCCCATCGCGAGCCGGTCCGAGCGTCCCGATCCGCCCCAGCCGAAGTCGACCGGCTCGATCAGCGCCACGCGCGCGCCGCGTGCGGCGAGCGCGCGCGCGATCGACGCACCGGTCAGGCCTCCGCCCAGGACGAGGGCGTCGAGGTCCCGGTCGGCGAGCGCGTCGAGGGGCGGTGTCATCGCCGCGCATGATAGCCGGGCGGGGCGCCTTCGTGGACCGCATTGACAATGCTTCTCCGCGGCCCGCGGCGCATAATTCGCGACGCCCGGCGCCTTCCGGGCGCTGCCTGGAGCGTGCGATGGATGCCGTCCTGCTCGCGCGGGTGCAGTTCGCCCTGACCATCATGTTCCACTACCTGTTCCCGCCGCTGTCGATCGGGCTGGGCGCGATGATGGTCGTGATGGAAGCGCGCTTCATGCGCACGCGCGACCCGCTCTACGAGACGATGGCGCGCTTCTGGTCGCGCCTCTTCGCGGTCAACTTCGCCGTCGGCGTGGCCACCGGCATCGTGATGGAGTTCCAGTTCGGCACCAACTGGTCCGCGTACAGCCGCTTCGTCGGCGACGTGTTCGGCTCGGCGCTGGCCGCGGAGGGCGTTTTCGCGTTCTTCCTCGAGTCGGGGTTCCTCGCGCTCCTCGTCTTCGGCTGGGACCGCGTCTCGGCGCGCATGCACATGTTCGCGACGACGATGGTCGCGCTGGGTTCGGTGTTCAGCGCGATCTGGATCGTCGTGGCCAACTCGTGGCAGCAGACGCCCGACGGGTTCCACCTGGTGACGCAGCCCGACGGGCGCGTCCGCGCGGAGACCGTCGACTTCTTCCGCGTGGTGTTCAACCCGTCGAGCATGCACCGGCTCGGGCACGTGCTGATCGGCGCGTTCATCCTCGGCGCGCTGTTCGTGATGAGCGTGTCGGCGTTCTACCTCCTGCGCGGCCGGCACCTCGAGTTCGCGCGCAAGAACCTGCGCCTCGCACTGATGTTCGGCGCGGTCGCGTCCGCCGCGGCGCTCGCCTCGGGGCACTTCCAGGCGCGCGAGGTCGCGCGCATGCAGCCGGCCAAGCTGGCCGCGTTCGAAGGACACTTCACGACCGGCGACGGGCCCGCGGCCATGCACCTGTTCGGCATCCCGGACACCGAGGCGCGCACCGTGCGCTACGGCCTCGCGATCCCCGGGCTCCTGACGTTCCTCGTGCACGACGACTTCACGACGCCGGTGCCGGGCCTCGACCGCTTCCCGCGCGAGGACTGGCCGCCGGTCGGCATCCCGTTCCAGAGCTACCACCTGATGGTCGCGCTCGGCGTCTTCTTCGTCGCGCTCACGTGGTACGCGCTGTGGCGCGACCGCCGCGGGACGCTCCACGGGTGCCGCTGGCTCCTGTGGACGATCGTCTACGCGGTGGCCGGCGGGTTCGTCGCCAACGAGGCCGGGTGGGTCGCGGCGGAGGTCGGCCGGCAGCCGTGGGTCGTCTACGGGCTCCTGCGCACGAAGGACGCGGCCTCGCCGTCGGTCCCGGCCGGGCAGATCCTCGCCTCGATCGTGCTCTTCGGAATCGTGTACGTCGCGCTCTTCGCGGTGTGGGTCTACGTGCTCGACCACAAGATCCGCAGCGGTCCGGAGCCGCACGGCGCCGGCGTGCACGGTCCCGCGCCCGCGGGTCCGGGGGCACGCTTCCTCCCCGGCGCGGCGGCGGCGAAGCTCGAGCCCGGCGCGTCCCTGACCGCCGAGCGGGAGGGCTGAGCGATGGACCTCCAACTGCTCTGGTTCGGCCTGCTCGGCGTGCTCCTGACCGGCTACGCGATCCTCGACGGCTTCGACCTCGGCGTCGGGGTCCTGCACCTCGCGGTGCGGGACGACACCGAGCGGCGCATCGTCATCAACGCGATCGGCCCGCTGTGGGACGGGAACGAGGTCTGGCTCGTGACGTTCGGCGGGGCGCTGTTCGCCGCGTTCCCGGAGGCCTACGCGACGGCGTTCTCGGGGTTCTACCTGCCCTTCGTCGTGCTGCTGTTCGCGCTCATCTTCCGCGCCGTCTCGATCGAGTTCCGCAGCAAGCGCGAGATGCGCTGGTGGCGCCGGACGTGGGACGTGCTGTTCAGCGGGGCGAGCTTCGTGGCCGCGCTGCTGTTCGGGGTGGCCGTGGGGAACTCGATGCTCGGCATCCCGATCGGGGCGCGCCACGAGTTCGAGGGCACGCTCTCCGACCTGCTGCGGCCGTACTCCCTGCTCGTCGGCCTCCTCGTGGTCGCGCTGTTCGCGATGCACGGCGCGATCTTCCTCTACCTCAAGACCGAGGGCGCGCTGCAGCAGCGCGTGCACGGGTGGATGTGGCGCGCGTTCGGCGTGTTCCTCGTGCTCTACCTCCTGACGACGATCGTCACGCTGGTGCTCGTCCCCACGGCCACGCACAACGTCCGCGAGCAGCCCCTGGCCTGGGTGGTGGTCGTTTTGAACGTGCTGGCCGTCGCCAACATCCCGCGCGCGATCCACCGCGGGCGGCCGCTCGAGACGTTCGCGTCGTCGTGCGCGACCATCGCGGCGCTTACGTTCCTGTTCGGGGTGGCCCTGTTTCCGAACCTGATCCGGTCGAGTCTCGATCCCGCGTTCAGCCTCACGATCCGCAACGCCTCCTCGTCGCCGAAGACGCTCGCGATCATGGCCGTCATCGCCTGCCTCGGGATGCCGTTCGTGCTCGCCTACACGGCCGTCGTTTACTGGACCTTCCGCGGCAAGGTGAAGCTCGGAGAATTCAGTTACTAGTTGGAAACGATGGCGGTGAAGGCGCGCCGCGAACACGGCGCACGTCAATCTTGGTAGAGTGTTGCGCCCCGATGAACCGCGAACTCGACGCCGCGATCCGCCACAGGCCGCTCGGCCTCGAGCAGCTGGACCAGCTGCTTCGCGAGGTCGGTCTGTGCCTGTATCGCAGCGAGCCGCTCCTCGACGGGTGCTACACGTTCCTCGGAGAGCTCGGCACGGAGCTCTTCGGCCAGCCGCGCGAGTCGCTGATCGGGGTGCGCGGCGCGTGGTTCGATCGCGTCCACCCCGACGACCGCGAGCGCATCGTCGGCGAGATCTCGGCCGGGCTCGTCACCGGACACGGTGCGGCGCAGTACCGCCTGCGGCACGCCGACGGCACGTGGCGGCTCATGCAGGCCTCGGCGCTGGTGGAGAAGGACGCGGCGGGCACACCCGTCGCCGTGATCGGCGTGATGTTCGACGTCACGGCGACCCACGGCGCACGGGCCGCGGTGCGCGAGGCACAGTCGGTGCTGGCCGCGCTGGCCGACAACGTGCACGAGGTCCTGTGGGTGTCGTCGCCGGACGACGGGCGGCTCCTGTTCCTCAGCTCGTCCTTCGACGCGACGTTCGGCGTGCCGAGCGCGCGCGTGTACGCGAACCCGTGGGAGCTGCTCGAGCGCGTGCATCCCGACGACCGCGAGCGCTTCGGGGCCGACATCCTGGTGGCGCGGGACGGCACCCCGACCGTGTCCGAGTTCCGCGTCGTCGACGACGACGGGACCACGCGCTGGATCCGCAGCCGCATGACGCCGGTCACCGCGTCGGACGGTTCCGTGCGCCTCGCCGGAGTGAGCGAGGACGTGACCGCGGAGAAGCTCGCCTCGCAGCGCGCGCACGAGCACCAGGTCGAGATCGAGTCGGCCCTCGCCGTGCAGGCCGAGCGCATCGGCCAGCTCGAGCGCCAGCGCCTCGAGGCCGAGAAGCTCGCCGCGGGCGGCCGGATGGCGGCCCGCATCGCGCACGAGATCAACAACCCGCTCGCGGGGATCCGGAACGCGTTCCTGCTGGTGAAGTCCGCCATCCCGCCCGATCACCCGCACAACGAGTTCGTGCCGCTGATCGAGCGCGAGATCGGCCGCCTCACCGTGATCGTGCGCCAGATGTACGAGCTGCACCGCCCGTCGCCGCCCTCCGCGCGCACGCGCAACGCGCGCGAGGTGCTGCGCGACGTGGCCGCGCTCGCGCGCACGGCGTCCGAGCGCGGCGAGGTGCGGCTCGACCTGGGCGACCTGAACGGCCTGCCCGAGCTCGCCATCGCCGAGCACCAGCTGCGGCAGGTGCTCTTCAACCTCGTGCAGAACGCGATCGAGGCGGCGCCCCGCGGCTCGGCGGTGCGCGTCTCGGCCGTTCCGCAGTCCAGCGGGTGCAGCTTCTTCGTCGCGGACGACGGGCCGGGCATCCCGGACGACGCGCGGGCGCTGATCTACGAACCGTTCTACACGACGAAGACGGAAATGGGATCGGGAGGGCTCGGGCTCGGCCTCTCGATCACCAAGTCGATTCTCGAGGCCGCGGGCGGCGCCATCTCGTTCGTCTCGCGGCCGGGGCAGGGGACGGTCTTCCGCATCGACATTCCCGGGGTCCGCGAGGAACGGGCCGCCGGCGAGGACCCCACATGACCGAAGAAGGCCGCGTCCTGCTCGCGGACGACGAAGACACGTTCGCGCGCGCGACCGCCGCGCTCCTGACCCAGAACGGCTTCCCCTGCGAGACCGTGCCCGACGCCGAGGCGGCGCGGACGAGGCTCGCCGGCGGCGGCTACGACCTGCTCCTCGCCGACATCAACATGCCGGGCAACCCGAAGCTCGAGCTCGTGCGCGACGTCACGACGGGCGAGAACCGCATCCCGGTGATCCTCGTCACGGGCTACCCGTCGCTCGAGTCCGCGATCGGCGCGGTCGGGCTGTCGGTGTTCGCGTACCTCGTGAAGCCCTTCGAGCTCGCCGACCTGCTCGCCGCGGTCCGCCCGGCGGTCAACCAGCACCGCGCGATGCGCACGCTGCGCGCGGCGCGCCGGCAGTTCCAGGAGTGGACCACCGCGATGACCGCGCTCGACGACGCCGCCGTCGCGGTCACGCCCGCGCGCGGCGGGGTCGCCGTCGACGAGGTCGTCGACGCCGCGCTCGCGCGCGTCGCGGGCTGCCTCGCGGACCTGTCCGAGCTCGCCAAGCGCGCCGGCTCGCACGGCGATGGTCACCGCCCGCTGGTGCACTGCCCGCGCTGCGACGACTACCGCGGCCAGCTGATGCAGACGATCGAGGTCCTCAAGGAAACCAAGAACGCCTTCCGTTCCAAGAATCTCGGCGATCTCAGAAGGCACCTCGAGAAGGTGGTCGGCAGCGATGTGAGGGAGTAGATTGTCCAGCGTCCGGGGCGACACGTCGCCGCCGGACGTCCGCGGCCCGTGCCGCGGAGGGTCCGCGGACAGCGCGGACCGCCTTGCCGGGCAGGTACGACCTGCAAGACAGAGGCGCTCGATCCCGCAGGGGACGGCGCCTCTTTTTGCGTTGGATTTCGATTTCACCGGCGTGACAAGGGTGCGCCGGGTGGGGTCTCGACCCGCAAGGGGGTCGGGAAGGGAGGGGCCGGCCATCCACCGGGGGGGCCGGCCCCAGCTTTTTCGTCAGGCCCGGCCCGTCTCCGGGCTGGCCTCGCGTCCGCGCGAGAACACCGGCACGCGACCGGCCCAGCCCTGGAAGCGGTCGAGGTACACGTACACGACCGGGGTCACGTACAGCGTCAGGAGCTGCGAGAAGAGCAGCCCGCCGACGACCGCGAGCCCGAGCGGGCGGCGCGCCTCGGCGCCGGCGCCGAACCCGAGCGCGATCGGCAGCGTGCCCATCAAGGCGGCCATCGTCGTCATCATGATCGGGCGGAAGCGCACGAGCGACGCCTCGAAGATCGCCTCCTGCGCCGTCTTGCCGCCCTTCCGGCCGACCTCGAGCGCGAAGTCGACCATCATGATGCCGTTCTTCTTCACCAGGCCGACGAGCATGATCACGCCGACGAACGCGTAGATCGACAGGTCGACGCGGAAGATCCACAGCGTGAGCAGCGCGCCGAAGCCGGCGAACGGCAGCGCCGAGAGGATCGTGACCGGGTGGATGAAGCTCTCGTAGAGCACCCCGAGCACGAGGTAGATCACGAGGATCGCGACCGCGAGCAGGATGCCGAGGCCCTGCACCGAGGACTGGAACGCCTGCGCCGCGCCCTGGAAGCTCGTCGTCACGGTCGGCGGCAGCATCTGCGCGGCGAGCGCCTGCACCGCCTCGGACGCGGGGCCGAGCGACGCGCCGGGCTTCAGGTTGAACGACACGGTCACCGAGGGCAGCTGGCCCTGGTGGCTCACCGACAGCGGGCCGAGGTTCTGGGTCAGCGTCGCCACCGCGTTCAGCGGCACGAGGTTCCCGCTCGACGAGCGGACGTACAGCATGCCGAGGGCCGCGGGATCGCGCTGCAGGTCGGGCAGCGACTCGAGGATCACCTTGTACGTGTTGGTGGGCGCGAAGATCGTCGACACCTGGCGCGAGCCGTAGGCGCTGTAGAGCGCGTCCTCGATCTGCTGCGCGGTGACGCCCAGGGCCGAGGCCTTGTCGCGGTCGATCGTCACCTGCACCTGCGGGTTCTTGAGCAGGAGGTCGGTCGTGACGTCCTGCAGCATCGGCAGCGCGCGCATCTTCGCCTCGAACTGCGGCGCGAGGCGGTACAGCTCCTCGGTGTCGGGGTCCTGCAGCGTGAACTGGTACTGGCTCTTCGTGAGCTGGCCGCCGATGCGGATCGTGGGCGGGTTCTGCGGGAACGCGCGGATCCCGGGGATCTGCCCCATCTGCCCGCGCAGCTGCTGCACGACCTGGTCCGCCGTCGCCGTGCGCTCGCGCCGCGGCTTCAAGCGCATGAACATCGTGCCGGCGTTCGATGCCGTCTGGCCCGCGCGACCGCCGACGCTCGACATGAAGGCGTCGATGTTGGGGTTCTGGGCGACCACCGCGGCCAGCTGCTGCTGGTGCTCGAACATCGACGTGGGCCCGATGCCCTCCTGCGCCTCGGTGAAGGCGAGGACCTGGCCGGTGTCCTCGCTGGGGATGAAGCCCTTCGGCACCATGCCCCACAGCACGACCGTGCCCGCGAGGATGGCCAGGGTGGCGAGCATCATCACCGGCTTGTGCGTGAGCGCCCAGTCCAGCGTCACGCGGTAGAGCGCCAGCCAGCGGTCGAAGAACCACTCGAAGACGTTGAACAGCCGGCCGTGCTTGGCCTCGTGCGGCGGCTTGAGGAACCGGCTGCAGAGCATCGGCGTGAGCGTGAGCGACACGAAGCCCGACACCAGCACCGACACGCCGATCGTCACCGCGAACTCGCGGAACAGCCGCCCGATGATCCCGCCCATGAACAGCACGGGGATGAACACGGCGGCGAGCGAGATCGTCATCGACACGATCGTGAAGCCGATCTCCGCCGAGCCGTCGAGCGCGGCGCGGAACGCGGGCTTGCCCAGCTCCATGTGCCGGACGATGTTCTCGAGCATCACGATCGCGTCGTCGACGACGAAGCCGACCGACAGCGTGATCGCCATCAGCGACAGGTTGTCGAGGCTGAAGTCCATCAGCAGCATGACCGCGCACGTGCCGAGGATCGACATCGGCAGCGCGAGGCTCGGGATCACCGTC
>JABLTH010068248.1_pt1 | contig 16156 bp, 10 predicted proteins | sample 7875711 | NCBI WGS metagenome assembly JABLTH01 (sample SAMN14941262, study PRJNA633318) | bioreactor metagenome | isolation source: bioreactor | place: China | collected 2019-03-05 | reverse complement strand
GGTTCCAGGCGCGCCAGGTCGCGGCGAGCGTGGTCCACAACGCGAGCTTCAACTGCAACGCGGGCAAGGTGCTCGTGCTCGCGCGGGACTGGCCGCAGCGCGACGCCTTCCTCGAGGCCGTCGCGCGCGCGCTCGCGGCCGCGCCGCCGCGCCGCGCGTACTACCCCGGGGCCGAGGCGCGCTGGCGCGCGTTCCTCGCGCACTACCCGCAGGCGCGCGTCGTGGGCCGCGGCGGGGAGGGGATCGTGCCGTGGACGCTGATCCCCGGCGTGCCCGCGGCGCCGGGGGAGTACGCGCTGTGCGAGGAGGCGTTCTGCGGCGTCCTCGCCCCGGTCGACCTCCCGGGGCGCGAGCCGGCGGAGTTCGCGGACGCCGCCGTGCGCTTCGCGAACGAAGCGGTGTGGGGTTCGCTCTCGGCGATGCTGCTCGTCCCGCCGTCCGCGCGGCGCGGCGACCCGGGGCTCGTCGACCGCGCGATCTCCGGCCTCGCCTACGGCAGCGTCGGGGTCAACGTGTGGACCGGCGCCAACTACGCGCTCGGCGTGACGAGCTGGGGCGCGTACCCCGGCGGCACGCGCGAGGACGTGGGCTCGGGGATCGGCGCGGTCCACAACACGTTCCTGTTCGACCGGCCGCAGAAGTCGGTGGTGCGCGGCCCGTTCCGCATGGTGCCCAAGCCGATCTGGTTCGCCGACCACCGGACGCTCGACCGCCTCGGACCGCGGCTGGTGCGCTTCGAGGACCGGCCGTCGTGGGGGCGGCTGCCGGCGCTGGGGGTGACGGCGTTGTTGGGATGACGGGTTCGGCGGATCAGCCGCGGCCCTTCCAGGTCGTCATGCCCGAGGTCGCGCCGAGCAGGCCCGCGACCGTGTAGAACAGCGGCTCGGGGAGCAGGCCCTTCAGCATCGGGGTCACCTTCACCAGCCACGGCGCGAGGACCGTCCGCTTGCCCGCCCGCACCGCGCGGACGGTCAGGTCCGCCACGCGGTCGGCGGTCAGGAGACGCGTGGTGAAGGGCGGACGCACCCCGTCGAACAGCCCCGTCGCGACGTAGCTCGGGCACACCGTGGTCACGCCGACGTGCCGCCGGCCCTGGTCCCGCAGCTCGAGGCGCAGCGATTCGGTCAGTCCGATCACGGCCCACTTGCTCGAGGCGTAGGTCGTCCCGTACGGGAGCCCGATGTAGCCCGAGGCGCTGGCCACGTTGACGAGGTGGGCCTCCGGCCGCTCGAGGAGCGCCGGCAGGAAGGCATGCGTCATGCCGAGCACGCCGAGCACGTTGACCCGGTACGTGAGGAGGTGCCGCTCCAGGGGGACCTCGCCGAAGGGCCCGCCGAAGACGACCCCCGCGTTGTTGACCAGCACGTCCAGGGGGCCGGCCGCGAGCACCTCCGCGCGCACCCGTTCGATGTCGTCGCGGTCGGTCACGTCCAGCCGCAGGCCGGTCGCCGGGCGGCCTGCCGCCGAGACCTCGCGGACGGCCCCTTCGAGCGCCCCCGCGTTGAGGTCGGTCACGACGACCGCGGCTCCCTCGCGCGCGAACCGCCGTCCCAGCGCCAGCCCGATGCCCGACGCGCCCCCCGTGATCAGGACGCGTTTTCCGTTCAGGTCGCGCATCGCCGCCTCCCGGCCACGAACATTAGCACCGGCCGTTGTATCTTGTGACGGGCCGTGACCCGGGCCGTCGGAGCGTCCATGGAACCGAAGACCGTCGTCGACATGTTCCGTCAGATCTGCCGCGAGAACGCCGCCCGCACCGCCTACATGTACAAGCACGACGGGCACTGGCACGGCCTGACGTGGGCCGACCAGGAGGCCGCGGTCAAGCGCGTGGGCAAGGCCCTCATCGCCGCCGGCATCCGCCACGGCGACCGCGTCGGCATCCTCGCCCAGACGCGCCTCGAGTGGGTCCAGGCCGACCTCGGGACCAACAACGTCGGCGCGGTCACGATGGGCGTGTACCCGTCGATGCTCGGCCCCGACTGCGCGTACGTGCTGTCGTTCAGCGGCACGCGCCTCCTGGTCCTCGACACGCCGCAGCAGCTGGACAAGATCCTGCACGAGCGCCCGCGCATCCCGTCGCTCGAGAAGATCGTGATCCTCGACGGGCCGGCCAACCCCACGCACGACGTGATCACGTGGGACGAGTTCCTCGCGCAGGGCGACGCCGTGTCCGACGAGGAGTTCGAGCGCCGCGCCGGCGCGGTGAAGCCCGGCGACCTCGCCGCGCTCGTCGCGACGTCGGGCACGACCGGCCAGCAGAAGCTCGCGATGATCACGCACGACAACCTCGTGTTCACGTGCGGCTCGGTGCTGTCCTGCGTCCCGGTCTACCCGCACTACCTGACCCTGCTGTTCCTGCCGCTCGCGCACGTGTTCGCGCGCGTGATCGCGTACGTGACGCTGCGCGCGGGGGCCACGCTCGCCTTCGCGGAGGACCTCACGAAGGTCGGCGAGAACCTGCGCGAGACGAAGCCCCACTACATCGCGAGCGTGCCGCGCATCTTCGAGAAGGTGCACGAGAAGATCCTCGGCGACGTCGCGGCCGCCGGCGGGATGAAGGCGAAGATCTGCCACTGGGCGTTCCGGAACGGCGTCGCCGTCAGCCGCCTCAGGCAGAAAGGGCAGCCGGTGCCGGCGGGCCTGCGCCTGCGCTACGCGCTCGCCGACCGGCTGGTGTTCCACAAGATCCGCGCCGCGCTCGGCGGGCGGCTCGTGTTCGCGATCTCCGGCGCGGCGCCGCTCAACCCGGCGCTCGGGGAGTTCTTCCACGCCGCCGGCGTGCTCGTGCTCGAGGGGCTCGGCATGACCGAGAACACCTCGTTCAGCAACCTCAACCGGCTCGAGACCAACCGCTTCGGCACGGTCGGCCAGCCCGGGCCGGGCGTCGAGATGAAGCGCGCCGCGGACGGCGAGATCCTGTTCCGCGGCCGCAACGTGATGCAGGGCTACTACAACAACCCCGACGCCACCGCCGAGGTGCTCGACGCCGAGGGCTGGCTCGCGACCGGCGACGTGGGCGAGATCGACGCCGACGGAGCGCTCCGCATCACCGACCGCAAGAAGGACCTGATCATCACCGCGGGCGGGAAGAACGTCGCGCCGCAGCGCATCGAGCGCTACCTGCGCAACTCGCCGTACGTCAGCCAGGCCGTCGCGTTCGGCGACAAGCGCAAGTTCATCTCGGCGCTGCTCGCCCTGAACGCCGACGCGCTCACGCGCTGGGCGACGGAGCGTTCGCTGCCCGCCGGCGACTGGACCGCCCTCCTCGCGCGGCCCGAGGTGCGGGACCTCCTCGAGCGCGAGGTCGCGCAGGCCAACGAGCAGCTCGCGTCGTTCGAGCAGGTCAAGAAGTTCGAGATCCTGCCGCGCGAGCTGACCATCGAGGACGGCGAGCTCACGCCGACCCTGAAGGTCAAGCGCAAGGTCGTCGCGACGAAGTACGCGGCGCTGGTCGAGAAGCTGTACGCCGAGGGCGGGGAGCGGGCGTCGGTGGAATCGTAAGGTGCCCTGGCCCTTCGCGCGGCGCCGGCCGGTCACGCTCTGGTACCACGAGGCGTACCGGCTCGTGGTGCCGGCGCTCGAGGCCGCGGTCGGCATGGAGACGCGCCGCGCCGACCTCGTCGCCTGGCACCTCCTCGACACGCGCGTGGTCCGCGCGGAGTGGGTGCGCACGCCCGAGAAGATCGCCTACGAGGACCTCGGGCGCGTGCACCCGTTCGAGTGGATCGCGTCCCTCGACGATCCCGAGCGGCTCGCGCGCGCGTTCCAGCTCGAGCCCGGCGAGGCGCCGGTCGGGGACCTCCTCGTGAGCGTGCGCACCGCGTGCGGCGGCACCCTCGCCGCGGCGCGCGAGACGCTGCGCACGGGCGTGCCCGCGCTGAACCTCCTGGGCGGGTTCCACCACGCCGCGCCCGAGCGCGCCGCCGGGTTCTGCCTGTTCAACGACATCGCGGTGGCGCTCGCCGCCCTGCGCGAGGAGGGGTTCACCGGCCGCGCCGGCGTCCTCGACTTCGACGCGCACCCGCCCGACGGCACCGCGGCGTGCCTCGCACACGATCCGTCGTCGTGGATCGGCTCGCTCTCCGGCTCGGCGTGGGGACCGCTGCCGCAGGTCGACGAGACCGTGCTGCCGGAGCGTTGCGGCGACGGCCCGTATCTCGAGGCGCTCGCGGCGCTCCTCGACCGCATGCCGCGCGTCGACCTCGCCTTCGTGGTCGCGGGCGGGGACGTCCTGCACAACGACCGCCTGGGGCAGCTCGGGCTCACGCTCGACGGGGCGCGGCGCCGCGACCTCGCGGTGGCCGAGGCGCTGGGCCGCACGCCCGCGGTGTGGCTGCCGGCCGGCGGCTACAACCCCGACGCGTGGCGCGTCCTGGCGGGGACGGGCGTCGCGCTCGTGCGGCGCTCGAAGAAGCCCATCGCGCGCGCCGCCGACCCGATGGCCGGGCGCTACGCGCGGCTCGCGCTGCGCCTCCCGCAGCCCCCGCCGCCCGACGCGCTGGACCTGTCGCAGGACATCGACCACGCGCTCGGACTCGCACGGCCGCGGCGGGGGCGCCTCCTCGGCTACTACACGGCCGACGGACTCGAGATCGTCTTCGAGCACTACAAGCTCTACCCGCAGATCCGGCGGCTCGGCTATTCCGACCTGACGCTCGAGATCGAGCCGACCGAGAGCGGCGACCTCCTGCGCGTGTACGGCCGGGCGGGCCGCGAGGCGCACGTGGTGATCGAGGGCTCGTTCGCGCGCGCCGAGGTCGCGGGGCGGCCCGTGCTGTTCGTCAACTGGCTCTCGCTGCGCCACCCGCTCGCGCAGTTCACGCTCAACCGCCCGCGGCTGCCCGGGCAGGACGCGCCGGGGCTCGGCCTCCTCACCGAGATGACGCACCTCATGATCCGCATGGCGATCCGGCTCGGGCTCGAGGGGATCGCGTTCCGGCCCGCGTACTACCACCTCGCGTACCTCGCGCGCGGCGAGTGCCGCTTCGTCGATCCCGCGCGGCAGGGCCGCTTCGAGGCGCTGATGCGCGACCTGGGGCACCTGCCGCTGCCCGAGCTGTCGCAGGCGCTCGCGGACGGGAAGGTCCTCGCCGGCGGGGTGCCCTACGCGTGGGAGGCGAGCGACATGGCCGCGTGGGTCGGCGGGGCGGACGCGTGGGACGCGGGGGAGGGCGCCGTCGCCGGCGTGCGCGATGCGACGCGGTTCGAGCTGGTCACGCCCGTTCCCGACTGAGACGCAACGCCGCAGTGCGTCATTCGGCGGAATGCCGCGAACGGACGCGATCCGTTCGGTCGCCTCTCGGCATTCGCAAATCAATGCAAATTAGTGACTTGGGTCGAATAAGTGCGATTTATATGCCTTGACGAGTCTGGCCGGTCGTCCCATTATTCTGGCCATGCGGCCAAATACCAAGCCTGATGGCCAGAGGCGGACGCCGACCTTCATCGAGGAGGCGCGGCGCCGCCAGATCGTCGAAACCGCGATCGAGGCCATCGCCGACCGCGGCTCCGAGCAGACCACGCTGGCGGCGATCGCGAGCGCCGCCGGGATCAGCAAGGGCGTCATCTCGTACCACTTCGACGGCAAGGACGAGCTGCTCGAAGAGGTGCTGCTCTCGCTGGTCCGCGAGCCCGCGGCGTACATCAAGCCGCGCGTCGACGCCGCCCCCACCGCGGCCGGAAAGCTGCAGGCCTACGTCGACGCGTTCTTCGAGTACCTCGAGAGCCACCGTCCGCACTACGTCGCGCTCGTCGACTTGTGGGGGAGCGCGGGCGTGTCCGAGGGCCGGCGGCGCTTCGAGGTCGACGCCTACCACCCGAGCCGGCACTACCTCGTGCACCTCCTCGAGCACGGCCGCGCCACGGGCGAGTTCCGCAACGTGCCGGTCGCGCCGCTCGCGGCCGTGATCCAGGGCGTGATCGACGGCGTGATGCTGCAGTGGGTGTTCGATCCCGCGGCCGTCGACCTGCACGAGTGCCGCGTCGAGATCCTCGCGATGGTCCAGCGGCACATCGAAGGCTATCGCTACGGCCAGTCCGGCCCGGAGAAGGGGCGCGCGTGAGCGAACGCATGGTCATCGTGGACGGCGTCAGGACGCCGTTCGCCAGGATGGGGACGGACCTCGCGGGGATGGGGCCCGAGGAGCTCGGCCGCGTGGCGGTGCGGGCGCTCCTCACGAAGACGGGCATCGACCCGGGGACGATCGACGAGGTCATCTTCGGGTGCGTCGGCCAGCCCGCGGACGCGGCGAACGTCGGCCGCGTGATCGCGCTGCGCGCGGGCGTGCCCGAGCACGTCCCGGCGATCACCGTGCACCGCAACTGCGCGTCGGGAATGGAGGCGATCACGCAGGCCTCGGACAGGATCGCGGCCGGGCGCGGCGAGGTCTACGTCGTCGGCGGCACCGAGAGCATGAGCCGCATCCCGCTCCTGTACAACGAGAGCGCGACGAAGAAGTACGGCCGCCTCGCACGCGCGAAGACGCTCGGCCAGCGCATCGGCACGCTGCTGTCGTTCCGGCCCTCCGATTTCGCGCCGAAGATCGCGCTCGCGCTGGGGCTCACCGACCCCGTGTCGGGTCTCAACATGGGCGAGACCGCGGAGCTGATCGGCCGCGAGGCGGGCGTGACGCGCGAGATGCAGGACGCGTTCGCCGCCGAGTCCCACCGCAGGGCGCGCGCCGCGAAGGAGCGCATCGCGCAGGAGCTCACACCGGTCTACGACGAGAGGTCCGGCACGGCGATCGATGCCGACAACGGGCCGCGCGAGGACTCGACGCCGGAGAAGCTCGCGAAGCTCCGCCCGGTGTTCGAGAAGGGTACGGGCACCGTCACCGCGGGCAACGCCTCGCAGATCACCGACGGCGCGGTCGCGCTGCTCGTGATGAGCGAGAGCCGCGCGGCGCGCGAGGGGCTCGCGCCGCTCGGCGTGCTCACCGGCTACGCCTACGCGGCGAACGATCCCGCGCGCATGGGCCTCGGCCCGGTGCACGCGATCGCGAAGGCCGAGAAGCTCGTCGGGCTCGGGCTCGGCGACGCGGACCTCGTCGAGATCAACGAGGCCTTCGCGGCGCAGGTCCTCGCGTGCCTCGCGCAGCTGAAGTCGGTCGCGTACGCGAAGGAGAAGCTCGGCCGCGACCGCGCCGTCGGCGAGCTCGATCCCGCGAAGCTCAACGTGAACGGCGGCGCGATCGCGCTCGGGCACCCGGTCGGCGCGACGGGCGCGCGGCTCGTGCTCACCTCGCTCCTCGAGCTGAAGCGCCGCGGTCAGAAGCGTGCGCTCGCGTCGCTGTGCATCGGGGGCGGGCAGGGCGCCGCGCTGTGGCTGGAGGTGGCGTGATGGCCGGGAACATCCGCGTCGAGGCCCTCGCGGACGGCGTGAAGCACGTCGTGTTCGACCGCGCGGACAGCACCGCCAACGTGTTCGACCAGGCGACGATGGACGAGCTCGGCGCGCTCGTCGACGCGCTCGCGGCGGATCCGACCGTCACGGGCGTCGTGTTCTCGAGCGCCAAGCCCGCGATCTTCATCGCCGGCGCCGACGTCAACGAGTTCGTGTCGGGGCTCGACGCCGACGGCGTCGACCGGCTGGTGCGGCGCGGGCAGGAGGTCTTCTCGAAGATCGCCGCCCTCCGCGTGCCGACGGTCGCCGCGATCCACGGCGCGTGCCTGGGCGGCGGCTGCGAGCTCGCGCTGGCCTGCCGCGCGCGCGTCGCCTCGAGCGACCCGGCGACGAAGATCGGCCTCCCCGAAACGATGCTCGGCATCGTGCCGGCGTGGGGCGGATCGACGCGGCTCCCGCGGCTGGTCGGGCTGCCGGCCGCGCTCGGCATGATCCTCGGCGGCGAGCGCGCGGCCGCGCGCAAGGCGAAGAAGATCGGGCTCGTCGACCGGGTCGTCCCGAAGGAGCACCTGCTCCCGGCGGCGCTCGCGCTCCTCGCCGGCCCGGCCCCCGCGCGGAAGGGGCACGCGCTCACCAACAACCCGCTGTCCGCGCGCGTGATCGCGCGCACCGCGCGGAAGCAGACGCTCCGCAAGACCGGCGGCCACTACCCGGCGCCCCTCGCGGCGCTCGACGTCGTCGTGCGCGGGCTGTCGAAGGACGTCGCGGGGTCGCTCGACCTCGAACGGCGCGCGGCGCTCGAACTGTTCACGAGCCCCACGACCGCGAGCCTCGTGCGGATCTTCCTCCTGACCGAGCGCGCCAAGCACCTCGAGGTCCGCCCCGGGGTGCCCGCGCCGCCGCCCGTCGGACGCATGGCCGTGATCGGCGCGGGCGTCATGGGCGCCGGCATCGCGCAGTGGGCGGCCGCGCGCGGGCACGAGGTCATCCTGCAGGACATCGACCGCGGCGCCGTCGCGAAGGGGCTCCGGACCGCCGCCGGCCTCGTCGAGAACGGCGTCCGGCGCAAGGTGTTCGAGAAGGCCGAGGGGCGGCGCACGCTCGACCGCATCGCTCCCGCCGCGTCGGACGTGCCGCTCCCCGTCGACCTCGTCGTCGAGGCGGCGGCAGAGCGGCTCGAGGTCAAGCGCGCCATCTTCGCCGGGCTCGAGCGCCGTTCGCGGCCCGACACGATCCTGGCCACCAACACGTCGTCGCTGTCGGTCGGCGCGATCGCGGAGCTCCTCGAGCGGCCGGGGCGCGTGATCGGGATCCACTTCTTCAACCCCGTGCACAAGATGCAGCTGGTCGAGGTCGTCGTCGGACCGCGCACCGAGCCCGCGGTCGTCGACCGCGCGGTGCGCTGGGTGCAGGCGCTCGGCAAGCTGCCCGTCGTGTGCAAGGACAGCCCCGGCTTCCTCGTCAACCGCGTGCTGATGCCGTACCTGCTCGAGGCCGGGCTGCTGTTCGCCGAGGGCGCGAAGATCACCGAGATCGACGCCGCGATGACCGCGTGGGGCATGCCGATGGGTCCGCTGCGGCTGATCGACGAGGTCGGACTCGACGTCGCGTCGCACGCGGCGCAGGGCATGGCGCCCGCGTTCGAGGGGCGCATCACCCCGCCCGCGGTGCTCGAGTCCATCGCGAAGCAGGGCCTCCTGGGCAGGAAATCCGGCACGGGCTTCTACGTCTACGGCAAGGGCGCGCCGCAGCCCAACGCCGCGGTCGCGGCGCTGCAGCGCCCCGGCGCGGCGGCGCGGCTCACGCGCGACGAGCTGGCCGAGCGGATGGTGCTGCCGCTCCTCAACGAGGCGACGCGTGTCCTGGGCGAGGGGATCGTCGCGGCGCCCGAGGACGTCGACCTCGGCATGATCCTCGGCACCGGCTTCGCGCCGTTCCGCGGCGGTCCCCTGCGCACGCTCGACGCGCTGGGCGCCCGCACGGTCCTCGCGCGTCTCACCGCACTCGAACAGGCGCACGGCGCACGCTTCACGCCCGCGGCGCTGCTCGCCGAACTCGCCCGCGACGGAAGGACGATCTACCACGACCAGCCCGCACGACGGGTCCCCGAAAAGGCTGCCGTCTGAGAACACCGACAGAGCGCGGCCCCGCGGGAGTGCGGGCCGGCGGTTCGAGGAGATGACCATGGCCGACACGAAAGACATGCACGACGCGCAGGAGCCCGCCCTGATCGACACCTCGAAGATGTCCGAGGGGCAGCGCAAGGCCCTCGAGATGGCCGAGGCCGCGCGCGACAGTTTCTGGGAGTACCCCACGTTCGCCGGCGCCCTGTTCATGGGCCAGCTGCCGTGGAAGCTCGTGTTCCCGTTCCCGGAACTCGCGGGTGACCGTACCGAGCGCGGCGAGGAGTTCCTGAAGCGGCTCGAGGGCTTCCTGCGCGAGAACGTCGACGCCGACGAGATCGACCGCACGGGCGAGATCCCCGAGCCGGTCGTCCGCGGCCTCGCCGAGATGGGCGCGTTCGGGATCAAGATCCCCGTCGAGTACGGCGGCCTCGGGCTCTCGCAGCGCTACTACTCGCGCGCGGCGATGATCCTCGGCAGCTACGACTCGAACCTCACGGCGCTCCTCTCCGCGCACCAGTCGATCGGCGTGCCCCAGCCGCTGCTCCTGTTCGGCACCGAGGAGCAGAAGAAGGCCTACCTGCCGCGCGTCGCCAGGGGCGAGATCTCGGCGTTCGCGCTGACCGAGACGGGCGTCGGGTCCGACCCCGCGCGCATGGAGACCAAGGCCGAGCCGACCCCGGACGGCAAGGGCTTCGTCCTGAACGGCACCAAGCTGTGGTGCACCAACGGCACGAAGGCCGGCCTGTTCGTCGTGATGGCGCAGACGCCGCCCAAGATGGTCAAGGGCCGTTCGCGCGACCAGGTCACGGCGTTCATCGTCGAGGCGAACAGCCCCGGGATCCGCGTCGTCCACCGCTGCCGCTTCATGGGCCTGCGCGCGCTGTACAACGGCGTGATCGAGTTCAAGGACGTCTACGTGCCGCGCGAGAACATCGTCGCGGGCGAGGGGAAGGGGCTGCGCGTCGCGCTCGCGACGCTCAACACCGGCCGCCTCACGCTGCCGGCCGCGTGCACCGGCGGGGCCAAGAAGGCGCTTGAGATCTGCCGCAAGTGGTCCAACGACCGCGTGCAGTGGGGCCAGAACATCGGCAAGCACGCCGCGATCGCCGACAAGCTGGCCAAGATGGCCTCGACCGTCTTCGCGATGGAAGCGATGACGATGCTCACCTCGCTGCTCGTCGACCGGAAGAAGACCGACATCCGCGTCGAGGCCGCGATGTGCAAGATGTACGGCTCCGAGCAGGCCTGGCGGATCTGCGACGAGGCGATGCAGATCATGGGCGGCCGCGGCTACGAGATCCAGGAGTCGCTGCGCACGCGCGGCGAGAACCCGACCGGCGTCGAGCGCATGATGCGCGACATGCGGATCAACATGATCTTCGAGGGCAGCTCGGAGATCATGCGCCTGTTCATCGCCCGCGAGGCGCTCGACCCGCACCTCAAGAACGCGGGCGAGGTCGTCAACTCGAAGGTCCCCATGGGGCGGCGCGTGAAGGCCGCGTTCGGCGCGGCGGGCTTCTACGCGACGTGGTGGCCCAAGCAGTACCTGCCGCTCGGCACGCCCTCGCTCGGGGGCCTCGACGGCGCGATCCGGCCCCACGTGCGTTACGTCGCGAAGACCAGCCGCCGGCTCGCGCGGCGGCTGTGGCAGGCGATGCTCAAGACCGGCCCCAAGCTCGAGCGCGAGCAGATGGTGCTCGGCCGCTTCGTCGACATCGGGACCGAGCTGTTCGCGCAGGCCGCGTCGGCCTCGTACGCGCAGTCGCTGATCAAGGACGGCAAGGACCGCAAGGAAGTGCTCGCGCTCCTCGACCACTTCTGCGCGGAGTCGCGGCTCCGCATCGCGCGGGCCTTCGACGGCCTGTCCGACAACGCCGACCGCAAGGGCTACCAGCTGGCGCAGGCCGTGCTCGAAGGCCAGGCCGACTGGGTCCTCGACGGGACCGTGCGCAACGCGGACGCGTCCGGGGCGCCCGTCGCGGCGCGCCGCGCGTCGTGACCAGGCCGGCGCGTTCGCCGCGCCGGCTGCGTGAGTGGCAGGGGCGGGTCATGCTCTCGCTGTACCCGCCCCTGTTCTTCCAGCGCGTGCGCTGCGCGTCGATCGGCCCGGGGTTCCGCAGCTGCCGCATGGTGGTGCCGAAGTCCCTCCTGACGCGCAACCTCAACGGCACCACCTTCGGCGGCACGATCTTCTCCGCCGCCGACCCGGTGTACGCGCTGCTCTACTGGCAGATCTTCGCGCGCGAGGGGCTCGCCGTGCAGGTGTGGCTCAAGAGCGCGCGGGCCGAATACCTCAAGCCCGCCGCGAGCCGGCTGGCGCTCGACTTCACGCTCGGCGACGCCGAGGTCGACGAAGCGCGCGCCGCGCTGTTCCGCGACGGGCGCTTCGTCCGCACCTACCGCACCGAGGCCCGCAGCGGCTCCGGCGAGGTGTGCGCGCTCCTCGACACCGAGGTGTACATCCGGCTGCCGCGCGGGGCGCAGCGCGGCGTCAGCGGGTTCTGAGGTCGACGTTTCCGCTGAACGTGGCGACCTCGACGCGCGCGGTCGCGGCGCCGGTCTCGAACGAGAGCTTCGCCCCGGGCAGGAACGAGCTCTTCCGCTCGGCCTTCGGGCCGAAGCCGTTGCGGATGTCGCCGCTGAAGGTCGCGACGTCCCACGCCGCGGCGGTTCCCGCGGGCAGGAGCAGCGTCGCCGCGCCGCTGAGCGTGTGGATGCGCACGCGCGCGTCCTTCGTGAGCGCGACGTCACAGCGCGCGTCGCCCGACACCGTGTCGATGGCGAGGTCGTCGAGCGGCGCGGAACCCGTGACGTCGACCCCGCCGCTCACCGAGGCGACCTTCACGCGCTGCAGCGGGCCGCCGAGCCGGACGCGCCCGCTCACCGTGTTGACCTTGACGTCCCCGGCCACGTCCGTGACGGAGAGGCCGGCGGACACGCCGGAGATCTCGACGCCCGCGCGGCGCGGGACGCGGATCTCGAGGTTCGCGTCCGCGTCGTCGAGGTTGGAGCGCTCGTCCTTCAGTTCGACCTTCACCGAGACGTCGTCCGGTCCGCCCGTGACCTTCACCTCGCGCACGTCGGAACCGGCGGTGCCGGCGACGTGGACGTCCTCGCGGTCCCACGCGGTGACGCGCACGGTGCCCGCGACGAGCGAGACGTGGAGCGTGCCGCCCGCGCGCAGCGGGCGCGTGGTGTCGACGGTCGTGGCGGCGGACGCCGGTCCGGCGAGCGTGGCGGCGAGCAGGAACAGGATCGTGGAGCGCATGCGCGTGTCCTCCCGGCGCGGATTGAAGCACGCGGGCCGGGGCGCACGGCGGCGGGCGGGACGAACGGGCGTGACTTGGTGGCGGACGGGCGCGGGGCGCGGACCGGCGGTCAGCGCTTGAGGTTCAGCACGTGATCGCCGTCCACGTAGACGTAGATGCCGGTGCCCGCGCTCGCCACGACGTCCTTGCCCTTCGCGGCGCGCTGCTCCGGCCGCGTGAGCGCGGGGAGGCCGATCACGCCGGCCGCGGGGTCGTTCGACGGCCGCGGGCGCGGCCGCAGCACGAGGTGCTCGCCGTTCGCCGCGGTCACGGCCTCGAGGCGCAGCGCGAAGGTCGAGTCGCGCCGCAGGAGGTTTCCGGCGCGTTCCTCGGCGGTCACGGTCGTGTGCACGCGCGTGCCCCGGCCGATCACGACAACGCCGCCCGCGACCACGTCCTCGGCCACGACGAAGTCGATCGTGTCGCCCTTCTTCGCGGCGGAGAGGTTCGCGTCCGCGGCGAGCTGGATGCGCACGGGCTCGCCGTCGCCGAGCGCCACGCGGCGCGGTCCGCCGGTCGCGGGCGGCGGCGGCGGAGCCGGCGGCGCGGGCCGGGACTCGCGGACCGCGGGCGCCGCGGCGGCGGGCGGCGTCGCGGGCGCGGCCACGGTTCGCGAGGCGGGCGCGGGGGACGCGGGCGCCTTCACCGGCGCGGTCTCGGGCGCCTGCGGGTTCCGCATCACCTCGATCAGTTCCTCGGGCACGTCGTTCTCGGCGAGGTGGATCACCGCCGCGGACGAGAGGTCGAAGGCCGTCTTCGAGGCGCGGATCTGCGCGGCGATCAGCCGGGTGCCGAGCCCCTTCTCGACCATTTCGATCACGCGGTCGTTGGTGAGGACCTCGGGCTCCGGGCGCGCCGCAGGCAGCGCCGGGCCGGGCGGGGGCGCGGGCGCGGGCGGTGCGGGCACGGCGCGCGGTCGCGCGAGCACGAACGCGGCGATCGAGAGCACCGCGACCACGGCGACGGCGGCCCCGGCGATCAGCCCGCGCGGCCGGCGCGACGCGCGCTGCGGCGCGCGCGGCGCGACGAGGATGCCCGACTCGGACTCCTCCTTGAGTTCGAGCAGCGCGACGCGCAGGTCGCGCATGCTCTGCCAGCGCTTGTCGGGGTCCTTGCGCAGGCAGCGCGCGATCAGGCGCTCGATCTCGGACGGCACCCCGCCGGTGATCGTCGCGATGTTCGCCGGCTCGTCGCGGAGGATCGCCGAAAGCGTCGACACCAGCGAGCCGCCCTCGAACGCGCGGCGGCCGGTGACCATCTCGTAGAGCACGGTGCCGAAGCTGAAGATGTCGGAGCGCGCGTCGATCGTCTTGCCCTCGGCCTGCTCCGGGGACATGTACGAGATCGTGCCGAGGATCTTGCCCTGCACGGTCTGCGGCCCCGCGCCGAACGCGGTGGCGGTGTCCGAGCCGTCGCCCCCGTCCGAGCTGAGCGGGGTGAGCTTCGCGAGCCCGAAGTCGAGCAGCTTGACCTGGCCGTCCTCGCCGATCATCACGTTGCCCGGCTTGAGGTCACGGTGGATGATGCCCGCCGCGTGCGCCGCGGAGAGCGCGTCCGCGATCGGGATCGCGTAGCGCAGGGCCTGCTGGAACGGCAGCCCCTTCTCGCCGACGAGATCCTGCAGCGTGACGCCGCGCACGAGTTCCATCGCGATGAAGTCGACGTCGTCGACGTGGCCGATGTCGTAGATCGTCACGATGTTGGGGTGGTTGAGCGCCGACGCCGCGCGCGCTTCCTGCATGAACCGCATCCGCCGCTGCGTGTCGGCCATCTTGTCGGGGGGCAGGATCTTCAGCGCCAGCTCGCGCCCCAGGCGCGTGTCCCGCGCGCGGTACACCTCGCCCATGCCGCCGGCCCCGAGCGGCGCGATGACCTGGTACGGCCCCAGGATCCGGCCCGCCTCCAGCCCCACGTGACGCCTCCGCGCCTGCCCGGCGCACAGGAGGTGTACGCAATTGCGGTCATGAGCGCCATGAATTATTGCCGAACGGCGGTTAGCCGGACAAGTTTGCGCTGTCGGGCAAACGGACCGACAATTTTGTCGTGAGCCCGACCGGCGACGCCTCCCATCTCTCCGTCCTGCTCGAACTCGGGCAGGTCCTGACGACGCTCGACACGCGGGCCGCGCTGCCGCGGGTCCTCGACGTGCTCGCCGAGGAGTTCTCGGCGACCGGCGGCACGATCACGCTCGCCGACGAGCAGGGCACGGGGATGCGGATCGAGGCCGCGCACGGCGTGAGCCGCGAGGCGGCCGAGCGCGCGCGCTACCGGCCGGGCGAGGGGATCACGGGCCGCGTCGTGCAGAGCGGCAAGGCGATCGTCGTGCCTCGCGTGAGCCAGGAGCCGCTGTTCCTCGACAAGACCGGGCTCTACAGGGCGCGCCGGCGCCAGCGCCAGGAGCTGTCGTTCGTCTCGGTGCCGATCCCGGTCGACGGGCGGCCGGCGGGAGCCCTCGCCCTCGGCCTCCCGTACGAGGAGCAGCGCGACTACGACCGCGACACCAAGCTGCTGCAGGTCGCGGCGTCGATGATCGGGCAGGCGCTCAAGGTGGCGCGGCTGGTCGCGCAGGAGCGCGAGCGGCTGCTCGACGAGAATCGTCAGCTCCGCCAGGAGCTGCGCGAGCGCTACGGGCTGCCGAACATCGTCGGCACGAGCCGTCCGATGCAGGGCGTGTTCGACCAGGTCGCGCAGGCCGCGCCCGCGGCGACCACCGTCCTGATCCGCGGGGAGTCGGGGACCGGCAAGGAGCTCATCGCGCACGCGATCCACTACAACTCCCCGCGCGCGGACAAGCCGTTCATCAAGGTGAGCTGCGGCGCGCTGCCCGAGACGCTGATCGAGTCCGAGCTGTTCGGCTACGAGCCGGGCGCGTTCACCGACGCGCGCACGCAGAAGAAGGGCCGCTTCGAACTCGCCCACGGCGGAACGCTGTTTCTCGACGAGGTCGGCGAACTGAGCCCGGCCACGCAGGTGAAGCTCCTGCGCGTCCTGCAGGAGCGCGAATTCGAGCGCCTGGGCGGGGTGGCCCCGATCCGCGTCGACGTGCGCCTGATCGCGGCGACGAACAAGGACCTCGAGGCCGCCGCGCGCGCGGGCACGTTCCGCGAGGACCTCTACTACCGGCTCAACGTGTTCACGCTGTTCATCCCGCCGCTGCGCGAGCGGCAGCCGGACATCCTCGCGCTCGCGGACCACTTCGTGGAGAAGTACGCCGCGCGCCACGGCAAGGACGTCAAGCGCATCGCGACGACCGCGATCGACATGCTCACCGCGTACCACTGGCCGGGCAACGTGCGCGAGCTCGAGAACTGCATCGAGCGCGCGATCCTGGTCTGCGAGGGCGGCGTCATCCATGGCCACCACCTGCCGCCGACGCT
>JABLTH010022308.1_pt1 | contig 16174 bp, 13 predicted proteins | sample 7875711 | NCBI WGS metagenome assembly JABLTH01 (sample SAMN14941262, study PRJNA633318) | bioreactor metagenome | isolation source: bioreactor | place: China | collected 2019-03-05 | reverse complement strand
GAGGACGATGTCGGCGGGCACGGATACCGTCGCCCGCATGGACACCGCAGAGCTGGTCGAGGATCTGGACGAGGCGCAGCGCCGCGCCGTCGAGCACGGCGACGGACCGCTCGTCGTCGCGACGGGCGCGGGGACCGGGAAGACGCGCGTCCTCACCAGCCGGGTGGCCCGGCTCATCGACGCCGGCGTGCCGCCGGAGCGGATCCTGCTGCTGACGTTCACCCGCCGGGCCGCCGCGGCGATGACCTCCCGCGCGGCCGCGATGGTCGGCGACACCGCGCTCGCCCAGCGGATCGCCGGAGGGACGTTCCACTCCGTCGCCCACCGCGTGGTCGCGGAGTACTCGCAGCATCTGGGGCTGACCGACGTGACCGTGCTCGCGCCGGACGACATCGTCGACCTGATCGATCTGCTGCGCAGCGAGCACGGGTTGGACGGCACAGACCGGCGGATGCCGACGAGCAGGGCGATCGCCGACATCGCATCCCGCGCGGTGAGCCTGGAGCGCCCCGGACGCGAGGTGATCTCCGAGCAGTTCCCGTGGGCGCTCGGCCACGTCGACCCGATCATGGCGCTTCTGCGCGCCTACGCGCAGCGCAAGCGGTCGCGCGGCCTGCTCGACCTCGACGATCTGCTGGTCGCGTGGCGTTCGCTGGTGCGGGATCCCGACGTGGGCGCGCGCCTCAGGGCGCGCTGGGACTGGGTGCTCGTGGACGAGTACCAGGACGTCAACCGCGTGCAGGCGGACATCGTCCAGGAGCTCTGCCCCGACGGGCGGGGCCTCACCGTCGTCGGCGACGATGCGCAGGCCATCTACGGGTTCCGCGGCGCCGGCGCGGGGCAGCTGCAGGAGGTGCTCGACCGTCTCCCCCATGCCGACCTGATCCGGCTCGAGCGCAACTTCCGCTCGACGCAGCCGATCCTCGACCTCGCCAACGCGACCCGCCCGGAGGAGTTCCCGATCCGGCTGTTCGCGGACCGCGCGGCCCCGGCGGTGCGTCCCGAGCTCGTACGGTGCGAGAACGCGGACGATGAGGCGCGTGCCGTCGCCGATCGCATCCTCGCCGCCCATGCCGACGGCGTTCCGCTGCGGGAGCAGGCGGTGCTGATGCGGACCGGATCCCACAGCGCGCTGCTCGAGATCGAGCTCACCGTGCGCGACGTCCCGTTCAAGAAGTTCGGGGGGATCGGCTACCTCGAGACCGCCCACGTCCGCGATCTGCTCGCGGCGTTCCGCGTCGTGCTCAATCCCCACGACGAGATCGCGTGGTACCGCCTGCTCACGCGCCACCGGGGGCTGGGGAAAGTCAGCGCCCGGCGCCTCGCCGGGGTGCTCGCCGATCAGGGCATCGCCGGCGGCCCCGAGGCGATCGCCGCAGCTCCGGCGCCCGCGCGGGTGGGCCTCGCCACGACGCTGTCGCTGCTCGGCGTGGTCGATGGCGACTCCCCGGTCTCCGAGCTCGTCGAGGCGTGCCACGACGCCGTGTCGACGCTCCTCGAGCAGCACTATCCCGACTGGCAGCGGCGGGCGAGCGACGTCACCGCCGTGGCCGAGGCCGCGGGCCGTCGGAGCGATCTGCGGTCGTTCGTCGGCGAGCAGGCGATCGACCCGGTCGCGGCCTCCGGCGCCTGGGCCGGGCAGCCGCACCTCGATGAGGACTGGGTGACGCTCTCCACGATCCACTCGGCCAAGGGCCTGGAGTGGTCGGCCGTGCACCTGCTGCGGGCCACCGACGGCGCCATCCCCTCCGACATGGCGCTCACCTCGCGGGCGGGGCTGGAAGAGGAGCGGCGCCTCTTCTACGTCGGTCTCACCCGGGCGCGTGACACCCTGAGCGTCTACGCCCCCGACACCCTGCCCACGCACCCGACCGCGTTCACGGCCCGCCACGTCCAGGCCAAGCCGAGCCGCTTCCTGACCAGCGCAGCGCTCGCGTGCCTCGACGTCGTCGACACGCGCGTCCAGGCTCCCCTCGCCACAGCGGCCGCGCCCCCGAGCCCCCGGGTGCGCCTGGACGGCCTCGACGCCCTGTTCGCCTGAGCGCCGAGCCGCACGCCGTCAGGGCAGGATCTGCGCCGCCTGCCGCGCGATCTCGAGCTCCTCGTTCGTCGGCACTACCAGCACCGTCACGCGCGACTCGTCGGTGGAGATCACCCGGATCCCCCGGCCGGCGGCCTCGTTGCGCAGCGGGTCGATCTCGACGCCGGCGAAACCCAGCGTCGCCATGGCCTCCCGGCGCACGAGCGCGTTGTTCTCCCCCACGCCGGCCGTGAAGGAGATCACGTCCACGCCGCCGAGCTGGGCGATGTACGCGCCGGCATAGCTGCGCAGCCGATGGATGTAGACCTCGAACGCGAGCGACGCGGCCTCGTCCCCCGCCGCGGCGCGCGCGAGCACGTCGCGCATGTCCGAGACGCCGGCCAGCCCCTTCAAGCCGCTGCGGGTGTTCAACAGCTCGTCCAGGTCCGCGACGGTGAGCGACGCACGCCGCGCCAGCGTGAACAGGACCGCAGGATCGATGTCCCCCGAGCGCGTCCCCATGACGAGCCCTTCGAGCGGCGTCATGCCCATCGAGGTCTCGACGGATCGTCCGCCGCGCACGGCCGTGACCGACGCGCCGTTGCCGAGGTGGAAGACGAGCTGACGCAGGTCTTCGCGGTCACCCCCTACGAACGCGGCCGCGGCCGCCGAGACGTACTTGTGCGAGGTGCCGTGGAAGCCGTACCTCCGGATCCGATACGTCTCGGCGAGATCGCGGTCGATCGCGTAGGTGTACGCGGCGGGAGGGAGCGTCTGGTGGAAGGCGGTGTCGAACACGGCCACCTGGGGCACGTCCGGGAACGCGCGCTCCGCGGCTCGGATGCCCTGCAGGGCGCCCGGGTTGTGCAGCGGGGCGAGGGCCGCGAGCTCCTCGATGTCGGCCTCCACTCGCGGGGTGATCACGGTGGGCTCGAAGAACCGCGCCCCTCCGTGCACCACGCGGTGCCCGACCGCCACCGGCGCCGCGTCCTCCAGGGAGGGGCCGTGCTCGGCGAACGCTTCCAGCATCACCTGGAAGCCGGCGGTGTGGTCCGGGATCGGCAGCGTGCGGTCGGTCTCGGCACCCGTCGCGTCGACATGCACCGCACGGCCCTGATCCTGCCCGATCCGCTCGACGAGACCGGATGCGAGCGCGGAGCCGGATCCGGTGTCGACCAGCTGGTACTTGAACGACGAGGATCCGCTGTTGATCACCAGCACCACGCTCATGCGCGATCCCCCTGGGCCTGGATCGCCGTGATCGCGATCGTGTTGACGATGTCCTCGACGAGCGCGCCGCGGGAGAGGTCGTTGATCGGCTTGTTCAGCCCCTGCAGGACCGGTCCCATGGCGACCGCGCCCGCGGAGCGCTGCACGGCCTTGTACGTGTTGTTGCCCGTGTTCAGATCCGGGAAGACGAACACCGTCGCCCGCCCCGCCACGGACGATCCCGGCAGCTTCGCCCGGGCCACGGCGGCGTCCGCGGCGGCGTCGTACTGGATCGGCCCCTCCACCGGCAGCTCCGGGGCGCGTGTGCGCACCAGCGCCGTCGCCGCGCGCACCTTCTCGACCTCGGCGCCGGAGCCGGAGTCGCCGGTCGAGTACGACAGCATCGCCACGCGCGGATCGATGCCGAACGCCTTCGCGGTCGCCGCGGAGGAGATCGCGATGTCGGCGAGCTGCTCGCTCGTCGGATCCGGGATCACGGCGCAATCCCCGTAGACGAGCACGCGGTCGGCGAGCGCCATGAGGAACACCGAGGACACCACCGAGACGCCGGGACGCGTCTTGATGATCTCGAACGCGGGACGGATCGTGTGCGCCGTGGTGTGCGCGGCACCCGACACCATGCCGTCGGCGAGGCCGAGGTGCACCATCAGCGTCCCGAAGTACGACACGTCCGTGACCGTGTCGGCGGCCTGCGCGAGCGTCACGCCCTTGTGCGCGCGCAGACGGGCGTACTCGGCCGCGAAGCGCGGCACGAGCTCGGGATCCGTCGGCGACACCACGCGCGCCGCGTCGAGGTCGACGCCCAGCTCCCGCGCCCTCGCCCGCACGGCCGTCTCGTCGCCGAGGATCACGAGGTCGGCGATGCCGCCGCTCAGCACGGCGCCCGCGGCACGGAGCACACGGTCGTCGCCTCCCTCCGGCAGCACGATCGTGCGGCGCTGGGTGCGCGCGCGGTCGAACAGCTCGTACTGGAACATGAGCGGGGTCACGACGTCGGAACGGGCGACGCCCAGCAGCGCGATGAGCGCAGGCACGTCGACGTGCTGCTCGAACAGCGCCAGGGCGCGCCCGACCCGATGCGGGGCGTCGACCGAGAGGCGCCCGGGCGCGTTCATGATCCGCACGGTCGTGTCGTAGGTCCCGTGGTCGGTCGCGATGATCGGCACCCGCGGGCCGAGGCCGTCCAGCAGCCGCTCGATCGGCTCCGGCAGCGCGAAGGGCCCGTTCAGCACGATCGCCGCGATCGAGGGGAACGTGCCCGCCGCCTGCGCGAGCAGCGTCGCCAGCAGCACCTCCTCGCGATCCGCGGGGATCACGACCACCGCCGACTCGATGAGGCGCGGAAGCACGTTCACCATCGACATGCCGGCGATCACCACGTCCAGCACCTCGCGGTCCAGGAGTTCCTCGTCGCCCCGGGCGAGACGGCCGCCGAGCGCCTGCAGCACGCCGCGCACGGACGGGGCGACCAGGGGCGGATCCTCCGGGACGACCCAGACCGGCACCTCTCCGGCGGACTCGTCCCGGCGCTCTCGGAGCACCGCGGAGACCTCCGCTCGGATGTCGTCGGCCTGCCCCGGCTCCGCCCGGTTCACGATGATCGCGGAGAGCACGGCCCGCTCCTGTGCGAGCTCGGCGACGCCGAGGCGGGCCAGCTGCCCGAGCTGCACAGGAGTGCGCGCCGCCGTCGCCCCGAGCCGTTCGCCGTGCCCCGCGGTGTCGCGTCCGCCGAGGACGAGCAGCACCGGCGCACCCAGGTTCGCCGCGATGCGGGCGTTGACCCCGAGCTCCGCGGGTCCCGCGACGTCGGTGTAGTCGCTGCCGAGGATCACCACGGCGTCGCACTGCGCCTCCACCGCGTGGAAGCGCTCCACGATCCTCCCGAGCGCCGCGTCCGGATCCGCGTGCAGCTCGTCGTAGCCGACGCCGATGCAGTCCTGGGCGGGTAGCCCGATCCGCGTGCGCGAGAGCAGCATCTCCAGGACGTCGTCGCGGTCGCGGGAACGGGTGACGGGGCGGAACACCCCGACGCGAGCGGTCGCCCGGCTCAGCGCGTCGATCACGCCCAGCGCGATCAGAGACTTGCCGGAATGGCCTTCGACGGACGTGATGAGGATGCTCTTCGCCACGCGCTCAGCCTACGGGCCGGAGCAGCGCCGGAGCGCGTCGGAGGAGTCCCGCCAAACTGGCACGCCTGTGCTAGTTTGGACTCATGGTCAATCGGATCGATGCGGCGGAACGCCGCCGAGTGCTCGCCGAGGCGACGTGGCGGATCATCCTCCGCGACGGGCTCCCCGGCGTCTCCGTCCGTGCCGTCGCGGCCGAAGCCGGGCTCGCCGCCGGATCGGTGCGGCACTTCTTCCCCTCGCAGGCCGAGCTGATGAACTTCGCAATGACCGCCCTCGTGGAGACGGTGGCGATGCGGATCCGCGCTGCCGCCGAGATCCCCGACCTGCGCGAACGCGTGGCGGCGATGCTCGTCGAGCTCCTCCCGGTCACCGACCGCACCCATGCGGAGTTCGCCGCGTATCTCGAGTTCCTGGATCGGTCCCGCACCGACGCGTCGCTGCAGGCCGTCGCCGACGAGAGCGTCACGGCCGTGCGTGAGCTCATCGTCACCGTGCTGACGGATCTGCGCCGGCTCGGGATGGTCCGCGCCGATCTCGACCTCGACGAGGAGGCGATGCGGCTGCACGCGTTCGTGGACGGGCTCACGCTGCAGCTGCTCGTCGCCCCGGGGCTCAACTCGCGAGACAGGGCCCGCGGCGCGGTGCAGCGCTGGCTGGAGGATCTGGCCCCGCGCCGAGGAGAGGACGACGCATGATCATCGCAGGAATCCTCGGGGCCGAGGCGGGCTTCTGGATCGCGCTCGTCCTGGCGCTGGCCGCCCGCTATCTGCTGCGCCGCCGCACCCTCAGCACGGTGCTGCTGTGGTCCCTCCCCGTGATCGACCTCGCACTGCTCGCCTTCGTGGTGATCGACCTCGCCCGCGGATCGGCCCCGACGCCCTCCCACGCACTGGCGGCCTCCTACCTCGGCTTCACGATCGCCTTCGGCCATCCACTGATCCGCTGGGCGGACGCGGCCTTCGCCCGCCGATTCGCCGGGGTCGCGCGCCCTCCGAAGCCGGCCAAGGGCAGCGCCGCGCACGTGCGCGCCCTGTGGGTCGAGTGGCTGCGCGTCGTGCTGGCGGCCGCGATCGCGGCCGCGATCCTCGCGGTCCTCGCGCTCGTCGTCCGACGGGATCCGCTGCCGTCGACGCTGGAAGCGGCAGGGACGAATCCGCTCTGGGCGCAGATGATCACCCTCGCCGTCGTCGTGGCGGTGTGGTTCCTCGCCGGGCCCGCCTTCGCCCGGACGACGCCGGAGACGCGCACCTCGTCCTGAGCTCGACCGCGACCGTCCTCAGCACCGCGAGGCCGGCCTCAGCCGGCGGTCCATCCGAACCGTCGTTCGAGAACACCGGCGACCCTCTCGAAGCGGTCGCGGTCGAGGGCCGCCGCCTCACGGCGCACGCCCGAGACGTGCACGCTGTAGAGCTGGTCCACGTCGACCCAGCTCTCCCTCCCCTGGCCATCCCAGGGACCGGATCCGAGGGAGAGGAAGTCGCGGTCGCCGTCGTGCGACTTGCTGGTGAGCTTCACCGCGTACACGCGATCCGCGGACTGGGTCGCGATCACGAGCACGGGACGGTCCTTGCCGCGCCCGTCGCGCTCCGCGTAGGGCACCCACGTCCACACGATCTCGCCCGCGTCCGGAGCGCCGTCCCGCTGCGGTGCGTAGCGGACGCGGAGTCCGCGCACCGATCTCGGATCGAGTTCGACCGTCTCGGCGATGCCGCCGTGGCCCGGCTCGAGAGTGGCCGTGCCCGCGGCCGGGCCGTTCCCCGTCGCGGGCCGACGCGCCGCCTCGGTCTTGCCGGAACCACGGGCGAACGACGTGAGGATCGCCGCGCCTGCGGCGACGAGCGCGGACAGGATGCCGTTGCCATTGGTGGTCACAACGACACCCTATCCGCGCGTTCCCGCATCCCCGCGGGTCTCACGAGGTGAGCGCGTAGCCCTCCTCGCCGTGCACCACGAGGTCGACGCCGGCGATCTCGTCCTCGCTGGTGACACGGAAGCCGATGGTCTTGTCGATGACGAGGCCGATGATCAGCGCCACGACGAAGGAGTAGACGAGCACCCCGCCCGATGCCAGCACCTGGACGACGAGCAGACGGAGGTCGCCGCCCGTGAACAGGCCCTGCCCGGTGGCGAAGAAGCCCAGGTAGATCGTGCCGATGAAGCCGCCGACGAGGTGCAGGCCGACGACGTCGAGCGAGTCGTCGAAGCCGAGGTGGAACTTGAGCTCGACGGCCAGCGCGCACACCGCTCCGGTGATGGCGCCCAGCAGCAGCGCCCAGCCCGGCGTCAGGTTGGCGCACGCGGGGGTGATCGCCACGAGGCCCGCGACCGCGCCGCTGGCGGCGCCGATGGAGGTCGCCTTGCCGCCGCGGATCCGCTCGATCAGGATCCAGCCGAGGATGCCGGCCGCGGCCGCGCCGAAGGTGTTGATCGTGATGAGGCCGACGCCGTCCATCCCCTTGGTGGTCCACTGCGCCCCGGCGTTGAAGCCGAACCAGCCGAACCACAGCAGCGCGGCGCCCAGGAGCGTCAGCGGCACGTTGTGCGGCTTCTGGATGCCCTTCTGGAATCCGATCCGCTTGCCGAGCACGAGGGCGAGGGCGAAGGCGGCGGCGCCCGCGTTGATGTGCACCGCGGTGCCGCCCGCGTAATCGATGAACTCGATGCCGCTCTTCTCCCCGAAGAGCATCCCGCCCAGGTGCATGATCCAGCCGCCGCCCCACACCCACGCGGCGATCGGGAAGTACCCGACGGTGGCGAAGACGCCCACGAAGATGAGCCACGGACCGAACTTGGCGCGGTCGGCGATGGCGCCGGAGATGAGCGCCACGGTGATGATGGCGAAGGTCGCGCCGTAGCCCACGGTCAGCAGCGCGACGTTGGAGCCCTTGCCGCTGGCGAGCGACGCGAGCCCGAAGTCGGCGAACGGGTCGCCCGCGAACTGGGTGGGAGACGAGACGCTCGCCATGGACGAGCCGTACAGGATCCACAGCACGGCGACGAGCCCGATCGCGCCGAAGCTCATCATCATCATGCTGATGACGCTCTTGGCCTTCACCAGGCCGCCGTAGAAGAACGCCACTCCCGGCGTCATGAGCAGCACGAGCGCCGTCGCCGTGACTCCCCAGGAGATGTTCCCTGTCGCTTCCATGCCTTGCGCCTCCACCTGATCGCGTTGTGCGTTTCAGTGTGTCGACGCTGTGTTTCGTGCGGTCGCGGTGGATGTTGCGGCGGTGTTACAGGACGCACTCCCGTGTGAACAACGTGTTTCGCAGAGTGCGCGGTCCCGGACGGCGGCTCAGCCGGCCGCGGGTCGCTCCGCGTGCGAGAGCGCGTTCAGACGGGAGATCGCGCGCAGGTACTTCTTGCGGTAGCCGCCGCCGAGCATCTCCTCGCTGAACACCTCGTCCAGCGGGCGTCCGGTCGCGAGGATCGGGATCTGCGCGTCGTATGCGCGATCCACGAAGGCGACGAAGCGCAGCGCCTCGGACTGGTCGGTGAGCTGGCGCACGTCGCGGATGCCCAGCGCGGCGAGGCCGTCGATGAGGCGGATGTACCGAGAGGGGTGCACCTGCGCGAGGTGCTTGACGATCTCGTCGAACGCGTCGTCCGACACCCGGTGACTGGCGCTCAGCGCGGCCAGCTCGGCGCTGTACTGCTCCGGCGTGAGCGAGACCGCGTGGCCGTCGAGGGCGCGCTGCCGGAAGTCGACCCCGTCGATCCGGATCGTCTCGAAGCTGTCGGCCATCGCGTGGATCTCGCGCAGGAAGTCCTGTGCGGCGAACCGGCCCTCGCCCAGGGCGTTCGGCGGCGTGTTCGAGGTGGCGGCGAGGCGGGTGCCCGAGCCGACCAGCTCCCCGAGCAGGCGGGTCATCACCATCGTGTCGCCCGGGTCGTCGAGCTCGAACTCGTCGATGCACAGCAGGTCCGATCCGCGCAGCAGGTCGACCGTGTTGCGGTAGCCGAGTGCTCCGACGAGCGCGGTGTACTCGATGAAGGATCCGAAGTACTTCCGGCGGGCCGGCATGGCGTGATAGATCGACGCGAGCAGGTGGGTCTTGCCCACGCCGAACCCGCCGTCGAGATAGACGCCGGGCTTGGTCTCGGGGACCTTGGGCGCGCGGCGGAAGAGCCCTCCGCGCTTGACCGGCTGTGCACCGGTCGAGAAGGCGACGAGCTGCTGCTTCGCCTCCTCCTGCGAGGGGTAGACAGGATCGGAGCGATAGCTCTCGAAGGTCGCGCCGTCGAACTGCGGCGGCGGGACGAGACCCCCCAGCAGTTCGGTGCCGGTCATCTGCGGCTGGCGGTCGATGAGATGGACGACGCCGGCGGAGGCGGCCTGATCGGTCATACGGATCCTGTGTCGAAGTCTTACCCTGCGGATGCGCAGGGGCGCACGGGGTTCTAGTGTCGAAGTGACGGATCAACCCTACGCCGTCGTCGTCCCCGGTTTCACCGCGCGTCATCGCCTGCGGCGGGACCGTTCACGAGCACATCGCCCTGCAACACCATCACCGAGGGAGCCCCCTGTGACCGTCGAGTTCGACACCTCATCCGCTTCGTTCGCCGACTACGCGGAGCCCGGCCGTCTGGTCACCACCGACTGGCTCGCCGCGCACCTCGGCGAGGAGGGCCTCGTCGTGGTGGAGTCCGACGAGGACGTGCTGCTGTACGAGACGGGCCACATCCCGGGCGCGGTGAAGGTGGACTGGCACACCGAGCTCAACGACCCGGTCGTGCGCGACTACGTGGACGGCGCCGGCTTCGCCGAGCTGCTGAGCCGCAAGGGCATCGCGCGGGACGACACCGTGGTCATCTACGGAGACAAGAACAACTGGTGGGCCGCGTACGCGCTCTGGGTGTTCTCGCTCTTCGGCCACGAGGACGTCCGCCTGCTCGACGGCGGCCGCGACCGCTGGATCTCCGAAGGGCGCGAGATCACGACCGACCTCCCGAACCGCGCGGCGACCGAATATCCGGTCGTCGAGCGCGACGACACGGTGCTGCGCGCGTACAAGGACGACGTGCTGGCCCACCTCGGCAACCCGCTGATCGACGTGCGCTCGCCGGAGGAGTACAACGGCTCGCGCACCTCGGCCCCGGCGTACCCCGAGGAGGGCGCGCTGCGCGCCGGACACATCCCGACGGCGCAGAACGTGCCCTGGGCGAAGGCCGTCGCAGAGGACGGAGGGTTCAAGCCGCGCGCGGAGCTCGAGGCGATCTACCTGGACGGCGCGGGCCTCGCCCCCGGGGACGAGGTCGTCGCCTATTGCCGCATCGGAGAACGCTCCGCGCACACCTGGTTCGTGCTGAAGCACCTCCTCGGCTTCGAGAACGTGCGCAACTACGACGGATCGTGGACCGAGTGGGGCAGCGCGGTGCGCGTGCCGATCGTCACCGGCGAGGAGCCCGGTTCGATCTGAGCGTGGGAGAATGGCGGGGATGACCGATCTCCCCGCCTCTCCCCTGCCCGATCCGCACGCCCTCCCCGACCGGCTGGCGCAGATCAGGGACGAGTTCCTGGAGCTTCCCGAGCCGGATCGGCTGCAGCTGCTGCTGGAGTTCTCGAACGAGCTCCCGCCGGTCTCGGACGAGGTCGCAGCGCATCCCGAGATGACGGAGCGCGTGGCCGAATGCCAGTCGCCCGTGTACATCTATCTCGAGGTGGCCGACGACGCGGTGACGATGCACGCCACTGCGCCGGCGGAGGCGCCGACGACCCGTGGGTTCGCGAGCATCCTCGCGCAGGGCATCGCCGGGCTGAGCCCGGACGAGGTGCTGGCGATCCCGGACGACTTCCCGCAGTCGATCGGACTCACCCGGGTCGTGTCTCCGCTGCGCATCTCCGGGATGACCGGAATGCTGATGCGCGCCAAGCGTCAGGTGCGCGCCCGCCTCGCCGCCTGAGCGCGTCGTCGCGGGACCGCCGGGCTCAGTCGGCGAATCCGTGCTCTCCGAGCCAGTCCCTGATCGCGTCCGTCCAGCGGGTCTGGTCGTAGTTCCAGAGCTTGGTGTGACGGGCGCCCGTGAACACGGGCATCGTCACCAGATCGGGGCGCGCCGCCGCGAGAGCGTGCGAAGCATCGGACGGCACGAAGCCGTCGTCGTCGCTGTGCAGCAGCAGGATCGGCACGTCCAGCTCGGCCGAGCGGGCGACCATGTCCAGCGCGTCGAAGGCGATCGCCTGGTCCGCGCCGCTGAGCCGTGCCGACCAGGGCTGCTCCAGAGCGTCCATCGCGAGCTGCGGTAGCGGATCCCACAGCCCCATCTCCCGCGCCTGGTACCGCAGCACGGTGCGCCAGTCCACCACCGGCGAGTCCAGGATCATGCCCACGACCGCGCCGCCGTGGTCGGAGGAGACGAGGGTCTGCAGCGCGATCGCGCCGCCCATCGACCAGCCCATGAGGAGGATCCGCTCCGCTCCGTGACGCAGCGCATACGCGATCGCGGTGTCCACGTCCCGCCACTCCGTCGCACCGAGGCCGTACGAGCCCGGCCGCGTGCGCGGGCCCTCGCCGTCGTTCCGGTACGACGTGACGAGCACGGGCAGACCCGCGGCGTGCAGGACCGGGACGGCCCGCAGGCACTCCGAGCGCGTCGCGCCGCGGACGTGCACCTGGATCACCCAGGTGGTCGACGCCGCAGGGAACAGCCACGCCGGACAGGGGCCCGCCGGTGTGCCGATCAGCACGGACTCGTACGGCAGGTGCAGCTCGCTCGGAGCCAGGTAGTAGTAGCCGCTGAACGCCGCATGGCGGCCGATCTCGGCGCCGGGCTCGATCTGCGTCAAGAGCTTGCGGCGCACGGTGCCGCCGTCGGCGTGCAGGACCGCACCGAGCTTGACGTAGCCCGGCGTCCCGTCCACGTAGAGGCCGTAACTCCCCGGGAGCTCCGTGTCGGGTGTGCGCCTGAGTTCGATCGTCTGCGCCCCGGTGTCGACCGCCAGGACCTCGGTGTCGTTCTTGCGTGGCGCTGGGGTGATCACCTCGCGCGCGATCCGCAGCACGAGGGCTCCTCCGATCGCGGCGCCGAGAGCCGCGGCCCCCGCGAGTGCGATCGCGCCGACCGTCGCGGCGTGCCTGAGACTCTTCATCGCCTCCTGACTCTAGTCTGTCCGCGTGAGCGCTCATCCCGGACCTGACGGCGCCTTCGCGCACGCCGCCGAGCAGCTGCGGGCGCTGCGATTCCGCACCGACATCGTCGTGCGCGAGATCCCCGCGCCTTCGGGGCTCGCCCCCGACGCCCTGGCGTTCGCCGCCGACGTACGCCCCGACGAGAACGGCGACTCGCTCTACGGCACGGGCCGGTTCGTGCTGCTGCACGACCCTGCCGCGCCGGACGCGTGGGGCGGGCCGTGGCGCATCGTCGCGTTCGCCCAAGCGCCCCTCGAGCCGGAGATCGGCACGGATCCGCTGCTCGCCGATGTAGCGTGGTCCTGGCTGATCGACGCGCTGGCCTCCCGCGGCGCGACGCACCACTCCGCGTCCGGCACCTCGACGAAGACCCTGTCCAAGGGGTTCGGCGGGCTGGCCGCGGAGGGCGACGGCGCACAGATCGAACTCCGTGCGTCGTGGTCGCCGACGGGCCGGCTCGCGCCGCACGCCGAGGCGTGGGCGGAACTGGTCGGAATGCTGGCGGGACTGCCGCCAGGCTCAGAGGACATCGCCGTGTTCGGCGCCAGGAGAACCATCCGTGACTGACTACGTCGTCATCGACAGCGATGAGGCCTTCGCGTCCGCCGCACACGCGCTCGCCGCAGGACAGGGACCCGTCGCCGTCGACGTGGAACGCGCCTCCGGCTTCCGCTACTCGCAGCGCGCCTACCTCGTGCAGGTGTTCCGCCGCGACGCGGGAGCGTTCCTGTTCGACCCCATCGCGATCACGTCGTTCGCTCCCCTGCAGGAGGCGATCGGCGCCGAGGAGTGGGTCTTCCACGCCGCGAGCCAGGATCTGCCCTCGCTGCACGAGCTGGGCCTCGAGCCCGCGCGCGTGTTCGACACCGAGCTCGCCGCGCGTCTGCTCGGCTACGAGCGCGTCGGACTGGCCGCCGTCGTGGAGCGCGCCCTCGGCATCGTGCTCGCGAAGGAGCACTCGGCGGCGGACTGGTCCACGCGCCCCCTGCCGAACGCGTGGCTCGAGTACGCCGAGCTCGATGTGCTGCACCTCATCGACGTGCGCGACTTCATCGCCGCCGAGCTCGACGCCGCGGGCAAGACCGGGTTCGCGGACGAGGAGTTCGAAGCCGCCCGCGTGCGCCGCCCCAAGCCGCCCAGGGAGGAGCCGTGGCGTCGCCTGAGCGGACTGCACCAGGTGCGCGGCGCCAAGAACCTCGCCGTGGCCCGCGAGCTCTGGGAGGCGCGCGAGGAGTTCGCCCGCGAGTCCGACGTCTCGCCCGGGCGGCTCGTGCCGGATCGTGCGCTCATCGCCGCCGTGCAGGCGAACCCGCAGAGCAAGGGCGCGCTCGCCGCGGTCTCCGCCTTCACCGGACGCGCCAGCCGCAGCCAGATCGATCGATGGTGGGCCGCGATCGAGCGCGGGCGGGAGCGGACGGATCTGCCCCGCGAGCGCGTGCCGAGCGACGCGCCGCCGCCGCCGCGCGCGTGGGCCGACCGCAACCCTGAGGCCGATGCGCGACTGAAGGCCGCGCGCGCGGCCGTGGAGGCGCACGCCGAGGAGCTCGGCATGCCGACCGAGAACCTGCTCACGCCCGACACGCTGCGCCGCATCGCGTGGGAGCCGCCGGTGCCGGTCGACGCCGGCACGATCGGAGAGGCCCTCGCCGCACGCGACGCACGACGGTGGCAGATTGAGGAAACCGCACAGCGGATCGCGGATGCTTTTGTCGAAGCTGCTCAAACGCCGGACGAGGCGCCCGGAACCTCTTCGTAGGTTCAGCCCAACCGATTCGTCCGCGTATCCACCCCCGCTCCTAGGCTGAGGTCAACCCTGAAATCTGGAGGCCCGGCAGCCGCTCGGTCTTCGAACTGGATGTGTGGAGGCAGAGTGGCCGAGATCTCGGACGTCTTCTTCGTCGATGGAGTGCGCACCCCCTTCGGGCGCGCCGGCGAGAAGGGCATGTACTGGAACACCCGCGCGGACGACCTGGCCGTCAAGGCCACGATCGGTCTGATGGAGCGCAACGGCGACGTCCCCCTGGATCGGATCGACGACGTCGCGATCGCCGCGACCTCGCAGACGGGTGACCAGGGTCTGACCCTCGGGCGCTCCGTCGCTATCCTCGCCGGCCTCCCGCAGACCGTGCCCGGCCTCGCCGTCGAGCGCATGTGCGCCGGCGCCATGACCAGCGTCACCACGATGGGCGCATCGATCGGCGTGGGCATGTACGACCTCGCCCTCGCGGGCGGCGTGGAGCACATGGGGCACCACCCCATCGGCGGCAACGCCGACCCGAACCCGCGGTTCGTCGCCGAGAAGATGGTCGACCCGGGCGCCCTCAACATGGGTGTCACCGCGGAGCGCATCTTCGACCGCTTCCCGCACCTGACCAAGGAGCGCTCCGACCGTTTCGGCATGCTGAGCCAGCACAAGGTCCAGGCCGCCTATGACGCGGGCAAGATCCAGCCCGACCTCGTGCCCGTCGCGATCAAGGACGCCGACGGCGCCTGGGGCCTCGCGACCGAGGACGAGGGGCGCCGCCCGCAGACCACGATGGAGGATCTGGCGAACCTCAAGACGCCGTTCCGTCCGCACGGTCGCGTCACCGCCGGCACCTCGTCGCCCCTGACCGACGGCGCGACCATGTCGCTGCTCGCCGGATCGGGCGCCGTCAAGGAGTTCGGGCTCGCGCCGAAGATGCGCATGGTGTCGTTCGCGTTCGCCGGCGTTCAGCCGGAGATCATGGGGATCGGCCCGATCCCGTCCACCGAGAAGGCGCTGAAGAAGGCCGGCCTCACGATCGACGACATCGGCCTGTTCGAGCTGAACGAGGCGTTCGCGATCCAGGTCATCTCCCTGCTCGACCACTTCGGCATCGCGGACGACGACCCGCGCGTCAACGCCTGGGGCGGCGCGATCGCCCTCGGCCACCCGCTCGCCGCGAGCGGCGTGCGACTCATGATCCAGCTCGCCGCGCAGTTCGCCGAGCGTCCCGACGTCCGCTACGGCCTCACCGCGATGTGCGTGGGTCTCGGCCAGGGCGGGTCGGTCATCTGGGAGAACCCCTACTTCGACGGCAAGAAGCGGAAGTGAGCGCAGGAATGACGAACTACGACGCCATCGACTTCACGCCCATCATGGCCCTCACCGAGGGCGAGGTCGTCACGCACTCCCCCGTGCGCGACGTGCGTCTGCCCTCCGGCAAGGTGCTCGCCCTCATCACGCTCGACAACGGACGCGACCACACCCGCCCGAACACGCTCGGCCCGGCCACCCTCACGGAGCTCGGCGAGACGCTCGCGGCGCTGAAGGCGCGCGCCGGCGCCGGCGAGATCGACGCCGTCGGCATCACCGGCAAGCAGTACATCCTCGCCGCGGGCGCCGACCTCTCCGACATCAGCCGGGTCGGATCCCGCGACAATGCCCGCCTCATCGCGCAGCTCGGCCACAAGGTGCTGGGCTCGCTCAGCACGCTGGGCGTCCCGTCGTTCGCCTTCGTCAACGGGCTCGCCCTGGGCGGCGGCGTCGAGATCGCCCTGAACTCGACCTACCGCACGGTCGACGCCTCCGCGGCGGCACTCGCCCTTCCCGAGGTCTTCCTCGGGATCATCCCGGGCTGGGGCGGCGCGTACCTGCTGCCGAACCTCATCGGCATCGAGAACGCGCTCGAGGTCGTCGTCTC
>JABLTH010089868.1_pt1 | contig 16177 bp, 17 predicted proteins | sample 7875711 | NCBI WGS metagenome assembly JABLTH01 (sample SAMN14941262, study PRJNA633318) | bioreactor metagenome | isolation source: bioreactor | place: China | collected 2019-03-05 | reverse complement strand
GTTCTTCGGCCTGATGCAGCGCTTCGTCGCGGTCGGCGCTGTTGGCCAGCGGCAGCGATTGCACGTTGCGGTACAGGGCCATCTTGCGCTGCGAGGCCACGTTGGGCGTCATCGCATAAATGGGAATGTTGATGCCGTGTCGGCTCATCCAGAGCGCCGTGGCGCCGGAATCGGTCAGCGCGGCAATCGCCTTGACCTGCAGGTGGTGCGCCGTGAACAGCGCCCCCATGGCGATCGACTGGTCGATGCGGCTGAAGGTCTGGTCGAGGAAGTCGGCGTCCAGATGCACGGATTGCGACTTCTCGGCTTCCACGCAAATGGCAGCCATGGCCTCGATGGTCTCGACCGGGTAGCGGCCAGCAGCGGTTTCCGCGGACAACATCACCGCATCGGTGCCATCCAGCACGGCGTTGGCGACGTCCGACACCTCGGCGCGCGTTGGCACCGGGTTGACGATCATCGATTCCATCATCTGTGTGGCGGTGATGGCCAGCTTGTTGTTTTCGCGGGCCAGCTTGATCATGCGCTTCTGCAGCGCCGGCACGGCAGCGTTGCCGACTTCCACCGCCAAGTCGCCACGCGCGACCATGATCCCGTCGGACGCTGCCAGGATCTCTTCGAGCACGCCCGGGCGGATGGCCTCGGCGCGCTCGATCTTGGCGATCATGCGGGTCTTGTGGTTATGCGGCGCGCCGGCCACCGCGGCCAGCTGGCGCGCCATTTCCATGTCGGTCGCGTTCTTCGGGAAGCTGACCGCGACGTAATCGGCGCCCAGCGCCATCGCGGTCTTGATGTCGTCCATGTCCTTGGCTGTCAGCGCCGGCGCCGACAGCCCGCCGCCCTGGCGGTTGATGCCCTTGTTGTTGGACAGATCGCCGCCGATCTTGACGATGGTCTCGATCTCTTCACCCACCACGCGCTCGACTTGCAGCACGATCAGGCCGTCGTTGAGCAGCAGCAGATCGCCCGGGCCCACGTCGCGCGGCAGTTCCTTGTAGTCGAGGCCGACGCGCTCCTGGTTGCCCAGCTCGCAGCGGGCATCAAGCGTGAAGCGATCGCCCGGTTCGAGGGTGATCTTGCCGTTCTCGAACTTGCCGACGCGGATCTTCGGACCCTGCAGGTCAGCCATGATGGCCACCTCGCGGCCCACCGAGCGCGCCACTTCACGCACGAGTTGCGCACGATCGATGTGATCTTGCGCCGCGCCGTGCGAGAAGTTCAGCCGCACCACGTCCACCCCCGCGGCGATCATGCGGGTCAGGACTTCCTGCGTGCTGGACGCGGGGCCGAGCGTTGCGACGATCTTGGTAGCGCGGGTCATGGGCGGCGGTGTCTCGTTGTTGTGGTGGGGATGATGGCGGCGCTTGCGCTCAGGCGACAGCGGCCTGGTTCTGCGCGCGTTGTTCCAGGATTTCGACGGCCGGCAGGGTCTTGCCTTCCAGGAATTCGAGGAACGCACCGCCGCCGGTGGAGATGTAGCCCACCTTGTCGGCGATGTTGTACTTGGCGATGGCAGCCAGCGTGTCGCCGCCGCCCGCAATCGAGAAACCCGACGAGGCAGCAATCGCCTCGGCCAGCACCTTGGTGCCGTTACCGAACTGGTCGAATTCGAACACGCCGACCGGGCCGTTCCACACGATGGTGCCGGCGGTCTTCAGTTGTTCGGCCAGTTGTGCGGCCGTCTTCGGGCCGATGTCGAGGATCATGTCGTCGTCCGCCACATCCGCCACATCCTTGACGGTGGCGGCCGCGGTGGCGCTGAATTCCTTGGCGCACACCACGTCGACCGGGATGGGCACAGACGCGCCACGTGCAGCCAGCATCTCAATGATGGCCTTTGCATCGCCCACCAAGTCTGCTTCCGCCAGCGATTTGCCGATCTTCAGGCCGGCAGCCAGCATGAACGTGTTGGCAATGCCGCCGCCGACGATCAGGTTGTCCACCTTGTCGGCCAGCGACTTCAGGATGGTCAGCTTGGTCGACACCTTCGACCCGGCCACGATGGCCACCAGCGGGCGGGCCGGCTGGCCCAGCGCCTTGCCCAGCGCATCCAGTTCGGCAGCCAGCAGCGGACCGGCGCAGGCGACGGGCGCGAACTTGGCGATACCGTGGGTGGTGGCTTCCGCGCGGTGGGCAGTGCCGAAGGCGTCGTTGACGTAGACGTCGCACAGCTTGGCCATCTTTTGGGCCAGTTCGTCGCTGTTCTTCTTCTCGCCCTTGTTCACGCGGCAGTTTTCCAGGAGCACGACCTGGCCGGGCGCGACATCCACGCCATCCACCCAGTTCTGGACGAGTTTCACGTCACGGCCCAGCAGCTCGGACAGGCGCTTGGCAACCGGTGCCAGCGAATCTTCGGGCTTGAATTCGCCCTCGGTCGGACGGCCCAGGTGCGAGGTGACCATGACAGCGGCACCGGCGTCCAACGCGGCTTTGACGGCCGGCACGGAAGCGCGGATGCGCGTGTCTTCGGTGATGTTGCCGGCATCGTCTTGCGGCACGTTGAGGTCGGCGCGGATGAACACGCGCTTACCGGCAAGCTTTCCTTCGGAGATGAGATCGGACAGACGCAGGACGTGAGGCATGGTAGCTTCGGAAGAAATCGCGGAAAACAACGATTTTACCCGATGCGACTGGTCAAAACGTGCGTTTCTCCGCCGAACCTGCCGGGCTCGACCGTCTTGCCGAGGCCGATTGGTGGGGCTACGCCGGCAGCGGCGTGCGACGGCGCAGCCGCATCCAGCCTTCGGCTGAATACACAGCAAGACCTGCCCAGATCAGCACATAGCCCACCACCTTGGGGCCCGCAAACGGCTCGTTGTAGAGCCAAACGCCCAGCAGCAGCTGCAGCGTCGGGCTCACGTATTGCAGCAAACCCAACAGCGACAGCGGAATACGCCGCGCGCCGGCGCCAAACAGCAGCAGAGGCAGTGCCGTCAGCGGGCCGGCCAGCGCCAGCAGCAACTGCGTGCCCGGCGATGCGGCCAGGAAGGCATTCTGATGCTGCGAAGCCAGCCAGCCGAGGTAGGCCAGCGCCAGCGGAAACAGCAGCAGCGTCTCGAGCGTCAGCCCCTCTAGCGCACCCAGCGGCGAAGTCTTGCGCAGCAAGCCGTAGAACCCAAACGAAAACGCCAGCGCCAGAGCAATCCACGGCAGCGTGCCGGCCTGCCAGGTCAGCCACGCCACGCCTGCCGCCGCCAGGGCTACCGACACCCACTGCACGGGCCGCAGCCGCTCGCCGAGCACCAGCAGCGCCAGCATCACCACCACCAGCGGGTTGATGAAGTAGCCCAGGCTGGCATCGATCACGTGGTCGTGGTTGACAGCCCAGATGTAGGTCAGCCAGTTGGCGGCCAACAGGCTCGTGCTGGCCGCATAGCGCCCCACGACACGCGGTTGCGTGCGCAGCGCCCACAGCCATGCCCAGTGCCGCTTCACGAGCAGGATCATCACCATCACCGCCAATGACCAGATCACCCGGTGCGAGAGAATCTCCACAGGTGACACCGCCTTGAGCAGCTTGAAGTACAGCGGAAACAGGCCCCACATGGTGTAGGCCAGAAACGCGAAGATTGCGCCGTTGCGATTGGAGCCCGACATGTTCATCCCCAGAGACGCAGCACGGTAAAGACGCCCATGCCGACGAAGATCATGCCGAGCATGCGCCGCGTGGCCACATAGAACGCGGTGGCGGCAACGCCGGCCATCAGGCGCGGGTTGGTCCAGCTCGCGTCAAAGTGCCCGTGATTCAAGAGCAGGTCGGGCAGGACGATGGCGACGAGCGCCGCGGCCGGCGCAAAGCGCAGCGCGTGCTGGATGCGCACGGGCAGGGTCATGCGGTTGCCCACGATCAGGAACAGCGAACGTGTGACGATCGTCACCACGGTCATCCCGGCAATCACCAGCCAGATTTCGAGTGCGCTCATGCTTCGCCCTCGTCAGTTGCCGCCTGTGCGGCCCGTCGGCGCTGCCACTGCAGGCGCGCTGCAGCCTCGTCGGCGGCAAGGCCGGCGGCCATGGCACCGGTCACGGCGATCACGAGGCTCAATCGATACGGCAACTTGAAGGCAACCAGCGCCAGCACCGCCGCCACGGCCACCGCCATGAGGGTGGCACGGCTACGAATGGTCGACACCATGACAGGAATCAGCGCGAGCGTCCCGGCCAGCGCCAGGCCCCACGCGTCAGGAAACAGGCTCGCCGCGACGATGCCCAGGATGGACGACACCTGCCAGCCCACGAAGCTCAGCAGGACCATGCCCCAGTAATAGCCCTCCTTGCCCGCCTGCGGCGCGGCCGAGGGGTACTGCTGGGTGAACAGCACGAACGGCAGATCGCCGTTGAACACACCCAGAACCACACGCCGCATGAACGGCAGATGCCCGAAATGCTGCATCAGCCCGGCACTGAAGATAATGAAGCGCACGTTCACGATGAACGCCGTCAGCAGTGCCGTCCAGATCGGCAACCCCGCCGCCAGTAGCGGCAGCACCGCCAACTGCGACGACCCCGCATACACGAAGATCGTCATGCCGATGGCCTGCGGGATGGTCAGCACCGACTTGCTCATCGCCACGCCCGTTACCAGCCCCCAGGCCAGCACCGGCGGCATCGACGGCATATAGGCGCGCACGCCTGCAAAGAAGCCCGCACGCTCGGCCGGATCGATGGCCTCCCAGCGGCGCTGCAACGCAGCCGCCCAGCGAACTAGCGCCATGGCGCCCCCAGAAGTGGCGAATCAGGCTCTTTTTGATCAACCGGACAGGGGCGGCCGGCAGCGCGGGCGCGCAGGAACGTCGGGGGCGACATGGGTGGCTCGTAGGAAACACACGATTATACTTTTGATGTTAAGCATCCGCTTAACGACAATGCGCCCGTGCCCCGCCCTATGCCGGGATTCGTGCCGGGCGCCACGCACTGCAACAATCGGCGTTGGCGCGCCTGCGCCCACCCCTTACAATTTCGCCTTTGTCGGTTTTTGAACCTGCGGCCCATATCACGGTGTGGCTGACCTGCTCAGACCGCGCCGGCACTCCTCACTCACCATGACCACGCAAACCGCACCCACGATCGAAGTCGGCGCAGACGACCTACCGCTGCATTGCCCGACCGCCAAGACGCCGGCCTGGAACTACCACCCGCGCGTGTTTCTCGACATCGCCGACACCGGCGAGGCCAAGTGCCCGTACTGCGGCACCGTCTACAAGCTGGCCCCCGGCGTTGAACTGAAGGGCCACCATTGAGCCCGACTCACCTGCTGTACACCGGTCGCCGCGCTCGCCAGGCGATTCGATGATGCGCAAGATTCTCGTCGTCGCCCCCAACTGGATCGGTGATGCGCTGATGGCGCAGCCGCTGTTCGCGCAACTCAAGGCGCGGCACCCGCGCGCGCAGATCCACGCGATTGCCCCGAAATGGGTGGCGCCCGTGCTCGCGCGCATGCCGGAGATCGCGCGCGTGCTGCCCACCGAGCTCGCCCATGGCAAGCTGCAGCTCGGCAGCCGCACGATGTTCGCCCAGCAGCTCAAGGGCGAAACCTTTGACGCAGCGTACGTGCTGCCGAACTCGTTCAAGAGCGCGCTGATCCCGTGGCTGGCCGGCATTCCGCTGCGCATCGGCTACAAGGGCGAGTCGCGCCTGGGCGTGCTGAACGTGCGCTACCCGAATCCGCCCAAGAACGCGCGTCCGCCGATGGTGCAGCACTACGCGGCGCTGGCTTTCAAGCCGCACGCCAAGCTGCCCGACACCCTGCCCGACCCAAAGCTCGACATTGATGTGCAGCGCGTGGCCGCCACCTCGGCCAAGTTCGGCATTCCGGGCAACGCGCGGCTGATCGCCTTCTGCCCCGGCGCAGAATACGGCCCCGCCAAGCGCTGGCCTGCCGAGCACTTCGCAGAGCTGGCGCAGATGCTGCGCCGCTCGTTCCCGTATGCGCAGATCGTCGCGCTCGGTTCGGGCAAGGACCGCGACATGGCCAATGCCATCGTCGAGCGTGCGCCGTTCGTGCGCAACCTGTGCGGCGAGACCTCGCTGGACGAGGCCATCGAGCTGCTCGCCCGCGCCGAAGCCGCCATCTGCAACGACTCCGGCCTGATGCACGTGACGGCTGCCCTGGGACGCCCTCAGGTAGCCGTGTTCGGCTCCAGCGACCCCCGCCACACGCCGCCGCTGTCGCCCGCTGCGAGTATCATGTGGCTCCATCTGGAGTGCAGCCCGTGCTTCGCGCGCGAATGCCCGCTGGGCCACTTGCGCTGCCTGCGCGACATCGGCCCCGAGATGGTGTTTCATGAATTGCGCCGGCTGCTTCAGCCGCAGTAACACGCTCTCCTTAACGTTCACCGCCATGCCACGATTTGCCCGCCTGTTCGAAGCCGCCGAGGACATCCTCGAAGCCTATCGCGATGCGCTCAAGCGCCGCGATGCCGACGGCGCGCTCAAGCTGTGGCTCGATGAAGATTCGGTGAGCTTCATCCTGCCCGACGGCCAGCGCCTGCACGGCCACGAGCAGCTGCGCGGCTGCCTCGATGCGCTGGTCGAAAAGAATCCGGTCTGGATCGAATGCCTCTCGCAGCAGGTGCATTCGTCGCTGGGCGTATCCATCTTCGAAGCCACCGAAGCGCTGCGTTTCTCGGCCACCGCCACCGAGGCCGACCTGTACGTGCACACCACCTACGTGCTGATGCAGAACCACGAAGGCTGGCGCATCGCCCACGTGCATTCCAGCCAGGCCGCCGAGGAACGCGTGGCCGCGTCCATCGCCAGCGTCACGCACTCTCTGCACTAAGCTGCCGCGCTTGGCGTGGCCGCCGTCTCTCTCGATGACCCACCCGTCTCGCCACGCCACTCCTCTTGAACTGAATCTGAGCGCCCTGCTTGCAGGGCCGTTCGAGCCGCACGCATTCCGTTCGCCGTGGTGGCTGATCGGCGGCAATGCGCAAACGATCGTGCCCGCGCGCCTGTGGCGCTTTCCGCGCATTGCGTATCGGCGTGAGCGCTGGGACACGCCCGACCACGACTTCATCGACCTCGACTGGACCACGCATGAGACCGACGCGAACGCGCCGCTCGTCGTCATGTTTCATGGCCTGGAAGGCGATTCGCGCAGCCATTACGCGCGGCTGCTGATGGACGCGCTGCGCGCACGCCGCTGGCAAGGTGTCATTCCACACTTCCGCGGCTGCTCGGGCGAGATGAACCTCGCGCCGCGCATGTACCACTGCGGCGATGGCGCGGAGGTTGCGTGGATCCTCGAACGCTTGTATCGGACGGTTTGCCAGCCGCAGGGCCGCAAGTTGCTGGTCGTCGGCATCTCGCTGGGCGGCAATGCGCTGCTGCGCTACCTGGGCGAGCACGGTACCGATGCCCGCTACGTGAGTGCGGCAGCGACGGTGTCTGCGCCGCTGGATATGCGGGCCGGAGGCGCAGCATTGTCCAAAGGCTTCAACATGGTCTACACGCGCATGTTCCTGCGCACGCTCAAAGCCAAGGCCAATGCGAAGCTCGACCAGCATCCCGGCCTGTACGACCGCGACGCCATGATGGCCACGCGCACGCTGGGGCAATTCGACAACCTCGTCACCGCGCCGCTGCACGGTTTTCGCGACGTGCTCGACTACTGGACGCGCGCTTCGTCCAAACCCGTGCTGCGCGAGGTGCGTGTGCCTGCGTTGGTGCTGAACGCACGCAACGATCCGTTCCTGCCCGGACAACACCTGCCCGGCGCGGCCGACGTGTCGCCCGACATCACGCTGGACCAGCCGCTGCACGGCGGCCATGTCGGCTTCCTTCTGCGCCATGGCAAGACTGGCCGCGTGGATTGGATGCCCGCCCGCGTCCTGCGCTTTTTCGATGACGTACTGGGCCGCCAAGCCAACGCGGAGGATGCACATGGATGACATCGTCCGCCAGGCCATGGCCAAGTGGCCGAACGTGCCGAATTGCTTCGGCTGGCTGGCGCTGGACCGGCGCGGCCAATGGCGCATGCGCAACGAATACGCGCAGGCCAACAAACTGTCCGGCGAGCCAATTCGCCATGCGGCGCTCATCGACTTCATCGTGCGCAACTACGCGCATGACGATGCCGGGCGCTGGTTCTTCCAGAACGGGCCGCAGCGGGTGTTTGTTGAACTCGATTACACGCCGTGGGTTGCACGGCTGTCTGCCGATGGCGCGCCGCCCGCATTTACGACAACCACCGGCGCTGCGTTCTCGCCGAGCGGCTGTTTTGTCGACGAGCACGGCAGCGTGCTGCTCTCGGGCAGCGTCGGCGGATGCGACGCGGAAGAGACCATTGCCCTGCTGCACGATCACGATCTCGATCCGTTCTCCTCGTTGGCCCAATGGCACGGAGAAGCATGCGGAGCCGCGCTGGGTACACTGAACCTGGGGGATCGGACGTTCGACATTGAGCCAATTGCGAGCACCGAGGTCGCAAAGCGCTATGGTTTCGTAACCCGCCCAGCGGAATAGGCTCAACTGCGCGCCCTATTTGGGCAACGCCTTGTCTTCGGCCTTCTCTTCACGGTATTGCCGCTCCATCTGGTGCAAGCGCGCGTCGACTTCGGATAGCGTGTAGAAGTCTGCATCTCCCGCATCGCGTGCGAGCTTAAGTTGCTCCACCGCCGCCCCCCACGCCCCATCCCGTGCGTATTTCTCCGCCAGCGCGCGATGCTGCTCAACGCGCTTGCCCTTGTCGGCATAGGCACGAGCGAGCATGTCCCACCAGATCGGCTGGGCGGTGTCTTCGCGGGTCTTGTCTTTCAGATACGGAATCGCGTCATCGGCCCGGCCGGCTGTCAGCAGCGTTTGCGCATAGGTGATGCCCACCGCGCGTGACAGCGGATACGCAGTGAGTGCTGCGCGCGCCAACGTCAACGCCTCCGATGCGCGGTTACGAGCGCGTGCCAGTTCGATGGCCGTTACGTCCAGCTCGACGCTGCCCGATGTGATGCCGGGAATGTTGCCGTACAGGCGTCGCGCCTCCTGCAGCGCCTGCTCAGCTTCATCCAGCCGGCCGGCCATCTGGTTGGCGACGGCCACGCCGTACCAGAGCGCCGCGCGCTTCTCGACCGGCGCATCCGGTGCCGACGACAACTGCGAGCGCATCGCATTTCGCACGTCGATATAGGCGCTCGTCGACGTTTCCTGCAGCACGCGTGCACGCGCTTTCGCGAAGCCAAATTCCGGACGGCGCGGTTGGCGCGGATGTGGCAGGCCACGCGCGCGGTCTTCCATGTCGGCGATGCGCTCGCCGGTCAGCGGGTGAGTGCGCGCATAACCGGGAATCACGCCGGTATCCGCAATGTTCGTCACGCGCTGCAGGCGTCGGAAGAAGTCCGGCATGCCGTCGGGGTTGTAGCCAGCCCCGGTGAGCAGCGTGAAACCGACGCGGTCCGCCTCGCGCTCCGCGCCGCGCGAGAAGGCGAGCTGGTTCGACACTGCCGCCGCCTGCCCACCCATCGCCAGCGCCTGGGCGGCGTCACCGCTCTTGGTGGCAGCAAGACCCGCCAGCAGGATCGACGCCAGCGCAATCCACATTGACTCACCGGATTTATCGATGCCGCGTGCAATGTGCCGTTGCAGCACGTGGCCGATTTCGTGGCCGAGCACCGAGGCCAGCTCCGATTCACTCTCGGTCGCGACCAACGTCCCCGTGTTCACGCCGATGTAGCCGCCCGGCAGCGCAAACGCGTTGATGCCCGGATCCCGCACGGCGAACAGCTCAAAGCTCGACGCCGACGTGCTGCCCGCCACGTGCTGACGGCGCGCCGCTTCGATCAGCTTGTAGCCGATGCCGTTGAGGTAGTCGGTGATCAGCGGATCGGGCACAAAGTCCGGATCGCGGCGTATCTGGCGCATCACACGGTCGCCCAGACGGCGCTCCATCTCGGGCGACAACGACGCCGTCGACGGATCGCCCATATCGGGCAACTCGTACGTCGGCGCGTCAATGACGGCCGGCTCCTTCGGCAAATACGGCGACTGCCGGCCGATCTGCACGCTGCGATTCAGGTTGCTCTGCACCTGATCGGCTGCCCCGGTAGAACCCAGGCCAGGGTTGATCGAAGCCGCCGGCGCAGACGCCGCCGCCTGCGCGAGCACAGGCAACGGCAGGGGCGCCAGCCACGTCGACAACAACACAGCGGCCGTCAGCTTGCGGACGCGCGGCCGAAAAAGTGAAAGCGTCATACGGAAAGCACGGAGAGCGGAATCAGCGCGGCCACATCGCCGCAAGCCGGGTGCTTGCTATCATAAAACGCTTCGCACCCTGCCCCGCAAAACGCGCTGTCACTCATGTCGCAACTCACCCACTTCGATTCCGCTGGACAAGCCCATATGGTCGACGTCGGCGACAAAGCCGTCACGCACCGCGTGGCCGTCGCCACCGGCACGATCCGCATGCTGCCCGAGACGTTTGCGCTGGTGCGCGACGGCAACGCCAAGAAAGGCGATGTGCTGGGGATTGCGCGCGTTGCGGCAATTCAAGGCTCCAAGCGGACGTCGGATTTGATTCCGTTGTGCCATCCGTTGGCGTTGACGAAGGTGGGGGTGGAGTTTGAACTGGACGAGACCGAACACAGCGTCCGCTGCACGGTTCGTGCCGAGACGCGAGGGCAGACCGGCGTGGAAATGGAAGCGTTGACTGCGGTGCAGGTGGGGCTGCTCACCATCTACGACATGTGCAAGGCTGTGGATCGGGGGATGGTGATTGGGGATGTGCGGCTATTGGAAAAGCATGGGGGGAAGTCGGGGGATTGGGTGGCGGGGTAATCATCGTCCGAAAAAAATAGAGCGCCTTTCTGACGCTCTTTTATCTCCTGGCGGTATCAACGACACTCACTCGGAGCGATCCGCGCGTCCAGGGTGGGGGTCGACGCCGGGCTCACCGAGTTTGTGCGGGCGGCAACGCCACTAGCATAACAGTCCCACCGAATTGCGCCGACGGGACGCTTGTCGGTGCTCAGTGCTGCACCGTTTACGATCGGCTTGAGCACCAGTGTATTAGCTCCGTCATCCGCCACATTCGACGCGTATGCGATTTCGATTTCGCCGTTGGCTTGATTGATCGTAACGCCGTTTGCCACAACGTTGCGGGTCGCGCCATTGGCAATGTAGCCCCGGTCAAAAGCAACGCCTGCGGCGGCATTCTCAGCCACTGCAGTCTTCGCTGTCGCGGCGAGTGCGAGCCCTTCTGTTACGCGCGAACGCGAAACGTAGTCCTGATACGCCGGCACCGCAATCGCCGCAAGGATGCCGACGATTGCAACGACGATCATAAGTTCGATCAGCGTAAAACCCGTTTGGGCTTGCTTCCGTGCACTGCTCTTCAACTGCATTGAATTCTCCTCTGTCGTTGTTTCAAAAATTCAATTGCCGGTTTTTCCTGCAATTGAATGAGAGAAGACTAAGCGAGTTGACGAGACTCTATGCAAAGCGCAACGATTTTTGATGCTTCCAATAAGAAAGCACCCAAAGAGGCACACTCCAATTATTGCGAAGTAGGCAGCGTTTTTTTAACCGATGGCTTTTCCACCGATACGAGCAGCTTCTCAGATTTAAGCCGAGTGCAAAGCGTCTTTAGCTTGCCCTCCCCCTGCTTTTCACAGGCTTGCGTGAAAATCCAAGTCTGCGAAGCGTAGTCGGCGGGATAACTAGCCCGCATACGACGCGCGTACACCATAGCGTCATCGGTGCGCCCCAAGTAAGCCAGTGCTAGCACGTAGCGTTGAACCGTCAGAGACCCCGGATAAAACTGCATGGCGTGGAATTCGAGCTTTTCCAGGGACGATGCCATCTCGGGGGTCACGTTCCATTGAATCGCAAATGCCAGGTTCTCGTAGGGCAGCAACAACGTGGGCCCGTGCTGGTTGTATCTGGCAATTTCCTTCTCCGCACCGTCCGGTGCGTAGTGAAGACGCTCGACGGCCTTGTAATCACCCCAAAGATGGACCATCAACGCGACGCTGCCGATGGAAATGGCAGCGGTCGACACGAAGACCATGCCACTGGATGGCCCGCGCAACTTGCGTTCGTCGGCATAACCGAGGGCGAAAGCGAGTGGAAGCAGGAAAAACAGGTAGTGCAGTGGATACTCCAACATGGAATGCACACCCATGACCGCGGCAATGGAAAGCAGGAACGCCAACTCTGGCGACATCCGGCGCTTTCGCAAACTCCACAGGAAGCCGAGCATTGGCAGTGCAATGGCAAGCAAACCAAGCAGGCCGACCTTGGCGAGTTGATCCAGCACGATATTGTGCGCATTCAGCGACATCGTGACGGAGCCAAGCGCGTCGGTCTGTACAAATTGATTCCAGGCGTAGTCACCCCAGCCACCACCCAGCCACGGATGCGCGACGAACATATGCCACGCATGCATCCACAACTGCGTGCGCCCCGTGCCCTCCCCCAACCGGTCTACCGTCGATGCGGACAACTCCAGATGCCAAAGTGCGTTGGCGTACTCGACCATCCAACTGCAAAGTTGGTAGATCACGACCAGCAAAACAACCGGCAGACACGCTCGCATCCAGCGACGCCAGCCGCGCTGGTCCGCCGTCCATGCCATCCCGATCAGCCCGCCCACCACAATGATGTGCAGCCACGACATCCGAGAGAACGTTAGCGATATCCCGATCAGAAGGATCACCGCGACCACCGCAAGGGGCCATCGCGCGCGACGCCAACGCAGTGCCAGGAACATGCTGGCTGCCAAACCGAACGCAAGATACGACGCCAGATGATTGGGCTGATTCATGTTGCCCCAAAGGCGCCGGCGAGGGGGTTCCGGAGATGCAGCAATGAACACCGGCGACAAATCCGGCACGCGAAGTAGCTGCACAAACTCAATTGCCACTGTTGCGAGGCCGCCGACAATCAAGCCGATCGCCAACGCTTCCAGAACACCGGGCAGTTCCCGGCTGCGGGCGCCAAGACCACACGCGGCGGCAGCGGCTAACAGGAAGACCGTCGCGGCAAGTGAGAAGAACGGATTCAGCGGTGGCGCGAGCAGTAGCTGCGCGAACAAGGCGGCAATCAACGCGAGGGGCGCCAGTGCAATCTGCGGCAGGCCGGTCTTGCTTCTCCATGTCAGCGCCAGCACGGCGATCGCGAAGATTATCCAGCAGATGGCCGTGACATATTCCGCATAGAACGTCGGCATCGGCAGAGTATGCGGCGCGAACAGAAAAGGAACCGCGCCACATATGGCCAGAGCAAACCAGAGCGGGATGTACTGAAGACGAGATCGAAGCATGCGCAAATTTAGCGAGAGAACGGGAGGTCTGGGCGACGCAACCGAGGCGCCGCTCGCAACGTCCGCGAGTGTAGTCGACCGAACCGCAAGTTAAGCTTGATGGCGCACCGAACATGCCACCCCGCCAGCGCACCTGCGCAAAGCAAAGGGCGCCCGGAGGCGCCCTTGCATTTGTCCTATTCCTGGGTAAGCCAGCCGTTACACGCGACTGGCGGGAACAAGACTATAACGATCAATGCTGGCAAGAAGCCGGCAGGTACGGGTACATGGCCGTTACCCCCGTAGCCGAAGCACCGTTTGCGCCCCCAGTGGTACCGCACAGCCAGTCAACCGTACCATCAGTCTGGGCGGTGCCAAACATACCCAGCCATTTGCCGTCAATCGCCGAGGCGCCCGTGCTGCCCAGCGTCAGAACTACGCTCACGTTGGAGCCCGACGGGTTGTAAGACACGTTACCGATGTACTTCGTATTGAGAGGCACCGATGTGCTGATCGGAGCGCTGGCCGGGAACCCACCATTCCCATTGCTCGAAAACGCTTCGGTAATCGCTGCGCGGCTCGAATCCAGCAGCGTCGTTGCTTCCGTCAGCTTCGACTTGATCATGTAGTTGTTGTAAGCCGGCAGCGCGATGGCAGCCAAAATACCGACGATCGCCACCACGATCATCAGTTCGATCAGCGTGAAACCCTTCTGGACACGCTTGTTCAGACGCAGCGACTTCATAAATTCCCCCGGATGTTTGGTTAAAGGTGAAGCGGTGGAGGTAGAGCAGGGATCGTGCCAACTCCAAACCTACGTTCTAGCCCGGAAAACGCGCCCACGATGGACAACCGTGGGCAATATCGAATGACAATTATTGACACTTCGTGACAGAAGTCGTTAGTTTTGAGACTCTTGAGTCACAATGGTGGCCCACGCGTGGATACGCTTTTGAGCGGGACCTCCCGGCAGTAGGGCCGCGCTCTATGGCCGTGTTGCCCGCTCCAAAAGACGTGTGAGCCCGTGTGGACCTTCGTTCTTTGATGCCATCAGTTCTGGCACGCCGCCGGCAAATATGGATACATGGATTGCACGGATGCCCCGGAAGCGGAGTCATTCATTGTTTGCGCGGTCGCGCAAGTCCACGTCACCGTCCCATCAGCCTTGCCTGTACCGAACATCCCCAGGTAGTGACCATCGATTTGAGCGTTACCCGTATTACCAAGCGTCACAACAACGCCAACGCTAGAGGTCGTTCCGGGGTTGTTGTACTTGATTCCAGTCACATATTGGGCGTTGCTGGCCACAGCCTGGGTAATGATGGGCGGCGAACTTGCACTGGGGAAGGCGCCGTTGTTGGATGAGTATGCCTCGTTGACTGCGACCCGTGCCGCGTCCAACGTCGTTGTCGCTTCGGTCAGCTTCGACTTGATCATGTAGTTGTTGTACGCCGGTAGTGCAATTGCCGCCAGAATCCCAACAATCGCCACTACGATCATCAGTTCGATCAGCGTAAAGCCGCGCGCCCGACGCCTTGTTCCCTTGCTGTACTTGAAGCCCATGACCTCTCCCCAAAAGGCATTTTGTTGTTGGGAGGCCACCTTGCAGGGACCATGCCAAGGCACACATTGTGTATCCGCGCAAAAACTGGCGCACTTTGGCCGGAATTCGGGGCCAAATCTGACCGTTCTTGACAGAATTCTCGACAGAACCCGTCATCACCTACTTTCGGGGGGAACCCTTCGGACTAGGCCTGGCGCAGCGTTCGCTGACTGAGCCAGCGGCCTACGCCCACCACTAACAGCGCTCCAACGCACCCCACCACCACGTCCGCATACGGCACCACGTGCTCAAACCACACGGCATCAACGGGATCGGTGACCAGCATGTCGCCAGCAAGATACCCAAGCAACGCCGCCCCGAGCGTGATGATGACCGGGAAGCGCGCCATGATCCCCACCAGCAGCGTGCTGCCGAATATGATCAGCGGTACCGAGAAGCCAAGCCCCAGCACCAGCAGCAGAAACGTCGTTCCCGGCGGCCCTTTCTCGGCTGCGGCGGCCACGGCGACGACGTTATCGAGCGACATCACAAAGTCGGCGATGAGGATGGTCTGGATGGCGGGCCATAGGCCGGCACGCTGATGGCGATCGGCGGCTTCATCTTCGGCTTCCGTGAGCAGCTTCACGCCGATGTAGGCGAGCAGCAGCGCGCCAATCGTTTTCAGATACGGCAGCGCAAGCAGCTTGACGGCCAGCACGGTCAACACCACGCGCAGCACAATCGCGCCGGCGCTGCCCCAGAAAATGGCCTGTTTCTGCTGGCGCTTGGGCAGGTTGCGCGCGGCCAGCGCGATGACGACCGCGTTGTCGCCCGACAGCACGATGTTGGTCAGGATGATGGAGCCGAGTGCGAACCAGAATGCGCTTGAGGTGAGCGCCATAGTGTTCTCGTAGATGTCCTTTGGGTTGGCTTGCGGTGAGCCCGCTTGCAGCATCTTGTTTGCTTATACACATGTCGTGCCTGGATCGCATGTTGCGTCGCGACCAAACAAAAACGGGAGGCCAGGCCTCCCGTTCTCATACAACTCAAACCTTGCCGATTACAGCATCGCCTTGAGCAGACGTGCCATTTCCGACGGGTTCTTGGTGGTCTCGATGCCGCAGGCTTCCATGATGTCGAGCTTCGCTTGCGCGGTGTCGGCACCGCCCGAGATCAGCGCGCCGGCGTGGCCCATGCGCTTGCCCGGAGGCGCGGTCACGCCAGCGATGAAGCCAACCACCGGCTTCTTCATGTTGTCCTTGATCCAGTAAGCCGCGTTGGCTTCGTCCGGACCGCCGATCTCACCGATCATGACCACGGCGTCCGTTTCCGGATCGTCGTTGAACATCTTCATCACGTCGATGTGCTTCAGACCGTTGATCGGGTCGCCGCCGATACCGACT
>JABLTH010050021.1_pt1 | contig 16204 bp, 12 predicted proteins | sample 7875711 | NCBI WGS metagenome assembly JABLTH01 (sample SAMN14941262, study PRJNA633318) | bioreactor metagenome | isolation source: bioreactor | place: China | collected 2019-03-05 | reverse complement strand
TTGAGGGTTGCTTGCGAGATGTGTGGGATGCGGTTGAGTTGGTGCGGGTTAATGAGGAGGGTGTGCAATTGCGGATTCCATTTTTCGGATTTTGAGTGCGGAGATATTTTTGATCCCGAGCAGGCATTTTGGGAGATTAAATTGGCTCACGCGATCGCGGCGCCATCAAGGAGGGAGAAACTTGATCTGCACAATAGAGGACTTCATGCCGATCTTCGGAAGCTGAGATTTGATGAGGCTTGGGGGTTGATCAAATGCTTAGACTACTTGATTTCTTCGGGTGGACTCTCTGAACAGTCTGACGAAGTGAGGCGTGCACTCACGAATTGGCCATCAAACATTCTGCAAATATATTCCAATCTAAGCGTCGATCCGGGCGGAAGCGGCGGTGATTTTGACGGACCAGGGACATTCCGGAAGCGTAGAGAGTGGCTCGGGGAGCGTCTAAGTGAGTGGATTGGATACTCATCGCGATTAACGGAACTTCAATGAGTGATGTGTGAGCTCCTCGTTCGATCGCGCCCAAATGCCGATGAGAGCGCATGTGGCTATCTTTTTCGCCTCGCACAAGAGAATGCGTTGGCAACGCTCGCCCCTCTCGTTTGCGCGCCGGGGCGGAGGGCGACGCGTTTCACGATAGCGAGTAGCTTGGGCTTACGATATGAGGACCTTGAAGCGCTCCTGCCACCATGGCCCCCTTGGGTCCAGGATCGGTGGCTAGGACACGATGGGCCAAGGCGGGTGATCAATCTTCGTCGGATCCGCTTTTGCCCGTTGTGTATGGAGGAGTCGTGCTATCACAGGCACACGTGGATGCTTGTGTTCTCAGTGGTCTGCCCATACCACGGCGTCGGATTGAGAGAGTCCTGTGATTTGTGTGGGGCTACGTTCAGTTGGCGGAGCGGAGCCACATGGGTATGTCCTTGCGGAAGGCAATTCCAATCCATGTCGGCCGAGTTGGCCTCCCCCATTTTGGCGGAGTTTACAAGCGTGCTTCTGGGTCCTGAGCGTGTCTGCACGGGGGAGGCATTTGCGAGCATCGCCCGGTACTTTGAGCAGCTCAAGAGAGAGCAGAAAACTCTGGTCGCGCATGAAGTTGGTCGGTTGAGCCTCTCAGGGACGCACACAGACGGAGTGAAGCGGAAGGGGCTATATGAACTGAGGGCAGCGCGCGTACTTGTACGGGAGCTTGCCGAGCTCTTCGTTGATTGGCCGATGGGGATCCGCAAGCTCGTTGAACGTCTATTGAGCGAAGAGACCTCCCTCCCACCTTTGTTGCGCCTTACTCCCGTGCTGAATGTCATCTATGGGCCAGCGCTACGGGATCCGGTTTTTGACTTCTTACGCACAGAATTTACAAGTTGCTTGGCGGCGTGCCGGTGCCGACAGTTACCGCGTTCATGTCGTCGGATGCTTGGTCCGTATCTGCAGCGATACCGGCGTTGAGGCCTTGCGTCATTGGCTCTGCGTCGAACCGAAGCTTGACTTCGAAAGATGGGGGCCTCGCGGATCCCTACTGACACTCCGTACGCGCACGCAACCATTCCGGCGAGTTCCCATCGAGCCTCCGTGCCGCGTATAGATTTCAACGCGTTGACCAGATGTTTACGTGAGCAATCAGACTCGACTGTCACACATGGATCTGAACTATGCCACCATTACCGAATGGCAAGGTGTTGCACTTCAGACTTGAGGCCGCCCTCAGATAAGGCATCTAGAAATCAAGGAGACTTGTATCGAAAATGAAGCATGCGGCGTTGCGGTGAAAAATCCGGAGCGACATTATATGGACACGAAGTACAATGTGTTGGCCGCTCCCCTGCCAGGGGAAAACGTCCGGACAAATATTGAGCTACAAATAACCATGCTGGAGAAATAATGGCTAGTTACAAGCAACTCCTTGCGGAAAAGGAAAGCGTTGGAAGCTCAACTTGTCGAGGTTCGGGCTGCCGAGATTTCGGGTGTTGTCAACCAGATCCGCGCACTGATGGCCGAGTACGAGTTGACGGTAGATGATCTTGTGCCAAAGCGGCGTGGCAGACCGAAAGGTGCGAAAATGATTGCATCGCCGCTGCCCCCGAAGTATCGGGACCCCAAGACCGGTGCGACCTGGTCTGGACGTGGCCGGGCACCCGCGTGGTTGGGCAAGAACCGCACGAGGTTTCTGATTCATGAGGAATAAGGCCAAAGAGATTCGCCGGTCGGGACGACGCATACCTCTTGCAAGGCAATTAGTGCGAGGTCAATGGCGGCTGGCCGGGCTTGTCTCATCTTCGATGGATGGCGTCGGCATTACAACCAGCTTCAGTTGAACAGCGCGTGCGTGCCAAATGCGCGAATTTGGGGGCATCCGCGCTTTCGCGACCTCGCCGGATGGCGTAAAGACCCTCGAGGACGTTTGACTGCGGACATGCGATGGTCTCGCAAGCAAGATGTTGTGCGAGTCCTCGAGGGTGGGCTCCTACGTGACCGTCGAAGGCCGGCTGCCGCGGGAGGTGAACTGGGGGCACTTCAATCGATGCGAGATCGATAGTTTGGATGAGGCTGCTGAGAGACTAGTTCCACTAGGCTCGCTGAAGCACATCCAACGGGATCCCGCGATACGGCCAGCGTGCGATTTCAGTGCTCCCTGGGCGACCGTATAGCAGATCTGGGCGCACGCACTGACGGCGCCCGGTAATCTTCAAGCGGCACAGTCCGTTGCATAAGCACAGGTACTGGAGGGCTACGGGACTAGTACGGTCTTACATGAATGCGTAGCGGTTCGCCCGCGCGTCATGCAGTGCGTGATGCTCACCACCGTACACGCTGATGTACCGCGCGAAGCGTTCAGCATCAAGTTTCAAGAACACATTTTCGTGCCGCCAACCACGTGGCAACGGCCGACCGAGCAAGTCGGTGACAAGTTCAAGATCGCAATCAGAATCATAACAGAGTATAGGCTTTGGCTTGAGTGGTACAGCCAACAGCCACGCCCATAGCTCACTGCGCAACTCTGCGAACGCCATTGATCGGCTCGGAAATTGCCCGAGTTGAGGCAATACAACTTCTCGCACGAACTCGCTGCACAAAGGAAGTTCGAAGTCCGAGCACTCGCCGTAGAACTCGCGCCCATCCTCGCCCACGATCGCCACACTGATCAGTTGACAGGCCGATGCCTTAAAGTCGGTGAACTCGGTATCAATGAAGTAGCGCGTTTTCCATTGGCTGCGTGGGCCTCTGTCAATCAGTTCAGAGTGGGTCATTCTTCGTTCTCCTGATATGCCTTATCGACCACGCTAAGAAAGGGGGCGTTCTCCCCGGGTCGCCGTTGCTGATACTGCCTGCGTGTCCTCCGGTTGTCGCGCACGTGTCTCAATTCCTCCTCGCACAGTGCGCGGTGCCGGATCGAGCGGCTCACGAAGTACCCGATCCCTATCACTGCCGCAGGTGCCAATTGCCTCTCCCGAGAATGTCAAGTTCAGATCCGATTGTCACCTTCTTATTGGCGAGGAGGGGTTTCAGGAACGCTCCACGATGTCTCGGCCGGCGCCGTGCCTATCAGGCAGAATCTCTAATGCCGCAGCCTCTCGCACTGTCGGGCCACGCCAGGTAGTGAATCGGTGCGAGATCAATTAGCAGCGCGCGACGGATCTCGTTGAGATCAGCTTCGCCGCACGCGCGGATCAGCAGGCTCTCGATTAGTTCTTGCTGGCGCGGCTGCCTGAACGACAGCCGGTACAGCGCGACGATGCGCAGAATGGCTTGCAAACGCGTGCATTCGCTGCTGAATGGCGCGGCGGGCATGATCCGCGCGGTCGTCGCGGCCGCGCGCAGCGCATGGCAGTATGGCACGAGGTCCGCGCGGTGCTGATCCTTGAGGGCGAGTTCGGACAGCGCTGCCCAAATGTCGGCGCCGGTGCTCGTCTTGAGCGGAGGACTTTATCTTCTACAGTTGAAGAAGCAAGCTTGATAGCCACGATGACTGCCACGCTGTTCGCCTGCAATACAACAGAAGCCACCATGTCGAGCAAGCGATATTTCGCGCAGCGGCGCTCCCATCTGGCGATGTTTTTTAAGTATTTGATTTAATTGAGAATTTCAATCTGAAGATTCTTGTGTCGAGAATTCTCAGTAAATGTGGCGTGAGAACCGAGCTTTTGCAGTATATGTGGCACTAGATCGAGGTGGCCGTGACAGGAATCGTGAAAAATCCCTTGTGTGGACTGGGACCCGTTTTCACGATTCGTGTCACTCGACACTCCCGCCGAGACTCCAGCGGATGCACCAGAGACATCGAGCCCACGCATAGGACGGCGAGCAGCAGCGCAGCGGCATAGAATCCAACCCCAAGGAGCACGCCCGTCGCGGCAACGGCCCAGACAGATGCAGCGGTCGTCAGGCCGCGGACGCGCATGCCGTCCTTCATGATGACCCCGGCGCAGAGGAAGCCGATGCCGGTGATGACGCCCTGGATGGCATGTGCCGAATCTGCCTGGATGTGCGCTGTGGTGCCGCCGTACCAGAGCGGCGCGTGACCGACGAACACGGTCAGCGCGGTGGACGCCATGCAGACGAGCCCATAGGTGCGCATGCCGGCGGCACGACCGTTGTACGACCGCTCGTAGCCCACCAGCATGCCGAGCAGCAACGCGCCCACCAGGTTCAAGCCGATGAACGCGTTGGCGGCCAGGAAGCTACCGCTCCAATAGTGCTGCAGATCACCGAGCATGGGAGGTCCTGGTCAGGAAGCGAGCCAGTCGCTGAGCGAACGGAGGGTGTCCTCGCTCAATTCGCCCGTCGCTGCGGCAAGCCGCAGGCGGCCGAGCAGGTAGTCCAGCTGTGCTTGCACCACGTCCAATTCAGCGGCGAACACGCGCTGCTGCGCGTCGAGCACGTCGGGCTCGGTGCGGGTGCCAACGTCCCGGCCAAGGGTCGTCGCCGCCAGCGCGCTACGCGCCGACGTCAACGACTGCTCAAGTGCAGCGATACGCGACACGCCGGTCTTCACCGACAGAAACCCGTCCTGCACGCTCAGGCGCACATCGCGCCGGGCCGCAGCAAGCTGCTGCTCGGCCTGGCTCTTCTTCGCAACGGACTCCCGCTCGCGCGAGTCCAGTCCGCCGCCTGCGTACAGCGGAATGTTGACTTGCAACCCCACCGTCGCGGAGCGCGTATTGGCCGCAACCCAGGGAGCCAGATTGCCGCTCTGCCCTTGTGTGGTGTAACCCGCCACGAGCGATACGGTCGGGCGGCTGGCGAGACGGTACTTGTCGATCTCGGCGCCGGCAATGTCGAGTTCCGACTGCCGGGTCTTGACGAGGAAGCTCTGCTCTTCCCCCCTGGCCTGCCACGCCGCGAGATTGTCCGGCTCCGGCGGCCGTGGCACAAAGCGGGACGCGAGCCCGCTTAGTTGATCGGGCGACGTGCCGACGATCTCCTGGAAGCGCGTGCGACGCTGCTCCAGCGCGGATTGCGCCGTCACTTCACGGCTCTCCACGCCGTCCAGGCGCGCCTGGGCCTCATGTAGGTCGGTGATCTTGCCCTGCCCGATGTCGAAGCGGGCCCTGGCGCGGTCGCGCTGCTGCCGCAGGGCCGCCTTCTCGGCCTGCACCACGCGTAGCGTCTCCTCGCCCAGTACCACGCCGAAGTAGGCTTCGGCCACACGCAGGGCGAGATCCTGGCGCGACTGGCCGAACTGTGTTTGCGCCAGGTTCGTCTGCTCGCGCAGTTGCTTCTTCGCCGCCACCGCGCCGCGGTCGTATATCGGCTGCACCAGCACCACGCCGGCCTGCCTCAAGGTGCCCGAAGTATTGGGCGAGATCAGCGACGCGCCGTCGTCAGCCGCGGACGCATGCGCCACGGTCCGGCCCACTCCCCCCTGCAATCTGACGCTGGGAAGCAGCAGGGCGCGGCCCTGCACGGCCTTCTCCTGCCCGGCCGTCAGCGCATCGTTCGCGGCAAGGGTTGTCGGATCATGCGCCAACGCCTGCTCATAGGCGCCCACGAGGTCGATCGCGCCGGAATCCCCGGCGCTCAGGAAAAGCATGCAGCCGAGGGCCACCTGTCCGGCCCGCAGGGCCATATTCAATCGCTTCATCACAATCACTCTCAACATCCGATCCGCGATCAGACGGTCGCGGGGCGCTTGGCCCGGTACCACGTCGCATACAAGGTGGGAAGGAACACGAGCGTCAGCACCGTGGCCACGGCGAGGCCGCCCATGATTGCCCACGCCATGGGGCCCCAGAACACAGAATGGGTGAGCGGCACCATCGCCAGGATGGCCGCCAGTGCCGTCAGCACGATCGGCCGCAAACGCCGCACCGCCGCCTCGACGATGGCCGTCCACAGCGGAACGCCGGCGCGCACGTCCTCGTCGATCTGCACGACCAGGATCACCGAGTTGCGGATGATCATGCCAGCGAGCGCGATGACACCGAGCATCGCAACGAAACCGAACGGAATCCGGAAGGCGGCCAGCACCACGCTCACACCGATCAGGCCGAGCGGCGCGGTCATCAGGACAATCGCCATCTTCTTCATGTCCTGCAACTGGATCATCAACAGCACGAGCACCGCGATAATGGTCAAGGGCATCACAGCAAACACTGAGCGTTGTGCCTTCGCGCTCGATTCCGCCGCACCGCCGATCTCAATGCCGTAACCGAGCGGCAGATCCTTCTCGAGGGCGTCGATCCTGGGCTGCAACGCACGCGTGACGTCGGGCGCCTGCGCCCCGGCGATATCGGCACGCACGGTCATCGTCGGCACGCGGTTGCGCCGCCACAGCTCACCTTCCTCGCTGGCGAGCGTGAGGCGGGCCACCTGCGAGACCGGCACGAACTTGCCGTCGCGCACATAGATCTTGGCGTCCTTCAGGTTGTTCAGGTCCGTGCGCTCCGCTGCGACGAGGCGCGATACAACGTCGATATCCTGGTCCTCCTCGCGGAACTGCGTGATCGGCGTGCCCGAGATCGATGCCTCCAGCGCCTGCTTGATCTGGCCTGAGCTGACGCCCAGCGCACGTGCCTTGTCCTGATCGACGTCGACCTGCACGCGCTTGATGCGCTCGCCCCAGTCCTGGTTGACCTGGCGCACGTGCGGCTCCTCACGCATGATGGCCGCCACCTTGTCCCCGATGGCACGGACCTTGTCGTTGTCCTGCCCGTACACGCGAAACTGCACCGGGTAACCGACAGGCGGACCGTTCTCGAGCCGGTTGACGCGGCCACGTACGTTGGGAAAGTCTTCCGCGAAGAGCTTCTCGAGCTTTTCCTTCACGCGCTCACGTGCCTCGCCGCCCTTGGTCATCACGATCATCTCGCCCAGGTTCAGGTTCGGCGTCTGTGCATCGAGCGGCAGGTAGAAGCGCGGCGCGCCATTGCCCACGAAGCTGGTCACCGCGGCAATGTCCGGATCACCCTTGAGCATCGCATCGAGCTTGCGCACCTCGCTCTGGCTCGCCTCGAACGTCGAGGCCTCCGGCATCCACATATCCACGATCAGCTCGGCCCGGTCCGATGCCGGAAAGAACTGCTGGGGCACTGCCTTGAACAGCACCAGCGCGCCCACGAACGCGGCGAGCGTGATGCCGAGCACCCACACGCGCTGTCTCAGGCAGAAATCGATGAAGCGGCGGAACTTGACATAGAAGCCGCGTTGGTAGACTGCCTCCTCGTCATGCGAGGCGTGCGCATGCGCCTTCAACAGCTTGAAACCGAGGTATGGCGTGAACAGCACGGCCACGATCCACGACAGCAGCAGCGAGATTCCCACCACCTGAAACAGCGAGTACACATACTCGCCGGTGCCGGACTTGGCGAAGCCGACCGGAAGAAAGCCCGCCGCCGTGATCAGCGTGCCGGTGAGCATCGGGAATGCAGTGGCCGTGTAGGCGTAGGTGGCGGCGCGGAACTTGTCCCAGCCCTGCTCGAGCTTCAGCGCCATCATTTCGACGGCGATGATGGCGTCGTCGACCAGCAGCCCGAGCGCGATGATCAGCGCACCGAGCGAGATGCGTTGCAGGTCGATCCCCATCACGTACATCGCCAGGAACGTCATGGCCAGCACGAGCGGGATGCTCAGTGCAACGACCAGTCCCGTCCGCAGGCCCAGCGACAGGAAACTCACCACGAGCACGATGACCACCGCCTCGGCGAGACTCTTCTTGAACTCGAAAACGGAATGCTCGACGATGCGCGGCTGGTCGCTGACCGCATGAATCTGCACCCCGACCGGCAGTGTGGACTCGATGCGCTTCACCGTTTCATCGAGCTTCGTGCCGAGCCGGATCACGTCGCCGCCTTTGCGCATGCTCACCGCAAGACCGATGGCCTCGTTGCCGTTGAAGCGCATCCGCGAGGTGGCCGGCTCCACGAAACCGCGACGTACATCAGCAATATCGCCCAGCCGGAAGGTGCGCTGGCCGGCACGGATGCCGATGGCGCGGATGCCCTCGACGGAGTCGAACTCGCCGCTCACGTCCAGCCGCACCCGTTCGGCGCTGGTCTGCACCGTCCCGCCCGACGTCACCACGTTGGTTTGCGCCAGGGTCTGGGCAATCAGTGCCGGATCGATCCCCAACGAAGCGAGCTTGGCAGTGGAGACTTCCACATAGATACTCTGTTCCTGCTTGCCGACCAGGTCGACCTTGTTGACGTCGTCGACGCGAAGGAACTCGTTACGCGCGGCATCGGCGATCCGTCGCAGGTCGTCATAGTTGAATCCGTCGCCGGTGATGGCGTAGAGATTGCCGAACGTGTCCCCGAACTCGTCATTGAAGAAGGGCCCCTGCGTGCCCTGCGGCAGGGTTTGGCGGATGTCACCTATCTTCTTGCGGACCTGATACCACACACCCGGTACGGCGGCGCGCGGTACTTCCTCGCGCAGGTTGACCTTGATCTGCGTCTCCCCCGGCTTCACGTAGGTGGACGTATAGTCGATCTCCGCCACCTCCTGCAACTTGCGCTCAAGCTTGTCGGCAACCTGGTCGGCCATCTGCTGCGCGGAGCTTCCCGGCCAGTAGGCCTGCACCACCATCGTCTTGATCGTGAACTCGGGGTCTTCCTTCTGGCCCAGGCTGCCGTAGGCCAGCACCCCGGCCACCGACAACAGCAACAACAGGAATGCGATCATCTGCGGGTGCTTGAGCGCCCATTCGGACAGATTGACGCCTTTCACTTCGAACCTCCCGCCTGGGCCAGGGCCACCGCCTTCGCCACCTTCACCTGCTGGCCGGGCTGCAGCATATGCACGCCGGCGCTCACCACCGTCTCGCCGCCTGCCAGACCCGCCACCACAATGACGCTGTCGTTCTGCGCAGCGCCAAGCTTCACTTCACGCGCTGTCATCCGTGACGTCTTAGGGTCCACCACCCACACCTGGCGACCACGCTCGTGATCGACGATGGCGGTCAGCGGCACGCGCATCGCGCCACTGCCGTTCACGTCTGGAACCATGACGGAAGCGGTCATACCCAGACGCAGGAGGCTGGGATCGGCGTCAGCGTCCAGAATCGAAACGCGCGCAGAGTACGTGCGCGTGACGCTGTCAGCGTCCGGCGCAAGCTCGCGGAGCTTGCCGCTCCACGACTTTTCCGGATGTGCCCACACCGTGATCGTGAGCGTCGTGGCCTTGCGCAGTTCGTCTACGCGCGACTCGGGAATGCTGATCGACACCTCGCGCTCGCCGTCGGCCGCAACGGTGACAATCGACTGGCCGGCCGCCACCACCTGGCCGGCTTCCGCGTTGATGGCGCTGACCACGCCATCGCGGTCGGCCACGAGCGTGGTGAACCCGCGCATATTGGCGTTCAGTTGCTGGCGCGCCTGGGCCGAGCGCAACTGGGCTTCGGCCTGATTGAGCGCCAGGCGCTGCTGGTCCAGCTCGGCCTGCGAGGCAAAGTTCTGCGCCAGCAGTTGCTCGGTACGTTTCACGTCGACCCGTGCCTGGGCCACGCGGCTTCTCGCTGCATCGGCCTCGGCGCCAGCCGCCGCCACCTGCAACGTCTCCTGGGTGGGATCGAGCTGCAACAACGGCTGGCCGCGCTTGACATGGCTGCCCACTTCCACCATCCGGGCGACGACCTTGCCCGCCGTGCGGAATCCCAGCTGGCTTTCGTAACGCGCGCGAATCTCGCCCGAGTAGTTCGCGCCGACCGTGCCGTTGCTGCGCCCGACGACCACGGTCCGTACCGGTCTCACGTCCGTGTGTTCAGACGCGGGCTTCTTCGTGCACGCCGCCAGCAGGCTCGCTGCCGCGATGAGGGTGAGCACTGCTGCTCGATGATTCCTGTTCAATTTCTACGCTCCAGTGGGTCCGTCACTCGCCTGCGAGTCATCAGCGGTTCGCGCCACCGAGCCAATGCAACGGACTCGTTCTGGGCATCAGCGACAGCAGGCCTGTTCGGGCATTCGCCCTTCCCAAGAGCCCGAAATATACATCATACTGACTTGAATGTCAGGATGACGTACAATTTATTATGTTGTGGGTGATGCATCATCGGCAGGGCGCAAGCGCATGAGGCGGAGAAGGCGCGTGCGGCCCTGCCGATCCGTGCTCCCGAGGAGAGAACAGATCAATGACCGTGATAGAGAAGGGATTTGCCGCTGAAGGAGAGCCGTGGAAGGCGATCGACCATCGTCAGCGCGTTGCGGCCAGGCGGCGCCAGCGCATGCGTTCGCTGTTGCTGAGCAGCGCCTTGCAGTTGCTTGTGGAGAATCGCACCGCATCGCCTTCGATCGACGACATCATCGCCGCGGCGCAGGTGTCGCGCGGAACGTTCTACAAGGACTTTCCGTCGTCCGATGCGATCATGCGCGAACTGATCGGGAGGGTCGCCGAACAGTGGGTGCGAGTGGCCGACCCCATCGTGCGGAGCCATGACGATCCTGCCGAACACATCGCCATCGGCATACGCCTGGCCTCGATGCTGGCGGTACACCAGCCCGGCGTGGCGGGCATCCTGGGACAGTTCGGCTGGGCGGGTCAGCAGGCGCCGAATATGCTGGAATTTGTCCGCCGGGACATAGAAGAAGGGATGCGCCGCAATCGCTTCGCGCGCATGCCGGTCACGCTGGCCTTCAACATCGTGACGGGCGCGGCAATGAGTGCGATGCACCGCATGCTGGAGACCGAGTGCGCCGATGATTTTTCGGAACTTGCCGCCGCCGTGGCATTGCGCGCACTGGGCGTGGAAAGCGCGACGGCCGACGCCATATCGAGTTCGCCGCTAAGCGCGAACATCGTGCTGTTCGAGGACATGCTCGGCGAAACGATCAGCGACGCGTCATAGGCGCGGCGCGCGATCGCTAACTGTCGGCTTCGGCGAGCGCGGCGAGCCGCTGCTGCGCCGTCTTGAGGAGAGATTCCGGAGCCGCGACCAGCTTCGGCAGGGGTGCTGCGACCAGCTTTGCAGCGCTCGATGCCGGTGCGCCAAGCGCTCTCAACACCGCACGGACGATGCGCTCGGGATAATCCCTGGCCGTTCTGCCGTTAGCAATGCGCTGGACGGCGATCAGCACCGCGCCCGTCGCCAGGTCCAGTCCCACGTCGGCGGCGTCCTCGCCGAACGTGCCGCGCTTCACGCCTTCCTTGATATCCGTGGGCAGGTGTTCATAGATCGCGCTCTGCTTGCCGACGAGACTGAAACCCGTGCTGGAAAGAAACCGTGCCACCACCGGATAAGTGCGCACAAGGTGCAGATACAGCCGACCGGCGGTCGCAACGCGCAGCGCCGGATCCTCGACTTCGCCCACGACGCCATCGATCATCTGCACCATATCGTGACTGAGCGCATCGCTGACGGCCGCAAGCAGATCATCGTTGGTGCGGAAGTAGTTATAGAAGGAGCCCTGCGAGACCCCGGCCGCTGCGATGACCTCCGGAATCACGCTGGAGCCAATGCCCCGCTGCGCAAAGACGATCATCGCACTTTCGATGAGACGCCTGCGCATCCGCGCACGCCGTTCAGCAGCAACGCGTGGACGATGGTCTTGGAATTCGGGATCGGCGGACATCTTCGATAGGAGGAGCGAGCTTGTTTGACGGGCGATTATGGCACAGCGCGGGACGGCATCCTGCACGCCCGCGGCTCGCCCACGTCCTTTGTAAGATAATGTATGTCATCATGACAATTTAGTCAGTATGGAGCAGAATGCCGGAATTCATCGTCCTGCTCCCTGGATTCCTGCCGTGCATCAGCCCCCCCTGTCTCCGCTGCCTCCGCTGCCTCCGGGCCAGGATCGACATCGGCTGATCGCGTGCGAGCATTGCGACGCACTTCACGTCCGCACGGCAATGGAGACGGGGGAACGGGCCATCTGCCGGCGCTGCGGCGCGGAGTTGTATCGCGACAGTACGCGGGCCTACCGCCGCCTGCTGCCGCTCGTCGTGACGGCCGTGGTCCTGTTGTTGATCTCCAACATGTACCCGATCGTCGCCATGGACCTCAAGGGCACGCGCATGGAGACCACCCTGTGGGGCGCGATACAGGTGCTCTACACGGACGACATGCCGCTGGTGGCCCTGCTCGTGTTCGCCACCACGCTCCTGCTGCCGTTGGCCGAGCTGCTCATGATGGGCTTCCTGCTCGTGCCGATGGCCCGGCACCGCAAGCCGCGCGCGTTCCATCGCATCGCGCGCGCCATCCTGCTGACCCGCCCTTGGGGCATGATCGAGGTGTTCATGATCGGGGTGCTTGTCACGCTGGTGAAACTCTCTACCGTCGCGCAGGTGCTGCCGGGCGTGGCGCTCTGGTCGTTCGGCGCACTGGTGGCGGTCCTCGCCGCCATCCTGTCGTTCCCCCCGTGCGACCTCTGGCACCATCTGGCACCACCTCGATGTGCGCGGGACGGACAGGGTGCCAGCCGCCCCCCCGGATACCGCGTCGTGAGCGCGCACCGGCCGCACCACCCGACCGCGACCGCGCAGGGCCTGCTGGCGTGCCATGCGTGTGCTCTGCTCAGTCCGATGGCGCTGGCAGGAGCTCCCTGTCCGCGCTGCGGCGCTGTACTGTATCGTCGAAAGCCCGCCAGCATGACCCGTGCCTGGGCCTTTCTGCTGTCCGCCTACCTGCTCTATATCCCGGCCAACCTGCTGCCGATCATGGTGACGCAGTCCATCTTCGGCACCCAGCACGACACCATCCTGTCAGGCGTGGTCTATCTGTGGCTGTCGGGCTCGCACCTGCTGTCTCTGGTCGTGCTGATCGCCAGCGTCGTCGTCCCGCTGTTGAAGATGATGATCCTGACGCTGCTGTTACTGACGGTGCGCCGCCGCTCAACCTGGCGCATCCGGGAGCAGACCAGGCTCTACGCGCTGGTCGAAGTCATCGGCCGGTGGTCCATGCTCGACATCTTCGTGGTGGCACTGCTGGCATCGCTGGTACGGGCCGGGGCGCTCGCCACCATCACCCCAGGGGCCGGCGCCCTGGCCTTTGCCGCGGTGGTCGTACTGACCATGCTCGCATCATTGAGTTTCGATCCCCGCCTGCTGTGGGATACCTTCGATTCGCCGCCCCATTCCCTCGATTCTTCGCAAGCCGACCATGCCGGAACACATTGATCCTCCCACGCCGCAAAGCATACCGCTGCCGGACCGCAGGCCGCCCGCGCGCTGGCTGCCTTCGCTGGTCTGGCTGATTCCCATCGTTGCCGCGGTGGTCGGACTTTCGCTGCTGATCCACACACTGACGTCGCGCGGGCCGGAAATCACCGTCACATTCCACACCGCGGAAGGCCTGACGCCCGGTAAAACCCCCGTGCGCTACAAGGACGTCGATATCGGCCTGGTCAAAGCGGCACGGCTGGCGGCGGACCGCTCTCATGTGATCGCGACCATTGAACTGACAAAGGACGCCAGGAACTTCGCCGTGGCCGATACACGTTTCTGGGTGGTACGGCCGCGCTTTGCCATCAGCGGCGTGTCGGGGCTGGAGACGCTGCTGTCCGGCGCCTATATCGGCGTGGATGCGGGCAAGTCTGCCGAGACGGCGCACAGCTTCACCGGGCTCGAAGTCCCACCCGTCATCACCACCGATGCCTCGGGCAGGCAGTTCGTGCTCCGTGCGCAAGACCTGGGCTCGCTCGACATTGGCTCACCGGTCTACTATCGTCGTGTGCCAGTCGGCCATGTAGTGGCCTACCAGCTCGAGCCGAACGGCCGCGACATCACGCTGCGCGTCTTCGTCAACAAGCCCTATGACAAGCTCGTCTCCGCCGATACGCGCTTCTGGCATGCCAGCGGCGTCGACCTCAAGCTCGACGCGAACGGGCTGAAGCTATCCACGCAGTCGCTGGTCACCGTGATGCTTGGCGGCGTGGCATTCCAGGCCCCGGAGCGCTCGGCCGCGCATACCGCAGCCGCGGAGAACACCGAGTTCCTGCTGGCGGCCGACCAGTCCGAAGCCATGAAGGAACCGGAGGAGCTCGCCCCCGCGCTGGCAGTCCTCAACTTTGATCAGTCGGTGCGCGGCTTGTCGCCCGGCGCGCCTGTCGATTTCCGCGGCGTGACGGTCGGGCAGGTACGCTCGATCGGTATCGAATACCAGCGTGACAAGAAAGCCTTCCGCATGCCCGTGGTGGTGGAGCTATATCCGTCCCGCATGGGCCTGCGCGAGAAAGACGTGGCCGACGACACACGCAAGCTTGCCATCGTGCACAGCCTGGTACAGCGCGGCATGCGTGCGCAGCTGCGCACCGGCAACCTGCTGACCGGCCAGCTATACGTGGCACTCGACTTCTTTCCCAAAGCGCCTCTGCCCGATGAGCTTGACCTGAACGCGTCGCCTCCACAACTCCCGACCACGCCGGGCACCTTTGACGAACTGCAGGCCAAGCTCGGTGACATCGTGACCAAGATCGGCAAAGTCCCGTTCGACCAGATCGGCCAGGACGCGCGCACGGCGATGGTGTCGATGAACAGGATGCTCGTCAACGCGGACAAGCTCGTGGCACAGGTCAATGGCGATGTGGCGCCGCAGGTGCTGGCGGCGCTGGAGGATGCGCGCCGCACGCTCGCCACGGCCAATGGCGCGCTGGCGCCCGACGCATCACTGCAGCAGGACACACGGCGGATGATGCAGGAACTCACACGAACTGCCGCTTCGCTGCGCACGCTCACCGACTATCTCGAACGGCATCCCGAAGCGCTCCTGCAAGGAAAGAGGGAAGAGAAATGATGACACGCCTGACCCTGCTGTTTCCACCTGCCCTCGCGGCTGCGGCCCTGATGAACGGCTGCGCGTCGCCCGAGCCGCATTACTACACGCTGGCGGCCAGCCCGGCCAAGGCCGCGGCGGCCGTGACCGGGCGGGCCAGCCGGACCGGCGGGCCACTATGGATCGAGGTCACGCCAGTGCGTGTGCCGGAGCGCCTGAATCGCGCTCAGTTGGTGGTGCGTGACGGCACCGGCAGCGTTGTCGAGCTGCTCGACACATCGCGCTGGGCGTCTTCATTGCCGGACGAGCTACGCGATGCGCTGTCGCAGCACCTGCAATCGAGTCTTGATGCGGTGGATGTCTATCAGCACGGCCTGTCGGCGGCGCAGCCCGCGTTCCGCGTGACAACCGAGGTGGTCAGCCTTGACGCCGATGTGGGCAAGCGGGCCGCGGCAACGATCACCTGGACCGTGCGGCGACTTCCGGACGGCAAAGTCCTGAGCGGCCGCACTGAAATGGAAGTGCCGGCACCGGGGCAGGTGGACGGCGTGGTGAATGCGTACCGAGAGATCCTCGCCGCAACCGCGACCAACATAGCCGCCAGCGTGCAGTCCCTTGAGCGCTAGGCATGAAACACCGCGCACCATGTGTACGGCGAAGCGGGCGGCGAGCCCGCTTTTTTCATATCTGTCTGCTAACGAAATACTCGCTCTGCGGTTGCCGGATCCTGCGCCAACTGCCGCCGGTCAATGAGGCGGAGTCGGGCTTGTGAACCTTGGTCCGCTCGCGTTGGCTCGCGCATCCTGCGTGAACGCCTTGGCCCTGCAGGCACGGTGCTGGACCGGAACTGAATCCGCCGACCTTGACCCTGGCGGCGCGCGCTTGAACAAGCGAGCGAGGATATTGATGCAGCGACCGGCAGTCCCTTGTTGCTCAAAGGCGCGTCCCCAGCCAGCTGCGTACCAGGCTCACCTTCGCCCAGCGACCCATCGCGCAGCGCTGCGCGGCGTCGGCGGTGGCCAGGCGGGGTGTGGCCGGCAGCGGCTTGTCGAGCTTGGCGATCAC
>JABLTH010029318.1_pt1 | contig 16220 bp, 12 predicted proteins | sample 7875711 | NCBI WGS metagenome assembly JABLTH01 (sample SAMN14941262, study PRJNA633318) | bioreactor metagenome | isolation source: bioreactor | place: China | collected 2019-03-05 | reverse complement strand
TCTCAACTTCTACGGACCGGCCAGTCCGCACCGCCCGCTCAATCGCGACGGAGCGCCACTTTCTGCCGAGGTCGAGCTCGCCCACAATCCGTACTCACGACGTTGGCTCGCTGGCCGGCTCCCCGCAGAGCAGGAGCTGTTCACGGGCAAATGGCAACGGCTCGGCTACGAAGCTCAGTACCCGGCTGCCACGAGCCGCACCATTTTTGACGCCGAAATCGACGTGGAAGACACGTACTCGTCCGTCCTCACCTTCACGCGCGGTTCCTCAATGACATATTCGCTGTGCTTCTCGCTGCCATGGGAGGGTCTGCGCATTGGGATAACCGGGACGGAAGGCCGTATCGAGACGGAATGGATCGTGCGCCGCGACGACCCTGCGCCTGCGACACGACAGCAGATTCGAGTGGAGCGGCTCTTCGGTGCCAGCGAGATCATCGAGGTCGCCGCAGATCCGCGTGGTCACGACCTTGCCGACTCGCGCATACGACACGATCTCTTCCGCGGGCCTTCGCGTGACTCCCTCGCTGCTCATGTTGGAGCGAACGCGCTTCAAGGAGCACTCGCCGTTGCAGCCGGAGAGGCTATGTGGCGTTCAGTGGAGTCAGGCGAACCGGTCAACGTCCCGGCCCTGCTCGGGATTGACGCTTCGTCCGAATGGGACCGGAAGGGAGATGCGCTGTGAAGCTCGCAATCATCGGCGGTGGATCAACGTACACACCCGAACTCATCGACGGGTTCGGTCGGCTCCGTGATGATCTCGCCGTCGAAGAGATCTGGCTAGTCGACCCCGATGAAGGTCGGCGTGATCTCATCGCCGCTTTCGGCAGGAGGATGCTCGCGCACGCCGATCACCCGGCGACGATACATGCGACCGACCAGATCGAACGAGGAGCGGCCGACGCCGACGCCGTGCTCTTCCAGCTCCGCGTCGGTGGGCAGTCAACTCGCCACGACGACGAGTCATTCCCCCTCGAGGCGTGCTGCATCGGCCAGGAGACAACCGGACCCGGCGGCTTCGCCAAAGCTCTGCGCACCGTACCGGTCGTCCTCGCTGCCGCAGAGAAGGCCCGTGCGGTCGCGAAGCCAGGCGCTTGGATCGTGGACTTCACAAATCCGGTCGGCATCGTCACCCGCGCGCTCCTCGGGGAAGGTCATCGCGCTGTTGGTCTCTGCAATGTCGCTATGGGGTTCCAGCGTCGCTATTCAGAGAGGTTCGGTGTGGATCCGGGCCAGGTTCGCCTGGATCACGTGGGCCTGAACCATCTGACATGGGAGCGTGGCATCCATGTCACAACCGCCGCTGGGGAGCGCGACGTCCTGCCGGACCTCTTGGACAACCATCTCGACGAGACCGCTGAAACGGTGCACATGCCGCCTGCTCTCCTACGGATGCTCCAGGCGATCCCGTCCTACTACCTGCGCTACTACTACGCCCATGACGAAGTGTTCCGCGAGCAACTGTTCAACCCGACACGAGCGCAAATCGTAGCCGGGACCGAGCAAGAACTGCTGGGCGAGTACGCCGACCCGGTCTGCAACACAAAGCCTCGCGCTCTCGAAAAGCGCGGAGGAGCATACTACTCCGAAGCCGCGGTAGGTCTCCTTGCCTCACTCGCGAGCGATCGCGGTGATATCCAAGTCTTGAACGTCCGAAACAACGGGACGATGCCGTTTCTCCCCGACGATCACGTGATCGAGGTTCCGACAGAAGTCAGAGCAACCGGGCTGACGGCGATGAGCATAGACGCGCTGCCGGCCGACATGGCCGGCCTCATCGCCCACGTGGCGGCCTATGAACGTCTCGCACTCGAAGCAGCAGTCCACGGCGGGCGCGAACGGGTCGAGCGCGCCATGCTCGCGCACCCGCTCGTCGGCCAATACGACAAGGCGCGAAAGCTCACCGATCTGCTGATCGCCCATAATTCCGCCCACCTGCCGTGGGCACGATGAGCGGGGCGCACGGGCGCTCCGCAAGCACCGCCGGCGAGGCCGTCATCGCGGTGGACGGCGGTGCGAGCAAGACCGACGCCGCGCTGATCGGCATGGACGGGGCCCTGCTCAATCAGGTGCGGGGCCCCGGGTCGAACCCACAGTTGTTGGGATGGCGCGAGGCAGCAGCTCGGCTGACAGAGTTGCGGGATCGGCTCGTTCTCGATGCGCCGCCCCACGCCGTCCTCAGAACGCATCTCTATCTGGCCGGGCTTGACCTTCCCCACGAAATAGCGGCCGCGGAGAAGGCCCTTAGCTCGTGGCAGGCAGACGTCATCGACAACGACATCTTCGCCCTCCTCCACGCCGGCACCCGTTCGGCGACAGCTATCGCGATCATCTGCGGCACCGGAATGAACGCAGTAGGAGTGACCGCCCGCGGCCGTGTCATTCGCTATCCGGCGCTCGGCGCCCTCTCCGGCGATTGGGGCGGAGGAGATGGCCTTGGTCGGGCTGCGCTGTGGCACGCAGCACGAGCCATCGACGGACGCGGCCCCGCGACCTCCCTTACGTTCGCCCTCCCGCGTGTGTTCGGATTGCAGCACATCACGCAGCTACTGGAGGCGATTCACCTCGGCCGCCTGAACGAGGGCGCGTTCTCCCAACTCACACCAGTGTTATTCGCCGAGGCGGATGCAGGCGATTCCATAGCTGCCGCCGTCGTCGATCGCCAGGCCGAGGAAATCGCGCTGCTCGCGCGCGCCACCCTTCAGGCGATGGCCGTCGATGACGACGAGGACGTCCCCCTGGTCCTCGGTGGCGGCGTCGTTGCAGCAGGTAGCCGCCGCCTGATGCGGCAGATCGCCGACCGCGTCGCCCAACTCGCACCGACCGCCGTGATCCAGGTTGTCGACGCACCGCCCGTGCTGGGCGCCGGTGTCGCCGCGCTCACTGCGGCAGGCGCGGGCGATGAGGCCATCGACCGTTTCCGCGCGCTCGCGTCGTCTCCGAAAGGATCTCAGGCAGGCATGTGATCCACATGCGCCGGGGCGGGCGTTAGTCCAGCCACTCGTCGCGGTGCGATGCCACGAAATCCTCATCGAGGAGAACCGGATGGCGCTTCCTCGCTTGAGCGATGAGGTCCCGCTGCCCGGGTGAGAGGGCTCCAGCCCCGGGCAGGAGCCGCGAGGAAGCAAGCATTCCTTGCTGGCGGAGGACTTCGTTGACCCCGGCCACGGATCCGTGGAACCGGTTGAGCACGTCGAAGATCGCCGAGTTGACGTCCGTCAGGGCTGTTGCTGCACGGCGATCCGCCGGGTCCAGCTGAATCGTCTGGCCGACCGCGGCGGTGAGACGTCCGGAGAGTGCGACTGCATGCGCCGTCCCGACAGCCCACTGTCCGAGAAGGCCGCCGGCGAACCGGAGCCGACGCTGGGTGCCCGCTACATCGAGCTGATAGTCCGATAGAAGATCGGCGACGATCGCATCGTCGTTTCCTGTCAGAACCGTGATTTCCCGCCACCGGTCGGAGGAGAGAACCGCGTTGACGGCCTCCGCTGTGCGATATCGGTCGAAAGGCGCAAGCTTCACGGCCACAGTGGATTCCAGATCAAAGATCCTTCTCCAATAGTGGGTGCTCAAGTAGCGGCCGCCGACGCTCTCCTGCATGTAGAACGCGACCGTGGGCAGGATCTCGCCGACCGCTGCTGCCCGCTCGACTAGCGAGCTTTCACTCTCGTCGGCGGCGCATCCGTGCAGGCTCAAGAGAATCGCGTCGTACCCGAGGTCGCGTGCCATGCATGCTTCCTCCACCGCCTGTCCCACGGGTCCTGTGACGCCGGCGATCAGCGTTGTGGTTCGAGCTTGCACGGCTTCGACCGCCAACCTCAAGACGTCGAATAAGAGCGCGCGGTCATCATGAAGGGGGAATTGGGTGGTGTGCACGCCCACAGCCAACCCGTGCGCACCCGCGGCAAGGTAATAGCGGCTGAGAGCACGTTGCGCTCGCCAATCCACTGTGCCCGCGCGATCGAGGGCGAGGGGATGCGCGGGAATCACCGTTCCCGGTGGGAACAGCGCGTTCGACGTGGCCACTAGAACCGCCCCTCTCGCTGCTCGAATTTCGTCGACTTCCCCCAGGTCGGCCCACCGGCGGCGACCCAGTCCGCGGTCCACTGAATCGCCAAATGAAGCGGCACGGCCGGGTAGCCGAAAAGTGCGTGGCACGGCCCGGCGTCGCTGAGAAGGGCATCATCACTCTCCGTCCCCGAAAAGGATGGTTGGACACCTAATCTCTCACCTATGATGCTCGCGATCCGCCGGACCGCGACCGTCTCCGGCCCGGTGACATTGAGCGCTCGCGCGGGAGTCGAACACAGACCCAGTGCGCGTAGCGTCCAGGCGTTCGAGTCGCCCTGCCACACGACGTTGACGGCCGGCATCGTCACGTCGATGGGGGACCCACTCGCGACTTTGAGGGCAATATCCACCAGCACGCCGTACCGGAGCTCTACCGCGTAGTTCAAGCGGAAGAGCGCCGTCGGCGTCCGCCACATCGTCGACGCATGCCGGAAGACCTCCTCCCGCGCCAGGCATGACTGTGCATACGCACCCACCGGGGAGATCAGGTCCTCTTCTGCCGATCCTCCGGTTCGAGTATTGCGGAAGGCGTAGATATTGCCGGTTGAATACGCCACAGTGGGAACACCGCGGTACCTGTCCGAGGCGAGCGCCGGTACGACAGCGTTTGCCCACCACGTGGCGCTCTCGTTCCCGCTCGTCCCGAACTTCTGGCCAGCCAGGAAGATCAATGCTGCAGCCTCAGGCAGCTCTAAATAACTTGCCGGATCGCTGAGATCAGCTGAAATCGTTCTCACCCCCGCCGCTTCCACCCGCGCGCGCGCTTCCGCGTCACCCCACCGCGAGACCGACACGACCCGACCCTTCGATCCTGCAGCACGGATCGCTTGAGCCGCCATCATCGCGAGAGTCGGCCCGACCTTGCCGCCGCCTCCAAGGATGACCAGGTCACCGGACATTGCGGACAGGACTTCCGTCACCTCAGGAGTCGGGGCCGACAGCAACGATTCCAACTCCATCTCTGTGCGAGGAGGGCCAGGAATTGCCGGAGAGGGAAAGAATATTGTACTCACATCGAACTCCATCAATTTCGAATTTGAGATAAGAGGCGCGACACGCTTTTCAAGACAGCCCGAAATCCGGGATCGGCAGCCGTTCTCCGCCCCGCAGTGCAGACTCGTGTGCGACAAGGCCAGGAACGACGAATCGCGCCGACACCCAGGCGTTCAGAGGCGGAAGGGTCTCGGTCGTGCACGCGACGGCGAAGTCGTTCACGAGAAACTGGTGGGATCCTTCGTGGCCGTTCTCGAGCCCTTCGAAGGAGGCCGGGAGGGCCGATGCGTCATGCACCGGCGCGAGCCCGCTCCGGAACTCGGCCCGGAGATCCTCGTTGACGATGTCGAGCTCGCTGTGAGCCCGACCGCCCGTAGGGACCGTCTTTCGTGTGGTCAGGATCGGCGTCACGTCTTCGTAGCCATCGAGCGTCTGCCAGATGGCTGACCCGGTCTGCTGCTCGAAGCTCGCCTTTGTGCCAAACAGGCTCATACGCGAACTCGGAATGTTGGTGGGCACTCCGATCCGGCGCATCTCGTTAATACGCATGGAACCGCCGTCAGCGGTCGTGAACAGGGCGGACTCGTTGCTGAAGTCGTTGTTCCATCGGCTCACGTTCCGGTCGAACACGCCGTCCTGCTCGCGGTCGACGAAGCCGACGCATGAAACGGTGGTCGCGTGCGACCCCGTAACACCGAGAACGCTGCTGAGCGAGTGCGTCGGATACATCATCGGCGGAAAACTCGCCGTGCGTTTCCACTCACTGCCCCCGCTGAACTTGTACGCATCATAGAAGCCGTGCGACATGTCGTGAAGGTACTCGGCCTCGCCATAGACGAAATGTCCGAAGCTCCCCTTCTCCCACTCGTTCCTCGCGAAGACGACGCCAGGATAGTAGTAGCTGGTCTCACCCGTCATGTAGGTCAGCCCTGTCCGGCGAACGAGATCGAGGATCTCCTCCACCTCTTCGATCTTCGACGCCATCGGCACCGAGGAGTAGACATGCTTGCCCCGTCTGAGCGCTGCGATCGACATGGGGCCGTGCATCCAGCGCTGGGTGTAGAGGGCAATCGCGTCGACGTCCGACGCCAGCAGCTCATCGTAGTCAGAGAACACCCGGGTCACTCCGAAGTCACGCTTAGTGGCGCTCAGCCGCTCCGGTACTACGTCACAGGCGTAGACTTCTGAGATCGCCGGATGCGCCAAGAACAGAGAAATCATCTCCGGCGCGAACTGGCCGAGACCCACGATCCCGACTTTGATTGTCTTCATTGGCATTTGGGCCTTCCATTCGTGTTGTTCGTGCGGTAGCACAGCTTGACTCTGTTGTTGGCCTGTGCGAATGTTCATGGTCGTGTGGGGAAGCCTCCGTTGGCTGTGATCAGCTCGTCCGCGAGGTCGTTCACCTGCGAGGTGGGCAGGTGTGAGACCGACGGGTCAAGTCGAAGAGAACGACGAGCTGCTTGTAGATCACCCGAATAACACGCGTCCACCAGCATTTCGAATGCAGCAGCATGCGGGGCGGTCAAGCTGGCCGGGACGGCAGGCAAAGCGCCAAAGTCGAGCGGGGTGAAGCCGCGGCGATCCGTGAGGACCGCCGTCTCCACGACGAGTCCGAGCGGGAGGTTGGAGATCTGTCCCTGATTGACGACGTTGCCGACGTCGACGTGGGGGCGGTTGGTCAAGTGGGCGGCGATGACTTCGGCCGCGCCCTCACCGCTCGAGGAGAGCTCGTGGCGTTTCAGTCCCCGTTCGATGGCGGCCTTCGCGTCCGCGGTCCAGCTGGACTGGTTGCGCTGGCGGTCCTCCATGCTCGTCCGCACGATGCGCTGAGCGCGCATCCAATCCTGGTCAGTCAACCCCCATGAGATGAACTCACTGGTGTGGCGGTCCTCCAGGAAGGGCAGGACGCCTGTCAGCTGGAAGAGTTCCGTCGCCAGCTCGTGCGCGGAATGGAATGCTCCCGGTGCGAAGGGGGTGCCGCTCGCGCGTTCCTCGAGGTCTGTGAGCGTTCTGCCGCCTGTAAGTCGGGACTTCAGGTCCGCGATGACGTCTCTACCGGCGATTGAAACTTCCGTCATCCAGAAGAAGTGATTGACCCCTCCGTAGACCGCATCGATATCCTGCGGCTCCACCCCGTACTGCTGAGCGAGAAACGCGAAATTCTCGTAGACGCCGTGGCAGAGCCCGATGACCGGGTTGTCGAGTTCGCGTGCGAGAACACTGGTGAGAGTGGTCATCGGGTTGGTGTAGTTCAGTATCACTGCGGAGGGAGCAAAGCGCTTGATGGCCTGAGCCAGGTTCAGGAAGACTGGAAAGTTGCGCACGAAACGCGACCAGCCCCCTGGCCCGCAAGAATCTCCCACTGTGTGAAGTACCCCGAACTTCTCCGGGATTGTCACGTCGCGCTCCATGGCGCTCAGGCCGCCTGTCGAGATGACGATGATCACGTAGTCCGCGCCGGCCAGGGCTCGCTCCAGGTCAGGCTCTTTCCGGACCCTTCCTGGAACCTGCAGTGCCGCCGCGACCTGCAGCCCGTACTCCAGAACCAAGTCCGTCGCTTGCGCATCGATGTCGTGAAGGGTGATCGTCGCGTTACCAAGGTCGGCGGTGAGGAAGATGTCTGTGATTAGGCTCGGCGACCACTGCACGCTACCTCCTCCGATGATCGTGACGTGCGGGCTGCTCATAAGGACTCTCCTCGGTATTTCGGCTCTCTGGACGGATTCGCGACGGCGATGTAACGCGCTATTTGCGGGACCAACCGATGATTGGTTCAGTCAGGTCACATAGCAGGGAGTGCCACACAGTGAGACTCATGAGCAGTGCTCCCGCCGACGGCTGAATCGTGAGCTCGCAGGAGAGGGGACCCAGCAGACTCACTCCACGTATGAGCGGAAGGCCGTCTGGTGCACCATAGGCGCGCACGGCCAGCTGCTCGGCCTCGCCCGTGAACGAGCTGAACTCGCTCGTTGTCCACGCATCCGTTCGTACGCTGGCCGCCAGGCGCCGCTCGCCACTGGCCGTGACAACAAGCCGCCGGTCCCCCGCTTCCTGAATGAGGTCGATTCGATCGATCCCCAACGCATTGCCAGGAAAATCGAACACATACGATTTGTCGGGCTCGATCCATTCGTTTGGTCCGGCCGGACGAGCATCGCCAAAGACCTGTTCTCGCGTCGGCGCTGATCCGCCGATCGGGGCGCCCGTATCAGCTGCGGGAGCGGCGAGTACCGGGAGAAGATGTTCCCAAATAGTGTCGAGTTGCGCCTGCGCATTGTCGAATCCTCCGGTGACCACGACAACGGCGGCGAGCTCAGGTAGCACCAGGCATAACTGCCCGAATGCGCCGGCTGCGCGGTAGCCTCCCCATCGCGACGGGCGGAATTGGTACCCGTATCCCAGCGCCCAATCCGGATTCTCACTTTCGGTGACAACTTGTGCCCGCGTGGCCGCGTCAATCCACTTGTCGCTCACAATTTGATGACCATCCCACACCCCCCTCTGAAGACATAACTGCCCGAAAGCCGCCACCGCCTCCGTCGTCATCGAAAGCCCAAAACCGCCGTAGTCGATTCCTGCTGGGCACTGCCCCCAGGTCGCCCCCACAATCCCAAGCGGACCGAAGAGCCGGGGCGTCAAGTAGTCCAATAAGCGCTCGCCAGTGACGCTTTGCAGGGCGGCCGAAAGCAAATAGCTCGCACCACTGTCATATACGTAATGAGTCCCCGGCCGGTAGTCCACGGGCTCGGCGAGAATGGAATTTACCCACTGCGCGCCTTCTCTACGAAGTCGGGGCATCGTATCTTCTCGGTGACCGCTGGTCATCGTCAGCAGATGCCGAACCGTCATCGCGGCGAGGTTGTCGGAGATTGTCGATGGACACTCATCGGTGAAGAGATCGACAATGCGATCATCGAGTTGTAGGAGCCCCTCGTCGATGGCGATACCCACAGCGATCGCTGTCACGCTTTTGCTGATCGAGTAGAGCTCGTGCGCAACGCAGGGATGGAAGGGCTCCCACCACTGTTCGACAAGCACTTGGCCGTGCTGCACCACCATGAGACTACGGGGCACGTCGTGGGGCCCAGACAACGCCTCAACGAATGGCTTCAGATCATGGGCGGTCTCCCGCACACGCGGAAGCAGCCGAGTCACGGGACGGAAACTGCCGTCTGGGCGCGCTGGCTGATCTTCCCACATGGGTCAAGGCTAGTCAGCTTCCACGCAAGTCGTCAACATTTGCCGCCATTATTGTTGCAATTGAATGCTAACGTGGCATTTGTTTGCATCGCATCAATTATCACTGGAGGATCACTTGAACGAATCGGTATCGCGGGTCGCTGTCGGCGATTTGTCCGTCGAGATCTGGCCCAACGCCGAAGACATCGGCAGGGAAGCCGCGCGCCGGCTCAAAGAAGCCCTCATTCGAGCAGTGGAGTTGCGAGGCTCGGCGCGCTTTATTGCCGCGACGGGGAATTCGCAGTTCCCGTTGATCAGTGCACTTGGGGATCACGACATCCCCTGGGATAAGGTCGATGTCTTCCACATGGATGAATACCTCGGACTCGACCAAACGGCGTCGGCCAGTTTCCGCCGTTGGATTCGCGAGCGGATTCAGGACCGGTTCGCTCCTCGCTCTGTCGACTACATTCGCGGGGATGCGCCCGACGTTGACGCCGAGATCGCCCGGTACGAAGCTGCGCTCCGCTCGGCTCCCGTTGACGTGGTATGCATGGGGATCGGCGAGAACGGCCACCTTGCGTTCAATGAGCCCAACGCCTGCGATTTCAACGACAACCGTTGGGTAGCGCAAATCGAGCTCACGCCTGAATCACGTCGTCAACAGGTCGATGAGGGCCACTTCGCCGACATCAGCGCGGTTCCGTCGTCAGCGATATCGCTGACGATCCCGGCCCTCTTGTCAGCAGAGACGATCATCGTGAGCGCTCCCGAGGCCCGTAAGGCCCTGGCGGTGCGCGATGCTCTCGGCGGGCCAATTTCGACAGCATGCCCGGCCTCGATTCTTCGCGAGGTCCCGAATGCGGTCCTGTTGCTCGATCGCGACTCGTCTGCCCATTTCGTGAACGGCGTGGCCGCCGACAGCTGAGCACTCGCGCCCGCGCAGGCGCCGGACCAGCTTGCGCGGGCGAACTGTCGAGGTCGTTCACGCCGAACCGTTGAAGCGACGCGCAGCTATTCCTGAGTTTGCAGGAATTCACTGACCGAATCGATAAGGCAAGCGCGTACCGCCTGGTTGGCCCTGAGGTCGTGGCTGAAGATCTCCCGGATGCCAAGCAGCGCATCGACAACCCTGGCTGGGTTTGACTGTCCTCTGGCGGCGGTGGTCAGCCGGACGCTCAGCGGGTCTTCCACAGGCAAGGCGAAGCCGCCGGGACCCTCGGGCAAGGCGATGTACGCCATCCAGCCGGCGACTGCTCGAAGGACATGTTCGGACAGCCTTCCCCGCTCTAGGTTGGTTGAGAGTGTGCTGAGAAGTCTGAGGGGAAGCTTCTGTGATCCGTCCATCGCGATCTGGGTCGTCCGGTGTGCGACGGAGACGTCGGAGAACCGTGCAAGGACCCTGGCCGCGTATTCGGCGAGCTCCACCCCTGCAGGAGGCTCGAGAGCCGGAATAACATCCTCTGTCAGCATTGTCTGTATGAACGCTTCGAGTTCTGGATCAGCGATGGCGTCTGCGATGGTGTGATGGCCTCGAATCGCGCCGAGGTAGGCGAGCGCCGAGTGGGCGCCGTTGAGAATCAGGAGTTTCATCCGTTCAAACGGAGCAACATCCGAGACGAGTTGGGCCCCCGCGTTCTCCCAAAGTGGCCTTTCGGCGGCGAAGTGGTCTTCGACGACCCACTGTTTGAACTGTTCAGCGACGACGAGTCCGCGATCGTGGAGCCCCAGGATGGATCGGGCGCGATCGAGGTCGGCGGCCGTAGTCGCCGGTACGATGCGGTCGACCATTGTGGAAGGAAAAGTCACGTGGGTGCCGATCCAGTCCGCGAGGTCGTCCGCTCCCGTGGCTCTGCAGAATTCGCCGACCAACCGCTCCACGACACGCCCGTTCCCCATCAGATTGTCGCAGCACACCACCGTGAGAGCCGCACCGGATCTGTCCGCCCGCTGACGCAGCCCAGCGACGAGGCGGCCGATCGCCGTCACAGGCGGAGCGACAGACTGCAGGTCCGCCGCGACCAGGGGGTGCGAAAAGTCCAGCGCTCCGTCCGCGTCGCGCAGATAGGCCTTCTCCGTGATCGTCATCGTCACGACCTGGACGTCATCTGAGGAGAGTCTCTCGCCGAAGGCGAGCCCGTCCTCGGCCGCGTAGAGCACCTCGCGCACCGATCCGACGATTGTTAGTTTCGGCCCTCTGTCTGCACCCTCCATGACGCCGTATAGGCAGTCTTGAGGGCCGAGTTGCGCCTTGACCTCGGACGAACGTTGGGTGACACCTGAGATTGCCCAGCGGTCGTCGCCGGTCGAGGCAAAGGCGTCCTGGGTGTAGACCGCCTGATGTGCTCGATGGAACGCGCCGATGCCCAGGTGGACGATCCCCACCGCCTGCGATTCCCAACCGCGGGGAGGGAGTGCTAGTTCAGGAACCGCCGGAGACGCTCGAAGAGTACGCCGGTTCAGGAGATCGGACATGTAGCGCCTCCTCTTCAGCCCGATCGCCATCTGTACGCGCGTCCTCCGCTGCAGCTCAGCGCTCGCAGGCAACCTGTATGCAATAGTTGCAACCTATTGCGTCAAACTAGCATAGTCTTTGTAAGCATTGCTGCTCGTACGGCGTCTCACGCCACGCCCTTGAAGTGACATCCCGACGGGCAGCGCTCTCTCTTGGCAAAGGACCCTGCATGACTACTTCTACTCTGCACATCCTGAATGACCTGGACAACGTCGCGGTCGCCCTTCGTGATCTGTCGCGCGGCGAACGACTCACTCTCAGCGATGAGTATTCGCTCTTGATCGAGGATGACGTGGAACGAGGACACAAAGTCGCGCTGCGGGCCCTCGCCCGCGGCGACCTGGTGTTCAAGTTCGGACATGTCATAGGCCGGGCATCGACCGCGATCGCCCCTGGTGCGCACGTACACACGCACAACCTGCAGTTCGTCGCCTCGGCGGCCGGCGATGCGGCCGACAGCGGCCCTCGGTACGCACTCGAACCACCCCGTCCGGATCGCCGGACGTTCGATGGCATCCGACGATCCGATGGCACCGTCGCCACCCGGAACTTCCTCGCCGTCATCAGTACCGTGAACTGCTCCGCAACGGTCGTGCGGAGGATAGCCGATGGCTTCGAGTCGAGCGGGCTGCTCGACGAGTACCCGACCATCGACGGTGTCGTGGCCGTGACACACGACCAGGGCTGCGGGCACGGAGGACCCCTCGGTCTGGAAACGCTGCGTCGCACGATTCGCGGCTATGCCACGCACCCGAACGTCGGCGGTGTCGTTCTCGTCGGGCTAGGTTGCGAGATGAACCTCATGGAGCACCTGCTGGATGAGGTGCGTACCCGACCGGAGGTCCCGATCTCCCGATTCGCCGTTCAGGATGTCGGTGGAACCAGGGCGGCGATCACGCGAGGGCTTGAAGACCTCCGCAAGATGGCCCCAGTGGTAGCTGATGTGGAGCGCGAGAAGACAAACGTGTCCGAACTCGTCATCGGTCTGAACTGTGGAGGGTCAGATGGATGGTCGTCCATCACCGCCAACCCTTCGCTAGGCTACGCATCCGATTTGATCGTCGCGCAAGGCGGGCGCACCATCCTGGCGGAGACGCCCGAAATCTATGGAGCGGAGGACTTGCTTCTCAGCAGGGCGGTCAACGCGCAAGTACGCGACTCCCTGCGCGAGAGGCTCCAGTGGTGGGAAAAGTACACAGCGACTGCAGGTGGATCAATGGACAACAACCCGTCCCCTGGAAACAAATCCGGCGGCATCACCACCATCCTGGAGAAATCCCTGGGTGCCGTCGCCAAGAGCGGCACAGCCGCCCTGAAGGCCGTCTATCAGTTCGCCGAACCGATCACCGCACGAGGTCTCTCCTTCATGGACACCCCAGGCTACGACCCCGTCTCAGTTACGGGGCTCGTCGCCGGCGGCTGCACACTGATCGCGTTCACAACCGGCCGAGGATCAGCGATCGGAACCCGCCCAGCTCCCACAATCAAGATCGCCACCAACTCCGACATGTACCGGCGGATGAAAGATGACATGGACATCGACAGCGGAGACATCGTCGAGCAGGGCGTCCCGATCGAGCAGAAAGGATTGGAAATCTATCACGAGATCCTGGATGTCGCTTCGGGCAAGAAGACTCGGAGCGAAGTACTCGGCTATGGGGAGAACGAGTTCGTGCCCTGGCATCTTGGAGCAGTGACCTAGGAACCAGCCCCCGGCGAGCGGCACGCACAACGCCTGCCAACCCGGAAAGCGCCACGCGGGCACCAGCGCGAGCAGGATCGTCAGGTCGCAGAGCGGGACGCCCAGTAGAGCCGAGACGGGAGCCTCCTCCGCCGCGACGAGGTGCGCGTCTCCGCCGACGCGCACTCCAGGCATCGTCTCCTGCGCGAACAAGCTCCTATGAAGTAACGTGCCAATCGGTCATGAAAGGCTCCGGGACAGTGACGGCGAACCTCGACCGGGGTGACTCGTCGGTGTCAGGACCACAGGACGCGCCATGTCGGTTAAGCAGCAGGTCAGCCCCGGCCGAAGCCATCAAGACCATCGTCATTGTTTATCGGACAGACCCGGGCCGTTGCAGCAATCGCTATGGTGAAAGTGTTTGTTCCGCTTCCGGTCACACAAGAATCATCGAGCATAGCAATTCCCACCTAACGCATCGCCATGCCGGTGTTGGCGATGAGACCGTGCCACTCTGATGCGGTGCTTGGCGAGACGCCGAGGAGTCGCGCGGCAACAACGGGTGGAACCTGACTGATGATGTTCGCGATGGAAGACTGGTGGGCGCGACCGGGAGAGAGCCCGAGTTGCCGCAGAGTCGCGGCGAGGCTGGACGGGCTGAGCGGGCGGCCGTGACGGTAGCCGGGGAACAGCCATTCGCCTGTATGGCGCCGTGCCCGGCGGGGGCCCTTGTGGACAGCGCGAATCCAGGATGCCGCGGCGGGCGGAAGGTCGAGCCAGTCGCGGCCGAGGCGGACCTGGGGGCGATTCTCGGCTCGGAGATCTCGGGTGTGCAGGCTGGCGATGCGGTGGGTGCGGATGCCGTAGATGGTGATCAGGACGATGGCGAGCTTGAGCCGGGGATCCAGGTCGGGGTCGGTGAAGGCGCGGTGGAGCACGCCTTCGTTCTGGGCGCCGAGGCTGCCACCGATCTGGAAGTCGAGTCGTTCGTGGGCCGGAGGGATCAGGTGCCGATTGGTGTGCGAGGTCGTGCACCAGCGCAGGAAGCTCCTGATACGGAATGCGTCCGCGGATGCCGTCGCCCCCCACGCGTCAACATCAGCCTGGGTGGCGGTCGTGATCGTCTGGGATCGCAGGTTGAGGAACGCGATGAAGGCCAGGATGAGGCGCAGTTCGCGCTTGTCGTTGGCGGCTTGGCTGACGGTGGTGCGCGGGCGGCGGCGTCGGCGGGCCTGATTCCACCGAAGGAAGACTGTAATGGCGAGTTCGTCGGCGCGGTGCGGCAGAGCGCGGAACTGGGTGTGCGCCCATTGCTGCAGCTTGACGGCGTGCTCGTCCCGGGCCGGGAGGACGCCGACGGAGACCAGGAGCGAGCGGATGTGGGCGGTCGCGGCCGTGGTGCCGAGTGTGTCGATGCTGTCGTGGCTGATCGGTGCCGGGAGGGCGATCACCCGCTCAAGCTTTTCCCAGACGTCGCGAGATTTGATCACGCGCAGGATGTACGCCGGACGAGATGCCCGAAGGTGCTCCCGCAGCTGCAGCAGGTCCGGTCGACGGCGCTCGAGGTCGCGGCCGAAGAGGTCCTCGATCGCGTCGGTCGCGCGGCAGGCTTTGCAGAGCCCGTCACGGTTGGCGTGATCCAGGAGCCCGCATCGCACGCAGGGGCGTTTGGTCTGCGGCTCGCGCCGCCAGCAGTACTCGCAGTACCGAGCGTCGTGAACGATCCCTGCGACGATCCGCTCGGCGTGCCCGCACGTTGGGCGAGCTCGCGGCGGATGTGTCGTTGCGACGCGCTCGGTCACGCCCGGCAGGCGCAGGCGGGCCAGCTCGCGGTCAAGGTCGGCCAGCCTTGGCCGTAGCCCTTGGTAGCGGTAGCCGACGGTGAGCTCCGCCAGCAACTCCAGCCGGGCCTGCATAGTGGGGGCGGCGGTGACGATCGCCCGACTCAGGCCGATGCTCGCGCGCGGGATCAGGTAGCCGAGCAGGATCGAGAGGGTGGAGAGGATCCGTGGTCCGTGGGTGGCCGGGCACGCGCTGCACAGCGTGAGCCGATGCCGGGGTGGCCGGCCGGGTGTGCAGAGCACGCACCGATCGTCGACGGCCGTGTCACAGGTGATCGGTGAGCCGATGCCGGGGTGGCCGGCCGGGTGTGCAGAGCACGCACCGATCGTCGACGGCCGTGTCACAGGTGATCGGTGAGCCGGGCCCGCTGCGGTCGGAGACCGCGTGCGCGGATAGCGCTCGTTGCGGTATCTGTCCCTGTCGCTGCCTCCTCTGCAGGCCGTGCGGTTCCGAGCTTGGCCGGGACGATTAGGTCGTCGGCCTTGCAGCCGAGAATGTCGGTGAGTGCCACCAACACGTGAAGGTTCAGCCGTTCGGGCCGCTCTGCCACCAGCCGGTGCACCTGGCTGGTCGAGAGGTGAACTCCGCGGGCCTCAAGCTCGGGCATCAGCTTGGTGGCGTGGAAGAGGCCGGCGGCAGCCATCTGCTCGCGCAGCCGCCACTCGTAGCCGATCAGTTCAGTCATGATGTCCTCTCGGGTGTGCTCAGTCCGGGGATGTTCGTCAGAGCTGCCTGCAACAGCCGATTGGCGAAGTCCTCCGAGACATGGGTGTAGATCGAGGTCGTCGACTGGTAGACGTGCCCGAGCTGGCGCTGGACGAACACGGGATCGTGGCCGTCCTCGATCAAATGGGTTGCGTAGGAGTGCCGCAGGCAGTGCGGTGTCAGCTGGGAGTCGAGGCCGAGGTCGTCGCGGTAGCGGGCGAACCTGTCGCC